>Ga0310690_10005791_pt1 | contig 16572 bp, 31 predicted proteins | sample AusTroGonzalo_MG_2_FD_207661 | JGI IMG/M metagenome (GOLD analysis project Ga0310690, IMG submission 207661) | Bovine rumen microbial communities from tropical cattle in Woodstock, Queensland, Australia - Gonzalo_04 (v2) (version 2) | ecosystem: Host-associated > Mammals > Digestive system >... | reverse complement strand
CCCTTTAAGTCAAGAAGAAATGGTATCTAAAGTAGCAAATGGCATCCCGCTTCCTAAAGGACACGGCAGATTGATAGACGCTGATTGGATGCTTTATAAAATGGATACAACAGATGCCCAGCCCCGCACATGTGAAGAACTTTATGCTTTTGATTTTGCAAAAACAATGTTTAAGCGGGCTCCCGCAATTATAAAAGCGAATAAAGGAGGAAATTAAATGGACGCGGTGGATTTTTTAAAAGAAAGAGAAAGAATGTGTAAAAGCTTTGATAGGTGTGTAGAGTGTAAATTACATGGAAAATGTTCTCATATTGAGTTTAATTTTGAATTTGACAAAGTAGAAGATGCTGTGAGTATCGTGGAAAAATGGTCGAAAGAGCATCCTGTTAAAACAAACGGTGATGTGTTGTTTGATTTTGTAGAAGAACATTTCGGTAGTAATTATGGATGTCATAGCTATAGACTAGGTGATTCTATTAGGCTTTATTTTCCTGATGGTTTTTTGGATGAAGAATACAAAGGAAAGGAACTAGAACAGACAGAAGATAAACTAAGTTTTGAAGAAGCAAGAAAATTGTTTTCTGAGTTGTGTGAAAGTAAATCATGTAAAAAATGTATTTTTTATGAAAAGACACTTGAATGCGGGGCGGGGTGTAAGAGATGGTGTTTTGACCATCCGAAGGAATCACAAGAAATTTTGCTAAATTGGCAATGCGGGAAGCAGAAAGAAAAACCGCACAAGGAGGATAATAATGAATAGTGGATTAATATTTTATATATTATTAACTATGTTTTTTTGTCATATTGTAGATGATTATTATTTACAGGGGTGGCTGGCAAATGGAAAACAACGAGAGTGGTGGCAGAAAAATGCCCCGCTCCCGCTTTATAAAAATGATTATAAGATGGCATTGATAGAGCATGGATTTTCTTGGAGTTATATGATTCATCTTCCGCTTATTGTTTATTCATTTTGTGAAATTAAAGATGCGGGAATGGCTATCTTTATAGGGGGAAGTGTAGTGATCAACGCTTTTATTCATGCTTTTGTTGATGATTTAAAAGCTAATAAAAAGAAAATTAATTTGATAATAGACCAAATTTGCCATTTTATTCAAATTGGTGTTACTTTTGTTATATTTTATTTGCTTTTGGCTACGCGATAAACGTAAGGCGGGAATGCTGTTATACATGCGCTATATTTTGAAATCGAAATTGCAATAGAAAAAATTTTTGGAGTCGAAAAACAGAAAAAATTTTTGGAGCGAGTTTTGTGCAGCCCAAGCCATTTCCAAAAATTTTTCTATTTTTATCCCAAAATATACCCCCGTCCTCAAAAAAGAAACGTTGTGTAGCTTGACGTTATTTTGCTCGGAGCGTGGTCAGTCCACACGCTCCGAATTAACGTGAGTTATGCAAGTTGCATAAATTTTCATTCTCATTTTTGTGCAACTTGCACAACGACAAAATACACAAAACTATCATTGTCAATAGTCAAATTATACAAAAATCTTATTTTATTTTTGTGCAATTTGACTATTGACAATGCAATACAACAGAATAAATCAACTTGTCAATAGGCAGATTGCACAATCTTCATTCTCTATTTTTGTGTAATCTGCCTATTGACATACTTCTGGCATGGCAGTCGAGACAGTTAGTCAAGACTAACTCAAGTGCGGCAAGACTAACTTGTACAAATTGCACAAAGAACAAATGTTCTTTTTAACACTAAGACTTTGCAGCAAAAAGCTTTTGCGCAAAAGGCACAAAAAAGCAAACAAAAGTAAGAAATAACTTGTGTATTTTTACTAAACAAAAGTAAAAGTAATTTCCGAAAGTGGTTAATTTGACCCCGAAAATTATACCACATTGCCTGTCAACTTGTCAAGAGAAAAAATGCACAAATTTGTGGTAAATAAAAAACCTAAAATTCGTCAAAATGCACAAATAATAAAATAGTAATAAAACAGTTAAGTTAGCTTAAACTAACCAAAGATAGTTTAAACTAATTTTAATTATTTTACACTAACTAACAAAAGTCGAAGTCAGTTAGTTTAGTCTAACTAATATGGGTTAGTTTAAACTAACGTCAGGTATAACTAACTTGCGGAAGCCGCATTTAACTAGAGTTAGTCTTCACTAACCCAAGTCTGCGAGAGTTAGTTTAAACTAACCAACCTTTTTTAGTTTAAACTAATATTAGTTTAACCTAACTAACTAGCGGTAGACCTGACTAACTGGAGTTAGGTAGAACTACCTAAACCGCAAAAATAGCTGACGTTCCAATCGGGCAAATAACTTTTGCGCTAAAGTAACAAAAACAAAGCTAAAAATAAATCTTTCTTTTGTGCAAAACAGAAAAAAGAAATAAATCGTTGTGCAAAACAGAGAAAAAAGTTATTTAAAAAAGTTCATCTTTGTGCAAAAAGTGCATTGTATTTTAATGCGCATTGTAGTATTATAATACTTGTAAGGAACACATAGTAAAGAAAGAAAGAGGTAAGGTTATGAAAAGAGCATTGATGATTGGTGGTTTTTGGTTTACAATGATTGCAACTATTTTAACAGGATGTAAAGGAATGAATAAAACAAGAGAGTATCAGCAGAGTGCTATTATCTCTAAAGTGTGCGGAAATGAGGTATATCTTGTGGATAATAGAAACGAAGAGTTTAGTTTCTATGGAGACAACTACAAAGTAGGAACAAAAGTCACTGTTACATTTAATGATAATCATACAACAGAAATTTATGATGATGAAGTGTTGAGTGTAGCGGTCAATTAAGACCGCTACAAAAAAAATTTTTTCAAAAATGCTTGACTTTTAAACTAAAGTGTAGTATCATAATACTTGTAAGGAACATAACACAAAGAAAGAAAGAGGTAAGGGGAATGTATAAAGTAAGAAAATGGGATAAAGAAAATGAATACTGGATTTTTCGCACAAAAAGCGAAGCCCTTAGTTACTGTGAGGACTTTGGTATTTCTTACAGTGAAATAATAAAGCTGGACTATGATTGTGCGGATTTTCATCCTCGCAAAAGAGTAAATCTTTTTTAAAAGATTTACTCAAAAGGTATTGACAAATAATAAGAAATATAGTATTATAGTTATTGTAAGGAACAGATAAGTAAAGAAAAGAGGTAAAAAAATGAGAATTAAAACATTTAAAACAGTAGAAAAAGCAGACAAGTTCATAACTGACATGGGAATGGCAAAATATCAGTTGAAATACGATTGTGAATTTGGTTTATGGGTTTTGAAATACAAACCCTAAACCACAAAAAAATTTTAAAAAAGTATTGACAAACCTACAACTTCCATGATATAATAAATTATAAGCTAAAGGAAAGAAAGAAAGGAACAAAGAGATATGAAAAGATATGAAATTTATGTAGCAGGCGAAAGACTTTACAGTTACAATTCAAGAGAGGATGCAGAAAAGGCTCTGAATGAAGCAAAAAATTCTTTTCTTGCTTTGGTTCATCCTAAAGAGTGCTTCTACATCAAAGAAGTAGAGTAGGCGGAACCGCCTATTCTTTTTCTAACTAGAGTTAGTCGCAACTAACCAAGGTTAATCGAGCCAAACCCCCTTTTAGGGTGGGCGGGTGGGTTATAAATATATTATACCAGATTTTTGATCGCTTGTCAATAGGTAAAATGCACAAAAATAACACTTCATTTTGTGTAATATTTTAGTGATAAATTTTTAAAAATATATTGACTTTTAGATTAAGATGTAGTATTATAATACTTGTAAGGAAGATAAAAACAAGAAAGAGAGGAAAACAAAATGAACATTAACGCACTTTATACACTGGGAGAAAAACTTACATCTAAATATGGTTTAGAGTCTCAGCCGTCAATTAGCTTTTGGTCAGCATTTGAGAAAGGGCATTATAAGACTTGTCAGAATATCATCAATAAGTTGCTTTATTAGCAACTTATTGACAACTTAATAAAAATATGATATAATAAATTATAAAATAAAAGAAAAGAGGTAATAAAAAATGGTACAAAAAATTTGGTTGGATGATATAAGAAAAGCACCTGAGAATTGGCATTGGGTAAAATCATTTAAGCAAGCAAAAGAATATGTTGAGCAAGAAGTACATGAACATGATAATCTTGTAATCAGTTTTGATCATGATTTAGGTGGTAAAAAAACTGGGTATGATTTTGCTGCGTGGTTAGTTGCTAATTCTTATACTGGCGAATATAGAGTACATTCTGCAAATCCAGTAGGGAAAAATAATATCTGTCAGTTGTTAAATCGTTATGGCTGGGATTATTATTATGGTTGGGATTTTATTTAAAAACAATGAATTAAAATTATTTGATAACTTAATAAAAATATGATATAATAAATTATAAAATAAAAGAAAAGAGGTATAAAATTTATGGATGAAGAAAAAAGAACTATTGTAAAATTTCAAGACCATTATTACAAGTATAATACTAAATTAACAAAAAAACAGATTGACTTTTTACAATGGTTAAACGACCATGATCTTTTGGCACAAGATGTAACTTTTGATATATTCGAGGGAGAAGAGGAATTCTACGAACCTTAATTTTTAAAAGGTAGGTGGTTTTCAGAAACCACCTACCGCAACCAAAAATCTACCCCAATTTTTTTAAAATAACCCTTGACAAAAGAATAGTACCCTGTTATAATTATAATATCAAAAGAAAGAGAGGCATTCCTATGAAATATCAAGTAACTTTGTTCTGTGCTAGTGGTAAATATAAACCCGTTGCATCAATTATTGATGTAGACCATATTGAAACAAGAGAACAGAAACTTGCGGCAATCCGCAAGGGTACTGAAAAAATCTGTATCAAGCGGTTATGGAGTTCGGCTGAATTGAAAAAATATGGATATACAAAAGCAAAAATAAGGCGGGTGGAGGAGTAATCCTCCCTCAGGTGCTCGGCGCGTCGCCGAACGCTCCACCCCGCGACGCGCCGAATTGTTTATTATATCATAGTTATGCAGGTTTTGTCAAGCGATTTTTTGAAAAATTTTATACAAAGATCAATCCCGAAATTTGTACATTTTGTATATTGACTATTCGCAGTCAGTGTGGTATAGTATAATCAGAAAGAGGAAAGAGAGGAAAACAAAATGAATACTTATTCTGAAGAAGAAATTAAAATGTGGTTTGATAAAAAAATTAAAGAATATTCTAATGCGCCGGTAGAATTTCATTTAAAATGTGTTAAAAGGTTAATGTTTGACGAAGATTGGGAAAGAGAAAATTTAAAAAAAATAAAAAGTAGTTGACAAGCACATAAAAAAATGATATAATTAAATCATCAAGAAGAAAGAGAGGTATCTGATATGACGTTTAAAAACAAGATTGAAACAAGAGTAGAGTTCCTTAGAAAGTTTGATGACTTCGTAACAAATGAAATCCAGGATGAAGAGATTTGGCTCTACTGGAAAGCCGTTGGAGTTCCGGATGAACCGGATGATGGAATCCTTGAGTACATCGCCAAAGAAGCATGGACTTCAGTTTGTGAGGAGTTTGGCAAGTGTTGCAAGATGGCGGGTTATATTTAAAAAAGGGGGTTGACAAACCTCAACCCCTATGCTATAATAAAATTATCAAAAGAAAAGAGGAATCAAAAATGGAAAAACAAAATTATGATTATGAAAAAATGGCAACTATATTAGGAAACATCCCTATTTATGGAGATGATGATTTTTCTATTGCTGAATATCAAGAAGCCAAAACTTTAGCGGTAGAGCTTTTATTAGAGAAAGCCAAAAATCAATCTGATAATACTCAAACAGATTAAAATTATATTTTAATCTGTTTTAAAAAATGGGCGGCGCGTTTTTGCCCGCAAAAACGCGAATTTACCATTATACCATACTCCGCAGATTTTGTCAAGTGTTTTTTAAGAAAAAAAATACACAAATTTAGATCCCAAAATTTGTGTAATTTGTCTATTGTATTTTGTGTTCAATGTGTTATACTATAATCAAGAAGAGGGGCAACGGCTGATAAGCAAGTAGGGCTGGGCTGACTTGATAAAGGCGGTCTGGTTAGAAAACTCCAGTCGCCCCCTCAAAAAAAATTTTAAAAAACACTTGACAATGATAATAAAAAATGATATACTTAATATATCAAAGGAAAAAGAAGAAAACAAAATGACAAAAGAATAAATGAGCCACAGGAAAGCGAGGAGAAGATATGACCGTAGCAGAGTTGAAGAAAAGATTGAGCGGATATCCCGATGATATAGAAGTCTTAACTAAAAAGACGGAATTATTCGGAAATGTTACCTATGTAAATAGCATAAAAGAAGATTCGTATGGCTTTTTCGGGGTAAATGTTCCTTGCGTGTTACTTACAGATGAGTTTGAACCACAGGAGCAAAAAACAGGACATTGGAAACATAATAAATGCGACATGTGCGGAGCAAGTAGACCGCCATTATTTGACAATTATTGTCCTCATTGTGGCGCATATATGAAAAGTGGGACTCATGACTAATAAATTTTAAAAAATACTTGACAAAAGAGTTAGTTTAATGTTATAATTAACTTATCAAAGGAAAGAGAGGAATAAAAAATGGCAACGATTCTTGTAGTTATAATTATTTATTTGGTAATAGCTCATATATTCAATTTTGTAGCTGTGGCTTGCGGTTGCTACTTAGAGTCTGAGGATTTAATATTTAATCTACTCTGGCTCATTGTTGTGCCTATTGTAATAATAAATAAAATTGTAAAAAATTACAAAAGGAAGAAAATGCAAAAAATAAAATTATCTAAAAACCGCGCTTCGATCATTTGATTGGTCGGGGCGCAGCCGAGCGCCTTTTCTCGGCTGCGCCCCGAAATTTCTATTATACCATATCCTGGGTAATTTGTCAATAGACAAATTGCACAAACTTTTAATTTACTAGATCCCGAAATTAGTCATTTTGTACAATAGCAAAATACATAAAGGAATACCACATCCCGCCCGCATTTTTGTGTAATATTACAACTTGATTTTTGCTTTTGCGTATGATATACTCTATATATAGAAAAGAAAGAGAGGTTACAGCTTATGGAAGAAAAAGTACTGGTATTTGATATGGATGGAACACTTGCTGATTTTTATGGTGTTGGCGGTTGGTTATCTGATTTACAAGCGGAAAATGTAAGACCTTATGTAATCGCGAAACCGCTGTTGGATATGGATGTTTTAGCTACGGCTTTAAATATGCTTAAAGATTTTGGTTATAGGATTGTCGTAACTAGTTGGCTTGCCAGGGGCGGTTCTAAAGAATTTAATGACCGCACAAGGCTTGCAAAATTGGAATGGCTTGATAGATACGGTTTCCCCTATGATGAAATTCATCTTGTAAAATATGGAACAACAAAAGCTAATTGCACACGGAAACTCAACGGCTATCAGATTTTATTTGATGATAACGAAAAAATCCGCAAAGGTTGGAACTTAGGTCAGGCGGTAGATGCTAAGGATTTAAATAAAACAATCTTTGAAATTTTATTAAAAGAAATTGAAAAAAGGGGTTGACAATTCAATCCCTTTGGGGTATAATAGTTATAGAGTTAAGGAAAGAGAGGAAACAACATAATGGCAAGAAAGAAAGAATTTTTATTAGTACTGGACACTGAAACTTGTAATTCTGTGAATGAGCCTTTACCCTATGATATTGGGTGGGCGGTTTGTGACAGACAGGGTAATATCTACGTTAGACGGTCTTATGTGGTGGAAGAAATTTTTTGTGATATGAAAGATGTTATGGCTTCCGCATACTACGCTAAAAAAATTCCTATGTATTGGGAAGATATCAAAAGTGGTAAGCGTTACTTGAGAGGTTTTTGGCACATTCGAAAACAGTTAATCGCTGATATGAAATTATTCGGTATCAAAAAAGTCGGTGCTTACAACATGGCTTTCGATAAAAAAGCCTTGAACAATTTAATCCGCTATGTATCAAAAAGCTGGAAAAGATGGTTTTTCCCTTTTGGAACGGAATACTTTTGTATCTGGAATATGGCTTGTAATATGTTACTGAATACAAAAACCTATATCAATTTTGCTTTAAAGAATGGTTTTGTATCAGAAAAAGACAATATTCTGACTTCTGCTGAAAATTGCCACAGATTTCTGACAAATAACATTGACTTCATCGAAAGTCATACAGGTTTGGAAGATGTAGAAATTGAGATTGCAATTATGGCGAGATGTTACAGAACGCACAAAAAATTAGTAAATTGTGTTTCCCCCTCATGTTGGCAAAAAGTACAAAAGAAAAGAAAAGAGTTAGGGCTGTAAAAAAGCCCTAACCCCAAAAAATAATACTTGACAACTAAATAAAATCATGGTATAATAAATATATCAAAAGAAAGAGAGGAACTTAATATGAGAAAATTAGAGTACGTTTACACTTCAACTTCCGGAGAGGTTACCATCTACACCAGTTTTGTTGCGGTTACCGAAAGACTGAATCGTTCAGGCGGTCACTACAAAGTAAGACTTGAGGATGTTCCCGAAGCACCTATTGAAATGAGCGCAAAGCGTCGGGCAATGAGACCCATCGCAAGGGCAAGAGCCTAGTAAAATTGCACAAAAGAAAGGCAGACATGAGGTCTGCCTTTTTTGTATACCCTGCACAATTTCAAAATGAAAAATTTGTTTAATTTTACCTCTTGACAAACCAGGCGGCAAGTGGTATAATGGGCGGGGCGTTTTTGCGCGCAAAAACGCCGAAATTTCCATTATATCATACCTCGCAGATTTTGTCAATAGGCAAATTGAACAAAATTTTAACGGTTTTAGTCCCAAAATTTGTGCTTGACAACCAATAAAAATTATGATATACTTTATACATAAGATAAAAGGAAAGGGAAGTAAGGTAAGTCGAGATAGTTGGCTCTGTCTCTTATGGGTCAGCGGTTTCCAATCGGGGGTCGTTGATATAGAGACACCCAACGGCACCTTTCCAAAATAAAAATTTTAAAAAAGTGTTGACAAAATAAAAAAAATATGATATAATAAATATATCAAATAAAGAGAAGCGACTTAAAAGAATGTGTGGAAAACTCCTCTGCTAGTAATAAAAATCCTTGCAAGGTTAGTAAGAGAAAACCCATATCAGTCAATTCCGAGTTTCAAAACTCAAAAAAAATTGAAAAAACACTTGACAACTTAATAAAGATATGATATAATAAATATATCAAAGGAACAAAAAAACATTTTCAAACAAAGAAAGCGAGGTATTGCATTATGGCAAACACAAAGAAAACTATTAAGGACAAATTCATCGAGGTTGAGTCTATCTTAAGACGTGAGGATGTAAATCGTGGAGACTTAGCTGACTTCATCAAGGGCAGGATTGAGGTACTGGATAATAAGACCGCAAGCAAGAAAGCTACGGAGAAACAGAAAGAGAATGAGCGTATCAAGAATACCCTTGCGGAGACTATTGGCGACCGCAAAGTGACCGTAGGTGAGCTTGTAAAAGAGACTGGATACTCTAGTCAGAAACTTTCCGCACTTCTCTCACAGATGGTAAAAGCTGGCGAGGTCAACAGAGAGGTTGAGAAGAAAGTCGCTTACTTTTCGGTAGCCTAGTAACTAGTAACTAGGGGGTAGGGTTCTGAAACTACCCCCTCACATGAAAAGAGGTTGAAATGGCAAAATTCAAAGAAGATGATATTCTTCGTTACATGAAAAAATTAGACATCTCAAGAGAGGAAGCCATCCAGTTATTACAAGACGATGCGGATGACTTCATAGGGGATGAGGGCGAGGAATACGAACAAAAGGCAAAGTCAGAGCCGACAAAAAAAGAGCGGTCTACTAAGCCTAAGAAAGATACTAAACCAAAAGAGCGGAAAGTGGACGAGGAAAAAGGCTACATTTTGCAAATGGTTAGTACAAAAGTAAATGAGTTAGGCGCACAGAACATCAGTCAGAAAACTGAAACAGAATTAAGTTTTCTCTACAACGGAAATAGCTATACTTTAAAACTTACAAAACACAGACCGAAAAAGTCTTGACAACCTAAAGAAATTGCGGTATAATAATTATAGAAAATGAAAGAGAGGTAATGAGTTATGAGAAGTATTACAAGAAATGAGTGTCCCAACACTAGAGCCGAGTTCGTAGCAAAATGGAATACAGACCATGTGTTCCGTGCTAGAGCCACCGCCCGCGGATTCAAGGTTATGTTTGATAACGTAATCTTCCCCGATGGGAGAGTTGCTACCCCTACCGTAAGGTAGGGGCAACCCCAAAATTTGCGCCTTTCGCCTAGAGGTATGGCACACGACTTTTAATCGTGACAACGTGGGTTCGATTCCCACAAGGCGCACTTTACGACTATAAAAACCTTACTTCTTTCCTTACACTAGAGGATGCAAGTTACACAACTTGTGTCCTCTTTTTTTTGTGCAAAATTACATATTGACAAAAGGAAAAAAGTATGGTATAATGGCTGGCGCGCGATGGAACGCTGCGCGCCAGAATTTCCTGTCAAGTGGTATTTTCACCAAATTTTCACCGCGAATTTTAGTTATTTTACCTATTGTATTTAGTCCCATAATGCAGTATACTAAGTATATCAAATGAAAGAGAGGTAAATAAAATGATTGATTTTACAACTTTAGTAACAGGAGAAATTGATGAAAAGATTTTATTTGAAGATTTAAAAGATTATCTTTTTGAACGCGAAGTTGAAGTTAGCAATGATACCTATTACTGCACAACTAATGTAGAAAATTTACCTAAAGAGTCTCAGCGTCTTATCTTTACTAGAATTGGTACTATGATGATTGATTATGCGGAAAGTAAAGGATTTTCAGAATAAAAGCAGGCGGTTTTGCAACCGCCTTTCTTTCTGTCCTATTAAATAACACCCGCAATTTTTGGCGGCGCGTTCAGGACTCGCCCTGCGCCGAATTTTTTGTCAATAGTAATGTTTCATAAATTTTAAACTTGGGTTTTGTGCGGTATTCCGAGGTTGACATTTCCTAAAAATTATGATATTATTTATACATAGAAGAGAGTAAGGCGAACGTAAATGAATCACAATTCGAGGTGGGTATACTTGATGAAGTCGAGTGGTTATGGCAAAGAGTCGCGAACTTTGATATGCAAACCTTAGTTTGCCTTACTCAAAGCCCAAATTTAAAAAAGTTGCTGACAATGCGGAAAATGCGTAATATAATAATATATAGAAAGCGAGGTAAAATAATATGAAATATTGGAAAATTAAAGTCGGGAATGGAATGTGTGGTTGTGATGATAAATGGTTAATGGAACAAAATGATGAACCTACAATGTGGGATATCATGGATTATTATATTTATGCAGCAGGTTACGCGGGGCAAGAAAATGATATTTCTGATTACGTTGATGAAGAAGAATACTGGGAAAATTATGAAACAGATATCATGGAGAATACTTCTTATGAAGAGATCACCAAAGAAGAGTTTATCAAATTACGTGATGAGGAGGGGTGGGAAGTGCGGTAAACTAATTTTTCCCCTCTCACTTGACAAAAATAAAAAAATATGTTATAATTATTATTATAACAAAAGAAAGAGAATGAGAAAATGAAAGAAAGAGATTTAATTTTAAAATTATTAAAAGAGTTGGCGGAGCATGAAACTGCGGAATATAATAGACTGCCGTCAGATTATCAACTAGGCGCGGTTTACGCTACTAATATGTGTTTAATGAGTGTAGAAAAATTATTAAAAACTATTGACAAATAAAATTAAGCGTGATATACTTAATATATCAAATGAAAGAGAGGTATTTAACAATATGAAAGTTATGATAAAAAAAGCATCCGATTGGTACTATGTAGCAGTAAAAGAATTTAACACTCTTGAAGAGTTAGCCAATTTTGTATCATCTAAAGAAGTTGACCATCCTATTATCTTTGAAAAAATTCCTAGTTTTAATAATAAATATATTATGATAAAAAAGAGCTACCCAAGAATATCTGATGAACTGGCAAAAGAGATTTTTGAATGTGATTGGAGAATTGTAATCTATGATGATTATATTGAGTAATTTTGAAAGAGAGGTAGATTAAATGGAAACTTATATTATTGCGGAAACTTGTGAGGTCACTTTTTTCCATGAGGTTAAGGCAAAAAATTCAAAAGAAGCATGTAGAAAACTTCGTAGAGGTTTAGATGTAGAGCGCAATGTTGAGGAACCTATTTATTCAGATGATTTTTATTTAGAAGTGTATGATAAAAAAGACTTTGACATCAGCTCTTTTTGATGAAAAATGGGTGGACTTAATTCCGCCTGTTTTTTTATTCAATTAAATAACACTTATGATTTTGCCGGCGCGCTTTTGGTTCGCAAAAGCGCGAATTTTCCATTATACCACACCTCTCGGCATTTTGTCAATAGGAATTTTGCACAAATTTTTATTTTATTTTATCCCAAAATTTTACATTTTGTGCAAACCGCACAAAAAATCTTTAATCTAGCCGCATTTCTTCTATTTGACTTTTTTAAAAAATTTTGGTATAATTTATATATAAGATAAAGGAAAGCAAGTAAAAAGCACTAACGAATATTAGTAGTTGGTGGAAGAACTTCTTAGGTTCGTCTTTCTTAAAAAAAATAAAAAAAAATGCTTGACAATCCTAAAATCTTATGATATAATAAATATATAAGAAGTCAAGAAGTGATAGCGGGTCGCGGTGGTATACAGAAACAACCATGTGGAAAACAGAAACGTAGGTAAGACCGCATCTCAAAAAAGTTGCAAATTTTTTGAAAAAACTTCTTGACAACTTATAAAAAAAGTGATATAATAAATACATAAGATAAGACATGAGGTTTTATCTAGTAACTACCATGATGGTCCACAAATTCATATTAAGAAAGTTGAGGTATTGTATTATGGCAAAGAAGAATGAGAAAACTATCCGTGAGCAGTTTGTTGAGGTAGCAGAGGTATTACGTTCGGTTGAGTGTGAGGACTTAGCAAAGTTTATCGACGGTCGTGTAGTGGTACTGGACAACAAGACCGCTTCTAAGAAAGCAACCGAGAAGCAGAAAGAGAATGAGGAAATCAAGACTTCTCTGCTTGATGTTATCGGAGATCGCAAGGTTACCGTAGGCGAGTTAGTTAAGGAAACTGGTTATTCTTCACAGAAACTTTCCGCCCTGCTGTCCCAGATGGTAAAGGCTGGAACTTTGGTTCGTGAGGTTGAGAAGAAAGTTGCTTACTTCTCCGTAGCCTGACACTGTAAATGGGGGGACATTTGTTCCCCCCTCTCAAAAAAAATAGGAGATTAGTCTATGATTTACACAAAAGGCGGTAAACGCTACACAATCCCTAGTGATGAAATTCAGAACCTTATGGATAAGCTGAAACTTAGCAAGGGGGAGGCGCTTGATTTGTGGCTTGCGGATAACGAGTTAATCGAGTGTGAGGAGCAGAAAGCACTGGACACAAAAGCAAAGAAACAGCCCACAGAAAAGACTTCTAGCGGTCAGCGGAAAGCACCTAGCAAACCGCGCATAACTAAGATTTCTGACGAAAAAAAGGCGGTTTTTGACACAGTTTTGCACAATTTAGACAGATGTCCGGACGTTTACCCGGAAAATATCGAAGTTGTCAAAGAAAATAAGCTGATTTTTGTGCATATTAACGGAAAAATCATCAAAATTGACATTATTGAGCAGAAAAAGAAGTGATTTTTATATATTTTTACCAGTTTTAGGCGATTTTCACAAGAAATCGCCTATTTTTTTGTGCAAAATTACATATTGACGAGTGTGCAGAAATGTGCTATAATGGTCGGTGCGCGATAGAGCGCTGCGCACCGAATTTTTGTCAATAGACAAGATTCACAAATTTTTTATTGGATATTCGTGCAATTTGTCTATTGCTATTGTTTCCCGAATATGATATAGTATACTTATCAAAGAGAAAGGAAGCCAAAAGGGTAAAGAGTATGATTTGGAAATATGGTTATTATCAAATAGATACAGATTTTACAACAGATTTTATTGGAATGAGTAGTGACAGGTATGAAGTACATTTTGGCAAAAATGATGGACGCTTTGCCATACGTGTGCGGGCTTGTATGGGATTTAAGCATGCGCAGATATTAGCTTATAACCCATATTCAGATCATGTTGAATGGTTAGATTGTGATTATATGTATAGCACATTTAACTTATGTTGTTAAATGTTAAAAAAATACTTGACAAAAATAAAAAAATTTGATATAATAAACTTATCAAAATGGAAGAGGAGGAATAAAGAATGAGAGCAATAGTTAAAAATGAACTTGTAATAACCAGAGAGGAGAGAGAGGTTATTTCAAACCTTATCAATATTCTTGAGGTTAGTTTTGGACTGGAAATTTCAGAAAATGCACCGGAGATTACAGAGATTTTGTCATCTATTGATACACAATCATCACATGCTTATATTTCTGAATATGGTAATGATTTTCCGGATATTGATATTAAATATATTGACTATTAAAAAACAGGTGGATTAAATTCCACCTGTTTTTTTTGTAACTGCTGTTCTATTTGTTTTAGAACAGATGACTCGACGGCGCGCGAGCGTACGCTTGTGCGCCGAACTACCCCCTCGTGCATATGGCTGGCAATTTTGGTTGTTTGAAATTAGTCTTAAGATCTTTTCCCCAGATTTCCCGAAATATGCGACCCCCGCCTAGTTGTTCCACTTGACATTTTATAAAAAATATGATATAATATTTAAAAAAGGCAAAATTTACTCCGAAAATTTTTATCCCGCACATTTTATCATTCGAGGCAATTTTGAAGGCCACAGCCTAAAATAACAAGCAAATTCATTTAAAAAATCGGAGACGAAGAAAGTGTAAAATAGATAGGGTTGGTCCAGGTGCACCACACACCCCCTATTTTAGCACACCCTATTTAAACAACCCTATTTTAGCACTCTTTATTTAAGCAAATCTATTTAAACAAATCACATTCTATTTAAATAGCTTTTATTTAAAACACACTCCATCCAAATAACCACCCTACCTCACATCTCATCTATTTTATCTACATCCAAACCGCTTACACTTTACCTTACACCAGCCGCCATTTTGGTACCTTAATAGGTAAAATATTTAATAACATCTTAACCTCATCCAATGATTCTTTATACCGATTCTTCTCTTCTGTAATATCTTCACCTTGTTCCTGTCTATAGAAAGCATTAGCCGCCTCTTTTTCAGAAATCTTATTCTTCTCTAAAATATAAAGCCATTTCTCCTTCTGTTCATCAGTAAGAGCTTCATAAGTATAATAGTTAGCCCAATAAAGTTCTTCTGTTCTTTCACCTACTTCATCCATAACAGGTTTAACAAATCTCCTAACTACACCAGGAGTATATTTATGTCCATATTTTTCATACCCAAATTCTTTCATTGCATTTCTAGCTACATTAGAATAACTATTTAATTGATATTCTGGCGTAAGAGAATGAACAGTATAATCTTTATAATCTTTTTTCTTTTGTTGTATTAATTCTTCTCTTTGCTTCAAATCATATCTTTTTCTAGGTAAAGGTTTATACTCACCATATACCTCTTTAATATGAATTTTAATTGGCTTAGTGTTCAAGAGTTCATAATCAAAAAATTCATAAAGCCAAAATAAAAGATCCTCTCTTCTAGTATTATAGGAATTAATACTAATCTTAAGAAGAGGAAAAAATTCTTCTTTTAAATTATAAATTCCAAGTTTAATCATTTTAATAAAATCCTCCTTTTTCCTTTATTGTTAAATGATCGGTTCTAAATTCACAGCTAATAGGGGTATGTCTACGAATTTAGGACCGATTATTTAACAATCTTCATTTTTCAAGAGTGACAAAGCAACCCCCATTTTGTTAATTTTTAAAATTAAATAATTTACCTACCTATATATATCTTCATGGAATTCGCTGACAATACTATATATATATGGGTATGTCAGCGAATTCCATTAAAATACACCTTGTAGATAATTTATTTAATATCTTAACGATTACATATATATTTTAATTTTGTCTTAATATTCTTATTAAAAACTACCCAAAAATTTTAAACTATTTTTAAAATAAAAACCACCCCTACAATAACCCACCCCCTATTAAAAGGAATAAGTCAAAGACATACTCCCCCATAAAAAATTTTGACAAATATAAAAAAATATGATATAATAAATATATAAAAGTAGGAAATCAAAGATTTCCTGTCAATAAAACAATAGGAGGAAATATATATGATTTATATGTCACCAGAAGTAAAAAGTGCTTTTGATACTCTTTATGAAAAAGGATATTTAACAAAAACAGAAGTAGAAAGATTTCAGGAAAGAAAAATGCGGGAAGTCGCTGAACAAGAGCGGAATACAGCTAGAACTAAAGCAACAGATGCATTAATTGAGTATTTCAAAGTAATGGGTTTTAATCCAAGTGCGGAAGATCGTAAAGAAGTTGATGCTATTTTCACCGAAGTTGAAAAAATGAAAACAACTGTTGAGTCTATGAAAACTATTGAAGATCCTTTTGCAGAGTTTCTTAAGAGT
>Ga0310690_10005789_pt1 | contig 16574 bp, 7 predicted proteins | sample AusTroGonzalo_MG_2_FD_207661 | JGI IMG/M metagenome (GOLD analysis project Ga0310690, IMG submission 207661) | Bovine rumen microbial communities from tropical cattle in Woodstock, Queensland, Australia - Gonzalo_04 (v2) (version 2) | ecosystem: Host-associated > Mammals > Digestive system >... | reverse complement strand
CGGGGTCCCACCTCTTCCCATCCCGAACAGAGAAGTTAAGCCCGCTTGCGCCGATGGTACTGCACACCCGTGGGAGAGTAGGTAGCCGCCACTTTTACGAGAAGCCCCGATTCACATTGCGTGAGTCGGGGCTTTCTTTTTATGCGCTACCTACTCTCTCTCACGACTCTGTATCTCTTACGGCGACGGAGGGCTGTAGGTAGCCGCCACTTTTTTGTTCTATATTATTAATTTTGCTCGAAAGAACCTACATACCTACACCCTTGATGTCTAATCGATAGAATTTCAATGCGATAAGTGGGTGTAGGTTCGGGTGTAGGATGGGTGAAAAGGTGTAGGTTCGGGGCTAAAAACGGCGTTTTACACAATATTCGCTGCCATTTTTTGAGCGTCTGTGCAGGAGGTCGGGGAGGCCGTTGAGAGCACGCCCGAAGATGTTCAGGGCAGGGGCTTTGAAGCTGGCGCCGGCACGCTCCTTGATGGCCATCATGAGGGCTGCCACGGAGAGCCATTCAGCCTGAGGATCCTCGGGGCGGGCAGGCTCAAAGAACTCATGGAAGAACTGTTCTACGGTGCTACTCTGTTGGAACTTACGGTTATGGGCCATGATGACCTGCGTCTCGGCTTCGTCGAACCAGTAGCGTTCGCCGTTGTTGAGTTCCGCTAATGCCTGTGCGAAGAGCTGGTTGTAGTTGGGTGTCTGGCTGACATCGATGTTTCCCGTGACCTCGATGCCGATGAAGCGCCGGCTGCCCGTGGGGTCGTGGAGGACGTCGGCCATGTTCGTCGTGGCGATGAAGGAGGCCAGTCGCGGCACCTCCTCGGTGTGGCTGGCGTGCGGACGCTTCACCTTCACCGACGGCAGCTGCAGGATATTCTTCAGGAAGCCCTGCTGCTTCTGGGGTGAGATGCGGTTGAACTCGTCGAGGTTGACGAGTAGCATCTGTGCCATTGCCAGGTGCACGGGACGTTCCTCGGAGAGCGAGAGGTTGTCGGTATAGCCCCACGACCGCAGTTCGGGCGGCAGCAGCGAGCGGCAGAAAGCACTCTTGTGCATCCCCTGTTCCGAGATGAGCAGCGGCACGATGGCGTTACCGTAGCGGCGGTCGCGTCCCTGCCACTGCGCCACCATCGCCAGGAACCACGTGTGGAACCAGTCGGCCCACTGCGCTTGGTTGCGTGTGGGCACGGTGGCGGCGAGGGCGCGGATGTGGTCGCGGCCGTCCCATTTGCCCGTGCGGAAGAGGTAGTCGTCGATAGGGTCGAAGCGGCGGATGCGCGTGGAATGGACATAGTACTGCACGTCGTGGTTCGTCAGCTTCAGACCCGCAAGCAGCAGGTCAGTGGTGAAGGTGTTGATGACCTGTCGTGTGACAGGCATCCACGGTGTCACCCATGTGTGGTTGGCGCGGTACTCGGTGTAGCCCATGACGATATTATGCCGGAAGACATAGCGGCTCTCCAGGCGGCGGATGATCTGCTGCATGGCGGGCTCCTCAGGGGCTTGTGGCGTGACGGTGCGACGTGATAAAGCCTGCTCCTCCTCATAGACCGCTTCCACGATGCGGCGCACGAACTCCTCCGTCAGCCCAGGCTCGTCCTTGAAGGTCAGGTGTCGCCACAGGTGGCACACCGTTTCCTCCTCCGGCCAGCCGCTCCGGAAGAGCTCCGTTGCCATCCCCGTGACGAATACTTTGTACCACTCCGTGCCTCGCTGCTTGGGGTTGTTCTGGTGTGCTGCCACGCGTCGGGCGGCATCGCGATAGGCGCGTTCATAGTTCAAGTACGCCGTCATATCCACCTCTTGTGCATCACGCTGTTCAGGCAGCGCGAGCAGGTGGGCATCGGCATCGTTGACGGATGTATCGTTGGTGTTGGGGATGCGGAAAGGCACGGCCTCGGCGTTCGTGAACGGCGCCGGGTCGAGGGGTAGCAGGAAGGTGTGGCGCGGCGTGGGTGTCATCCGTGTCACAGGCTGGGGTAGCGTAGCATCATAGACATGGGCCACGCGCTGGTAGGCCTGCACATAGAAGGTTTCAGCCTCCACCTCCGAGGTGGGTAGCGTGCCGTTTGCTCGCGCCACGCGCACGAGGATGATGACCTCATGGCCGCTGGCTCCGGTGAAGGCCGCCAATGTCGTGGGCAGCCCCATCGCGGCACGTTTGATGTTCTTGCAGGCAACCTTGCTCATCACCTGCCGCACCTCCAGGACCACAAGGCCGTTGAAGGCGCCCATGCCGATGGCTCCGTTCTTCTGGCGGCGCAGCTCCATGGGGGCGCAGATGTGGGGGATGTCGTAGTAGTGGCGGTAGCGCGTGGGCTCCTCGGGGCTGGTCTCATTGCGCAGGAAGCCGATGAGGAAGCTGGCGGTGTCGGTCTTGATGCGTTCGAGGAAGGCCTCGAACTCGTAGTTCTTCAGGAACTGATGTCCGTTCTTGTCTGTTCTTATGCTGGATAGTTTCATGGGCGATGAAGGGTTTAAGAGTTTAAGGGTTCAAAAGGTTCAAGGGGTTCAAGAGTTCAAAAGTTCAAGGGGTTCAAGGAGTTCAAGAGTTCAAAGGGTTCAAGGGGTTCAAGGAGTTCAAGAGTTCAAAAGTTCAAGGAGTTCAAGGGGTTAGCTGCGCTGACTTTTGTCACGACTCGGTCATTTGAAAGCAAGCTTTCATGGCGCTCGCTGCTCCAAAAGTTCAAGGAGTTTAAGGGTTTCTCATTGGTGAGAAAGAATTTTATCATGCATGAGAAAAATGTTTCTCACACGTGATAAAAATGTTTCTCACGCGTGAGAAAAATCTACGCGCCCTGTTGTGACGACGCTTTGGGCTCGTCGGGGAAGTAATAGGAGAGGGTGGTGGCGTCGTAGTGGGGCTCTGTCGCGATGCCATGCTTGCGGAAGAGGGCGGCGACGCGCTCCTGTAGCTCGGGCGTGATGGGGTAGCGTCCGGCACGGTAGCGGTAGAACTGGGGACAGCTGCCGAAAATGGTGTAGAGTCCCTGGCGTAGATCCATAGCCATCCCTGAAGGGATGCCATTCATGATGTTCTTCATGCCGCGAGCGATGCGGACGGGTTCGGTGGTGGCGAAGAGGCGGCAGTGATCAGCTTCGCGTGCGGCGGGCAGCACGGTGGTGTGATGGGTGAGGGTAGGGGGCACCAGCAGCGCTACGGCATGGCGCAGGCAGCGGTCGCAGAGGGGACAGTCATGTTGGAAGCAGATGGCCCAGTCGTGGGGCGCATCCTTGTAGGTCAGTTTCTTCATAAGCGTATAATTTTTTTCAATTTTTAGTATAAAAAGGTTCGTAAATTCCATGTGTTTTTCAATGCTGCAAAGATACAACATTTTCTTGAAAAATCCAAATCTTTTGCCGTGTAAATCACTAAAAATATGTTAAAACCTACACCTTTTTGCCTATCCTACACCCTAACCTACACCCATCTAATCCATTGATATTAAACATATCATCTTATAAAGGTGTAGGTATGTATGTTATTTCATGAAAAATTAAACGCGCGTGCGCGCGAGAACCTTATCTATATATTGTCACCCCCCCCCACAAGTACAATCCGAAAAAAAAGAGCGAAGAAAAACGCCCCCAGCTTTAGGCTTCTCCCTATGGGAGAGATTACACAATCCCAATTTCAAAGTGGTCGAATTCGACCCCTTTTTGTGTTTCTGAGGGCTTGTGAAAATAAATATGACGATTTCTGCTTGCTGTAAAGAAATAATCACTATCTTTGTGCCGTAAAAACGAAAAAGATAGGAGCGATGAAAACGAATTTAACTATACCTTCTGGTGGAATGTATCAGGAGTGGATGAATGCCAATGAAAGTAATAAAGAGTGATATTAATATTGTTTATCTACAGTCAAACCCTGTGATGTCAGGTTTATTAATAAAGGTATTACGTATAATTGTTTTTTTATATGGAACAGAAAGTACGACTCCTTGGATATTATACATCCGCAGATCAAACTATGGCTGCTGAAACTGAAAAGGTTGAAGAGGCGAATGAGCTCGCCCCTCTCTTTGAGGAGTCCATTAGGAGCTTATATTTGAATCCTAACACGGATGAAAAGATCAAAAATGCCATATCGTCGAAAACGGTGTTTGTGTTTAAAAGTGAGACCGGAAACCTTTATGCATATTTCACTGTAGATAAAACAGTAAGGATAACTGGTGTTCAGTATAATAAAGCCCATATTATTCAGGTTTCATATGATTATAAATCATGGTTTTATCCCGGACAGAGAATTAATGTCAAAAAGATATTAGGTGAAACCGGTGAAATCGTCAGCAAAGAAGTTCAAAGAGGAGCGGGTTCAAGGCGTGAAAATGTCGGTAATATTGAACCAGAAACTCCACTCGGCTCAAGGGGATCTAAGCGCATTTCCACGGAAGACGTGTCAAAGATAAAGCATCATTTAAGACTTAAGGACGATTTCTTCATTGGACAATTCATCCCAGTGACAGGAGGATATAAAATTGTTGACATCCGCAATTCCGAATTTACCAAAATTGAAGATACAGAAAGAAATATTCGTGACTTGGTTATTTATTATCGAACGGAACAACAGAATCTATATAAATATGCCTATTATAAATTTACATGGACATTCTTAGGATATAATCCACTTAAGTTTGGTATAGATACTAGCAAAGAATTAGAATACCAAAGTCCAGAAGATATTATTGGCTGTATAGCTCACAGTTTGGAAAATTATTCCATGGATGCTGCCAGGAAAATTACGAGGAATCTTGATACCCTGAGCAAACAGCTAACCCAAAGCGGGAAAGAAGTTTTTATTTATGAACTACTCCAGAATGCTAACGATTATCCCCAAAAAAGGAAAGATGGAGATGATCTAATTTCGATACCTGTTGATGTTGAGTTTCATATACTCGATGATTTTCTTACATTTCAACATACTGGAGAATATTTTAATGCTAAAAATGTAGCTGCTATTTGCAATATAAATGATGGCGAAAAAAATGCCAATAAAGAGGCTATTGGATATAAGGGAATAGGATTTAAAACGGTATTTCTTGACAATGACTATGTATTTCTTCAAACAGGTACATACTCATTCCGCTTTGATAAAAAAGCAGGAACTTCTGAAGCAGTTCCCATAAATACTCCTTGGCAAATCTATCCGTTTTGGACACCGATAGAGACAGTTTCTGATTCAATTATTCAAGCTTTCAAACAGCACCCTAAAGAAGAATACAGGGTTAAATTCGCATTAAGGCCAAGAAATAGCCGGATACTTACCGATAGAACTAGAAAAGATAATTATATTGACCTCTTCAACAAGGTTTTTGAAACGGAACGTGTTATTCTATTCATTCCGAATATCCATCAAGTAAATATTTTCATAGGTAATTCAAATACGCCTGCTATTACTTGCTCAAAAGATAACGATAGTTGGTGTGTGTCTGAAGCATTAATAGAAGAGGTACCAGAAGAAATTAGAGAGAGAATCAATGATGTTCTGACGAACAACGATGCAGACAAATCTGATGGTTATGACAAGATACCCGAGAAATATTATAATTTCAATAAAACAGCTATTAAGTTCGCTTGTAAAAAGGACGGACGCAAGCTTCGTCCTGTGGAAAACGCCTGTCTGTATTGCTATTTACCAGCAAAAAGAGCTAATTGGGGATTTGATTTCCTTATGAATACAGATATGGTCCCCAATGGATATCGTGATAATATAGAGGACATTGAACTCAATCATGTAATTGCTAGGATAGCAGGTCGGCAATTTTTCTATTGGATTAAGTCTCTCATAGAAAGTGAAGAATATGATTTAGACTCCGTATTTTCTCTTATTCCCGACTTTGGAGATTGTAAAGAGAAACATGAAGAGTATGATACATTCATTGAAGAGTTCCAAGAGGAATTTGAAGAATTAATAAAAGAAGAATCTTTTGTGCCAGTTGTAGATAAGAAAGGAAAGGAATATTTTACAACTATAGATAACATTATCAATGACATGACTGGCTTAACAAAAGATGGCGTTATGTCAGATAATGAGTTTTTATCTGTAATGGATGTAGAGGATAATTTCTTACCAGTGAAAGAACTACGTGCTTCTGAAGCGTTCATGGATTTCCTGTATAAGTATTCCCCCTCTGAATTAGATATTAATTTTGATGATGTTAAAAGGAAATGTTCCAATAATGAGTTTGTTATATGGTTGTCAAATATTGATAATAACAATCGTTTCCTTTATCATTTAATAGTTAACCATGAATTAGTTTCATTCTCGAGTGAGAAGATTTTTATCGAGTTTGAAGGAGAACTATTCAAGGCTGACGAATTATATTATGAGATTGAATCATATTGTAAGGATATTCTTTTCTTACGAAATTATATTCCACATTTAAAAGACGCCACAAGAGATTATTTCAAGGAAAATGAGGAATGGAGAGTATTCTATGAACAGCATTTTATGTCATTTAATGTCAAAGAGATGTTGGATGAATATATCTTCGGATGTGATGACGCGATGAAGCTACTGGAAGAAATGGATAATTCAAAAAGCTTCTTTAAATTTATATCCGAGAATAATGTTGATTTGTCTGAACATATTGGAGATCTTCCATATATAGACGAAGATGGAGTAGTATGTAATGAATTTGATGGATTATTATATTTCTACAGCGAAAGTTCCTTTAATTTGTCGAAGGCTAGCTGGTTAGGCGATAATAGTATTACCATTCTATCCCATGAATATTTAGAAGATGATTCGGATGATAAAATAAAAAAGGTATTTCAAAATCTAGGGTTCAGAGATTTTGAAGACAAAGATTTTATCATTGATCACTTGGTAGGCGATTCTGACTTCCGAGATGAAATTAATAGCGTAATAGAAGATGATTATGACGTAAATCTTTCTTTCCTTAAATATGTTTTCTCAGTAAGAGATCATCTTAAGGAAAAAGAAGGGCAATTGAAAGATTATGTTCTTAAGTGTCAGTATGTGGATGGAGATGAAGTGTATCTATCTGCTGATGATGTGAGATATTTTTCACAAGATTCATATGCTGGGAATTCTACGTTTGTGGAAAATAGTGAACATCTGTGGTTGCCCATCACATCAATGTATAGTCTGGACAACTGTTATTTTGAGGCATTCCCACAAGAAGAACGCAAACAACTCGAAAGTTTCCTCAGACAATCATTTGGAATTAAAACATTTACTAATAAATCATTTTTCTTTGACGTTGTTATTGCCAACAAGAAGGAAATCTATGAGAAGTTAAATAGTCAAGACATACTGGAAGAATTTATCGCATATCTTAAACGTGATGAAAAGGATATTTTTGATGACACGCTGTCGTTTAATGACATCAAAGATATGCCATTGTTAATATACGACGGGACGATCATTACTAAGCGAGATGCATCTAGATTAGTCGAATATGATGACGAAGCTATCTTTTTGGCAAATAAAAAGTGGTTCCCTAGTGGAGTGTTTGTTGTAATGAGCAGCTTGTACTCCGATTTTCAAAAGAGTACATTACAGCTACTCAAAATTGAAAAGTTCAATCTTCCTGAAGTAATCAAAGAAGGAATAGTGAATGATGATTTTCCTCTGTCAGTGGCAATTAAGGAGAACAACATCGATTTTTGGCAGTACATAAGAAAGAACCTCAAAGCATTCGAGTCCTTAGATATATTCAAAAAAATAAAGTTAGTTGCAGAAGGTGAGGATAACACTCAACTATATAGTCATGAGTTATATATCTCTGACATTTACCAAGTTGGGGGTATTGAAACATTGGTGAAGAAATATGATGAAACAGCGAATTTTATATCAGTTGAATATCTTGAGGAAGACAATGAGCCGAACAGACAGGAATGGCTTAGATTCTTTAAGAAGTTAGGACTTCGCTTTGACAATAAAGATATTCTTTTCAATTCTGTTTTACCGAAGCTTGCAGAAATTGAAGAAGATTCTGTCATAGCAATGATGACCATGCATCTTAAAGATATCAAAGAGGAATGGGATAAACGTAGAAGCCAAATTATACAATTAAAGGTTAGAACCAGGTCAGGACAATTTAGAAGGCTAGATGAAGCAATCATCATAAATATTGATGAGACAAATGTCGTTGAGCCATTTAAGGAAATTGAATTGAAAGGAGAAATTGCGCCTGAAATATTGTCTGCCAATAAGGATATTATTTATCTTATTGCAGCAGAATTTTCTAAGAACTGTACTTATACAACAAAAGAAGAATGGGCGCAGGCAAAAATAAATGAATATATTGATTCTATTCAGCCTGATGAAACTCTTAGAGAATCATTACATATAGACTTTATTAGAGAATTGGCAACTCTTATGTCTAATGACTATTCTTTTTCAAAAGTTTCTTTAAGCAAACTGTTGTATAAGTCGAAGAATAGTGAAGATGGATACCTTCCATCAGTTTCGCTTACATTGGGCACAAATTATAAGCCCTCATGTGATTTTGAAGCAAATGGAATAACAGAACTAAATTATCTATCTGAAGAATACTTAACAGAGAACAATAAAGATACAATAAGAGCTTTCTTCAAGAATACTGATATTCATCAGACCTTTGAAATTGATGAACAAAATGATATTGATTTATTATCTAATAGAGTCTTTGCCTTATATTTTTGGGGCAAATACTTTACACATAGATTAGCTGAGTTCAAAGAATGGATAGAAGAAGGTAAATTCGATAATGTAATTTGTATTCCTACCGAAGGTAGTGTAGTGGCATCTGAAGAATTATACTCGCCCGAAATATTTCATTTCGCAAGGAACACACCTGAATGGCAAAAGAAAGTACCGGCTAAAACTGTTGTTGACAACGTAAGAGAAGAAAGTGCAAGACGAATTTTCCTTTCACTGCCGTTCAGGATGAGTCTTAACTTTGCAGATTGTTTTAACTATCTGTTAACTGCAAAAGAAAAATATGGCGAGGACTACAAGAATCGATCAACAATAGTTGATTGGATTTTAGAAGCAGATGAAAGAGATGACAGTATTATTGACTGGTATAGAGAGCAGCCAAATGCAACGTGGAGAAACGGAAAGGGGCAATTCACTCATATCAAAGATTTATATGTTATACATCCTGATGCAAAGCAAGAACGAAACATATTTATTGGAAATGAGCATGTTATGAATACTAGCATGTTTCCAGTGGGAAAAGAAGATTTTGAAGAGATATGCCAAATTCTGCGAGTTCAATGCCTTCTTAGCAGTGACTTTAAGACAACCCCTGTAAATCCTAAAGATGAGACTATTGAAATAATGAAGGCTCTTATGCCAAAGATATTGATATTAGCCGCAATAGAAAAGCCAGATAAGTATCAGATAGTCTATGAAAAATACGTAGAAGAAATCAAAAAATACAGGTTCCTTGTTTGTGACAAAATAGACCTGGGATATGAATCAATACATAATGACATAGAAAGGATATATACAGACGAGGGGCATTTCTATTATGTTAATTCATGGCTACACAATAGAACATATACCAAGTTCTGTAGTAAATTAAGAAATCTTTTAAACATTGAAGTTTACGCCGATGTGTGCGAGGATGTTCTTGATAGCTCAGTATCTGTCGAAACATGTATAGAAAAATACTGTTCTTCTTTGGTTTATGACGAATCCTTTAGGAGGTATCTTAAAGAGCTTGACCATGAAATAGCCAATTTCGAGGAGGAATATATACCAGAGGAAGAGGTAGATTATTATTCGGATACAATAGCAGATGGTGAAACAGTCCAAAATGAAGAAGAGAGTGATATAGAAGAATATGTTGAAAAAGAAAACGCCAGCTCATTACAATCAGATAAGGGTCAGTATGCCTCTGGCGTAAAATCACAAGAAAATCAACCTGAAGAACCTATTAATGATGAAACAAATGAGGAAAAGAACATCATTTATGATAAAGTAGGTATAGAGGAACCTTGTTCATCTACTAGAGTAAGTGTACCTGAAAACACAGATGGTGAGGATATGGAAGATGAAATTATAAGCTCAGAAGTTGAAGAAGATAGAGAGATAAGTGAAAAGGAGCAAACAACAGGAGTCGAAGGACACCATAGAGACGGCTGCTGGGTAAATGAGTACTGGAGAGAAGATGGAACGCATGTCGTTGGTCATTGGAGGAGTGATACTGTAGTTTCGCCTTATACGAAAGAGGTTTCTACAGAACACGAAACACGTGAAGTATATGATCACGAAATGGGAGCAGAACAGAAACCGGCATTGCAACATCATGAAATTGTTCGTACTCATGATGAAGAAGAAGTACACGATGATTTCCTAGGTTCTGTTGATAAAGATGAAGACTATAATAAACTCGGTGAGAAGCCGAGGAAGCCAAAGCCGAGGAAAGTGGCTAAGCCATTTACACCTGAAGAAATTGAACGCATGAGGTCACATGGAACCCCGCTTGAATTGGAATCATTACCTCCAACAACTGAGGAAATAGAAATCTTATCTCAATGTGGGATAAGTCCAGAGCAGATTGCTGATCACAATTATCTTGCTCAGCTACGTTTATATAACAATTTGAAGAATGTGATGGGTGAGGAACCCGAAGAGTCTTTGGAAGAATTTATTCACAATTCGGAGGATGTAACCGTTCATCGATTGAGGGGAGGTAAATATATTCATGCATGTAACGCAGCTAGAGGTGTAATGTATGTCTCTCCATCTGTATGGAATAAAATGCTTGACGATAAATGGACTATATGCGTATATTTGAATGGTCAGGGTAGTAAATTTGAATACATTAATAACAAAGAAGAGTTCTTAAGACTTGTCGAGAAGGATGATGTAGTAATAAAGATTACAGGCAAAGAAAAGGTGAAAGTGGTCAATGAACTCTATTCTGAGACTTTGCGAACTGCCAAAGGCACCGCATACACACTCATAAGAGTTGCGGCCAGAACAAATATGGACGCTGTTTTTGCACATTATGTAGGTGCCATGGCAGAAAAAGAAGACGGATATGATTATTCCGATGATTTATAACACGTATTGTCATGACTAACGAATTGAAGATTAATAATTATAAATTCTTCTTTGCTGATCAAATAAAGGAAGAAATAGACGAACAGAAAAAGGTTAATCGGACAAGAATGAACCAATTATTCAAGTCTGGTGATTTATCCTTGGCTTTCGTTGATACCGTTCAAAGAGAAACGGGTATGATTATTTTGAAATTTCCAAGGCGAATGGCACCCCGCCTGAAAGTTCAAAAAAACATTGTTGTCATTACTAAAAAAGCTAGGAAAGAACTAGGGGAAAAACCGACAGAATGGTCATGCAGCTGGCAAGAATTCTGCAGCAATTCGGATTTCCATACACCTGGGTCAGATATAATTCCTATGCACTATGTAAATGGATATAATGATGGATTTGACTACGTTGCGTGTTGCGGATTATCAACTACAATGTATGGCATTCTTGAGAAATCTGTTTCTGAGGGAAAATCGCTAACGGTTATTATTCATGATCCTTTTCCACCGATTGATTATTTCTTCAACCTCAGCCGTTATATGGATGTTTATCCAGATAATGAGGAGCTATATATGGAGCCTCTTATTCCATTTGAAGAATGGGAGCCAGAAGAATTGGCTTTTGATGAACATAATCCAGAAGGTATATCACAAAGAATTCTTAAAACTTTGGAAGATGAGGACATCTGTATCGTACAAGGTCCTCCTGGTACAGGTAAGAGCTGGACTATAGCTAAAATTGTTGAGACATATCTTCTAAATGGCAAAAATGTTTGCGTGACAACCATGGCAAATAAAGGCTTAATTGAATTAATAAAACAAGAGCCTTTAAGAGCAAATATACAAGCAGAGAGAATCAGCAAAACCAATCTGTCAATTGACGAGGCCAAACAAATTAGAGGTGTAAAGAAAGCGACTGCTGATTTGAGTATCAATTCCGGAGAACTGCTTTGCGCCACTAACTACGTTTTATCCAGCGTATATAGTGAAAAGAAGCTGTCATTAAATGGCTTACCCAGCTATGACCTAATTGTTATTGAGGAGGCATCTCAGGCTTTCCTGACTACAATTGTAGCTTTTAAGCGACTTGGAAAGAAATGCTTAATAGTTGGTGACCCAATGCAGTTACCTCCTATTGTAAAACTAAACAACCCGATTTACAATACTTGGAATGTTAATACCCAAGTAGAGGGACTTAAAACTTTTGCTCTCGGTTCAAACGCTAAGGCATTCAGAATCGTCACAACCTTCCGATTAACTGACAAGAGTGCTGGACTGACTAAGATTTTTTATGGAAACCGCTTCTTATCAGTAAAGAAAGAATATTTGGATTTCTCTTTAATTAGAAATCAACTTTTCCCCAATGAAGGAGGTGTACTATTCTGTTGTACAAATGACGTAAAGAACGGACTCTATTCTGATTCTGCTGACAAACTTATAAGAACCGTTATAGATTCTATTGAAGCTCACTATCCTGAAAGAAGTCTTGCTATAATGACCCCTTTCAGGGACACAGTAAAAGAACTTCAAAAACGTTTTTCCACATCAGATTTAGATTTTGATTTGACTATTGAAACCATTGATAGGATTCAGGGTATGACTGTGGATTACGCCATATTATACATCCCTGGCAGGAATCCGGGATTTGCACTTGAAGAAAGACGTTTTAACGTTGCAACAAGTCGATCGCGTAGTACCACACTCATCATCTCTGACGTTGACCTTCACAACTTTCATACCATACCACCTAGAGTTATTAAATTTATAGATATGTGTGATGTTATAAGGAAAGGTACAAATATCTCGGATGATGCCAAAATAGTTATAGAACAACAAATTCTTCCGGAGGAAAAGCCACAAATAGGAGTTACCGTAGTTGGGAAAATAGATCTTTCAAAATTTGAGAGGCCAAAGAAAGAAATAAAAAAGGACAAGAAGAACTATTATATTATTGATACTAATGTTTTTGTTGACTATCCTGATATTATAAGTAAGATAGATAGAGTTTATCCAATAATACTATCCGCTAAAGTTACTGATGAACTAGACCGAATGAAAATCAAACTGGATGAAAAAGGCAAACACAATGCCGAAAAGGCGTTACGCAATCTTAATAACGAAAATCAACATAAAATTATTTATGAATTTGCAGATGTAACATTGTTACCAGATGACTTTGATAAACACTCTCCAGATAATATGATATTATCCGTAGCGCTGAAATATAAGAAGGAGAATCCAATAATGCTGACTTCTGATAATGGTTTACAATTAAAATCAAAGATACTCGGTATTGCTACGATTTCTCTAAAGAATTTCATGAAGAAATAACAAACGTTGGAGATGTAACATTTCCACCTTTTCCATACTACATATAAATAAATGTGGTATCTTTGCAGCTGCAAGAGCGGAATAAAATTAGTATAGATATATGGCAGATAGGAGTGTGAAGGCTGAAGTATGAGGGCTGAAGGCTGAAGGGAAAGTTGATTATTCGCAATGAGAATAGGAAATGAATTAAATAAAATAAGGATTGAATGAATATGAAAAATATTTTTGCTTGTTTGTTGGCAACGTTTGGGCTGACAACGGCCTGCGGTCAGGCTAATTATGAAGATGCGGATGTGAAGGGATTCGCGGAGTTGGTGAATGACCCGAATGTCGTGGTGCTGGATGTGCGCACGGCTGATGAGTTCAAAGAGGGACACCTCGAGGGTGCCTTGAACATCGATCAGGCACAAAGGGACTTCATCGAGAAGGCGAAAGGGATACTGACGACGGACAAGACGATTGCCGTGTATTGCAGAAGTGGACGGCGGTCGGCGAACGCTGCCGGAAGACTGGCGGCGGAGGGTTATAAGGCGGTGAACCTGAAGGGTGGTATCATTGCCTGGCAAGAGGCTAAGATGCCTGTGACGACGGATACCTATGAGGTGGATGTGTTCAAGACGAAGGGTGGAAAGACGTTGAAATTCCATGCTTTGGTTCACGCCAGCATTCGCATGGAGTACGACGGAAAGGAGATAGAGATTGACCCTGTAACGAAACTCGGTGACAAGACGATAGCGTATAGCACGATGCCGAAGGCTGACTATATCTTCGTGACGCATGAGCACAGGGACCACTTCGACAAGGAAGCCATCGAGGTGCTGACAGGCGAGAAAACGCAACTGATCACCAACAAGCGCTGTGCGGAGATGCTGGGGTATGGTGAGATCATGGTCAATGGGCAAGAGTCCATATTCGATGACATCAAAGTAGAAGCTGTTCCTGCTTATAACATTTCCGAGGGACGCACACAGTTTCACCCGAAAGGACGTGACAACGGCTATATACTGACGATCGACGGGCTGCGCATCTACATCGCCGGCGATACGGAGGACATCCCTGAGATGCAGGACATCAAGGACATCGATATCGCCTTCATGCCTTGCAACCAGCCTTATACGATGACCACAGAGCAACTGGTGAAGGCTGCCAAGATGGTGAAGCCCAAGGTGCTGTTCCCGTATCATTACGGACAGACGGATGTAAAAGGGATTTCGTCGGAGCTGAAAGATCTTGGCATAGATGTGAGACTCAGGCACTATGAATGATTATGGCACTACCGAAATTTATCATAACGATGGACGGGTATTTGCGGCTGGGGATGGTCAATCAGCATAAGGACTTGCTGAAGGGCGATGACCAGTGCATCGGTGGCGGGTACTACCAGTTTGACTGGACGAGTAACCGCCTGCTGCTGGACCGTGCATCGTATGACTTCGGACGGCCTCGCTGGCACTTGCTCGAAACGCTGAAGGTGCCGGCGTCGTATCGTGGGCTCCGCATCGTCTATCTCTACGATGATGACCATGAGGATTACATCGTGAGTGATGAGTTACAGATTGAATACTGTGAGTGATAAAAGTTTAAGGGTTCAAAAAGTTCAAAAGTTCAAGGGGTTCAAGAGGTTTAAGGGGTTCAAGATACTACGTGACAATTAAAGATTGTTAATTTGCGCGTTATATCAGAGATTCGGTGTATTTTTGTAGCATGAAATATGCAGATTTACCGAAACAACGGCTGAGTCATCTGGTGAAACCCAACGGGAAGACGCTGGAGGAGTGGCAGGTGATGCTGCGGATGCAGCAGGCACAGCGCGAGGACTTGCAGGTGGAGTGCGTCAGCGAACGCTATAATCCGGGTGAGTATCGCGTGCAGAGCCCTAAGTCCGGAGGCGTGTATAAAGTGGTGTTCCGTGGGGCGAAGAGCCCGTGGAACTACTGCGACTGCATGGATTTCAAGACGTCGCAGCTGGGGACCTGCAAGCATATCGAGGCGGCGCGGCAGTGGATCGCAGACCACCACAAGCGCATCCACTGGGACCTGCCTGCCTACACGAGCGTGTATCTCAGCTATCGCGGCAATGAGCGCAAGGTGAAGATCCGCATTGGCACGCAGTGCGAAGCGGAGTTTCGTGCCTTGGCAGCCAAGTATTTCGACGAGCTGGACACGTTGACACCCCGTGCCTACGAGCACTTCGGGGAGTTCCTGACGGCGGCACACGCCCTGGATGAGGGCTTCCGTTGCTATCAGGATGCCTTGGACTTTGTGTTGGAGCAGCGCGAGGCCATCGCGCGGCGTAAGGTGGTGCAGGAGCGCTACGACGACGCTGCGCTGGACGGCCTGCTGCACACCACGTTATACCCCTATCAGAAGGAGGGCGTGCGCTTCGCGGCGCGCGCCGGACGGGCTATCATCGCCGACGAGATGGGCCTCGGCAAGACGGTGCAGGCCATCGCTACGGTGGAGCTGCTGCGGCGCGAGGGCTTCGTGGGCGGGGCGCTCGTGCTATGCCCCACGACGCTGAAGTACCAGTGGAAGCGTGAGATAGAACGCTTCACGGATGCCTCGGTCGTGGTGCTCGACGGCACGCCGGAACAGCGGCGCGAGCAGTTAGAGGGCGAGGCGTTCTTTAAGATAGCCTCGTACAACAGCATTCTAAACCTCATGGATGCGGGCGTACTGCAAACGGTGGATATGCTCATCCTGGATGAGGTGCAGCGATTGAAGAACTGGAACACGCAGATAGCCAAGGCGGTGCGCCGCATTGCTTCGCGTTATACTTTAATTCTCAGCGGCACGCCGCTGGAGAATCGTCTGGAGGAGCTGTACAGCATCGTGGAGCTGGTGGATCAGTTCCTGCTGTCGCCTTATTATCTGTTCCGCGACCGCTATATCGTCACGGATTTGGAGGGTCGCACGACGGGCTATCGCAACCTGTCGGAGATCGGCCAGCGCGTGGCGCATGTGATGATACGCCGCCGGAAAGCCGACGTGGCGCTGCAGCTGCCGGCACGCATCGACAAGAACTTGTTTGTGCCGATGACGGAGCAGCAGATGGAGGCGCACCAGCACCTGAAGCTGCAGGCGGCGCGCCTGGTGGCGAAGTGGCACCGCCAGCATTTCCTCTCGGAGATGGACCGCCGCCAGCTGTTGCTGCTGTTGCAGCAGATGCGGATGGCGTGTGACAGCCTGTATGTGCTGGACGAGCACAGCCGCTTTGACACGAAGGTGG
>Ga0310690_10005788_pt1 | contig 16575 bp, 11 predicted proteins | sample AusTroGonzalo_MG_2_FD_207661 | JGI IMG/M metagenome (GOLD analysis project Ga0310690, IMG submission 207661) | Bovine rumen microbial communities from tropical cattle in Woodstock, Queensland, Australia - Gonzalo_04 (v2) (version 2) | ecosystem: Host-associated > Mammals > Digestive system >... | reverse complement strand
CCCCGACTCATGAGTTGCGAATTTCAAATTCGCAACAACCCAAGGTCGGACAACAGATTATGATGGAATCGTTCCGTACCATCGAGGGTGAACTTCGTAGGCAGGATTATTCCCTTGGTCATAAATGGGTTTTGCTGCACGCCATCCACACCACAGCCGACTTTGATATGGAGAAGATTCTTTATATTGATGAGGGTGCTGTGGAGACATTATATAATAAGGTAGCGAACGGAGAACTGAAAACCATCGTGACAGATGTGACGATGGTGGTGAGTGGCATTCGAAAGGGTGCATTAGAGCGACTGGGTATTGAGGCAAAATGCTATTTAGTTGATCCTCGCGTGGCAGAGATAGCTAAGTCGCAGAATATCACCCGTACTCAGGCAGGCATCCGTCTGGCTGTCGAGGAACATCCTGATGCCCTCTTTGCCTTTGGCAATGCGCCCACAGCACTCATGGAACTCTGCGATTTGATTCGTAAGGACAAGGCTCACCCCGCTGGGATTATTGCTGCTCCCGTTGGCTTTGTACATGTTAGGGAGTCGAAACACATGGTGAAGCCCTTCAGGGACATTCCGAAGATTATAGTCGAAGGGCGCAAGGGAGGAAGCAATCTCGCTGCTACGCTCTGCAACGCCATCCTGACCTTTGATGATGCCGCCCAACTCAAACCCGGAAGAGATTTGTGAAAGTGAAATGGCCATGAAGTTTATTGTGATAGGAATTACGGATAATCCCCAGCCCTGGTTTCCTCCAGAAGTATTGGATATCATCCGCAAGGGAAAGGTCTTCTCGGGTGGCAAACGCCACCATGAGAAAGTAGCCTCGTTACTCCCATCCGATGCTGAATGGATAGACATCACTGCCCCCCTCGAAGCCGTCTTTGATCAATACAATGTTCAATGTTCATTGTTCAATGTTCAATGTGTTACAGTTTTCGCTTCTGGTGATCCACTCTTCTTCGGTTTTGCCAATACCATCAAGCGCAAGATGCCCGAGGCAGAGATTGTGCTCTATCCCTCGTTCAACTCCCTGCAGATGTTGGCCCATCGGTTGGTGATGCCTTACCACGATATGCGGATTGTCTCGCTGACGGGGCGTCCTTGGCCAGAATTCGACAGGGCGCTCATCGAGAGGGCTGATAAGATCGGCATCCTCACTGATAAGGAACATACGCCTGCTACTATCGCCCAGCGTATGCTCGATTACGGCTATACCTATTATAAAATATATGTTGGTGAACATCTGGGTAATCCAGCACTCGAGAAGGTCTCAATGCTCTCCCTCGAAGAAGCCACCAAATGTAATTTCGACAATCCCAATTGCGCGATTCTCCAAAGAATTACACAAAAAGCGCTCGGCTCTGCCGCTTTGCTTTGCAAAGAACCGTCCCTTTTGTGTACTTTCGGCATTCCCGACAGTGATTTCGCTCTTCTCGACGGACGTGAGAAGATGATTACTAAGATGCCCATCCGTCTGTTGACGCTTCAGGCACTCGACCTACCTCGCCGACATGTATTCTGGGACATTGGTTTCTGTACAGGCAGCGTCTCTATCGAGGCCCGCCTGCAGTTCCCCCATTTACAGATCGTAGCCTTTGAGATTCGTCCTGAGTGCGAGGCCATCATTCAGGAGAATGCCCGTCGCTTCGGAGCCCCAGGCATCAACATCCACATGGGTGACTTCCTTGAAACGGACATTTCAGTCCTACCTCGTCCTGATGCAGTCTTTATCGGTGGACACGGAGGTAAGCTAAAGGAAATTATGGAAAAGGTATTGACGGTGCTGGCTCCTGATGGCATCATCGTGATGAACAGTGTAAAGGCTCCAAAGGTACTTACTGACAGTCATATGCTCTGGGACGAAGCCTGTCAGGCACTCGATTTGAAGCAAGAACCACCAGTCAGAATTATACTCAACGAAAACCATCCTATCGAGATACTAAAATGCAGCAAATAGCAGTCATACAAATCAGCGAGGCAGGTAAGGATATTGCCAACGCCCTTCAACGCGAACTTGGTGCCAAAATCATCAATCGCTCAGACGTTGGTAAGTTATGGAATAAATACGATGCCTTCGTCTTTATCGGTGCGATGGGCATCTGCGTGCGCACCATTGCTCCCTACATCAAGGACAAGCACGAAGACCCTGCCGTAGTGTGTGTCGATAGTCTTGGGCTGAACGCCATTTCTGTGCTTTCAGGACATATCGGAGGTGCCAACGACCTGACTCACGAGGTGGCTGCTCTGATTGGAGCCCGTGAGGTCATCACAACCCAGAGCGACAATGCCGGTCTCTGGGCACTCGACACGTTTGCAGAGCGATTCAACTGGGCCATAGCCAGCGATGACGATATGAACAAATGTATCTATGCTTTCGTCAATCATGAGCCCACAGCCTTGCTGATGGAGATCTGCGACGAGGGAACGGACTATCTGGAGAAGACGTTGCCACCGCATGTTACTGTCGTCAAAAGTCTCGAAGAGGTAGATCCCAAGAAATATAGCCTTGTCATCATGGTGACACCCTATAATCTCTGTGCACCTTATGGCGTGCTTGAACTGCATTTCGTACCTATGATAGCAGCCTTAGGCTTTGGACTTGCCAGTCATCCGGATGACTACGAAGACATTTACGACGAGATAGACGAGGCTATGAGCCAGATTGGTGTGTTGCCCTGCTACAAGTGCTATTGCACCATCGACGTGAAAGAGGATGAGGAGTTTTGCGCGATGCTCGTCGATGATTTAAATGAGGAGTTGGTGTTTTACACTGCTGAGCAGTTGGCTCAGGTCGAAGTTCCCAACCCCAGCAAGACCGTTCAGAAGCATGTGGGTACGCCAAGTGTCTGCGAGGCGGCAGCCATCTTAGGCTCCAATCATGGCAAACTCATCGTCCCCAAGGTGAAAGGGAAGAACTGGACGGCTGCCCTCGCCATTGACTACAAATATCTGCGCGAGTCGAAAGGTCATATTGAGATCGTTGGTGCTGGTCCTGGTGATCCTGATTTGGTGTCTGTGCGAGGTCGTAAGATGCTGGAACGGGCAGACTTGATTCTCTATGCCGGATCGCTGGTGCCTAAGGCCCTCACCGAGTGCCACAAGCCTGGTGCCGTCGTGCGTTCTTCTGCAGACATGAATCTTGAGGAGCAATGTGCGCTGATGAAGGAGCACTATGACCAGGGGCATTTTATCGTCCGTCTGCATACCGGTGATCCCTGCATCTTTGGTGCCATCCAGGAACAGATGGCATTCTTCGACGCGTACAATATGGATTATCACATCACCCCAGGCATATCCTCATTCCTCGCTGCCGCCGCTGAGTTGCGGAGCCAGTTTACGATTCCTGAGCGTTGCCAGACGATTATTCTGACTCGTGGAGAAGGTCGTACCCCTATGCCTGAGAAAGAACAGTTACATTTGTTGGCTCATAGTCAGAGCACGATGTGTATCTTCCTCAGTGCTTCCATCGTCGATGATGTGCAGCACGAACTCCTTCAGGAATATCCTGAGGACACGCCCGTTGCAGCCTGTTATCATCTCACTTGGCCAGATCAGAAGATCTATCGGGGTGTACTCAAAGATCTCGCTAAGATTGTTCACGACAACCACCTCACTCTTACTACGATGCTCGTTGTTGGCGAGGCCATTGACAATCGTCAAGGGTTTAGCGAACTCTACTCCAAGCATTTCACCCACCTTTTCCGTCAAGGTGACGACGAACAAACTTCGTAAGTTATGATACTGGTATTCGGAGGAACGACGGAAGGCCGCAAGGCTGTGGAGGTGCTGGAAGAGGCGGGCAATACCTATTATTACAGCACTAAGACAGGTGAGCAGGATATTACCTTGCATCATGGACGGCGCATTGATGGGGCGTTGGATGCTGAGGCGATGTTGACATTCTCTCGTGAACACGATATCCAACTGATAGTGGATGCAGCCCATCCCTTTGCTTCGCAACTTCACCAAACTATCGCTCAAGTCTCTGAAACACTGAACATCCCTGCTATCCGCTTTGAACGTATCTATCCGTCACGCGATCCAGAGATCATTTGGATTGATGATTACGACCAGATACCTCGTGACATCCATAGTCTGTTGGCAACGACAGGGGTTCAGAGCATCGCCAAACTGAAACCGATAGAGGCAGAGGGAATCAAAGTTTATTACCGTATCCTCAAAAGGGAATCATCGATTGCTTTAGCCCTCAAACAAGGGGCAGGGGAGGAACAACTCTGTTACTACGAGGATCCGAAGGATATTCCTGTTGAGGCCGAGGCTATCCTGTTGAAGGAGAGCGGTGTCTCTGGTGGATTCCCTGAGAAGGTGGAGGCTGCCAAAGCGAGAGGGATGAGGATCATTGCTTTGAAGCACCCGGAATTACACAAAAAGAACCGTCCCTTTTGTGTAATTTGTAACGGACCTTACGGATTGCGAAGGGCGGTGGAGAAATTGTTGCCTGAGTTCTATCCCCTGCATAGTGGACTGACGACTGGCACTTGTGCTACGGCTGCTGCTGTGGCAGCGACGATGCGACTGTTGAAGAACGAGATGTCAGAGGAAGTGCCGGTTTTGTTGCCTGATGGTGAGACGATCCATGTGTCTGTGGGCTATGGCGACGGCTATGCCTATTGCATCAAGGAGGCGGGTGATGATCCGGATGTGACGAATGGGATAGAGGTACGGGCAAGTGTGACTTTGGCAAATTCGCATCAACCGCAGATTGAGATACTTGGTGGGGAGGGCATTGGTACTTTTACGTTGCCAGGTTTTGATTATCCTCCAGGTGAAGCGGCTATCAACAAGGCACCGCGTGAGATGATTAGGAAGAATGTTCTGGCGTTAGTGAATCATGGGGACAGACCCCATGATCTTCGCTACGCTGCTATCACAGGGGTCAGTCCCCATGATTCACTCTGCGTTACCATCTCTGTTCCAGGAGGTGCAGAGATTGCCCGTCGTACATTCAATCCTCGTTTGGGTATAGAGGGTGGCATCAGTATCATTGGTGTCAGTGGGATTGTGAAACCTTTCAGTGAAGAGGCGTTCATCGACTCGATCCGCAAATGTATGACGGTAGCGAAAGCCTCAGAATCTGATCGTGTGGTGATCAATAGCGGTGGAAAGAGTGAACGGTTTGTGAAGACGCTCTATCCTGATCTTCCCCAACAGGCATTTGTGGAATACGGCAACTACATCGGTGAGACGCTCAAGATAGCCCACGAACTGGAATTCCAAAAGGTAACGCTTGGTGTGATGCTGGGCAAGGCCGTCAAACTTGCTGCCGGTCATCTGGACACTCATAGTCGGAAGTCTGTGATGGATAAGATTTTCATCCAACAGATGCTCAAAGAAGCAGATTGCAACATTGACATCAGCGAGATTACATTAGCAAGAGAAATATGGGAGAAGATACCATCTGAAAAAATCAGCACCTTCGCCAGGACCATTATCCGCCATTGTGCAGACCATTGTAATCCGCTCCTGCCCAATGGCACTCTCACCATCCTGTTAATAGATGATGAGGGGAATATCTACCAATAAGATTACTTATTCACTCACTTCATCCTTTCGACGACGGAAGAGGACGGCTGCAATCACTGGGGCACCGACGAGGGCGGTGACACTGTTGACGGGAAGGGCTCCTTCGAAACCTGGCATACGGGCAATGAAATTACAGACCAATGCCAAGGCTGCACCACAAAGCATAGTGGCAGGCATGAGGACACGATGGTCGGAGGTGCGGAAGATGGCACGCGCCAGATGAGGCACAGCCAAACCAATGAACATGATAGGACCGCAGTAGGCTGTGACGATAGCCACCAACACACCAGAACTGATAATCACCAGTATCCTGGCACGACGGATATTCAATCCGAGGTTGGAAGCATAACGGTCACCCAGTAGCAGCAGATTCATGGGCTTTACCAACAGACAGGCCAACGGTAGCAGGATACACATCACCACCACGAAAAGAATCATCTCATCACCTGATACTCGTGAGAATGAACCAAGTCCCCACACTACAAATGCCTTCACATCTTCCTCGGGCGACAGGAACTTCAGTACCCCGATAATGGCATTGGCCAGATAGCCAATCATCACACCTATTATTAATAAGGTGACGTTGCCCTTCACCTTCTGCGCAATCCATACAATCAAGAGCATCACGGCCAAGGCTCCGACAATGGCAGCAACACTCATGGCAGCATCGCCAAGATATCCGAGACGACTCAGAGCCACACCACCAATCCTGCCAGAGAGCAGCACGACAGTAGCCACACCCAAGGCAGAGCCGTTGGAAATACCCAACACAGATGGACCTGCCAGCGGGTTGCGGAAAACCGTCTGCATCTGGAGACCACTGACGGCTAAACCTGCCCCTGCGACAATAGCCGTGAGTACTTGGGGAAGGCGTGACTTCCAGATAATGTTCTGCCAGATTTCCGATTCAGAACCATCCCCTGTCAGAATGCGACAGATATCTGCTACTGGTATCTTGACAGAGCCAATAAGTAGATTGACGATAGCCAATATGACTATCGCAACCATCAGCGTCATTATCAGTGGCAGTGTGCGTTTCATCATTTCAGCAGATAATAGAACGTTGGCTTGTAATCCTTTTCCACCAACTCAGGATGGAAAATCGCCACGAAATCTTTTAGCAGTAGGTCAGGTTGCACAGGCGAAATCTCATAGTAGGGCTGCTGCTTCATGTTGCAGTAGATCACCTTCTTCTTCTTGAACGCCTTGAAGAGTTCGTTACGAGGCTCGGAGGCTTTCAAGGCTTCGTAGGAGAACTCACCAGGATAACTGTTCAGGATGCGCCAATAGTCGGCATTGGCAGCGAGGGCATACATCTTTTCAAACTCCAGATCCTCGCCACTGGTCTCGTCATCATTGATGACGTACTCGGCTCCTGCATCTCGGAAGATTTGTGCCAGATAGTTCTTGCCTCCCACAGCATGCCAGTTGCCATAATGCATCTCACCGCTGAACACCGTCGGCCGTTTGTCTATATGTTGCGTCTTCTCCTTCAGTTCGTTGTAACGGCTTTCAATACCAGCAAAAACCTCGCACGCCTCTTTCTCCTTACCGATGAACAATCCCACGAACTTAATCCACTCGGCCTGACCCAATGGATCGAGTTCCTTATAACCCAGATGGGGGACGAGTGTGATGCCAGTCTCCTTGATGGCATCGTAACCGCCACGCTTAGAGGGTGAGATGAAGATGACATCGGGATTGGCTGCCAACACCATTTCCGTATCGAAATTACCTTCCATGCCTATCTTCACAATACGTCCGTCTTTGACCCTTTGCAAGATGTCCTGATTAAACAGGTTCTTTGTACCAGTGATTCCCTTCACGACATCATGGGCATCAAGGATGGTGAAGTTGGAGAGTTGCAGGGCCGTCATACAGATGGTATTCTTAATAGGTACGCAAACTTTTTTATAACCATCTGGCACAGATATGTCGTCAGAATGAACCAAGGCAAAACGGTCATGTTTTCCGACTTCAACGAATCGGATATCTGCCGAATCACGTACGGCAAAACCTGTGGCATATTTAACCGTTACTAACTCAACAGAGTCATTGACTGTTGATTCATCTTTAGACGCACTTCCACTCTTACCAGAACAGGCACATAGCACAGAAGTTATAGTGAGTGCATAAATAATTCTTCTCATATTTATTTGAATTTCATTTTCAGTCCGATGACCAGCATACACCCTGGGGTAAAAAGAGCATACTTGCGAGTGGAGGAGTCGATACGACGGTCAACCTTGTTAAAGAGGTTATCGATACCGATGCTCGGCTCAATAAAAGCCCATCTCGTCACATCGAAAGAATGCGTGGTGTTCAGGTTCCACACGCCATAGCCAGGTGCATCTTCATAGTCGGGATAATAGGTCTTCGACTGCAAACGTCCGTTCAGATTGATGTTCAGACCATATCTGCCCCACGTATGGTGATAGTTGGCGGCCATGGTGGCAGCGTGACGGATACTACGTTCCAAGGGATTCCATTCTTCGCCACTCATGCTGCGAGCATAAGTATAGACATAATTGGCAGAGAGATTGAAGCCCTCAAAGATATTTGCAGACACATTGAGTTGAATGCCTTTCACATCGCCCTTATCGCTATTCTGATAGAGGGCATAATGATCAAGTTTAGAAGCCTCTGCATCGGTCATCTCTGGAAACTCCCGCCTGAGCATGGCGAGTGATGCGTCATCAACATCCACATTCTGTTTCACCACCATATCGTTGATACGGTTAATAAAACCCGTTACACTGATAGCAGCCATCTGAGTGCGATACTCCGCATTGAGTGAGAAATAGTTGCTTTTCTCTGGTGAGAGATTCTGATTGCCGAAACTTATCTGGGGCTTCCCACGATTCACAGAGAAATAATGATAATAGAGTTCATCAAGACCTGGCGCACGGAAACCGGCTGAGTAGGTGGCACGGAAACGGAAATTGCCTGGTGCATACATCAACGTCGCCTTGGGAGTCAGATGATTGTTGAAGGTCTCATGATGGGTATAGCGTAATCCAATGGTGGCGGTGAAGTCCTTGAAAAGTTTATGCTCGTGCTGGGCGTAAGCCGCCAACGTATAAACGTCCTGATCGATATTGCCTGAGGAGGCTGTCAGATAATCTTTGCGCCAGTCGGCTCCGAAGATTGTCGTTGAGTTTGCCATCAGTCCGAGAATAGCCTTTAGTTCACCCTCCATCGTGCGCTGTTTCTTGGATAGCACATAGTCACCGATGGCATAATCCTTGGTCTCTACATCGTATTCCTTTCCGTAGCGGAAACGGTCAACGGTGAAGTCGGCCTGTAATGAATTGCGGTTGGAAAACTTATAGATGCCGCCCACATTCCATCGCAGACCTTTGTAACGCATTTCGTAGTCGGTACCGCCTGTGATGTCTTGTCTGGTTTCAGGACGGTCCGTAATCTTATATGAATAGTCTAAACCCGCATTCAATGCCAAGTTTTGAGTGAGGGCGTATGTGAATTTCTGACCAATGATGTTCGAGCGATAACCCGTGAAGAAAGGGGCTATCGTCTTCTGTGTCTCTGTATCCGAGCCTTTCACATATTCCAGGTCGTTATTCTGATAACTGTTCGCTTGGTCATGGGTGAAAGACGTGTAAGAGCCGAATCCGTTCTTATAGATATCGAGGCTGACGGCTTCTGTCAGTACGCCGTGACCACTAATCTTCATGTCGCTGGTGACACTGATCAGATTCTGTGTCGGTTGGTCGGTGATGATGTTGATGACACCTGCGATGGCATCACTGCCATAGAGTGATGAGGCAGCCCCGTCGAGTACCTCAATACGTTTCACACGGGCCATATTGATACGGTTCAGATCGACGTTGTTGGAGATGTCGCCAGAGAGTTTCTGACCGTTAATCAGGATGAGGATATATTTGTTGCCAAGTCCGTTCAGACGTAGGAAGGTTCCCATGGAGTTGGGAGCCATCGAAGCCTGTGGCATCATACGCGTCAGTGCTCCGTCGAAGGTAGAGATTCCTTGTTCGTGGATCTCCTGACTGCTGAGTACGCGGACGGGAGTGGCAGTGCTTTTCAGTCGTTGGTGATGACCAGAACCAGTCACCACCACAGGATTCAGGTTATATTTGCGACTCACCGCAGATGAGTCTTTACGTTCCATCTTATGGATCTGTGCCTGAGCATGGATACTGCCCAGGACAAACAAAAGAAGGAGTATGCTGTCTCTCGACAGCACCTCCTTACACAAACTTATATAATAATACACGTAAAATGTCACTAAATGAAATACTTACTCCGGATTCTTGGAGTGGTAGTAGTCAAGTGGCTCGCCGTTGATGGCATCCTGTGTGTGGTTCATCCACACCTGACGGATGGTGGGCAGTTCAAGCAGTCCGAGGTTGATCATCGTCTCGTCATTGCACTCATAGCCTAAGTGCTGGAAATACATCTTCCAAGAAGTATCTTCAACTTCACCTTCCTCATTCGGCGTGAAACCTACGCCATCTTCCCAGTTGTCATCATCGTCGCCAGCCATATCGTTGTGGCCGTGATCACCGTCGATAGACATCAGCGGATGACAATACACCTTACCGCTAGTGATGCCGGCAGCCTGCATGCGCTGATAAACGTTGGTCTTAAAGTTCTCCATCATATCGACAGTACCTACGAAGTAATTCTTGCTATAGGTCTGGAGGGCAGTCTCGAGTTCACTATAGCGAACGTTTGCCTTGTAGGTGTCGTAAGAGTCAGGATTGCCGTGACCCATAAATGCTACAACACCTTCAGCAGCCTTATCACTGTAGAGGGCATTCAGTTCCTTGGCAACGAGATTAACATCCTCCTCTGCATCCTGAAGCAGGGGTACGCCGAGTTTCAGAGTCACATTAGCCAAATAGTCATCATCGAGATCACCGTTAGAGTTGTTGGCAAAGTCCTTGATATAGTTTATGACACGGGTATATTCCTCGCCAGGGATCACCTGCAGTGACTGTACCACAATCTCCTTATACTGGACACCGGTAGCGGCGAAGGCATTGAGCCAGAAGGGAGGAGCGTAGTAGTTGCGGACTTCTGCACCGTCGGCAGCATTCTCACCGGCAGCGGCACGGTTGATGCAGATGGCGGAAGAATAACTCAGGAACACATCATAGCCACTGAATGCTTTCTTATAGGCATCGATGGTGGTATCGAAAGCCTCGAAAGCCTGCTGCCATGTGCTACCAAAAGCCACGAGCAGGATGACCTTGTCGTTCTTCTTGTTGGCTTTCACGTCGTTGGTAACGAGTTGCTGGTAACGCTCCCAGTTCGACGAAGGCTCATTCTTCACGATGGTGTCTGTTCTCTCTACAATCTTCTCTACGATTTTCTCCACTTCCTTTTCCTTCTCACAGGAGGTGAGACCTACGGTGAGGCAGGCGGCTGCGAATGCCATCACAAAATACTTAATCTTCTTCATTGTTACTTGTTTTAGAGTTAAACTTATTGTTATTTGTGAATTTGAATTTTTTACCTTGCGCGAAACGCACAGTCAATGTGCCGTAAACCGTGCGCCCCGGACTTGTTGTTCCTAAGTGAAGACCATGAGGCGTCGTATCTGCATAGTCAAAGATATTATCGATGCCTGCCTCCACGCGGAACAGCAGTTTTTTGTTGACGGGGAACTCATGGTTGGTGGCAATGCGCCAAATCTGATAGCCTTTACCGTCGCCATTCAACTGGTAATAACGTTTACTTGACATCCTGCCATAGATTCCGGCTCCTAACACGTATCCGCTGTTAAAGGCGTGGTTCCAAGTGGCGAACCAACTCCCTTTGTGGTTGGCAGTACCATCGATAACCACATCCACTAACTTCTCATGGGTTGTGTCGTATTGCTTGGCGTCAGTATCAAGATAACTGTAACTAGCACCTGCCATCCAGTCTTGGCTGATACGATAGCGCAACGTGATATCCACGCCTTTGGTCTTGGCCGATTCCAGGTTCTGGTACTGTCGGGTCTTTCTCGGATCGTAGGTCACGATGTATTCCGCCGGTGCCTGACTGTTGGGGATGGTCACCAGTGTGATCATATTATCCACATCATTGATATAGCCGGTGACGGTCAGGTTCAGTCCCCGCCAGTTGTATTCTCCGCTGATGGAGTAATAGTTGGAGGTTTGTGGTGTCAGGTCTTCATTACCTATATATAAATAGGTGGCGTTCATATACTTCACATAGCGGTAGTGCTGTTCTTTCGGGGTGGGGGTTTTGAAACCTTGGCTCCAGGTGGCTCTCAGACGTAGATCATTGCCTAAGGAGAGCATTCCCGATACCTTTGGTGTCATACGGAAACCGAATTGTCCGTTGTGATTCAGGCGGAGTCCTGCTGTCAGGTTGGCCGACATTTTCTTATTCAGTGCGTAATTGAATTCATCCTGAATATATGCCGCCTCAGTATGGTCTGTAGCCTTGCCCCCTTCCACTCGCATGGGTGCCTTCAGATAGTCGTAGCGCCACTCCAGTCCTCCACTCAGCCGGTTGTTGCAGGGTAGGGAGAAGACTCCTTTCAGATGGGCCATAGTCCTACGCTGGTCACTCTGCAATTCCTCGTCATCGGGGAAATATGGATAGTAGGGAGTGAAGTTTCCCTGAGGGTCATAGCCGTCAGTGAGGGTGATGGCTGTAAAATAATAATAGTATGCGTGACGGTCCCAGTTGATGTCGAGGGTCAGGTAGTCGTTCTTGTTTAACTGCCACTTGCCGCCTCCTGCCAGACTCTGGTTGCGATACTCCATATCGTAGGTCTTTACATCGACGGCGGCATATTTTCCGCTGGGACGGTAGATACGTTTCCAATAGGTACTGCCTTCAGCGTAGAGTTCCAGATTCTTCAGAGGCTCATAGGTCAGCCGCTCTGATACTTGCCAGTTGGTGTGGCGGTTGACGGTCATATTCCGTGAGTCTGTAATCAGAAACTCCGTCTGATGGGGATCCTCGGTAGCCGTGTTCTGCCAACCATCGGAATGCTGTAGTTGGAAATTAGTATAACTCTTTACCTTGCCGATGGCTAAGCCCAAACCATTATGCTGGCGCAAGTCGCCATAACTGCCGCCCCGTGTGCTGTTTTCCACAAGCAGACCCTCATTGTGTTTTTTCGTGATGATATTGACGACACCCGCAATGGCATCAGAGCCGTAAAGGGCAGATGAGGCTCCTTTCACAATCTCAATCTTCTCGATGTTATGAGGATCGATAAGGCTCAGGTCGTTCTGCCCTCCGACATCTCCGTGGATGCGCTTGCCGTCGATGAGCACGAGGATATAACTGTTGCCCAAGCCGTTCAGTTGCATCTGCGAACCCATATCGTCCTCGCTGAAGGCAAACGAGGCCGTCAGTCCTGCGAGAATATCCTCCATACTTTTGCCACCATAGTTGCGTAGCATTTTAGCAGTGATGACTTCTGTCTGTACGGGCGCATCTTTCAGCAGATGCTGTGTACCAGTACCTGTCACCACCACTTCCTGAAGACTGTCGGAGCGCCAAATCTCCTGTGCCTCGACAGCCACCACTGCGCATAATGCCAGCAGTACCACTGTCAGTCTTTTACTCATGTCCGATTGTCTTGACTTCCGCTTCCGTATTTTCCTGTACGGGCGTACTTTTAATTTCTGGCAGGCTTGACCTTCGGTCGTGCCCTGCTCTCGCTTCTGGCAGGTCTTCTGACTTTCCCCAGTCTGCTTTACCTTCCCGACATCTTGTCAGTGGCGTTATACAAGCAGACCCAATAATGGGGATTACAGCTGCAGGTACAGTCCCGGATTCTCACCGGATTCCCTTACATCGAGGCGGCATCAACCGCCTGATTGCCATTTACGGGTGCAAAAATACAAATAAGAAAGCAAATTACCAAATAAAATCAGAAATATTTGGTGATTTTGGCGTTGGCGAAGTTATTCATCTCATTGATCATGCGCACGGCGGAGTCGATGATGGGATAGGCACAGAGGGCTCCCGTCCCTTCACCAAGCCGGAGACCGAGGTGGAGTAGGGGTTTGGCTTCTACGATGTCCAACATTTTTTGATGTCCGCTCTCATCCCCACAATGGGTGAAGATCATATAGTCCTGTGCAGCAGGATACAGTCGGATGGCGGCGATAGCGCAGGCCGTCATGATGAATCCGTCTATTAATATAATAAGGTGTCGCTCTGAAGCACGGAGCATAGTTCCGATGGCGGCAATCATCTCAAAGCCGCCGAAGTAGCGGAGCACCTCACAGGGGGCTGAGGTGAATCTCTCTACCGCTTTCGAGAGCACTTCATATTTGTGGCGGATGCCAGGACTGTCGAGACCAGCACCAGCCCCGATACATTCTTCGAGGGGGATGTTCCCAAACAGATGCATCCAGATACTCGACGGTGAGGTGTTGCCAATGCCCATCTCACCGATGCTCAGCACCTGACACCCCTCAGCGATACAGTCATCCACGAGATCACAGCCTATTTGTATTGCTTGATTGAATTCATCTTCCGACATTGCGGGTTCGTAGAGGAAATTCTTGGTGCCTCGGGCTATCTTGCAATCGATGATACCTGGAACCTGGCTCAGGTCGTAATCCACTCCTACATCAACGATGCGCAGTTTAAAGCCATGCTGGCGACAGAACATATTCACGCCTCCACCACCTCGGGTGAAGTTGATCATCTGTTGCCAAGTGACATCACGGGGCGACACACTCACACCTTCTCGCTCGATACCGTGATCACCGCCAAGTAGCAGGTGACAAGGATGATTCAACGATGGCGAAAGTGTCTGCTGAATCAGACAGATCTGCATCGCCAACTCTTCCAGTCGTCCCAGTGAACCTTTGGGTTTGTTCAGGTTGTCGATCTTTTCCTGAATGGCTGGACGTAGTGCCTCGTCGGGGGCTTCTATCTTAAACGACCTCATGTCTTTTTACCCTTTTACCTTAACGGGAATGCCTGATACCATGAGGATGACCTCATCGGCTTTCGAGGCGATGTACTGGTTCATCCAACCTTCAAGGTCGGTAAATTTCCTTTGTATGACGTTCTCGCTCACGCCACCACAGCCTATCTCGTTTGTCACAAAGATATAGGTGGCGTCGTGGGCAGTGAATCGGTCGAACTCCGCTTTGACTGTCTCAAGTGTCTGGTCAACATCAGAACTCTCAAAGAAGAAATTGGTCAGCCACAGTGTCACGCAGTCAATCACAGCGACACGTCCCGTGAGGTCATGCTGGCTCAGGTATTTCTCTTCCTCGATATTCGTCCACTGCGGTCCTCTGCGCTCCTGATGCTTGCGCACTCGTTCACGAAACTCGTCGTCCCAGATATGTGCCGTAGCCACATAGACGGGATTGTCTGCCAAACTCAGTGCCATCTCCTCAGCCTGACGACTCTTACCTGATCGCTGTCCCCCTGTGATTAGAATGATTTTCCTCTTCACTTTTGCTTTTATTCTGATTAATGCTGCAAAATTACAAAAATAATTCATAATTTGTAATGCATAATGCATAATTATTTGTATCTTTGCAGCAGATATGAAGAAAATGATTGAAACAAAAATAGATTGAATGATGAAAAAGATTCTGACTATTATGTCATTAGTGGTGTTGTGCCTGATGGCTTCGGCACAACAGACAAACGTGCTCGACCAACTCAAGTCTGACCCCAGGAAGAGTTATGGTACCGATTATCCCTATTCCTTCACAACGCCAAAATTGACGAAGGCACCACGTGGTTATAAACCGTTCTATATCAGCCACTACGGTCGTCACGGTTCTCGCTATTATTGGAACGCATTTCTCTATCGGGAAATGGACAGTTTGCTGACCAATGCCTATCGCAAGCATCAACTCACAGCCGAAGGCGAAAAGTTCTATACGAAGTTCGAGGCCGCCAAGGAGGAATTATCCACAGGTGTCAGCGAGTTGACAGATTTGGGTTGGGAGCAACACCAGCGCATTGCCAGAACTATGTACAACAACTTCCCCGAAGTGTTCAAGAAGGGCGGCAACGTGTTGGCCATTGCCTCGCTCAGCGGACGTTGCGTCATCAGCATGTCGGGCTTCTGTCAGGAATTGGTGCAATGTAATCCTAAGATCGAGATCCGTGAGCAGTCCTCACGCTTCACCCTCGACGGTGTGGTTCCTGACGACCGCCAGAATCCCGCCCGTCGCGATTTCCCCAGCAACAAACCACGCTACGAGAAGAACCGCGACCAGTTCAAATACACAGACAACTTGGACGAAACAATTGTCAAGCGTGCCTTCACCAGCACCGAGGGACTGCCTGGCAGCGTGCACCATATTGGCGAGAACTTCATTAACCTCTATACTTCGCTGCCCAACATCGGCCATGAGGGCATGATGGGAAACCTCGTCACCGACAAGGATATAGCCGACCGATGGGAAAGTTCCAACCTGGGCTCCTACTCATGGCTGTTTCCCCTCCAATATAGGATGATTCCCATCTTGCAGGATATTATTAAGAAAGCCGATGCTGTGCTCAACGGTAGTAGTGACCACATTGCCGACCTGCGCTTCGGACACGACGACCGTTTAGGGCCGCTCCACATTCTCATGGGCATCAATGGTGCCGACGCTGACCCTGAGGATCCGTATGAGGTGAAGAATATCTATCAGAACTGGCAGACCTGCAAGGCGTCGAATATCCAACTGGTCTTCTATCGTGGGAAGAAGTCAACAGACCCCATCCTCGTCAAATGTCTTCTCAATGGTGTGGAGGCGCGCCTCCCTCTGCCATCGGACATGTATCCTTATTACAAATGGTCTGACTTCCGCCAGTTCTATACTGACCGTTGCAAGGCTCACACCCCTTCGGAATAGACTTTTGTTATCCCACCGGGGTAAAATCAGCCCTGAATCTCAGGCACGCCATACCCCACCGGGTGAAAGTCTCAACCGAATTCAGGGGAAGGTTTGAAGTGAACCCCATAGTTTGGACGGATTAAACACTATTGCTCATTAGGAATTGAGTCCGGTATTGTACTGGGCTCATTCCTTTTAGTCTGAGCTTTATT
>Ga0310690_10005783_pt1 | contig 16580 bp, 14 predicted proteins | sample AusTroGonzalo_MG_2_FD_207661 | JGI IMG/M metagenome (GOLD analysis project Ga0310690, IMG submission 207661) | Bovine rumen microbial communities from tropical cattle in Woodstock, Queensland, Australia - Gonzalo_04 (v2) (version 2) | ecosystem: Host-associated > Mammals > Digestive system >... | reverse complement strand
CCGTCGCCCTCGATAACGACACATGTTTCTTCTCCTTGTATCGTGCGATAAAGACCTTTTGCAATGCGCTCAAATTTAATGCCTAAATTATCATAAATTCTGGCTCTGACAGTTTCTTTGGGTTTGTCCGAGCATTGTTCGTAAGCCGATTTCAATGTAAATTCAGCCTGATTTTTAAAACAGCTGAAAATGCTATCTGCTAAACAATTCATAGATATACTCCTTAAAAAGATAAATAAAGACAATGAAAACTATTCAGAAACAATATTTTTTCAAATTTTTTGGAAATTCATCGTCGATCTCTTCAAAAAATACGGCTGGCAGGATTATGCGACCGTTTACATGTGGGGAACGATGGGTTATGTCTACAATCCGGCAGTTTTCGAGAAACTTCCAGGCTACAAAAAAGGTGACGAAGCTCACTGGGATTTCATCTGGAAGGAATACGCAAAGAACCTCGGCACGATCAAAGATTCTATCCGCGACACATACGCTCTCGCACTCGGATACATCTACAGAGAAGAACTCACCGAACTTGCTAAAAATTTCAAGGCGGGCTCTCTCACGAAAGACGAATATGCCGACAAACTCGTCGCCCTTTTCAACAGAGCTGACGAAGAATCGGTAAACAAAGTCGAAGAAGCACTTTCAATACTTAAGGAAAACATCTACGGATTCGAAGTTGACAGCGGCAAAAAAGACATGGCTACCGGCAAAATAGCGATCAACTTCGCATGGAGCGGCGACGCGGTCTACACGCTTGATACCGCTGACGAAGACGAAAACGGCGCGGAACTTTACTACGCAGTTCCTGAAGAAGGAAGCAACATCTGGTTTGACGGCTGGGTAATGCCCAAGGGCGCGAACGTTCCCCTTGCACAGGAATTCATCAACTTCCTTTCGCAGCCTGAAAACGCTAAAGCGAACATGGATTACATCGGCTACACCAGCGCTATCGGCGGCGAAGAGATGTTTGAAAACTGCGTAGAAAACTACGGAACATACATCATGGTCGAATGCGATGCTCCGAAAGAAGGCGAAGCTGAAAAAGCTGAAGAAAAACCTGCTGAAGGTGAAGAAAAAGCCGAAGCCGAAGCCGAAGAAGAGGAAGAAGAAGCAAAACCCTTCCTCGACAAAGAAAGCGGCAAATACTACTGCGACAAATATGTCGGAGAGCTCAGCGAAGAAGAACTCAACAAATTCAAAAACGCTGACGGCACCTACAACTTCCTCTACCCCGACTACGACAAGGACGACAACGTAACGGGAATGCACAAAGAAGAGAATGTCACCCTTTACAAAAACGACCTCAACTACTTCTTTGCTAACAAAACGACGGCTGCAGCTGAAGAAAAGAAAGACTTCACAGTCATCACCGACGTTATCGGCAGACAGTGCTCGACACAGTATCCGACCGAAGACATCGTTGCACGCTGCGCAATCATGAAACACTTCGACGACGAGAAGATGCTCCGCCTCAACAACATGTGGGACGAAGTCAAAGTCTCCTCATCCGGAATGTCGATGGTGATTCCCGTCATCATCGTTGTCCTCACCTTACTCGTTTTCGTAGTCGTTGCGATTATGAAAAGAAGATAAAAATCAGTCCTTTTTGATCCTGATATTCCAGAAAAGATAAGCTAAGTTCGAGAGAACTTTCGGAACTCTTTTGATCAAATTTATTGATGGAGCGCGTTTCTCGTCGAGGGAAACGGGAACTTCTGCGATCTTTATTCCTGCGCGCTCTGCACGGATGACGAATTCACTTGCGAAAATGTCCTTGCCGACAAGGCATTTGTCCATAACCGGCATTAAAGGTTCCTTGACGAAGGCCTTCACGCCGTGAGTATCAGTTCCTTTGAGTCCGAGAAGAATTTTCAGCATCATATTTAAAATAAATGTGGCGAACCTGCGTCCGAGAGGTCTCTGGTCGTTGGCACCTTTTGCCCTTTTCGAGCCGACAACCATCTCTGCCCCGCCCTCTTTGAAAATTTTGAGCGCGTCTCTGTAGAACTCCGGCAAACACAAATCTATCTCGTCGCAGACAACGATCTCCCCTTTCGCTCGTCGTATCCCGGCCTGAAGCGCAAGCCCGTAATCAGGTTCAGGATGGTGAAAAATCGTGACAAAAGAATCGTGTTTCGAAAGTTCCTCGCCTTTTGCCAAAGTATTGTCTTTACTTCCGTTTTCGGCCAGAATCAGCTCGAAATCAAAGTCATCGGAAAATTCGGAAAGAGTTTTTTTCAGATTTTCGACAGCCGACTCAAGGATTTTCTCTTCATTGTAAACAGGAATGACAATTGAAACGGACATCTTCGACATTTTTTAAGCCCTCCGCTTAAAACATAACAGGGAAATATATTTTGCCACTTAAAAGAGTCAAATTTTATTGTAGGGTTTGCCGTAAGAAAGAGGATGTAGGATTAGAAAAAAAATTACTATAGTAAATTTTTGTTTACTTTTTATATTTTTTATATTAGGTTCCCGCTGTTTTGGTTTGGCATAACTTATTGTTCTTTACAAAAAGAATTTTTGGTAACAATAATGTCGAACAGGTTTTAGTTTTATTGACAACGGAGGAAACAATGAAAGAAAGCATCAAAAACAAAATCATCGAAAAAGCCAGAGATCTTCTTTTCAGATCTTCTGAAGAAGACATCACGATGAATCTCATCGCAAAAGAACTCGGAATCACGGCTCCGACACTTTACCATTATTTCAAAGGTAAAGACGAGCTTATCGCAGCTGCTCAGGCACTGGTAACGACCGAAATCAACGCTATAATTTCTCTCAAGTTCCCGCCTTCAATTCCGGCAGAAATGAAGATTTTGACAACAACAGGTCAGATTGCCGAGTACTTCATGAAGACAGATGTTCCCCCTTTCTATCTTATTGAAGATCCGAAAGACAGACCTGTTCTTCTCAAAGAGTTTAGAGAGAAATTCGCTGTAATGTTCGATGCTTACGTAAAAACAAGAAAAGGCTTCAAACTTTCTTCCCAGCACGCTATGTACCGCTATCTTGCACTCATGGCAGCAGACATTCTCAACTGCAAAAGCACCGGTTCAAAACTTCCTGAAGATTTCGCAGAAATTATTTTCGGAATAGTTTTCAACGGCTAACTTATTTTAATCCGCCTACAATTTTCCAACTTCCGTCATCAGCTTTTTTCAGTGAGATAATTTCCTGCTGATTCTCGAGTTTTTCTGAGATCCCGCCTTCTTTTGTTTTGAAAGCAAGGTCGAAATACTGTATTACTTCAGCATTTTTTTCGTCTGCGGAAACAGAGAGCAGTTTCCTTCCTTTCAAGGCGTAATTTATTTCGGAAAAAACTTCGGTATTTTGTCTGAAATCTGATAAAAGTTCCTCTCTGGACGCAAAATCGGCGTGGATCACGCTTTCAAAAAGCTGAAAATCTTTGTTTGAAAGGGCGATTTTTCTAGTGTCGAGAGGATAAAAAATATCGTGAACAAGCTGCGGGGCGATTTTTCTGCCGCTATCCTTGATTTCTTCTATATTGTCGATTTTCCAGCCGATTTTTTCTTTGACAAGCGTTATCTTTTCAAGCCTGCCCAAAAGCAGGGTCGCCGCAGGATCTTCCGGAGTTTTGAACGAAAGATCAAAATCCACCAAAGCCATTGCTTTTTTCGTCAGCGGATTGTAAGATGTGAAGTTTATTGAATTTATTGAATAATCGTATTCGGTAAAATAAAAATGTCTGTATTTAAGCTGATCAAGATATTCCTTGCGGTTGGGAAAACTGTCGGTAAATATTATTGCCAGTTTGTTTGTTTGACCTTTATTTGAAAGATCCTCCATAATTTCGAGAATCTTTAAAGCATCTTTTTTTTCCTCTTCCGGCAGTGAACAACCGTAAAAAACAAGAGACGACAAAAACACTAAAAAGAATAAGATGCCGTTTTTATTTATCGTTTTCATCAGCGACCTCTTCTTTTTCAGTCTCTTTTCCTTCCGTTTCCTTCTTTTCTTCCGGCTTTTCTATTTTAAAATATTCCTCTTTCGATTTCGGCGGACATTTTTGATTGAGTTCCTCAAGTCTTTTCAGATTCTTGTCAGTTGTGATCTTGAAATTGTCTTTGATGTGCTGCAGACGAAGGAAAACACCTGCGCATTTTTTCTTTTTCGCATAAAATTCGGCGACTCTCAGATCTTTTTCAATTAGAATAAGTTCAGCTTCCTCAAGTTTTTTCTCGCCCTCTTCAGTATTTTTGTCTTCAGGATATTTTTCGAGATACTCATGGTAAAAAACGACGGCCTTTTCAACTACGGAAATATCGCGTTCGGCGGGATTCGGCAGAACGAAAAAGTCTGACGGCTTCTGCGCAAAATAGCTGTGCGCCTTGTAAAGAAGAGCCTCAGGCGCCGATTCGTGGTTCGGATGACGTTTCAGAAATGTGTCGAAAACTGTTATCGCCGACATATATTCTTCTTTTTTGTAGTAGGTTTTGCCGAGTGAGACCGTCGCAAAAGGTTCGTATTTACTGTAACTGAAGTCGGAAATCACTTTCATAAACCGGTTTTCTGCATTGCTCAGATCGCCTTTTTCAAGATAGAACAGACCTTCCTGATATATTTTGTCGGCATCAGATTCCGTGCTTCGGATAATCGGAGTCTTGCTGCAGGAAAAAAGCATAATATTTGCAAGAATCACTACAAACCATAGTTTTTTCATTATAAAGTCCCTCTCTTGACTGCGCGGATCGAGCCTAATTCTACCCAGCCTTCGACATTGTCCTGAAAACCTTTCACCTTGTACCATGAGCCGCTTGACGAAACGATGTTTATTATCTCGCCTTCCTTGATCTTTCCTATTTCCTTAAGCGACGAGTCAGGGCCGCTTCTAAGGACTTCGCCTTGGACAGCAACAGCCCAGTTTTCTTTAAGATTTTCGTTGTAATTGACATAGTATAGAGTCGCGCTGACGCACATGACGAGGAAAAGAGGAAGAAGCATTATTTTCAGCCGCCAGTCGCTTTTGAAGCAGAGAATTGAAAGTATTGCGGCAAACGCATAAAGAGAAACAAAGAAAAGAATCAGAAGCCAGTCGACAGTAAAAACGGGAGTCGTCAGAGCTTTCGGAACAGCAACTTCAAGATCTTTAGCCACGATGTCGAGATTGTTTTTAGCCTCTGGAAAATCGGGGGCGTTCTGGAGCGACTGCAAGTAAAAATAGAGCGCCTCCCCTTTTCTGCCCAAAGCTTCCGAAGTTACGCCGAGGTTGTAGGAATAAAGCGGATCGCCGCTGTTCTCTGCAAATTTCGAGTAAAAAGCGTTGTATGCGCCGGTGTAATCCTTTTTGATGTAAAGCGAGAATCCGTCATCGGCGAACAGCGCTGCGGAAAAGAGAAGTATGAGAGTCAAAAATATTTTTTTCATCATTTTTTAAGACCTCTAGGATCAAGCAGTTTTATCGCCTCGTCTTTCAAAGACGAAATATCGATTCCCGACATTCCGGAATATGAAAGCTGCTCTATTTTCCTGATAAAATCAGTTATTTCATCTATTTTTCCTTCATATTTCTGCTTCAGCATATTGATTCTTTCGCCTTTGATTTTTATGTTGTAAAGTTCGTCGAGTGCATCATAAAAATTGTTAAGAAGTTCTGTGCAGTCTTTGGAATTTCTGATTTTTCCGTGCCATTTTTCCATTTTTGCACCTTTTGAAGCAGAATGTTTCGCCTTCAGATTTTTCAAAATCCAAATTAAAAACGAGACAAAAATCATAAAAAACGGAACAAAAATCGCGATTCTGAACCATATTTTTTCGGTGAGCGGGCTGATTTCATACTTTTTGACATTTGCCGGAAGTTCCTTCAAAAGCTCGAAGGAAACGGCTTTCCTTTCCTCTGCAGAATTGTCTTCGACACCGCTTGTTTCTTTGACATTCACTTTGATTTCGGAAAGACCGGAATCGCGCCATCCGTTTTCGCGGCTGAAAAACTCGAATGATTTCACTTTTATCGAAGTTTCCCCTTTTTTCAGACCTTTGACCATGAATTTGTAGGTTTTTGTTCCGCAGTAGCCTTTCGGATTGACGGAAACCGAAGATGTTATTTCCGGCGAGAATATTTTTAAATTAGGATTGCTTTCAAGGGCTATTTCGGCATCCTGGAAATTTCCGCAGCCTTTTATTGAAAAAGTCAGTGTTTCCAGCATGTTGTCTTTGTCAAGCGTAAGATTTTTCTTATCTGCTGAAACTGTGAAATCGCCGAAAACACCGTTTTTGTGCATCTCTTTTTCGGGCATCGGCTTAAGCGGAATTTTCACGCCGACGGATGAAATCGTCGATTTTCTTGTCGAGAAAAACGAGCCTGTGATGACATCCATAATCATCTGGGTTCCTTCAATAAAATCCGTAGTGCCGTCGGGAATCAGAATGTAAGTTTTTATCGGTGCGTAGTCGTAAAGCTTTCCGTCAATGCTTATCCTCTTGAAATTAAGCCGCGTTTCCGCCTTTTCGTCTTTCCAGCAGTTCTCGAAAACCGGAAGTTTGTAGAAATTGACATCGCTTATCGAATTCGGTTTTACAAAAAGGTAGTAACTGACACTCAGCGGTTCGCCTGCATAAAGATCGTTCGCGGGATTTATGATGGTTCTGATAAAATAATCAGGCGTTTTCTTTTCCCATTCACTTAACGGACTCATCAGCGAACTTGCGCGTTTTTCGTAATAATTTTCATTTGTTGCATCTGCTTCCGCTTCGTTCTGAGGCGCATTCTGGGCATTGTTTGAATTTGCCTGCGCACTGCCGCCGCCCTGCCCTGTTACAGTAATAGTGACTTTGTTCGATTTTATCGTTTTGCCTTTCACTTTGAGCGAGGCCGGGCCGATCTCGAAAACACCCGCTTTGTTGGCCCTCAAAGCATAGGAATAAGTAATCGAACTTTTTTTCTCGAACTTTCCGTTGATGATACTTATCGAATTTGACTGCGACTGCGAGCGGTTTTCGACAGTGAAATTGGCAAAATCGGGTTCTTCGATCGAATCGAACGAGCCTTCAGCCGTAAGAACAAAGCCGAAAAGAGCGTCTGTCTGAACGATCTCGCTGTCGCTAGATAAAGTTATCGTCTGCGAAAAAGCGAAAAACGGCAACAAAATCAATGCCGCAAAAACCAATTTTTTTATAATAAAATTACTCAATTTTCCCTCAAAAATCACCAAGTCTGATCACTATCCGACTTTTGCTCCTTCTTTAGCATGAAAGGAGATATTTGCAAATTTTTCCGCTGTTTGAACTGCTTCAGAACGGAGCTTTCTTTTGGTTTGTCTTCGTTTTGCTGCTCGTCATCCTGTTCTTCGGCTTCTGCAGCAGAACTCTGGTTTTCCTCGTCCTGAGTTTCGTTATCTTCGTCGTTCATACCGGAATTCTGCTCGTCGTCGTTTCCTTCGTTATTTTCATCATTTTGTTCAGCAGACTCTTGATTTTGTTCATCTTTTTGCTCGTTGTCAGGATTTTCATTCTGTTCTTTTTCGTCCTGTTTTTCCTTTTCTTCCTGATTCTGCTCCTGATTCTGGTCTTGATCCTGCTGATCCTGATTTTCCTGTTTGTCCTGGTTTTCCTGCTGCTGTTTCTGCTGTTCTTCCTGCTCCTTCTGCTGCGCGATGATCCTGCGCACGATTTCAAGATTTTCGGCAGATTCTTTGCTCGGTTCCTCTTCGAGCGACTTCATGTAGAATTTTTCGGCATCCTGATACTTTCCGAGCCCGGCAAAGGAGTTTCCCATGTTGTGGAATATTTTCGAGCGGAGATTTTCGCTCGTCTTCCCGGTTTCAAGCGATTTCTGATATGCGCTTAAAGCCTCTTCGAATTTCTGCTGGCTCTGCAGCGCGTTTCCCAAGTCGTAATATGCTTCGGCATTGTTTTCCAGGCGTTTAGATGCCTTGTCGAATTCTTTTTCGGCTTCCGCCATCTCGCCTACAGCATATTTTTTTCTCCCTTCGCGGCTTTCGGGAGCTTCTTTTTCAAAAAGAGAAAATGCCTGCAAAAACAAGGGCATAAACACAAAAATCAAAAGAATCGAGAATCTATTTTTCATGTTTGCCTCCCCGTCCCACGAAAGAGAGAAGATAGTAGACAAAAAAGACGATCATTCCGAAAAGAAGAGGGATCTGGAACCGTTCCTTGTAAATGTTCACGATCCTGCTTTCGCCGCGCGAACTCTTTTTGAAATTTTTGATGTAAGAGCTCAGAGTATCCCCTTTTTTGATCTCGACCGCACCCAAAACCGAGATGCACTTGTCGAAGAAACCTTTATCGATTTTTGAGATAACCGTCTGATTTCTTTTGTCTTTCAGATAACTGTCACCTATTTTAACAGGAGCGCCGTCCTCTGTTCCGAGCGGAAGAAGTGCGAGATGGATATTCTCTTTTTCAACGAGCTCCTTCATCTTTCCGAAATCAAGCGACGGGTCTTCGCCGTCAGAAATTATGATTATCATTTTATCGGAAGTTTCAGGCGAGGATTTCAAAGTGTCGGCTGCAAGTTCCATCGCCGTTCCGAGCGCGGTCCCCTGACGCTGAATCATTCCCGGTTCAAGCACCGAAACAACTGTCTGCAAAGTTTCATAGTCATCCGTCAGAGGCAGTTGCAGGAAAGCTGCGCCGGCAAAAGGAATTATCGCAACGCGGTCGCCTCCGAGCGAATTCAGAACGTCGATGAGCATCATTTTTCCTTTCTCGAAACGCGGTCCGTTCTCGTCCTCGGCGAACATACTGAGGCTCACGTCAAAGACGACGGCGATATCGATGCCTGTTGAGTTTGTGTTTATCTCTTCGCCTCCTGTCATCGGCCGCGCCGCAGCGACGGTGAAAAGCGAAAGAGCCGTAAACATAAGTATCCGTTTCAAAACAAGGTTCCTGCTTCCTGCCATGACAGCTTTATCCAACTGGGATTTTGCAAAGAACTTCTTGAAATCATTGCGTTTTTTTGTGCAATAGACGATCCAGAAAACAAGAAGCGGGATCCAGACGACAGCGGAAAGAAGAATTCTCCAGTCATAGAACCTCATCTTTCCACCTCCGGATAAACCTTGAATATAATTGAAAAAATTCTGGCAAGAAGAATAAGGATCATTGCAAGGATTATGAAATCGGGAGCATATTCGTTGTAAATTTTGAGCTTTCTCGCCGGTATCGGGCTTTTTTCAAGCTCGTCAATGTCTTTGAACGCTTTTTGAAGCTCTTCAGTCGAAATAGACTGATAAAATTTGCCGCCAGATTTATCGGAAATATTCCTTAAAAGTTCAGGATTTACCTTCATCTGCACTTTCTGGAAAGTGTCACGACCGAAAAAGTCCTTGCCTGCCGGAAAAGGAACCAAACCGCTTGTTCCGATGAGGATCGAATAAACTTTTACCCCTTGTTCGGCAGCGAGATTTGCTGCGGTTTCAGGGCTTATGTTGCCCGAATTGTTGTCGCCGTCGGTAAGAAGAATTATCACTTTGCTTTTCGCCTTGCTGCTTTCAAGGCGTGACAAAGCGAGTCCGAGACCGTTTCCGATTGCCGTTCCGTCCTCAATTACACCGGTCGTAACTCTCGCAAGAAGTTCGTTGAAAATGTCATAATCAGTCGTGAGCGGAACCTGCAGGAAGCTCTCTTTCGCAAAGAAAACAAGACCAAGTCTATCGCTTTTTCTCCCTTTGACGAACTCTTCGATTATATTTTTTGCCGCCGTGATCCTGTTTTTCGGCTGGAAATCGAGAGCTTCCATCGAACCAGAGACATCGAGTGCGATCATTATATCTTTTCCTTCAACAGGCGGAGTCACCGTTTTTTCAAGCGTTACAGGTCTCGCCAGGGCTAAAACAAGGATGAAAAGTGCAATAAAATCAAAAAACTGCGGAAGAAAATACTTTGCGTTGGCTTTGCTGCGAAGATTATGAAAATTGGTGAAAGCCACTGAATTTCTTCTGGTTTTTGATTTGATGAGTCCAACCGCAAGAAGAACGAGCGGGATCCACAAAAGGAGAAAAAGAGGCTCAAGCGGAAACATGGCGAGCCTCCTTTTTCTTCAAAACTGCAAAATGAAGAAAAACCATAACAAAAATCAGCTTTTTCACAGCATCCTCACGCGAAACAGACCAAAAAACCGCGTAAACAACATTGAATAAGACGATTTTATTTCACAAAAATCAATTTTAGTGGCTAAAAATCCGCTGGAACAGCAAAAATCTTGCCTTTCTCCCCGCTTCCCCTATCATACCCCGTTTTCGATTTTTTGATGAGGTAATAAAAATGGCAAGCAGTCAAAAGCAGCATTATGAATATGGTTTGAAGAATTCGTCGTTCAAGACATTCAGAACAACTTTTGAGCCCTTCCGCAGGCGGAAAATCAAAAACAATAATCTGAAAATATCGTTCAGTCCGGAGCTTGGAGCAATCAGCGACCGGGAAATTTCCGATGTGCGTCAGAAGATGAAAGCCGTCCATCAAGAGTCGGTCAAAATAGCTCAAGTCAAAAGAAGCAGGCTGCATTCGATTCTGTTCGACAATACCAGCAATAAAACAGATAAAAAGCAGATTTTGGGAGTTATTCTGGATACTTGCAGTCATTTCATCCGTAAAAGAAGCAGAAACAGCCGCTACATAACGTTTTCTTCCGGTTTAAATGAACCAAGATCTTTCAGTCAGAACGAAAGTTGCGAAACCTTCATCAGTGAAGGCAGTGACAGCAGATTTTCAGGTTTCAGATTTAAAAAGATAAACATCTCTTTTGCGGCACTTCTTGTTTTTGCACTCTGTTTCTTTGTTTCGTGCGGCGGCGGTGATTCTGTAAAACCGGTAAAAGGCAGCGACGATTCAGTCTCAAACTTCGGCAAACTCGGCGGCGAGTGCTATCCGAATGAAACCTGCGATAAAGGTTTGATCTGCGACACTGAGAACAATGTCTGCGTTGAAGATCCGGACAATCCAACAGATACTGGTTCTGACAAACCGGGTGACCAAAACAATCACAATGATCATGATACATCGGTTGAACAACCAGATGAAGATCATCAAGAAAATCCGAATGATCAAGACACACCGGTTGAACAGCCAGACCAAGATCATCAAGAAAATCCGAATGATCAAGACACACCGATTGAACAACCAGATGAAGATCATCAAGAAAATCCGAATGATCAGGACTCACCGGTTGAACAACCAGACCAAGACGTTCCAGTTAATCCGAATGATGCTTGCCATAGTGAAGGATGTCAGGGTAACCGCGGATGCAAACCCGGATATGTTTGGGTTGGGGAATATGCATCAAATTTTGTTGACACAGGCGGGGATGCTCACTATAACTGCGTTCCGTGTACGGCTATACCTATGCTTGCCGAGCAACTTAAAGATTGGAATTATTATTGTCCAGGGGGGGACGATTTGAAAAGCAAATTCAGTACAGACCTTACACAACAAACCGAAAAATGTCCACAGTATACAATTCCGAACGCTTACTTTGATGATTGTATATGTCCATATGGTGTACCACCACCACCAAAGGAAGATTGTCATCCGTCATCGGCACGCAAAAAACCACTTATTATCAATCCAAAGGTTAATGTCAATACTTCAAATTCGTCGCTATAAATAAATCCGATATAAATACTTAAATACTGGAAATAAGAGAGGTCAACATCCTCGTTCTTGATACAGAAGTGAGACGTATCGGGTTACGTCTCTACAAATCTATAAACAAATTTTTCAAAACAAGATTTTTGTTGACTTAAATAAAAAATCACAATACTGTTATTTGGTTTTTGTTATTTAAAGTCGTGAGGTTTAAAATGGAAGATTTCAACAAACGTATGACCATGGTTCTTTACAAATCAGATAAAGACGATGTTTCCGTCAACGCATATCTGAAAGACGATACTCTATGGGTTTCGCAAAAGTCTATGGCGGATCTATTCTGCGTAAATGTTCCAGATATATCGAAGCATCTTTCCAATATTTATGACGAGGGAGAATTGCAGAAAGAGGCAACTGTTTCCAAAATGGAAATAGTTCAAAACGAAGGCGGCAGACAGGTAAAAAGACAGACGGTTTTCTACAATTTAGATGCGATAATCTCTGTCGGATACCGGGTAAATTCCAAAGAAGCTACCCGTTTTCGCATCTGGGCGACCAAAATCTTGAAAGAGTATATGTTAAAAGGATTTGTCCTTGACGACAAACGCTTGAAACAGGGAAGTGCCGCTTTCGGAAAGGATTATTTCCGCGAACTTTTGGAAAGGGTCCGGTCCATCAGAGCCAGCGAACGTATGATCTGGCAGCAAATTACCGATATTTTTGCCGAATGCAGCATTGATTATATCGAAGATTCGGAAACAGCGTATCATTTTTATGCAACGATTCAGAACAAATTCCATTACGCCATAACAAATCATACAGCGGCAGAAATCGTATATAAATCCGCCGATCACGAGAAGAAACACATGGGTTTAACATCATGGAGAAACGCCCCTGACGGCAGAATTCTCAAGTCAGATGTGTCGATAGCCAAAAATTATCTGGACGATAAACAAATAAAACAGCTTGAAAGGGCAGTTTCCGGATATTTTGACTATATCGAAGATCTAATCGAAAGAGAAAATGTCTTTACAATGGCGGAATTTGAGAACAGCGTAAATGCGTTTCTGGAGTTCAGACAATATAAAATCCTGCAGGATAACGGACGAGTATCCCATCAGCAGGCACTTGAAAAAGCTCATCAGGAATATGAAATTTTCAATAAAACCCAGCCGATAGAATCGGATTTTGACAAAGCTGTGAAAAAAATGATTTCCGATATCAACGGAAAGTAAAAACGGCATTTTTCACCTTTAATGAGACGTATCAGGTTACGTCTCTACTCCGAAATTTCTTGATTTTGTAAGCACTACATCTTTCCTATTAAACTCTCAGTATCGATTTCCATTTTGCTTTTCCCGTCAGGGGCAGTATATTCCAAAATGGAATAAACCGAGTAGTTTTCATCCAACTCGCCAGTTTTGAAAATATTGTTCAAATGCTTGGAAATAACAGAAGTTTTTGTCAAAGTCGCACAGTCAGCTCAAAGATAGAAAGGAAGCTCATGCCTCCTTTTTCCTCAAGAAAGTGCGGAAACCGTCGATCAGAGAATCAAAATCTTCAGGTTTGAGCGGTTCGTCGGCGAATTTGTATCTGTCGGCAAGGTTGAGGATTGCAAGGATTTCGTCTGTATTTTCCGAAAAAACATGATCTCTTTTTAAAGCGCGTTTGACTTCAAAAGTTGTCATTTCGACATAATTCTTGCGTGTTTTCAGCGACATATAAGTTTTCATCCCGAGCGTTACAAGGTCTGTAAAACTTTCGAAATCCCCTTCTTTTCTCTTTGCTTCGGCCTTTTTGATGAATTCTTTCGCGACATCCGCTGGAATGATTTCCGGAACTTTCTCGACCGCCTTTTTCGCAAATTTCTTTTTGAGTTTTATAAACGCGAAAACAAGCGCGGCGGCAAGGATCAGAGCGGCTGCGGCATAAAGCAAAGTGTAGTCTTTTTCGCGGATCTCGGCGTTTTCCCTAAGCCCGCGGAGTTCCGTGTCGCTCTCTTCCGTTCTCGTCTGAACTGTGATTTTGAAAGGCTCGACCGTTCCCGAAACACTGCCCGAAACGATGTTTATTTCGGGGATTTCGATTTCACCGCTTTTGAAAACGACGATCTTCAGCAGAACCGCATCCTTTTCAGGCGTTGCCTCGACTTTTCTGATTTTTGCATCGGCAAATTTTTCACTGAAAACCGCAGAAATGTTTTCAGACGGCTGGATTTTGACTTTGACGGCAATTTCATCGCCTAAAAAAACATCGCCGCCTGGAATTTCAGGCGAAAAACTTTCGGCAAAAACTGAAAAACTCAGAAATACTATAACAAAAATCAGCTTTTTCACAGCATCCTCACGCGAAACAGACCAAAAAACCGCGTAAACAACATTAAATAAGACGATTTTATTTCACAAAAATCAAATTTAGTGGCTAAAAATCGAGCACTTCAGAGACATCGCCTCCCCTGCCCTTAAATTTTCTTTGAAAAAACTGTCCGTTGAAATAATAAATGCCGGATCTGCACTGTTTTTTTGGAGAGTAAAATGGCGAATTTGGAAAGAATTGCTTACATGAATCACCGAATCAAGACGCGCGGTTTTGTTACGCGTCAGGAAGTCGCGGAACGTTTTGAAGTCCACATCGACACGGTTCTTCGGGATATCGGATATATGCGGGACTATCTTTCCGCGCCGATAAAATACAGCCGCGAGCTGGGCGGTTATGTTTACGAATCGCCTTTCGGGATGCTTTTTGATTCATTCGACGATGCTGTTTTCTACTATATTTTCGTGAAGCAGCTGAGTGATTCGATGAATCTGAACGGAATTCCTTATGTGCCTGTTATTTCTAAAGAAATTCTTTCAAAAATTTCAAGTTACATTCCGGCGGAATTTGAGGAACTGCTTGATAAAATTTCTTACGATTCTTCCGATCTGGACACGATGGAAGTGACCAATTTCAGAAATATTCTGGAATCACTGCTCTTGAAAGTGCGGCTTGAAATAAAGTATCTCGACTCAAAAGGCGACATAACTTCGAGAGCGATAGAACCGATAAAGCTCATAAATTATTCAGGAAAATGGTATCTCCTGGCTTACTGCCACAAGCGGCACGGACTTCGCGAGTTTCTTGTTTCCCGCTTTGTAAAAAGCCGCATCACGGAAGAACCTTTTTCTGAAATCTACACAAAATCAGAGATCGACAAATTCGTCGGAAGCACCTTCGGAATATACCCGTCTGAAAAATCGGAAACGGCGACTATCCGCATTTTTGAACCGGCATCTTATTTCTTCCTGAAGCAGAAATGGCACAAAGACCAGGTCACGAAAGAAACTGTCGTTGACGGGAAAAAATGTCTTGAAATCACCCTCCCGATCGGCGAATACCACAGTGAGATCATTGCCCGGGTAATGAGATATTCGCCTGAATGCGAGATCGTTTCTCCCCCGTCGCTGCGCAAAGAGTGGCTTGACCACATCAAAATAATCTACAACAAATACTGTAAATAATTTTTCAAAAAAATTTCCACTACGACGCTATATGTCGTAGCGGGCTTTTACAATCCGTTTTCAGGTCGGGCGCAGTTCCCGTGTTTTTTAAATGCTTAAAAATGGAGGCGGACATGACAATTTTGGATGAAAAAATGGCAAAAGAACTTTTCCCCTCTCAGCCATTCCGAAAATCGGCTAAACTTTTAAAACAAGTTGTTGGAACTAGTTTTTTGTGTAATAATGGCGGGATTTTTTAGAGGGAGGAAAAGATGAGCGAAGAACCTAGAATTTTTTTTGGTAAGTTTACTCATAATTAAGGAGGAAAACAAAATGATTATTTTGACTAAAGCGCATAGTATTGCTGAGATATTTTCAAACGAGGCAAGTAAAAACCGTTTTTACACTATCCCCAAATATCAAAGAGCTTACACTTGGGGACAAAAGGAGTGGGATCTCCTTTTTGATGATATAATCACAAATGATAACGGATATTTTTTAGGTTCCTTTATCTGTATCAGCAGAGATAATGCCGGTATGGCATCATTTACTACATTGGAAGTGATTGACGGGCAACAAAGACTAACAACAATGTCGCTCCTTTTAGCGGCATTATATAAGAAATTATTACAGCTCAAAAACAGAATGACAGATGAACAAATCTTTGATTTTATTGACTTAAAAAAACGCTTAGTCAAAGAAAAAGACAAAATTCCGACCCCTGTTTTGACTCTGCAAAATCAGAACCAGAATTGCGATGATTACTTCTGCATTCTGTGCAATGAGTTGAATCTGCTGAAAGATAAACCTAAAATTCAGTACTACGGCAATCGAAAAATTTACTCTGCTTATCGTCATTTTATTTCTAGAATAGATGCAGAAGTTGCCGAGCGGCAAAAAGAAGATCCTGAACTTGATTCCATTGATACTTACTTTGGATTTGTAAAAAAATTCTGTTCTGCCGTTATGGTTGCCATTGAAGTCGGCAACAACAAAGATGCCTATATGCTTTTTGAATCGTTAAACAATAGAGGAATCCCCCTTTCCGCAATGGATCTCATTAAAAATTACATGATCGCCAAAGCAGAGAAGTCTGGAAAAATCGACGAATGCCATGAACAATGGTTGAGAATCATTGATAATTTGACGGATGATGTCAATATCCAGGAACGTTTTTTCCGTCAGTATTACAATGCATTCAGAGACGAACTGAAGGGACCAACTTCTGCGAAAGAAGAGAATGGCAAGTATCGTTTAGGTGCAATCGCAACAAGAACTACACTTTTGGATTTGTACGAAAAGATGATTGATGGTGGGTTGGAATCATTTCTAAACAATCTTGAAAAAGAATCTGAAAACTATTCGATTTTAATAAACAATGATGATGCAACTGATAAAAAAGTCAAAAACGCCTTGTTGAACTTGGAGCGAATTCAGGGCACTCCATCATATATTTCATTACTCTATATTCTTTCAAAAAAGGAAGAACTTGAAATAACCAATGATGTTTTCATAAAAATTATTAAT
>Ga0310690_10005782_pt1 | contig 16580 bp, 24 predicted proteins | sample AusTroGonzalo_MG_2_FD_207661 | JGI IMG/M metagenome (GOLD analysis project Ga0310690, IMG submission 207661) | Bovine rumen microbial communities from tropical cattle in Woodstock, Queensland, Australia - Gonzalo_04 (v2) (version 2) | ecosystem: Host-associated > Mammals > Digestive system >... | reverse complement strand
CCTTTGAATACAATCAAACGGGAGGCATATAACCCCTCCCTAACAAGTGGGCGCATATCGTGAGATATCAGTAAGTCCCACTTTTTTGTGTGATATTTGAATTTTTGTTTGAATATCACACAGGAAAGGCGGATTTATGAAAACTTACGATGAAAATGGCAAACTTGTTATTATTTATGAGCAGACTTGTAAAAAATGCGGAAAATACTTTCGATCATTGAGTCCAAAGGTGGATGAAATATGACTCAGAAGAAAAAAGAAGAATTAAAGAAAAAATATGTTGATAAGTTCAGCAAGGTATATAAATCAATTTTATCCGATAAAACAAAGACGGTTTCGGATATGATTGATAGATTGTCCCTGATGGCAGTTTGTATTGATGAATGTGAAGAACATTTAACAAAAGAGGGACTTGTTGTTGAAATGAAACAAGGTACGTATTCGATAGATAGAGAAAATCCTTACGCAAAGATTTTAGACCGCTCTACCAAGACTTATCAATCCATGATAAAGCAACTTGACGATATGATGCCGAGTTCTTCCAGACAGGAAACTATTAGAGCGGGAGAACAATTCGCAGAAATTGTCGCAAAAGGCAAAAAGAAGGTCGATTTGAGTGAATTTTCCTAAAGAATACTATTTAAAAATTGAATCAGGCGAAATTCTGGCTTGTGAAGAAGTTACCGAATTTTATAAAAGAATGGTTTCCGAAGAATCCCGGAGACATGATGATTCCTTCCCATATTTCTTCGATGAAGAGTCAGGACAACACGCAATAGACTTCATAGAACATTATTGCAAACACTATCAAGGCGAACTTGCGGGACAATATGTAAAACTTGAATTGTTCCAAAAAGCATTCATTCAAACTTTGTTCGGATGGTTGTCAAAGAAAGATGGAACAAGAAGATTTCGAGAATATTATTTTGAAGTCCCCAGAAAACACGGAAAGTCTTTCCTGTCTGCTTGTATTATGGTTTATATGTTGGCTTTTGATGATGAACCCGGAGCAGAATGCTATTCGGCGGCAACAAAACTCGAACAAGCCAAGATTATATATAAGGCGGCAAAAAATATTATCGACCAAAACCCTGAATTGTCGGCTTGTATAAAAACAGGAAGATACGAAACGAACTTTCCGATGATGAAATCGGTCATGAAACCGTTACCTTCCGAATCAAAATCTTTGGATGGTTTAAATATACACTTTGCGGCACTTGACGAAATACATGAACAAAAAGACAGAAATATGTATGATGTTCTTCGACAAGGAATGAAAGCAAGGAGACAACCATTAATTGGATGTATTACAACATCAGGGTTTAGAAGAGAAGGTTTATATGATTCTCTTCATAATTATGCTTGTGATGTTGCAAAAGGAATAGTTAAAGATGATAGGTTTTTGGCTATTATTTATAAATTAAACGAAGTAAGCCAATGGACAAATCCAAAATTTTGGATTCTTGCGAATCCTGGACTCGGAACTATTAAATCTTATGTACAACTTGCTGATGATGTTGAGAGAGCGAAAAACGATGCCAGTTATCTTCCAACACTTCTTACAAAAGATTTCAATATGCAACAAACAGAATCGGCTTCGTGGTTAGCGTTCGAAGAACTTGTGAATGAAAAAGTTGTTCCTATTGAATATTTATCTCATAGTTATGCGATAGGTGGAGTAGATTTATCTTCAGTTCGAGATTTGACTTGCGCCACACTTCTCATTAGAAAACCTAATGATGAAAATGTTTACGTTTTGCAAATGTATTTTATTCCACAATCTAAAATTGACGATTTGGAAAATACACAATCAAAAGAAGCACCTTATAAATTATGGGCGGAACAGGGTTGGATAAAAATAAACGAGGGCGCACAAGTCGATTATTCACTTGTGACAAAATGGTTTGTTGAAATGGTAGAAAAGTATGATATCCGACCACTTTGGATTCATTATGATAGAGCATTAGCAAATTATTTTGCCGCCGAGATGAAAGATTTCGGTTTCGACATGATTCCGACTCCCCAAGGAAGTTACACATGGAGTTACCCCTTCAAAGAGATGGGTGCGGCTTTTACAGATCATAAAGTTGTTTACCAAAATAACCCGATATTACGTTGGTGTTTAGCGAATACCGGGGTTAAAAGTTTAAATAAAGATGGCATTGAATCAATAATGCCTGTCAAAATACAACAAACTCGAAGAATTGACGGAACTGTATCACTTTTGAATGCTTGGGTTGGTTATGTCAAGCATTATGATGAATATATTCCATATTTGAGGTAAGAAATGAAACAAAGAAGAAGTATTTTAGACCTTTTCAAGAAGGAAAAGCCGATTCAAACGCAGACTTATTCCACATTCAAGGAATTAGGAAGTTATCAATCGTACTTTTCAGCATTCGGATGTGACATTTATTCATCCGATGATGTAAGAACTTGCATCAGGACACTTTCGAGGCATACAAGCAAAGCGAATCCGAAGTGTTCCGACAAGAACATCGAAAGATTACTTTCCTTAAATCCGAATAAGTACATGAATGGAAAAGCAATGTTGGAGAAATTGAGGAATATCCTTGAAATCAAGAACACTGCTTTTTTATATATCGAAAGAGACAATAAAAACAAGATTATCGGTTTCTATCCTGTTCCGTATTTATCTTTCGAGGCTGTGGAATACAAGGATAGGCTTTTTGTAAGATTCAGCTTTAGTGGAGATGCTACAAAGTCACTTGTTATTCCTTGGGAAGATTTGGCAGTCCTTCGAAAAGACTATACCTATTCGGATATAGCCGGGGAAAGCAATAGACCTTTGCTCCCGACACTTGATGTTATCAACACATTAGATGCGGGACTCCAGAATGCGATCAAATCGACTGCAAACCTTCGAGGCATATTAAAGTCCACAAAGGCGATGTTAAGTCCTGATGATTTGATAAAGCAGAAGGAAACATTCGTCAAGGACTACATGAACCTTGAGAACGAAGGTGGAATTGCTTCACTTGATGCGACACAGGAGTTCAAGGAAATAAGCCTTAAACCTACCACAGCAACAGCAGAGGACAAAGATGCTTACAGAGAACAGGTTTACAGATATTTCGGAGTAAGCGAGAAGATAATCAAATCAAGTTATTCCGAATCCGAGTACGATGCCTTTTATGAATCGGCAATAGAGCCTTTCTTAATTGATTTATCATTGGAACTCACTCGAAAGATATTTACCGACAGGGAGATTTCTTTTGGGAATGATGTTTGGTATGAATCAAATCGTCTGCAATTTGCTTCGGTGAAAACCAAGATAAGCATGGTTTCACTTGTTGACAGAGGTTTAATGACACCAAACGAATACAGAGAACTGCTTAATTTGCCACCTTATGAGGGTGGAGACGAATTCGTTTTAAGACTTGATACTGCAAAGACAGGCGATGTCAAGAATGACGGAACAGGAAACCCGGTCGGCAGACCTAAAGGAAGCACAGATGAAGGAGAAGAAGATGAATAAGAAGATTGAAAGAAGATTCGATGTCGAATTTAGAGCAGAACAGAATGAAGAGCATGGATATCATGTTGTCGGAGTTCCTATTGTATTCGACAGGGAGACAGACCTCGGATATTACAAAGAGAGTGTTGACAGACACGCACTCGATTTCACGGACATGAAGGATGTCCGTTTTTTAGTTAATCACAACACGGACATGATTCCACTTGCAAGAAGTCGCAACAACAACGCAAACAGCACAATGCAGATGTGGGTGGAAGAAGATGGACTTCACATAAGGGTTGACCTCGATGTTGAGGGCAATTCGGAATCAGCATCGCTTTACTCGGCTATTAAGAGAGGCGATGTAACAGGAATGTCATTCATGTTCACTGTTGATGAAGATTCATGGGAAGGTTTGGACAGCGATAACCCTAAAAGAACAATCCTTGCAATCGGCAAGTTGTTTGAGGTTTCGGCTGTGACTTTCCCGGCTTACAATCAGACTTCAATTCAAGCCGCCTCTGTTGATGATGCACTGGAGAGTGCAGAGTCCGTATTGGAGAATGCGAAGAAGAGAAAACTTGATGAAGAAAATAGAAACGAAATCAGAGAAATGCTGAAAGGAGCAAACTCATGAAAGAAATTAATGAAATGACTCTTGAGGATGTTTCAGTTCGCATGAGCGAGATTGAAGCAGAACTCGAAACAAAGAGTGGTGAAGAACTCACTGCTTTAAAAGAAGAAGTCAAAGCACTTCAGGAAAGAAAGACTGTTCTCAATGATTTGGAAGAGAGACAGGCTTTAGCAAAGGAAATCGAAGATAACAAGGTTGAAACCAAGGTTATCGAGGAAAGAAAAGAGGAGACAAAAATGAAAGATATCAAAGAATTTAGAAACTCAAAAGAGTACATCGATGCTTATGCAGAGTACATTAAGACAGGTGACGATGCTGAACTTCGTACACTTCTTACAACTAACGTAGGTTCAGGAACAATCGCAGTTCCTTCCATCATCGAAGATGGTATCAAGACAGCATGGGAAGAGAGCGAAATCCTTCAGTACGTTAAGAAGATTCCCTTCAAAGGTAACTACAAGGTTCAGTTCGAAGTTTCCGGCAGTGATGCAGTTATCCATTATGAAGGTTCAGGCGCAGTGGATGAAGAGACACTTACGATTGGTACGGTAGAAATCATCCCTCGCACAATCAAGAAATGGATTTCTGTAACAGATGAAATCATCGACCTTCGTGGAGAAGATTTCCTCAACTACATCAAAGACGAACTTACATACAAGATTGTAAGAAAGGCAGAGTCAATCCTTCTTGCTAATATTGATGCACTTCCTACAACAGCAGATGCAACACATCCTTCGGTTAAGACAGTTAAATCTGCTCCGACAGGTTATGTTATCGCAGATGCTATCGGAAACCTTTGTGCAGAAGTCAGAGGCAAAAACACAATTATCGTCATGAACCCTCTTACATATAAGGAGTTCAGAAAAGTTCAGGTTAATGCCGGATACGAATATGACATTTTCGAAGGAAAGAAAGTTGCATTCTCCGATGATATTGCCGCTTATGACACAGCAAGTGAGAATGATACTTATGCAATCGTAGGTGACTTCTCTTATGGTGCAAGAGCAGTAGTTCCTAACGGAGACAGAGTAGAGATTAAGTATGACGATAAGACCAGAATGAAGAGCGACCTCGTTGACATCCTTGGCAGAGAACCTATCGGTCTCGGTGTTGTTGCTTGTAAGTCATTTGTTCGTCTTACAAAACCCGCATCTCTTTAATCAGGGGGTATTGATATGAAATTGTCGGTAAAAGTAGGCTTTATCGATAAGGACACAAGAATCTTTCACAATGTCGGAGAGATTGTTGAATATCCTGAATCACGAGCCAAAGAAATTGAACACAGAGGTTTTGGCAAATGTTTAGACGAGCCGAAACCGACAAAGGAAACGAAAGAACCCAAAGAGAGCAAAGTTTCCAAAGAAACCAAGGCAAAGAAGAAATAGCCGAAAGGAGCAGTTATGACAGACGAGATTATCTTGGAAGAAGAGAATGAAGTTGTTTCCGATGAACCGACTCCGACTCCGACACCACCTACAATTTTCGACAAAGTCAAACTTGCCCTTCGAATCTCTCACAATTTGCTTGATGCAGAAATAAATGAAGTTATTGCCTCTGCTCGTTTAGAACTTAAACGAGCGGGGGTTAATACTGAAAAAGCAGAGGGCAGTGACGAGGATGTTGAAACGGCAATAAGAACCTATGCTTTGGCTTATTATTCTTCCGATGTAAAAGATTCGGATAGATACAATGAAAGTTTTAAATATCAACTTGATTGTTTAAGAAAGTCTTACGGAGTCGAAAATGTGTAATGAAGTTATTACCTTAAAACAGGAATCAACCACAGTAAATGAATATGGAGACAGAGTAAAGACTTACACATCAAGAAACGTGTACGCAGAGGTTAAATCTGTCGGGCAGAGCGAATTTTATCAGGCACAGGCAACAGGCTTAAAGCCAGAAATCAAATTCGTGATTGCAGACTATCTTGATTATCAGGGTGAAAAGGTTATTTCCTATTGCCCTTTTAATGGAGTTACAGAAGATTATACAGTTCTGCGAACATATCGCAACAAAGTTAATCTTGAAATCGTATGTAAGCGAGGCATTGAATGAGTGTTCCGAAATCGGTCACAAAAATCAATAAAAACGGAGTGACTTACACATCAAATGTTGATGCTTGTCAATATTATATCCATGAATTGAATCGGGCGGCACTTCGGGATGTTGGAAAGTTTGTAAAAAGAACTTTCCGTGATAAATATTACTCAATATTTAAGAAACATTCTGGGGATGGTGGAAAAGCAACGAACTATGTTGTTAAAGCAAGTAAATCCACCACTGCTCCGAGAGTGGAAATAGGTTTAAAGACAGGTAAAGTTGATGGATTCTATGCTTATTTTCAGGAACTTGGTAGTTCGAAACAACCAAGACTCGGACTTTTACAGTCATGTGTGGAAGAAAATATCGCAAAGATAGTCGAAATTGAGTCTAAATATTTAAGTGGACTTAATGACGAGGCACAGGCTTTATCGATGATAGACGAGGGAGATTACGAAGAAGATGGCGAATGAAACGAGGACAAATGAATTAAAAAAACTCCTACAAACGAAGTTAAAAACAATAACAAATGATGTTTATTATGAACAGGCTGATGATGATGCCTTATATCCTCATATTGTTTTTTCATTTCGGACAATTGACCTCGGAGACCTATCAAGACAAGACTACATTCTTGAGATAGACCTTTGGGATAAAGGCACAAGCACAACAGCAATCGATAAGATGGCTGATGATGTTGAAAACCTTTTACAAGGGCAAAACCTTCCACAAACAGGCATACTCCCGACATTCTATCTGTATGATAGGAAGTCAATATTAGATTCCGATAAGGACATCAAGCATCGTTTAATAAGATTTCAAATTCAAAATTATGTGAGGTAGAAAAATGGCAACTACAAAATATATCGGAACAGGCGAAGTAGTTTCTGCTGATTTTAAGACCGTCAAATGGGTTGGAAAGACCAAAGGCGGAAAAGCCGTCACAATCGAACTTACCGATGCAATCAACATGGGAAATCTTGAATGGACTATGGCAGAGAAAAATGACATTGTTCCTTCAATAGAATTTCAGGCTTGTTATAAGAATACCGATTACGCATCAACTTCAAACATTGAACCTTGGAGTATTGAAATGGATTCTGCAACAAAAGCGGGGGCAAGTGAGATTATTCTCGGTGCGGGTGTATTCTATATCGGTTCGACTGCTGTCGCACTTACAAGAGGTGGTGGTTCTTTCAATGTAGAAAGAGAATATCGTGAAATCGGAGCAGACGGAGACAGAGGAGCAGTTAAGGATAGAGTTGTAATGGAATCATCCAGAGCAAAACTTACGATGAACGTACTTACAATGCTTACAAGACTTACTGACATCTATACTTCGATTCAGGCATCTGTTTAATCTAAAGAGGGGAGAGCAATCTCCCCTTTTATTTTCAAAAGGAGAACTGTTATGAGAAATTTACAAAATAAAGACATTTTTGCATTTGGAAGAATACTTTCAAAAGCAAATCTTAAAGAAGAAATCAAGAAGGTTGCACTCGGAGAAGATACGAACCCGGAATCACTCGGATTTGATTTGTTGTTTACTGTTTTTACAAACTGCTCTGACAAAGCAGTGGAAGAAGAGGTCTATACATTCCTTGCTGACTTATTTGAAGAGGATGTTGAGGCTGTAAGAACAGGCGAACCGATGGAGACCTTTGAAAAACTTAAAAATATAGCCGATTGGGAGAAATGGAAAAGTTTTTTCTCATTGGGTGTCAAATCAATGAAATAGAACTCAAAGAACTCTTACTTCACAGATATGGAAGATATGAATTTCCTGAAATGAAGTTTGACGAGTTCGTGGAATTTGTTGTTTTGGCAATAAAGAGCGACAGAAAAGACAAGATTCGAGAAGAATATCTTGCCTTACTGCCAAGCCTTGTAAGAGTCGGGAAATACATGACATTTGACAAGTTTTATGAAGATGCAATGGGATCCAATATTGATTGGAGACCGACAAGCGAAATCATGAAGGAAGTCGAAGAGATACAAGAGAGGTTTGCAAATGGCAATAGACCTGTTTAAATTAGTCGGTTCAGTTTATGTTGATACTGACAAAGCAAACGAATCATTACAGAAAACGGATAATAAAGCGAGTTCTTTCGCATCCACTCTCGGAAAAGTGGGTGGAACTGCTTTGAAAATAGGTGGCATGGTTGTCGGTGCGGCAACAGCAATCGGTGGAGCGGCAATCGGTGTCGCTAACTCGGTGGCAGAAAGCACAGATGAAATTGACAAGGCAAGTATTCGAATGGGAATATCTGCCGAATCATATCAGGAACTTGCGTATGCCGCAGACCAATGTGGTGTTTCCATGTCAACAATGGAACAGGCGGCGAAAAAACTTGAAGGAACAGACTTAAATTTCGAAGATGCAATAGATCAAATCATGAGTTTAGGCACTGCCGAGGAAAGAAGTGCAATGGCGGCGGAATTATTCGGAGAAAAAGTCGCTTATAATTTGTCTCCTTTGATTGAACAATCGACAGAGGACTTTGACGGACTTATCCAAAGAGCGAATGATTTAGGCTTGGTAATGTCTGGAGATGCTATCGAGAATGGTGTCAAATTCGGAGATATGCTTTCGGATATCAAGCAAATGGCGAGTAGTCTTGCAAATCAGTTCGGAACTGCTTTATTTCCTATTATAATTGCCGTTTTCGATCAAATTATCGCATTCATGCCTCAAGTTCAAGGCTATATGGCAGACCTGACTCCTGTTTTGGCACAAATAGTCTCTGCAATCTTACCGAATCTCTTTGAATTGCTACAAGCCTTGATACCTGTGGCGATAGAATTGATTCAAACTCTATTACCTGTGGCAGTAGAATTGATTAATTCGCTTTTACCTTTGATTACGGCACTTTTACCTTTGATAAATCCGATTGCGAATTTGCTCCTTGGCATTTTAGTTCCCCTTACGCAAATGCTTTCGGTCATTCTTCCGCCTATCGTTGATTTGATAACTCAATTCATTAACTTCCTGATGCCCGGAATTATATCGGTCATTAATTTGGTGGCAGATGTTATCAGCAATACTTTGAATGCCATATTAAACAACCTGTCTCCATTTTTTGCAAATATCTTCTCGATGTTTGAAGGTCTTATCACCTTCTTGACCGGAGTTTTCACAGGCGATTGGGATAAAGCTTTAGAGGGAATCACAAAGGTTGCTAAATCATGGGTGAACATGATTCTTTCGTACATTCAGGCAACTATAAACGGAGCAATCGAGATGGTGAACATCCTTATCGATGCCGCCTTAAAGGTTGCTAATTTAGTTCCAGGTGTCGACATTGACACATCCGTTACCAAGATTCCGACAGTAAACATTCCGATGTTGGCAAAAGGCGGAATCATTGAGGAAGGTGGTTCTGCAATCGTAGGCGAAAGAGGAGCGGAACTTTTATCACTTCCCAAAGGTGCGAGTGTGAGTCCTCTTCCTTCAAATGAAATAGATTATGACAGACTTGCGAACTCAATCGCAAATGCTATAAAAGATTCACTTAATTTAACCATTCCTGTGAATTTAGGGAATGAACTTCTTGAAACTGTTGTTGTCGATGCTCTAAATGTTGCGACTTACAGAAGTGGGGGCAGATAATGGCTTATCTTTCAAATTATCCAATTAAATTAAACAATACGGCAATACCATTCCCGAACTCGTACACAGAAGGAAACACTGTTGTAGAAACTGTGAATCAAACCGAGGCGGGAACTGATATCTGCCAGATAGAACGAATCAAGAAACTCACCTTATCCATGTCTTTCAGGCTTATGGGTTCATGGGCGAGTTTCTTTGAGGGCATTGCTTATGATACAAGCACAGTTTCAGTAGACATATATGACAATCAAACGAGTGCTTATGATTCAAAAACAATGCGAATGAGAAATTATTCCAAGAAACTTGTCGAGCATTCGGAAAAAGTAAATTGTGACGGAATGTGGGATATATCTTTTGACTTGGTGGAAATGTAATGTATTCTGTATCGAATGATTTTAAAACAGCAATAAAAAAATCGATAATCTCTTATGACCTAAAGGGAACACTTGACGGAGAACCTTTTTCTCGTCAACAGGTTTTAAGTTGCATGATAACGAATCAAAGTTGCTCCGATGAAGAAATCCAAATCGGTTCAACTTATGTAGGAGAACTTCAAATCTTACTCCGAGTGGATGTTGACAGATACACAGTTCTGGATAAGGTTATTACTCTTGAATGTGGTGTAAAACTTGCAGATGATTCGTTTGAATATGTCCCGATGGGTGTATTCAATGTTGTAGAGGCTGAAAGAACTCAACAGGGTTTGAAATTAAAAGCTTTTGACAACATGACATTCATGGATAAAGAAACCAATTCCGAACAGGTGACAGGAACTCCGTATCAAATAGCAACTTGGGCGGTTACACAGTGTAATTTGTCTTTAGCAAATGCCGATTTTGATTCCTTTGCAAATTATGACAAGACTCTCTTCCTTTATCCTGAAAACGATTGCGAAACTTATAGGGATATTCTTTATTGGATTGCACAAACCATAGGGTGTTTTGTTACAGCAGACCGAAACGGAGATATTGAGTTTCGGCAATATGGTTCGGCAGTCATAGATACTCTTGGAACAGATAAGAGATATTCGGGTGGTAAAGTCGCAGACTTCATGACGAGTTATGAGAGATTATCCTGTTATAACATCGAAGAAGGAACTACATCGGTTTATCAGGCATCTCTTGATGAAGGTTTGACATATGCTTTAGGCAAAAATCCCTTCTTGCAGTATGGCAATTATGATGAAATGCGTGAAAATGTCCTTACTGTTGTCAATTCATGGTATTATTGCCCGTTTACAATAGCAGTTCCCGCAAATCCCGCTTATGATCTCGGAGATATTTTATCATTTCCTAATGGACTCGGAGATTCCTCAAAGAAATTCTGCGTAACCAAATACGTATGGAAATACAACGAATCCAATACTCTCACAGGAGCGGGAAAGAATCCTCGCTTAAAAATCAAATCCCGACTCGAAAAGGAATTAGACGGACAGGGAAAGACAGGCTCGGATAAAGATGTAATACAGTATTATTCCTTCACGAATGTTGCGGATATAAATATCGCAGACGGAGAGACAAAAACCATTGTCGATATTATTTATTCGGCAGTAAAGAAAACAGTTGCGATATTTTTATGCGAGATACTTGCAAAAATCGAAACCACAGTAAGCGGAATCAATTATTACGATGGCGAGGCAGAGTTCTTCTTATATCTTGATTCGGTATTAGTAAGTCGAATCCCAAAAGAGACTTGGCTTGACGGAGATCATATCAAGCATTTAATGAACTATCTCGTAACCGAAGCGGGAGTTCTCCACACGTTAGAAATTAAATGCAAAATGACAGGCGGTTCGGCACTTATCCCGATGGGAGCGATTAAAGCCTGTCTGTACGGACAGAATTTGGTAGCAAGTGACGATTTCACAGGAATAATTAAGATTAATCAGAAACCGACACTTATTTCGCTTGAGGAAATGGATATTCATGCCGTTAATGATTCACAGACATTATCGACTCTTGTTCCTCATACCGAATCATTGTCCGAAATCATCTCGGCATTTAGTCTGGAAGAATTGACAGTTCTCGGAGCGGTCGAAACAGTCACAACCACTCTCGACCACTCAAGTAAAGCAATAATTACCGAAACAGGAGATAAATTACTCACGGAAACAGGAGATGTTCTTTATACAGAAGGAGATTAAACAATGGCAGATATTAAAATCACTCAATTAGGAACTTTGCCACAAGTTGAACAGACCGATTTATTGGCGGTTGCAAAGGCTGACGGAAGTGCTACATACAAAATGACGATTAGCCAATTAGCACAGGCACTTTTGGACAATATTCAATATGCCGATTTGGACACCACAGATAAGACGATAATCGGTGCTATTAATGAAGTTAGGGGGAATTAAGAATGATTCACGGAAATACAAGAATTACATTAAGAAATCCTATATCGGGAAATATCATCAAGGACATTGAGAGCGAAAACACATTCCAGAGTACAGTTATCGCAAAAGCCTTTAGGGGACTTGGTTCTGCGACTTCAAATCCTTTGTCTAATAGCGAAACAAGAAATAAGGCACTTTGGAAAAATATGGTAGGCGGAATATTCCTGTTTGATAAGTCTATCCCTTCAAATTCACAGTATATGCCTAAAGGAACAAAAATGACCGCTAATGGTTCGTACAATGTGACGAATGGTGGAGTTCCGACAGAATTAGGTTCGTGGAATGAAAGCGAAAGCGGTGCGAGTTCGTCTGCTATCACAATGGTTTACGATTGGAATACTTCACAGGGCAACGGCAAAATAGCAAGTGTATGTTTGACAAGCCGTGTTGGTGGATATATCGGATATGGAAATCCGAGTGGCGGAAGAATGACCTATGACAGACTTAAAACATTCTTTGAAGATAAGACATTAAGTGCGGTCAATACTCTTAACAATATTGAATATGCTCCGAGATGTATTGTCGGTAATACTCATTTTCAGTTCAGTTTATCACAAGAAAATGTTTTGACAGTAAAACAGGCACACGTTCCCTTGAGTGAAGCAAGTGTGTTTGATTGGCTTGAGGATTCTTCAACGATAGATTGTTCTTCTCTTCATTATTCACAATTTAGAGCATACGGATTCTTTGCGTGTACAGATAATGGAAACATTTATCTTTGCCCTTCATTACACGGAGCAATTAACCAAAATGCGAAGATTTATGTTTGGGAGATTAACCCTTCAACTTTGGCAATAACCGAAATTGAAATAACAAACAATTCGGGTTCGGATATAAGTATGTATGGTTCTTCCGTATCACAGGGAAAGTTATTTGTACAAGATAGAACAACATCAAATTCCTTTGTATTTAACTTGTCAAACAATAACTATCTTGGACAGATTCCTTTAGGCTCAATTTGGGCAACAGGATTCACAGCCGGAAACGTACACGGCGGATTTACAGCACTTTGTTGCGGTTTAGATGGTTCAGAGTCGGGAATGGTTTTCTATGATGATGTGAACAACACAGGATATCCGACAAACGGCAAAGATAATTCAACAGAGTCCTTTGTTTACGATTCAACAACAGATTCACTTTATTTGAATGGCAGATATTATCTTTTAGCCTTTAACAGCCCTTTATACCTTGCCACAATAAACAACATTACAGAAGTCATAAAAGATGCAACTTTGAGCATGAAAGTTAGATATACGTTATCGGAGAGTTAATATGGCAGATTTAATTACCTACAATGGCGATATTAAGGTCATAAAACAGATATGCGACTTAATCAATTCATTAACAGGAGTGCAATTTGATGTAGTTGAAGAATTACCCCTTGTCGGACAAAGTAACATTATCTATCTTGTGCCGAAAACGATTCCCAACGTGGACAATATCTATGACGAATATGTGTGGATAAACAATGCGTATGAACTGATAGGTGATACCGAAATTGACTTGTCGAATTACTACACCAAAACCGAAACGAATACTTTACTATCGGGCAAACAAAACAAATTGCCCTTTGACATTGTAGAAAATCAAAATGGCGGATATGACGTTATATATCCGAGTTAGGAGAGAATATGGCAGACGATAGATTACCTTGCAGAGATAATTATACAGATTTAGAAACACAATTACAGGCTTTAACTTCACAGATAACATTAATATATCAAACTATGGCGAATTTAGGCTTAATGACAATAACCCCTATATCACAAGCAGATTATGACAATTTAAGTCAAGCCGAAAAATTGGCGGGTGTGTTTGACATTTACGATGCCGTAGAGCCACAGATAGACGGACATAGTGTTGCATACGATAACAACACAGACATAATTCAAGCGGTTAATTATGCAATTCAAAATGTGCAAGTCTACACTCTTTCCTCACAGTCCACAGTTTATATTAATCACCAAGATATGGTCCTTGTAATGACAGATAGGTCAGGAATGTGGGTTGAAGGTATATCGGGGAGAATATTAAACGAAATCAGTTCAAGCACAAGCATTACTGTAACAAGAGAAACAAACCAAAAATTGAAAGTTGTTTCTACGGCGGGTGCTGGCACGAGGATAATGGCTATTTCAAGAGGTAGCATTTCTTTCACTAATTCGTAGGAAGGAGAAAAAAACAATGGCACATATACTAATGTTACACGGACACCAAGTCGGATATTTACCACCTACTTATGCGAGTGAAGTTTTTTATGATGAAAATATTACGGTAAAACAGAAGATTGATTCTATGATAACTGTCCGTGAAGCGACGGCAACAACAGGAAGTTCTTTAGGCGAACACGGAAGAACGGCAGTTAATTCAGGAATAACGGCAAACGCACACGATATATGCTTTTGCACAATAGACAATGTTGCTTATGTAATTCTTACCCCGTACAAAAACAATTCAAATGTATGGTGTTGCGGTATTGAAAATACAACTACAACAGTAATTGCTTCTGGTACTAACGTAAAATTTACAGTTATTTCGTTTTCATAAAGGAGCAAAAAATAATGGATGGTGATTAAATGAAACTACTACTCTCAATACTATTAAGCATATTACTTGCTATCTTAACAATGTGGTCTATGAAAGGGGAAAACGAATGACGAAGCAACAACTTGAAGAATATCAAAAAATACAAGAAATAATAAGAAAAATCAAAAAGACAAAAATAGAAACCAACATATATATTCCTGTACTCGAAAAAGCGAAAGGGGAAAACGAATGAGTAATATAGAAACAATATGTGTTTTGCTTTTAATATTATTATTTGTGTTTGCACCTTTTATCTCTATCGGTTTAAGTCTAATTTGTATGGATTTAAAAATCAAAGACAAGAAGAAAAGAATTAAAAGAACTAATGAACAATGCCAAAAATGTAAATGGTATGGAATTTTTACTTGCGAATGCCCTTATTATTGTACAGGCGAAACAAAGGAACATTTTGAATTAATATTAACAGAAGAAGGGGAAAAAGAATGAGTGAATGGTGGGGAACTACTGTATCAATTTGTTTAGGCATTACGGCTGTTATTAGCCTTGTGTCTTTGTTGACAGGGATTTTGAAGGACTATAAGAAACCGACAGACGATTTAGAGAAAAGGGTGAGCGACTTGGAAAGAAAAATCTTGGAAAATTACGATAAGCGAATTACGGATATTGAACGTGGAAATCGTGTAATGCAGAAGGGGTTGTTGGAATTACTTAAACATTCCATTGACGGAAATAATATTGAAGGTCTGAAAAAGGCGGAAAAGGATTTAAGCGACTATCTAATCGAGAAGTAATGGGAAGTTGTATTGTTTTAAGTTGTATTGTATTGATACTGATTATCTTAATATTAGACGATTTGAAGGGAGAATTAAGCATGAACAATAAAATCTATGATATATTGAAGTATTTATTCTTTTTCGGATTTCCCGCTATAACTTTCCTCTGGGGAGTTATTTACGTTGTATGGAATATCCCTCATGGAGAGCAGATTGCAATTACTATTTCGGGAGTTCAAACCGCTCTCGGAATTGCTTTAGGCTTGACGAATGTTGCGTATAACAAGAAGATAGGGGGAGAAAAATGAGTAAAGTTATTATGACCTCGGAAGAGTATATCTCCCGATTAAAGCAAGTTGCAGAACGCAAGACATATTACAGAAATAAATATCCCGATAATCTTCTCTATATCCACCAAGACGGAAGAACTTCGGGTGATTGCCTTAATACCATCAAGGCACTTTTGAACGGATATGATGTGAATGTAAATAAGGTCGGATATTATCAAAGGGATTTATCTAACACAGGCGATGTTTCCGAGCCTGTTCTTCTCTCACAATGTACAGAAATATCCTCGGACTTTGATAACATCCCGAAAGCAAGTCTTTTGTACATGAAAGGTCATGTCGGAAGTTTCGTAGGTTTGACAAAGCGAAACGGCAAAGAATACAACGTGATTGAATGCACAAAGTCTTTTGGCGGTGGAGTGGTTTATTCTTGGGTTGATACAGACGGAACTCGCAGATCGTGTAAGAACGGAGCAAAGAACGGCAAATGGGTTTCGCATGGCTTGATGTCTCGTTATATCAGTTATATCAAGGAAGAGCCTAAACCCGAACCGAATCCCGAACCTGAAACCAAGCCTGTCCAGAAGGTTTACTATGTCAAGAAAGGTGATACTCTTACAAGCATAGCGAAAGCACATGGCATGAGTTTGGCAAAGTTGATTTCCTACAATCCTCAAATCAGGGATATTAACAAAATATCAATCGGACAGGTGATTTATCTGTCTGCTGATACGATAGAAGAATTTTACACGGTAAAGAAGGGAGACACTTTAGGAAGTATTGCGAGACAATTTAATATGAGCCTGAATAAGTTGC
>Ga0310690_10005779_pt1 | contig 16583 bp, 10 predicted proteins | sample AusTroGonzalo_MG_2_FD_207661 | JGI IMG/M metagenome (GOLD analysis project Ga0310690, IMG submission 207661) | Bovine rumen microbial communities from tropical cattle in Woodstock, Queensland, Australia - Gonzalo_04 (v2) (version 2) | ecosystem: Host-associated > Mammals > Digestive system >... | reverse complement strand
ACACGCTGCGTTTTGTCGTGCATCTGAGCGGAGACCGTTACTGCCCCGTGCATATGGCACATATGGATGACAAAGGCGGCAATACGGTAAAGATGGCATGGTTCAGCAAGAACACCAACACGAATCTGCATGCTGTATGGGATACGAAACTGATTGATTCGCAGGGTTACAGCTATACCGAATACGCAGAGAAGCTGGAACTGGAGTACGAAGCGATGAAACAGGATATCCTGCAGGCGGGCGACGCGGAACTGCTGGTGAACAGCTACCATGTGACGGAAGCCATTTACGCCTATCAGGACACCTGGGACGGCAACACGTACCATTACATCTACCACTGGCGGCAACCGATGGAATATCAGTTGTACATTGCCGGAATACGGTTGGCGAAAGTGCTGAATGAGATTTTCTAAAATATACCGGGACAACCTGGGATAAACCGGGAAGACCTGGAAATAACAACAATAACAAACAATCTTTATTAACTCTTCTATGAGAAAAATCATTACTTTGAGTTTGTGCTTGTTCACGGCGTTTAGTCTGTTCGCCGAAGCACAGAAAGTGACAGGTAATGTGCAGGATGCCAAGACAGGCGAAGCGCTGATCGGCGTTTCGATCTTGGAAGCCGGCACAACCAACGGTATCATTACTGACCTGGACGGTAATTTCATCATTACGGTTCAAGAAGGTGCCAGGATCCAATTATCGTACGTGGGTTACCATACCCTTGATTTACCGGCCCAAAAAGGTGACATGGGTATCATCAAGTTAGAGCCGGAAGCGGTCGCGTTGGAAGACGTGACGGTAACGGGTCAGTTAGCCCGTACCCAGCAGACGCCGGTGGCGGTCAGCCAGGTGACGGCGCTCGAGATCGAGGAGCGTATCGCCGGTCAGGAGTTTCCGGAAGTACTGAAGAACACACCGGGTGTGCATGCCAACGGTCAAGGTGGCGGTTGGGGTGACTCCGAGATCTGGATGCGCGGCTTTGACAACACGAACGTAGCCACGATGATCAACGGTGTGCCGATGAACGACATGGAAGGCGGTACCGTTTATTGGTCCAATTGGCAGGGCCTCAGCGACGTGACATCTGTCATGCAGACCCAACGCGGTATGGGTGCTTCGAAATTGTCTGCTCCCTCTGTCGGCGGTACGATCAACATCGTAACCCGCGGTATCGATGCCAAGAAAGGCGGTAACATCACCTACTCAATGGGTAATAACGGCTATAACAAGGTGCTGTTCTCCGTTTCGACGGGTCTGATGAAAAACGGCTGGGCAATCACCGTAATGGGCAGCCGCACATGGGGTGACGGATATATCCAGGGAACCGGTTTCCAGGGCTACAGTTACTTCGCGAACATCTCCAAGCGTATCAACGAGAGCCATCAGTTGAGTCTCTCCGGTTTCGGTGCTCCCCAATGGCACTGGACCCGTCCGGCTGGCAGTTCGGGCGCCCTGACGCTGGCGGAATGGAACCGCGTGGCGCAGTATATGCCCAGCGGCATGGACAGAAGACAATACAACCCGTCCTACGGTATCGGCAAGGACGGCAAGCAGACCGGTACGAACTACAACCAGTACCATAAACCGCAGATCTCGCTGAACCATATCTGGCAGATTGACGACAACAGCAGTCTCAGTACGACGGCTTACGTTTCTATCGGTCGTGGTTTCGGCCGCACGGCAGAGAACGGCCTCAACAGCGCATACTCCTATAGTGATTTGACGCGCGGCGCGTATAACGGCGAAGTGACGACCACGTTCCGTGATCCGGTGACCGGTATGTTCGACTACGCAGCCGTACAGGAGATCAACGCGGCTTCGGAGTACGGATCGGAACTGGTCATTTGCGAGAACCGCAACTACCACAACTGGGTGGGCCTCGTTTCGACCTTTGACAAGAAATGGTTCGACTGCCTGGAGTTGACAGCCGGTGTGGACATCCGTTGGTATCAAGGTATCCACCAGGCAGTCATCAGTGACCTGTTCGGCGGCAGTTATTATATCGATGCAACGCGCTCGAGCGTGCTGGCTGAGAACAACCCGAACCGTCTGGACGACGCATGGGTGAACGAGAAACTGGGTGTAGGTGATATCGCCTACCGGGACTACACCGGAACGATTGTTCAGGAAGGTGTGTTCGGAAGCCTGGAGTACAGCAAGAACAACCTCTCCGCGTTCGTCAACGCTTCGCTGAGCCTGAACCACAACTGGCGTACAGACCGGTATTACTACAACAACGTGACGGCACGTGACTCGGTGGCACGCATCGGCGGTACCGTCAAAGGTGGTATCAACTACAAGTTCGCCAAATGGCATAACGTATTCCTGAATGCCGGTTTCATCAGTCGTGCTCCGAAATATCAGGCTATTTATATGAGTGTCAGCACGTCGAACGCCATCAATAACGAGGCGAAGAATGAGAAGATTGCTTCCGTAGAAGTAGGTTACGGCTTTGAGAACCAGTACGCTTCCATTCACGTGAATGGTTATTTCACCGAGTGGATGGATAAGACGATGACCAAATACGGCAACCTCAGCGACCCGGACCAGACGCAGTTCTACATGAACATGACCGGTGTCAATGCACGTCACATGGGTCTGGAGTTCGAGGCGAAAGCCCGTCCGACCAAATGGCTCGAGCTGAGTGCGATGGTGTCCTTGGGCGACTGGCAGTGGGATAGCGACAGCGTGATTGGCCGTGCTTATGACGAACACGGATTTGCCATGACGGCAGACGGCAAACGTACCACCATCGGCGCTGACGACCATGCATGGGCAAAAATCAACATGAAGGGCATCCACGTAGGCGGTCAGGCACAGACAACGGCTAACTTCGGCGTAACCTTCAAACCGTTCAAGGGCTTCCGCATCGGCGGCGAATATACGCTGTATGACCGTAACTACAGTTACTATTCATTCTCGGGAAGCAACCTGAACTTAGGCAAAGATATGAATATCGTAGAGCCGTACCGTTGCCCGTTAGGAGGCAGTCTGGATATCCGAGCCAGTTACTCGTTCGACATGGGTCCGCTCCGTGCCACCTTGGCCGGTAACGTGACCAACGTGCTCAACCAGTACTACATTGAGAAAGCATGGTCGGCCAGCACCGCTACGCAGACCGTTGCTGAGAACACGAAGGATAACATCTATTTCTTCTATAACAAGGGACGTCAGTGGAACATCCGCTTAAAATTGCAGTTCTAAGGAATCACCGTTCGTAATAACGTAATAACGAAAACAATTATGAAAACGAAATATATTTTAGGCGCAGCCTTTGTACTTGGTACAATGTCACTTTGTACTTCCTGTGACAACTATTTCGACGAGAAATACATGGATAACGGCGACCCGCAGATCAGTGTGGTCAAGACATATGACTATGTGCTGACCGATGCGGATTACAAGACAATCGCCGACAACAAGACCAATAAGAACTTCGCGGCCGAACTGGACTCGCTCAACCAGACCGACATCAACGTACCCGCGTTGGCGGCTGTAGGCACCAACCGCTGCTTCAACGACATCGCGTCCGCGGACATGTACGTGCCTGCGTTCATTTATAACAAGTACCCGCACCTCGATCCGGGTTCGATGTTTAACGTCACCTACATGACCGACGAAGGACAGCCGCTCTACCTCGATTACTTCAACCAGACCTGTCGTTATGAACTCAAAGCGGCAGACTACAAAGCCGTTTGGGGTGATACGGAAACAAAATACCTGACCCCGGAGAAAGAAGCACAGGTGACGCAGTTCCTGCCGATGATTGAGGACGACTACCTGATTGGTGTCAAGTACGCGTTTGCAGAAGCTGCGGGTGCTCCGGTCAGCACGAAAGAAGTCATTTATATCTACAAGGACGGTGTCGTTTGGCAGCTCTACGAGAGCACCGAATACGACGTGCATATCTTACCGGCCGAGGCAAACGGTCAGGCGGAGAAATGGCTGGCGAACAACTACCTCTATGCGGTGGCGGACCAAGTGGTCATACTCATGAACTACAACAGCAACTCCAAGCTGTACGAAGCTACCGAATACACCTTCGACGGCGAGGCATGGAACGCCACTACCGGTATCGTAGAGGAGACGATGTCGTTTGCGCTGAGCAGCGGATGGGCAGCCAACCTCTCCACCTATTACAAACAGGCGGTCGCAGGTGATGGCAACCAAGGCAAGATCACCGTTCAGGACTTCAACCTTGAGGACGGCATTACCTATATCTGGAAGTTCGACAACCTCTACGGTATGAAGGGAACCGCCTACAAGAGCGGCCCGCACTACGGCGAAGGATGGTTCGTCACCCCGAAAATCAAACTGAAGAACTCTATTGAACCTGCACTCAGCTTCGAGATGGCAATGAACTACGGTCCGCTGCCGGAAGACGGTCGTTACGAGCAGGCTACCGTTTGGGTATCCACCGACTACGCCGGCGATGTGACCACTGCCACATGGACCCAACTACCCTGGAAGGAGTTCGATGGCGATACCGGTTTCCCGGATGCGAACAGCTGGACGTTCTATCCTTCGGGACGCATGGACCTCAGCGCATGGAACAACCAGACTATCTACATCGGCTTCCGCTACAAGAGCGAACCGGGTCAGACCTGCTCCACATGGGAGGTGAAGAACATCCTCGTATCCGAGCCGGAAGAGGAAGAGGAGTAATTGGGAATTGAAAGATGAAAGGGATGATGCATAGAAACCGACAAGTAATGAAAGGGGTAGCAGCCCTACTCCTTTCATTTCTCACTTTTCACCTTTCACCTGTACAGGCAGGCACCAACCTGCAGGTCTATTACGATTTCGGCAGTCTCGGCACGGCATGTCCGAACCAGCGGAGTAACCGCGTGACAACAACCCTGGAGCTGTTCTATCCGGATAATTGGGGCAACACGTTTGCGTTCGTCGATTTCGACTACAACATCCATCCGAATGACCCGAAGAGCACACCCTTCATGGCATATACGGAGATAGCACGCTGTCTCAATTTCTGGGGAAAGACCAAGGCGAAAGATCTGAGTATACAGGTGGAGTACAACGGCGGTCTGGGTATCTATAAGGACGCCGCAGGAGACATCCGCGGCTACGGGATCCAGCACGCGGGCCTGGTCGGACTCAACTACTGTCTCCACACCGCGGATTACAAGAATATCTTCAACCTCGAACTGCTGTACAAATACATTGCCGACGACTGGAACGGGATACATAATAAGGTGCCGCTGCAGTTCACCTTCGTCTGGGGTTGCGATGATTTCTGTACGGCACCCGGTCTGAGGTTCTCGGGTTTCCTAGATATCTGGGGACAGCGCAACGCAGGCGGACAGTCGTTCGTCATGATCTCCGAACCTCAACTGTGGTACAACGTAGGGCGTTGGTTCAAATGTCCGAACCTGAATATCGGCACCGAAATCGAGTTCAGTTATAATTTCACTGGAAACGGTTTCATGTGCAACCCCTGTCTGGGTATCAAATGGTGTTTTGATTGATAAGGACAATTGGATAAATTGCCTTTTTCTCTTTATATGTTGCATTTCGAACAGAGGTGCAACTTTTTATTATATTTTTCCCGGATTCATTTGGCGGTTTAAAGAAAATTTCGTACCTTTGCACCAATTTTAACAGGAATTACACATGAAAAAAGGTTTTGCAATCTTAGCAGCTGTGTTGTGCTGCGTACAGATGAGTGCGGGGTTAGAGTTTAGCAACGCCGTTATCTGCGATCCGGAGTCTGTGCCTTGGTTTGAGACGTTTACCCGTGATGCGACGGGGGCGGTTGAACCGGAGTGCTGGACGGTCTCTTCGCCTGTTCATCAGGTTTGGGTGGTAACCGACAAGACATATGACGGAGCCGGTAACGCGACGGCGACGCCGGGTTCGGAGCATCTCTATGCGTCCGGTGGCGGACCTACCACCGTACAGGTCTTTGCCTTGCCGACGTTCCAGGCGGCATTGAACACCTTGGAGGTGGCGTTTGACTACAAACACAGTTATACAGGCAGCTCGTACGGTGTGTTAGAGGTGGGATATATGACCGATGCGACGGACGCAGCCACCTTCGTTGCGCTGAACACATATCCACATGTCTCCAACTACACGCACGCCGTCTGTCTGTTGAACAACGTGCCTTCCACCGCCACGCATATCGCATTCCGTTTTGCAGGTGGAACGAGTAATTTCGGTGGTCTGTCGATGGACAACTTCGTCGTTGCGCCAATCGGCCATTCCGGCGAAGTGGACTTGAATGCAGAACCGGTACTCGACTCGGGCATTTACGGTCTTACTTACTGCGAAGCGCAGTTCACATGGTTCGCCTACTCCGTCCAGGCCTTCGGCATCGGATTGTTTGACGCCGACACACAGACCAACATCGCCGGCATCTTGGTAACCACAGGCGAATGTGACCGTTTTGCATACCAGGACGGCGTGACGTTCTCGGAGTTCGAAGACTATGAGAACAAGTACTACTGTTCCACCAAATGGATTTTGAATGTGGACGAAGAGGGATTGTCTAAAGGTTCCGCATGGGATGACTGCGTCATCAACATCGGTACCGCCGTTTCGCCGGTGCTGGGCCTCAAGCCCGGTCACTACCAGGTGCAGATATACAAATACACCAGCGGCAGCTCGTCGCTTGGCGATCATATCACTACCATCCCGTTTGAACTGACGGAGAAAAAGGTAACCAACCTGCAAGCGGTGGTGGCGGACAATAAACAGACGGCAACCGTCACCTGGAGCCAGCCCGAATTGGGTAACGGCGAACGGCTCTATGTTAGCGTACGTTCCGGAGAAACGGTCGCATATGACAACTATGAGAACCTCGAGATTGTCACCTCGCCACTGACAGTGGACGTGACGGAAGGCAGATCGTACACAGCTACCGTGCAGATTCTGGACCGTAACAAGAACCCCTTAGGGGCAGAGGTGGCATGTGACTTCACCGTAGGTGTGAACCGTTTCGAGCCGCGCAATCCCCACGCAGAGGTGTTCTCAGGCGACAACGTGACTTTCTCATGGGAGGTCGATACAATAGCTGATTTCTATGATCTCGTGCTCTTCCTCGACGGAGCGTATTACACCACCCTCAGCGTCCGTGACACGGTCAAGACAACGACCATGCCGAAAGACGGTACCTGGTCATGGACCGTACAAGCCTTTACGCAAGGCGCCAACGGCAAGTATTTCCCCGCCAGCAATGCGATTGCAGGAAACGATTTCGTGTCCAAAGCAGCCGACATACCGGCAGATGCAGTAGTGATGAACGTGTGGGGCATGGAAGCCGCTTATCTGGACAAGAACAGCGGTTATTACCAGGAAGGCAAACACGGATGGATGGTGATGTTCGCTACCGGCGAAGAAGGAGGAACCGGCTATCCGATGCCGACCTTCCTGCTCTACACCAATAAGGAGAATGCCATCTCGGGCGTATATAACGTGGCACGCGAGAACATTGATTTGGAAACCTGCTATCTCTATACCGGTTCGCAAGCGACCTCGATCTTGGGCACAGATGCGGATGTGCGGCTATATTTTGCCGGATATGATGATGACAAAGCCGCGTACGGTTATCGGTACGGTTACTACACCGGTCAGTTCCGACTGGTGGGAACAGACGGCAAGACATATGTGGGCAAGTTCATGGAACTGTTCTGCAACTCCTATAACTTCTCCACCATGGCTTCGTCCATCCGCGATCACAAAGGCATGTGGGACGAAGACCCGGACTATATTGCGCCGCAAGGACTGGAAGATGTACAAATTGACAAGACCCAAAGCACTAAGGTGCTCCACGACGGCCGGTTGTATATCCTTCTTCCGGACGGTACTATCTTCAACGCCGCCGGACAGCGGGTGAAATAAAGTGATGAAAAATAATAAAGGCTGCCGATTGGCAGCCTTTATTTGTTTATTAGCACAAGCTTATTGGTGCTGTTCGCGCAGCAGGTCGTTTACCGTCTTGACGGGGTTGAAGGTGCTTACCGGCACTTCTACGAAAATGGTGTTCCATTTCGCCATCGCACCATTCCACAGACCCGGCAACTCAAGCGCTAACAGTTCCTTGCCGTCTTTCGACTTATTGGAGATGAAACCCGTCTGCGGATCCACGTACTCCGGCAGGTTGAACGGCTTGCCTTCGTAGTCACGGATGGCACAAACGAGGTCCACCGGATTGAAGTGGGTGGATTGCGCCATCAGAGCCGGGTCGCTAATCTGTGTCGATTCCAGAATCTGGCAAGAAATGGAGCCGTCGGCTTCACGAACCAGGAACGGACCGCCACCGGGTTCGCCCGTGTTCTTGACGACGCCGCAGACGCGGATAGGACGGTTCAGCTTGGCACGCTCCTCGTCACTCAGGTTCGGGTCCTTCAGCGCCTCGAACACACGTTTCTGCTCGGTAACCAGAACACCGGCAAGAATCTGTTTGTAACGAATGGTGTCTTTCTTCAGACGGTCCGGCACCACATTGTCGATATTCTTAATGAAAACGATATCCGCATCCTGCTGGTTAAGGTTCTCGATCAGCGCTCCGTGTCCGCCCGGACGGAAGAGCAGCTTGCCGTCTTTCGTGCGGAACGGCGTACCGTCCGGATTGGCAGCAATCGTGTCCGTGCTCGGCAATTGCTCCGAGAACGTCACGTCATATTTCACATTGTATTTCTGCTCAAACTTGGCGATGTTCTCTGCGATATGCTGACGGAACAAAGGCAGATGGTCATGACTAACCGTAAAATGGAGGAAGACAGTCGGTTTCTCTCCTTCACCTTTGCAGTATTGCGCTCCTTCTACCAAGTGCTCCAATGCCGGTGTACGCGCACCGTCACGATATTTATGGAACAGCAACAGACCCTTCGGCAGGTCGCCGTAGTGCATATCCTGCAGCAGGTAACGCACCGCTTCCTGACCTTCCTTGCCGGCCAGTTGAGGACCGAAAGCGAACTCATCCTTATGAGCCAGGAACTCCTGAATGAACGGTGTCTCGATGCCGTCTTCCAGATACTGGAACAGGTTCTTGAACATGCGGCTGGCAGCGCCCGATGCCGGAACGAACTTCAAGATCTTATGTCCCTCTTTGAGGTACTGCTCCCATGCGGCAATATACTCATCCTGCTCAGCGCGTTTCGGAGCCAGGATGCCCTTCTTCGTCGAAGCCGGCGCTACGATGTCCAACTCAGGAAAACCGTTACGGAAACACTCCAGCTGAGCTTCCGCCTTCTCTACAGAAATGCCCCGAGCCGCCAATTGCTCAAGGTCTTGTTGACTGAAAGAATTCATAGTATTAATAGATTAAAAATTCAAATTTGGTGCAAAGATATAAAAAAATTTGCATATGTGCAAAAAAAATTGTAATTTTGCACCGAAAAAAATCATCAATAAGATTTTAATCGTCAATAAATCGTAAATCGTAAATTTGTAAATCGTCAATAATTATGATTCTCATCGCCGATAGTGGGAGCACGAAAGTGCATTGGTGTTTGGTCACAGCAAGTGGTCAGTGTTCGGATGTGTTCACCGATGGTATCAATCCGATGTTTCAAACCACGATTGCTATGCAGAACAGCATTTCGAATAACCTGTTGCCGAAGATCGCGCCGCTCCTTTGGGCGGGCACGCTGACGCATATCTTCTTTTATGGCGCAGGCTGTACACCGGAGAAGAAAGGTTTTGTCAAGACGGCGTTGCAGGCTGTTTTCAAGAAAGCGGAGATCATCGTGGAGTCCGACATGGTAGGAGCAGCACGCGGACTGCTCGGTCATAATGCCGGCGTGGCATGTATCCTTGGAACAGGCAGCGGCTCCTGTTTCTATGACGGAGAAAACATCGAATGGAGAGTGCCTTCACTGGGTTATATCCTCGGCGACGAAGGTTCGGCAGCTGTGCTCGGCAAACGACTGGTAGGCGATCTATTGAAAAATCAACTGGGCGATGATCTCAAGGAAGCGTTCTTCAAAGAATACGAGACTTCCATGCCGGATATCTTTGAGAAAGTCTATCGTCAGCCGTTCCCGAACCGTTTCCTCGCCAAACTATCCAAGTTCTGCGCAGACCATATTGATGACCCGCGTATCCACGCCCTCGTCTATGACCATTTCGTGCAGTTCATCCGCCGCAACCTGGTGCAGTACAAGCCAACGGATCCGGTCGGCTTCGTCGGTTCGATTGCCTATTATTACAAGCCTATCCTCGAAGAAGCGATGAAGGCAGAGGGCATGCCGTTAGGCACCATTCTCCAAGACCCCATCGAAGGGCTCAAGGAGTACCACAAAGATGCCGTTGTCCCCACTACGGAATAAAAATTAGTAAAATTGAAAGCAACACCGTCGCTTACCGTGAAGGAGTGCGACGGAACGTATTTCGCTCTTAAATGACCGCCATGCCTTACCGCGTGGCGGTTTTAGATTCTTCGTATTGCAGGCAAATAGTATTTGCCGCTCCCTTTCTTTCTTTTAGGGCAATCCGATTGCCTGCCCAAATCACCCCGCCCGACACCTCCCATGCCGGGCGGTTTAGATTCTTCGTATTGCAGGCAAATATTATTTGCCTCTCCCTTTCTTCTCTCTCTCTTTCGCATTTTTATGCGGATTTCGGGAAACTTTTGACTTTTCCGCCCCTCAAAATTTGCATATCCCAATTATTTTTTGTATCTTTGCAACCGAAATGAAGAGCACTTTGGAACTGGCGAGAACGCCCTTCGAAACATTCCTAGACAATGCTTCTTTTAAATATCCTATAATAAACATATATACAACTATTTACAGCCAATGGCATGGCATTTGAAATCTATCATAAATAACCGTTTGAAAGGCATCATTTCCTATTATGTGCCCAACACGGACATTTCTGCGACCTACACCATCCGAGGACGTCACCTTCGATCCAATTGACCACCGTCCCCTGCGCACCCGTCGTTCCTATCCTTTGCACCATGCCCTCACCCGATGGCGGTTGTTAACGGTATCAACAAAACCCTTGATGACAGACCGACTTCCCGTTAGCGTACATGAGTATATACGCTAGCAATAATATTTATTTTTGTTTATGGCTTTTGTGTGCTTTTACACGTTAGAGTATGGATTTGGACGGTAGACTAACTTGGGAGCTGGCTCACAAAGATAGTCTGACAAACAAAGGCATAGGGAGCGAAACTCAAAAGCATACAAAAAGGTTTTATTTGCTTTATAGTGAAAACTAGTGCGAATTTTATACAAAATTCTCTAAAAAAACACTTTTTTGGCTCAAAAAACTTGCCGATGTCGGCAAAAATTAGTATCTTTGTAGCGAATTTTATCAAAAACATGCCGAACACATGATAACTACTTTTTATCTTCCGGGCAGAGTTTGCTCAACCAAAGCCATCCGTGAAATAGCTGAAAAAGCAAACACCAAGTACACCATGATCTGTCTCAAACCCCACATCGAATGGGTTTATCTGGGACAGGAGCGAATGGTACAAGTCCTTGAAATGACGAACGCGACCATGGTCTATGCAGACCGATTTCAAAAAATCATAAATCATAAATCTGAAATCATAAATACCGAGGCACCGGTCATTGATTATCAGATCGGTGCGCTCCGGGACGATTTCGATTTCGGTTCTGTACTTCTTTGGGATACCGAGAAACTGAAAGCCCTCGTAGCACAAATGGATACCGAATACGAGTTCGCAGGGTTGTATGATTTGCGCTTGTGCGCAAGTCAGGCTATCAGCCATCAGTCATCAGTTATCAGCCACCTTCCCGAATATCTGTATTATGAAGTAGAGGAAGACACGCGTAAGTCCGGCGAGAAACTGTTCGACTACGTGGATCCGCGTAACCGTCAGGTGCAGATAGAAATGGAGCAATGCGTCACCGCGCATCTCAAACGCATCGGTGCGTACTTGAAACCGGGAGAATATAAAGAGCTGTCAGCTGTCAGCTATCAGCCTTCAGATTACCCCGTCACCGCTTCGGTTATCATTCCTTGCAAGAACCGCGCGCGTACTATTGCCGATGCGATCAAGAGTGCTCTTGCACAGAAAGTGCGCGCTCCCTACTCCTTCAATGTCATTGTGGTGGATGATAACTCAACGGACGGCACAGCGGAAATCATTGAAGAATTAAAAATTAAAAATGAAAAATTAATATATATTGCGCAGGACAAGACCTGGCATGCGATTGGCGGGAACTGGAACGTAGCCATTCATGACCCGCGTTGCGGTAAATACGCCATCCAGTTGGACAGCGATGATACCTATTTCGACGAAAACACTGTTCAGAAGTTCATCGATGCGTTTGAAGGAAATTTGAAATCTGCAATCATAAATCATAAATCAGCGGCAGCGCCGCTGTACGGTATGGTGATTGGTACGTACCAACTAACGAACATGGCTGGTGAGATCCTTCCTCCGGGCGTGATTGACCATAAAGAGTGGACGGATGACAACGGACGCAACAATGCCCTCCGCATCAACGGACTAGGTGCGCCACGTGGGTTCTATGTTCCGCTACTCCGTACCATCAATTACCCGACCACCAAATACGGCGAAGACTATGCTGTCGGTCTGCGTATCTCGCGCGACTGGCCTATCGGACGTATCTACGACGTCCTCTACAACTGCCGCCGGTGGGAAGACAACTCCGATGCCAACTGCGACATCGTGGCCATGAACCGCAATAACTGGTATAAAGATCGCTTGCGTTCGTTTGAACTCATCGCGAGACTGAATGCTGAAAGCTGATTGCTGATGCTCATAAGAGTCGGCATAGTAACGGCGCCGAAGATTGAATTCGAGCAGCGCAAGGACACGTTTTTGTTAAAGAACGTGCAGATCGGTATCGGCTTTCATTGGGACCGTTACGAAGACCAGGAGTTTGCAGGTTCTTTGGAGATACGCAATAACCCTGACGGCACGCAGACAGCCATCAACACCCTCGACCTCGAGGATTATCTCTGTTCGGTTATCTCGTCGGAGATGTCGGCCAACAGTCCGATGGAACTGCTCAAAGCCCACGCCGTCATTAGTCGCAGTTGGGCCATCCGCGCCATCGAGAAACCGAATCATGAGGGCTATCATGTGTGCGCCGATGACCACTGCCAGCGCTACGAAGGTCTGAGGCGCATGAACGAACGCGCCGTGCAAGCAGTCCGCGAGACAGCAGGACAAGTCTTGGTAAATGTACAAAAGGACAAGGGACAAGGGACAAAGGAAGAGATTTGCGACTGCAGATACTATAAATGCTGCGGTGGACATTCCGAAATTTGGCGCACGTGCTGGGAAGATATCGATGTGCCGTATATTCAGTCCGTCGAATGTCCGTTTTGCGGACGCGTGAGTGCGAAGACTTTGCGGCTCGTGCTCAATGACTACGACCAGGAGACGAAGGATTTTCATGATTGGAAAGTAACCTACACCGCCGAAGAGTTATCGGACATCATCCGGGAGAAATCCGGCTTGGATTTCGGCACCGTTACGGATCTCATTCCGCTTAAGCGCGGAGCGTCAGGACGTATCTGCGAACTCAAAATAGTAGGTACCAAACGCACCGAAATCATCGGTAAAGAGCTCAAGATCCGCCTTTGGCTTTCCCACACATGTCTCTATAGTTCCTGGTTTGAAGTGAAGAAATCTGTCAGTCCGGAGGACGGTCTGTCAGTAAAACGGTCTGTCAGTGAAACGGTCTGTCAGTCCGAAGGACGGTCTTTTACGCTAACCGGCCATGGCTGGGGCCACGGCGCAGGCCTCTGTCAGATAGGTGCCGCGCAGATGGCGGAAGAAGGATTTACGCACGAACAAATACTCGCACATTATTATGTCGGTACACGAATTAGCGTTGCAACGCTCTAAATACAAACACCTCACCGACGACGAGTGGCGTTGGTTTTTGCAGCAGGTGGAAGGCCGGGAACGGACGGCAGACAAATTGCCTACGTTTGCTGCCATCGAAGACTGGTGGTATCCCGTCCGACTCAGTTGCGAACAGTGTTCATCCGAATTGACTGCACGCTATAAGGCTTCGCTCGTTAGCGGAGAAAAGATGGTGGACTTAACAGCAGGCTACGGAGTGGACACGTATTTTCTGAGTGAACAGTTTAAAAAGGCGGACTATGTAGAGCAAAACGAGGAGTTATGCCGCATCGCGAAGCATAACTTTGAATTCACAATTCACAATTCACAATTAAAAATTCACCACGCTACTGCGGAAGACTATCTCTCCTCCCTTTCAGGGGAGGTCGGGAGGGGTCTCGATTTGATTTTTGCAGATCCGGCAAGACGGGATAATCACGGCGGAAAAGTATTCCGTTTGGAAGACTGCACGCCGAATGTAGTAGAACTGCTCCCTACTCTGCTGTCGCACCTCACGCCTAAAGGGCGTATTATGCTCAAACTATCCCCGATGCTCGACATCACACAAGCGGTGAAAGAGCTGTCAGCTGTAAGCATTCAGTGGTCAGTTTATGTGGTTGCCGTGAAGAACGAAGTGAAAGAAGTATTGCTGTTGAGTCGTAAGTCGAAAGACGAAAGCCAAAAGACAGACATCACCGCCATTGATCTGGCCGAGCCGGAAAAAGCATTCATTTTTACCCGAGAGGAAGAGAGGAATTGTGCATTGATTAATGGTGATGCTACGCTTAATGGTGGATTTCTTTATGAGCCGAATGCCGCTATTCTCAAAGCGGGTGCGTATAAGTTGGTAGCACAGCGGTATGGGTTGCAAAAACTGGACGTAAATACGCATCTTTACGTTTCCGATACCCTTATAGAAAACTTCCCGGGCAGAGTGTGGCAAATCAATTCACAATGCACAATTCACGATGCACAAGGCTCTCAAGCCAACGTCCTTTGCCGTAACTATCCGCTCACGCCTGAGCAGTTAAAGAAAAAACTGCACCTCCGAGATGGAGGCACAGCTTTTGTGATTGGTTGTCGGGTGAACGGCAAGCCTACACTCTTTTACGCGGAACGGGTCTGATTACTCGGCATCTATATACCGCACTGAACTGCCGTTCACGCATTTCCAGCGACCGTTAGTCATACTGACATCATCGCCGTACACGCCGCTCACTTTGTAGCCGTCACGACCGATGCCGTACTGCTTGTTTCCTTGCTGCACGATCCAACATTCGTTGGAGCATATCCACGGACTGACATCCGAATAGAAACTTAACTTCTCTCCGTTGCACCGATAGACGTACCATAAGTTGCTGCTTTTCTTACACGCCACGTAGTTAAACGGATAATAGAGTATCTCCTCGCCATAGACGCCGCTTACTTTGTCTCCGTCTTCGTCATACAAGTACCATGTACTGCCGTACTTTACGGTATAGCAACCGTTGTACATCAGACCTATCTCATCGCCGTACACTACGGTGCTATGGCCATTTTTGACATACACTTTCCCGTTCGTAAGGCGCACATAGCACCCGTTCCAAAGGTCCTGATAGTCCTCTTCGCACCAGACCGTTTTGCGGGTTGCCATCTCACTGTCTGTACCCTCAAACCACACAGTATAATTGCTGTTATACGCATACTGGGCACTCATCGTCATACTCGTTACCAAGGCTACCAAAAGCGTGTAAAATTTTGTTTTCATAAAGCGGTCTGTTTTTGATTATATCCAATTTTTACAAGAATTATGCCCGGAGCGTTTTCCCGATGGAACGGGAAAAGCGGCCTCCGCCTAAAAGGGTTTCTTTTATTTTTTTACAAGAATTATGCCATTATACTTGCACAATTCAAAAAAAAGTAGTAATTTTGCACCGCAAAATTGATTTGACATGAAAAAATACCTCTTTACCCTGCTTGCCCTCATGGCATGCACACTCGGTTATGCAGAGACAATCCGAATCGGTGACTTGTATTATTCCTTGGGTACGACTACAGCCCAGGTAGTGAAAGACCAGAGTTCAGACCAGTCCGTTTATAAGGCATTTACCACGGTGACCATCCCGGCTTCGATTACGTACAACAACTACACCTATCCCGTAACCACTATCGGGACAGAAGCATTTCAATATTGCACCAACCTGCAGTCGGTTACCATCCCAACCTCTGTCACCACTATCAACAGTTACGCATTCTACGGATGTACGAAATTAGGCAGTGTGAACTTGGAAGAAGGATTGGTGACAATTGGCACCAGTGCGTTCTATAACTGTAATCTCGTCAATATCACGATTCCGAGCACGGTCACTTCGATCGGCAACAAGGCTTTTCAGGGCAATGCAACAACATCAGTTATATGGAAACCGGTTAATTGTTCGATCGGTTCGGACGATAGTGCGCCGTTCTATAACAGCTCGAGTTCGAAGATTACCTCTTTCACCTTCGGCCCGAACGTGCAGACCGTACCCGCCTATCTGTGCAAGAATATGAGCAAACTGGACACGATTGTTTTGCCGCCGTCCGTTTCGTCGCTTGGTCAGTACGCATTCGCGTATTGCACATCGCTTAAGTCAATCAACCTGCCGGTGACGCAGAAGACGCTTCCAACCAGTTTTCTGGAAGGCTGCTCCTCGCTGGATTCGATTCATCTGCCGGCAACCCTGACCGCCATCAATACGGACGCTTTTTATGGCTGTACATCGCTGTCGAAAGT
>Ga0310690_10005778_pt1 | contig 16584 bp, 13 predicted proteins | sample AusTroGonzalo_MG_2_FD_207661 | JGI IMG/M metagenome (GOLD analysis project Ga0310690, IMG submission 207661) | Bovine rumen microbial communities from tropical cattle in Woodstock, Queensland, Australia - Gonzalo_04 (v2) (version 2) | ecosystem: Host-associated > Mammals > Digestive system >... | reverse complement strand
GCTCCGTGGTGGTTGTCCAGCCCATCGAAAAGGGTATGGTGGAGTGGCTCAACGAGCAGGATGGCCTGTATCACCTCAATCTCCAGGGCCTGCTTAACGGGCAGACAGTGGACAGTCTTGACCTTATCGACGTGGTATCCAGGGGATTGAATCCTTATGTCGATTTCAACTCCTACCTTGAACTGGCCGAGCAGCCGGAAATCCGCTTCGTGATTTCCAATACCACGGAGGCCGGAATCGCCTTCGACCCTGCCTGCAAGCTGGAAGACAAGCCCGCAAGCTCCTATCCCGGAAAGCTCACCCAACTGCTGTACCACAGGTACGAGCACTTTGAGGGCGCGATGGACAAGGGCCTGATCATCTTCCCCTGCGAGCTCATTTTCGAAAACGGCAAGCACCTCAAGGAGTGCATCCGCAGATATATCGACCTGTGGGGCCTGGGCCCGGACTTCAGCGCCTGGTTCGAAGAGGCTTGCGGCGTGTACAGCACGCTGGTGGACCGCATCGTCCCCGGTTATCCCCGCGACAATGCCGCACAGCTGTGCGAGCGCGCCGGATATGACGACCGTCTGCTGGACAAGGCGGAAATCTTCCACCTGTGGGTTATCGAGGCTCCTAAGGAGGTTGCCAAGGAGTTCCCGGCCGACAAAGCCGGCCTGAACGTGCTCTTCGTGCCTTCAGAGGCCCCTTATCACGAGAGGAAGGTTACATTGCTGAACGGCCCGCACACCGTCCTGAGCCCTGTAGGATACCTTAGCGGCCTTAATACCGTGAAGGAATGCTGCGAAGATCCGGAAATCGGCAAGTTCGTCCACAAGGTAATGTTCGATGAGCTTCTTCCCACCCTGAATCTCCCCAAGCCGGAGCTTGAGAAGTTTGCCAACGACGTCCTGGAGCGCTTCCGCAACCCGTTCGTGAAGCACTTCGTCACTTCCATTATGCTCAACTCGTTCCCCAAGTTCCGCACCCGCGACCTCCCCGGCCTCAAGACCTATCTTGAGCGCAAGGGCGAACTGCCCAAGGGACTGGTGCTCGGCCTGGCCGGCATCTGCACTTACTACAAGGGCGGCAAGAGGGGAGAGGATGAGATCGTCCCCAACGACGACCAGAAGATAATCGACCTGCTCAAGGAACTCTGGGCCACCGGCGATGTGCGCAAAGTGGCGAAGGGCGTCCTTGCGGCCACTTTCATCTGGGACGAGGACCTGAATGCCGTTCCCGGTCTTGCCGACCTTCTGGCGGCCGACCTTGCCCTCATCCAGGCCAAGGGTATGCGTGAAGCTGTAAAATCGATACTATAACCTATGAGTACACAAACTAAATTGATGAGCAACTGGCGCTGGTGGATCTGCTCGCTGCTTTTCGTTGCAACGACAGTGAACTATCTGGACCGCCAGGTTCTGTCCCTCACCTACGAGGAGTTCATTAAACCCGAGTTCCACTGGACCGACGCCAACTACGGCACCATCACCAGCTTCTTCTCCATCTTCTACGCAATCTGCTGCCTGTTTGCAGGCAAGTTCGTGGACTGGATGGGAACCAAGAAGGGATATCTCATCGCCATCGGCGTATGGTCGGCAGGCGCCTGCCTGCACGCAGCCTGCGGCTGGGCCACCGCCCATATTGTGGGTGTTGACTCAGTTGCCGCCATGCGTGCTGTGGAAGCCGGCTCAAAAGTAGCCCTTGCGGTGTCCACGACCAGTGTATATCTGTTCCTGCTGTGCCGGGGAATCCTGGCGCTTGGTGAAGCCGGAAACTTCCCGGCGGCAATCAAGGTGACGGCGGAGTACTTCCCCAAGAAGGACAGGGCTTTTGCCACGTCCATCTTTAACGCGGGTGCCTCCGTGGGCGCTCTTGCAGCACCTCTGCTGATACCCCCGCTGGCCCTTAAGTTCGGCTGGGAATGGGCGTTCATCATCATCGGCGGCCTTGGCTTCATCTGGATGTTCTTCTGGGCGTTTATGTACGAAAAGCCTGAAAAGAGCAAGAGGGTGAACCAGGCGGAACTGGAGTACATCCATTCCGACGATGCCGATGAGGCAGCCGCAAAGGCCGCCGCTGAAGCAGAGGCCGCGAAGGAGAAATCCATCCCCTTCATCCAGTGCTTCAAGTACAAGCAGACCTGGAGTTTCATCGTGGGCAAGTTCTTCACCGACGGCGTGTGGTGGTTCTTCCTGTTCTGGGCCCCGTCCTACTTCAGCAACCAGTTCTCCGCGCCGGCAACATCGCCCCTCGGCCAGTGGCTCATCTTCACGCTTTATCTCATCGTCACTGTTATATCCATCGGCGGAGGCTATCTGCCCAGGATTTTTGTCGATAAGAAAGGAATGAACCCGTACGCCGGACGAATGCTGTCGATGCTCATCTTCGCATTCTTCCCGCTGGCGGCCCTGTTCGCACAGCCTCTTGGCGTGAGCTTCAACAGCCCCTGGTGGCCGGCCATCCTCATCGGCCTTGCCGGTGCAGGTCATCAGGCCTGGAGTGCGAACCTCTTCTCCACCATCGGCGATATGTTCCCCAAGAGCACTATCGCAACCATCACCGGTATCGGTGCAATGGCGGGTGGTATCGGGTCGATGATTATCCAGTATGTGGCGGGTAACCTGTTTACCTTTGCCGAGGGCCAGGGCGCAGCGTTCCGCTTCCTTGGCTTCGAAGGCAAGCCCGCAGGCTACTTCATCATGTTCTGCTTCTGCGGCCTTGCATACCTGCTGGCCTGGATCATCATGAAGAGCCTCGTTCCCAAGTACAAACCCATCGAAGCTTAATGAAACGACTGATATTATTGCTCCTGCCCCTGGCGCTTTTCGCCTGCAGTAAGCACAGCCAGCCTGTCGATGGCCCCGTGGAGCTCACCGTCCCTACCGGCGTGAGCCTCCACGGCGCCACCGAAACCAGCCTCACGTTCCAGTGGAAGGTGGTGAAAAACGCCACCGGCTACAACTGGGAACTCACAGAGAAGGAAAGCGGCGATGTGGCCGGCGTCGGCTCAACTGCAAAACGTAACGTCGAAGTCACCGGGCTAAGGAAAGGCACTGTCTATATGTTCAAGGTGAGGGCTGAAGCCGGTTCGAACCATAGCGGGTACAGCGAGCCGCTTGAGGCGAAGACCGCAGGCACGCAGGGCCCTGAAGACGTTGCGAAAATATGCACTGACGCCCCTCTGGTGCTGAAACTCGATTCTGCGCCCGTCCTCGGTTCATCCGGGCTCGTCAAGATCTTCAAGGCCGACGGCACGGAGGTCGACCGTATCGACCTTGCCGATATGGCCAAGGTGACGGTGCTCGAGAGCGGAATCATGGTGCCGAAGGAGCAGATAACATCGGCCACCGCCAAGCACACTTTCATGGACGTCCTTTCCTGCGGCGGCAGAACCCGTAATGTGCACTACACCCCGTTGAGGGTGAAAGGCAAGACCCTGGAGATAAGGCATCACAGCGGCGTGCTGGACTTCGATACGGAATACTATGTCACCGTGGACCAGTCCGTGTGCGGCAAGGCCGTCGGAGCAGGGGAGTGGAAGGTCTACACCAAGAAGGCTCCCTCATCGAACAAAGAAATTGTGGTCGATGTCGACGGTGAATGCGATTTCTGCACAGTCCAGGGCGCACTTTCCTATGCCGATAAGAACGGTGCGACGATTGCTGTCTCCCCGGGAACCTATGAGGAAATGCTGTATCTCCGCGACAAGGCCGGAATTACGATCAAAGGCGTCGACCGCGACAGGGTGAAGATAATCTATCCCAATAGTGAAATCTACATGAACGGCTCCAGCGCACGCTGTCTGTTCCTGGTGGAGAACTGCGACAATCTGGTGATGGAGAAGATTACGGTCGAGAACAGTTTCTATGCTTCCGATCACAAGGGTCAGGCGGAGTGCATCTATTTCAACTCCGGGAACAATACCCATAAGCTCACGATTGACAACTGCGCCTTGATCTCTTGGCAGGATACATTCCTCTGCAAGGGTCAGGTGTGGGTGCACGACAGCCTCATCGCCGGTCACTGCGACTTTATCTGGGGCTATCCCAAGGCGTGTTTCTTTGATAACTGCGAAATCCGCTCACGCGCTGCCGGCTACATCATCCAGGCGCGCGTCCCGTCGGCTTCCGACATCGGTTTCGTGTTCTATCACTGCAACCTCACCGCCGAGGATGGCGTTTCAGCGAATTCGGTATACCTGGCCCGCAGCGCCGGGCAGTCGGATTGCTACGACAACGTGGTGTACGTCAACTGCACCATGTCTTCCGCAATCCGCACGGAAGGCTGGCTCGGCAATCCCGCCCCCAACCCGTCGACCCCCACCGCCACCTCCGGCTGGCGCGAGTACGGTTCCAAGACCCCCTCCGGCGAGGCCGTCACGGGCCACAACTCCTACGGCAAGTATCTCTCCACCACCGAAGCCTCGCTCTACTGCTCCCGCCAGGACGTCCTGGGCTGGTAGCCCCGTGGCGGCTAACTGCCTGATCCTGCGTCATTTACTTATAGCTCCCCTGGTGAAAATGCACCAGGGGAGCTACTCGTAATGTGCTGCTAATCAGGGCGTTGGCCGCCATGGCTTATTGCGCCTGCACCAGGGCAAACCAGTCCGCGGAGGTTTTGATGTCGCCTTTGGACCAGCAGGAGCCTACTTTGTAGGAGAGGGTCTCGCCGGAGGAGATGACTTTGAAAGCGATGGCGTGGTCGAGCTCGTACATATAGCCGATATCGGCACCGGGGCATACGAGGCCGACACCGATCATTCCGTCCTCGGGCTCAACACTTTGGTCCGATGCCTTCTCCCAGATGGCCACGCGGCCTTCTTCGTTGAGGGGCAGTTCGGCCTCCACGGTCTGGAGGTCGCCGTGCAGTTTGAATCCGGCCACTACCATCATTGTCTCTGCTCCGGTGAAGGTGTAGGTGTCCTCGACATCGGCAAAATAGCTGCCGGAGACAAGGGTTACTTTCTTGTGAAGTGTCACGAGAACTCCCGGTGCGGCCTCCCATTCGGGATAGTCCAGGGTGAATACCACTTTGTCCGGAGTGAGCTCCAGAACCTCTGAAGCCCTGTAGTTGGTCGCCGGGAAGCAAAATGCACCGTCGATAAACGGCACGGAGGCGCCTCCGCCCAGAGATACTGCCACCTTATAGCAGTCTTTTCCGCCGTGATCGTGATGGTAGTAGTTGGGATCTTCAACGGCGTGGGCGTACCAGTCATCTGCCACCAGGGCACCGGGAAGCTTTACCCAGATGTCAAGGCCGGGCGATGTGGGATTGCCCTCGAGGGCCTTGCCGTAGAATCGGCCGGCAATGAGGTCGTTCTCGAACACGAAGTCATCGGCACGCTCCGGAACGGCACGGGCCATCACTTTCTGGACAGGTTTGGGGTTGCAGCTGCACAGCAAGGCGAGCAGACAGGCAAAATACAGTATCCTTTTCATTACTTGAGGTCTTTAGTGGCGCACCAGTCCATGTCATTATAGTCGTCATTCTCCCCGCACATACCCCAGATGAAGGTGTAGTTTCTGGTTGCGCATGCGCTGTGGATGCTCCACTGAGGGGAAATCACGGCCTGCTCGTTGTGCATCCAGATGTGCCTGGTTTCCTGGGGCTCTCCCATAAAGTGGCAGACGGCCGCGTCTTCCGGAAGCTCGAAATAGAAGTACACTTCCATACGACGGTCGTGCGTGTGTGCGGGCATAGTGTTCCAGGTGCTGCCGGGGGCAAGTTCCGTCATACCCATCTGAAGCTGGCAGCAGGGCACTACTTCTTTGACCAGAAGCCTGTTGATCGAGCGTTCGTTGCTTTCCTCCAGCGAACCGAGGTGCATAACAACCGCATCTTTCTTGCTGACTTTCTTCACGCCCGTTTCCCTGTGGGCCGTGGCGGAATTGAAGTAGAAGTGTGCGGGCTTTGACGGGTCTGCGCTGCGGAAGCTCACGTGGCGGTTGCCACGGCCAATGTAGATGGCTTCCTTGTAGGGAATCTCGTATTCATCGTCCCCAACCTTCACATAACCGGTGCCGCCCACGTTGATGATTCCGAGTTCGCGGCGCTGGGTGAAATAATCGGCCCGTAAGATTTCCGGGGCCTCGAGGACCAGTTCCTCATTAAGCGGGACGGCGCCGCCGGCAATGATGCGGTCGAACATGGAATACACCATGTTGATTTCGCCGGGAACCATCACATTTTCAACAAGATACTCTTTACGGATACGTTCTGTATCGTAATGCTTGGCGTCTACGTTGCTGGACGCCTGGCGCACTGTGCAATTGATTTTTGCCATATTGTAATTACAGATTTCTCGACTACGCTCGAAATGACAATCAAAACTATTTAGGCTGCTTGCCGATATAGGCGAGGATACCGCCATCGACATAAAGGATATGACCGTTCACGGCATCAGAGGCGTGGGAAGCGAGGAACACTGCCGGGCCGCCGAGCTCCGAAGGATCCAGCCACCTGCCGGCCGGAGTCTTGGCGCAGATGAAGCTGTCGAATGGATGACGGCTGCCGTCCGGCTGCTTTTCGCGCAGCGGAGCGGTCTGGGGCGTGGCGATGTAGCCGGGGCCGATGCCGTTGCACTGGATATTGTACTCGCCATATTCGGAGCAAATGTTGCGGGTGAGCATCTTCAGGCCGCCCTTAGCTGCTGCATAGGCCGATACGGTCTCGCGACCGAGCTCACTCATCATCGAGCAGATGTTGATGATCTTGCCCTCACGGCGCTCCATCATTTCCGGAAGCACTGCCGATGACACGATGAACGGGGCCACCAGGTCGACATCTATCACCTGCTGGAACTCCCTGCGCTCCATCTCGTGCATAGGGATGCGCTTGATGATGCCTGCATTGTTCACCAGAATGTCGATCTGGCCCACCTCTGCGTGGATTTTTTCCACAAGTGCCTTCACGGCGACTTCATCGGTTACATCGCACACATAGCCGTGCACATTCGTGATGCCTTCCGCCTTGTAATTGTCAAGACCTCTCTGAAGCGCCGCCTCATTGATGTCGTTGAAAATGATGTTCTTGATGCCCGCGGCAACGAATGCCTTGGCAATGTTGAAGCCGATACCGTAAGACGCTCCGGTAATCCAGGCGTTTTTGCCTTCCAGCGAGAATAGATTTGCCATATTTATAGTTTAAGATTTGTCCGACTACAAATATACAAACGTTTGCACAAATATCCAAATAGAATTCCCGTTTTTCATTATTCGTATATAATCACTATATTTGTAGGTTGTATAGAGTACGAACCTGAACCGGCTTATGAACAAGAAATCCGTCATAGTGGCTGTGGTGGCCATTGCGCTGATGCTTGCGGGCATAGCGTGGGCCGTGTACAAGCTGTACAGCAAGCCGCAGGGGACGGACATCCCGGTTAAAAGCGACTACAGTCTGCTGAAGGCGGTGCCTTCGGATGCGGCGGCCGTGTTCGTGTTCGACGGTTCAAGGGAAGCGCGCGGTGTTATCGCGGATTCCTGCGGTGTACTGCAGTCCTTCCTGCAGCCCGGTGCGTTTATGGAGTATCTCTCCGCCGTGGGCTCGCGCAAAACAGTTGTGTCGCTGCACAACAGCGGCGCGTTGGTGCCGCTGATTATTGCGGAGGAGGCAAAACAGGATTCACTCAGCCGTTCACAGCTGGAAACGCTGGCAAATGCGGCATCCCTCAAACTCCAGTTTAACGAAGGCCTTGTTCTAGCTTCCCGTTCTGAAACCCTTCTGGCCGCATCCGTGAGGCATATGGACAGCGGGCTCAGCGTGCTGTCGGCCCCCGGAATGAAGGAGGCCTGTGCATCTATTTCGGGTCCCGCGCTGGTGTTCCTTAACAATTCCCAGGGGGCTAAACTGCTTCAGACCTATGGCGGCGCCGCCGTCACGGGCCAGGGCAATTTCGTCCGCCATTTTGCCGACTGGACATCCTTCCGGATGGAATCCGATGCCCAGCAGATAGCCCTCAAGGGCACGGTTACCATACTTCAGCGCACCGCTGGCTATATGACGGCATATTCAGGCGCCCAGCCCGGAAACACCACTTTCGCTTCGGTTCTTCCCGGCACCGTGGCTTCAGTGCTGGCAATCCCGGTGGTCGATGCCGACGACTACCTTGCCCGCTACCGCGACTATCGCGACAGCGGCGGCAAGCTGCGCACTTATGATGCGGACATCGACAATGGCAAAGGCCATGACATCAGCCCCCGCAAGTGGTACCAGAACCTTCAGCTCAAGGAAATAGTCCGGGCCAGTTTCCGCAACGGAAGCACAACGTTCAAGGTGCTCATGCTGCGCTGCGCTCAGGATGGCGGAAAGAAGGGAAGCGTGGAGAAGAACGCTTATGCAGGCTATCCCGCACGCGTATTGGGCTCTACTTTCCAAGTGGAGGATTCCCTGTGCCTGTATCTTGGCGGCGGTTGGCGTGTGTATGGCTGCAAGGAGGCCCTGGATATGTTCCAGGACAAGGAATTCCTTACACTCACGCTCAAGGACCGTCTCTCTGAAGCTGGTCTCCAGATTCCCACGGGCATGATAGCCTACGCCTCTTTGTCGGATGCACCGGAAATGGCCTCTCGTTATCTGGACGACACCCGCACCCAAGCTGTCCTGCGCTATACAAACGGCGCATCCTATGCGCCCGTAATCGCTGCGCTCAAGACGGGATCGACCCCTTCCATTACTTTGACCCTGAGCCGCAGGATGGAACAGCAGACCAGCAAGGGCGGCTCCTTCCTCAAGGATACAACCGTGGTGGTGCCCCAGGGCCCCTACGATGTGATAAATCACAACACCGGCAAGATCAACCATCTGTACCAGAACAAGAACCTGTACATCTGCCTTAACGACGAAAACGGCAAGGGCGTGTGGGGAATTCCGTTCTCCAAGCACATCTGCGGCCGCGTGGAATGCATCGACTATTATAACAACGGGCGTAAGCAGTTCCTGTTTGCTGCCGGCTCGTCGATCTACCTGCTGGATGTCAAGGGTCGATTTGTCCAGGGATTCCCCGTGGACCTTGGCCGCGACATCCGTCTGGGCCCCGCCGCCTATGACTTCACCGGCGCGGGCGGCTACACCATAATGGTACTGCACAAGAACAATACGCTGCAGATGTACAACCTTCACGGCCAGAAGCCTCAGAACTGGAAAGGCATCGCCCCTGAAGACAAGATACGGGATTTGCCGGAGCTTTACGAAAGCGACGGCAAGCGATACTGGATAGTAACCACTTCCGGAACCACCGCGGTATATCCCTTCGACGGGGGAGAGCCCCTCACCCGCAAGGAAACCGAAAAACTGTTGAAAAAGAAATAATACTCATATATGGAATTCAAGTCGGTAAACAAAATTCTACAGAAGAGTTTAGCGGAGAACTGGGACCGCCCGGCCCTGTCCAACTATCAGGGCGTAACGCTCTGCTACAGGGATGTGGCCCGCAGGATAGCGAAACTGCACATCGCTTTTGAGCAGTGCGGCCTTCACAAGGGCGACAAAGTGGCGATTTGCTCACGAAACCAGGCCAACTGGGGCGTGTGCTTCCTGGCGGCGATAACCTACGGTGCGGTTGCAGTGCCCATCCTGCACGAATTCAAGGCTGGCAGCATCCATTGGCTTGTGAACCATTCAGAAGCCCGCGTGCTCTTTGTGGACGATGTAATCTGGGAAGGCCTCAGCGCCGAGGAAATGCCGGACCTTTCGGTAGTTGCACAAATCAACACTTTCAAGTTCCTGTACACCTCGGAGGATGCATTTGCCGATGTGCGTGCGCATCTTAACGAGTCCTATGGCAAGAAATATCCCAACGAAGTGGATCCGGAAGACCTGGACTTCTGGGAGGACGGTCCGGAGGACCTTGCGGTTATTAACTACACATCCGGAACGTCGGGCTTCTCCAAGGGCGTGATGATTCCCTACAGGGCACTGTATTCCAATATAGAGTTTGCGGCCAAGGACGCCTGCCCCATGCTTAAGGCCGGTATGAACGTGGTTTCAATGCTTCCTACGGCACATATGTACGGTATGATGTTCGAGTTCCTCTTCGAGATGACCATCGGCATGCACGTACATTTCCTCACCCGCGTCCCCAGCCCCAAGATCATTATGAAGGCCTTCGGCGACATCCATCCGGATATCATCATCGCCGTGCCTCTGGTGATTGAAAAGGTTTACAAGACCAAGCTAAAACCCGTTGTGGACCGCACAAAGTACTATATGAGGATTCCTATCCTGAACAACGTCATCGCAAACAGGATCAACAAGGAACTCACGGAAGCCTTCGGCGGACAGTTCGAGGAGGTAATCCTTGGCGGTGCAGCCTTCAACCCGGAGGTGGAGCGTTTCCTGCACAGGATCGGCTTCCACTACACGGTTGGATATGGTATGACGGAATGCGCCCCCATCATCGGCTATGCACACTGGGACAAGGTGAAGGTCGGCTCCGCCGGTCGCGCCGCCCTGAACATGCAGATCAGGATCGACTCGGAAGATCCCCACAAGATTCCCGGCGAGGTCCAGATCTACGGCCCCAACGTATGCCTGGGCTACTATAAGAACGAGGAGGCCACGAACGCTTCCTTCACGGAGGACGGCTGGTTCCGTACGGGCGATATGGGCATCATCGACAATGATGGATACCTCTTCCTCAAGGGCCGTTCCAAGTGCATGGTGCTTGGCCCATCCGGCCAGAATATCTATCCGGAGGAGCTGGAAGCCGTAATCAACAACTACAATTATGTGGTCGATTCACTGGTCATCGAGGACAACGGCGGTCTCACCGCCCTCATCTATCCGGACTGGCATCAGGGCGAACTGGACGGTATGAACCGTGAGGCCCTGGAGCAGCGCATCCGCGAGGCCCTTCCGTCGATGAACAAGGAAATCCCCAATTACGCCCAGATCAAGAAACTGGAGTTCATGCCGGAAGACTTCGAGCGCACTCCCAAGAAGAGCATCAAGAGATATCTCTACCAGAGGACATAATGGACAAGTACGACAAGAGTTATATGGAAATGGCCTCCGTCTGGGCCCGCAATTCCTATTGCAAGAGGCTCCAGGTGGGCGCCCTCATCGTAAGGGACAAGATGATCATTTCCGACGGGTACAACGGCACTCCGTCGGGGTTCGAGAATATCTGCGAGGATGAAAACGGCGTAACCAAGCCCTATGTGCTGCACGCTGAGGCCAACGCCATCACAAAGGTGGCCAAGTCAGGCAACAGCTCGGACGGCTCAACGCTGTACGTCACCGCATCTCCCTGCCTGGAATGCTCCAAACTCATAATCCAGTCCGGTATCCGCCGCGTGGTGTTCAGGGATTCATACCGTCTCACCGACGGAATCGACCTTCTACGCCGCGCCGGAATTGAGGTGGAACAGCTGGAAAAGTGATGGAAAGGAAGCACGTAACACAGATAATACAACTCCTCCTGGCACTGCTCATCGGCGTGCTGGGAACCCTCACCGTAATCCGCGTAAGGGAGAACAACAAGCTCATCCGTACCCGCTACGAGGACTGGGCCAAGCTCAACGTAATCCTCAATATGATAGAGGAGAACTACGTGGACACCCTGGACCGCAAAGGTATGACGGATGCCGCGGTAACGGCCGCCCTGGCGCAGTTGGACCCGCATTCGATGTATCTTCCCCCGGTGGACCACGAGGCCTCGGTGCAGGAGCTTGCCGGCAATTTCGAAGGCATCGGCATCCAGTTCAATGTGCCGGCCGATACAGCCATCGTCCTGGAAGTAATCCCCGGCGGCCCTTCGGAGAAAGTGGGCCTCCAACCCGGCGACCGCATCCTGAAGGTCGATGACGTGGTGATAGCCGGAGTAAACTTCCCGCAGGACAGCATCGTCGCCCACATCAAGGGCCCCGCCGGCACCAAAGTGCTTATAACCGTAAAGCGCGGCCGGGAAATCATCCCCTTCGAGATAGTCCGCGCCAAGATCCCTCTCCACAGCGTGGATGCCTGGTTTATGCTCGACGCCACAACCGGATACATCCGCCTTTCCAAATTCTCCCGAACCACCTACGAGGAGGTGAAGGAGGCATCGGCCAAGTTGCTCCAGGAAGGAATGACCAGGCTCATTTTCGACCTCAGGGACAATTCCGGCGGCTATCTGGACCAGGCGCTGTACCTCACCAACGAATTCCTCGCCCGCGGCGACACCATAGTATATATGGAAGGAAAGGCCCGCAAGAGGGAGATCTACACGGCCGATGGGCACGGGAGCATGCAGGACATCGCCCTGTCGGTGCTCATCAGCGAAAACTCGGCATCGTCCAGTGAAATCTTCGCCGGAGCCATCCAGGACAACGACAGGGGAGTGCTGGTGGGCAGGCGCTCCTACGGCAAGGGCCTCGTGCAGGAGGATATCCCTTTCCGCGACGGCTCGGGCCTCAGGCTCACCGTAGCCAGGTATTATACCCCTGCGGGCCGATGCATCCAGAAGCCGTACACCGACTATGAGTACGACATCTACAACCGCTATCTCGGTGGCGAAATCTTCTCGGCCGATGCCGTGCGCCTGGACTCCACCGACGTCCACTATACCCGCAGCGGTAGAACCGTGTATGGCGGCGGAGGTATAATGCCTGACGTATATGTGCCGATGGACACCACTCTGGCCACCGTGTACTACACGTCCTGCAACCGCAAGGCCACCATGATGCGTTTCGCCTCGTACATTTTCGACAACTATACGAAGGAACTCCGGGCCATCGACAGCTATGACGCCATGGACGCCTTCTTCAAGAGAATAAATGTCGATAACCGCTTCCGCAGCTATGCGTCATCGGTGGACGGCATCAAGCCCTCCTCCGAGGCCGAATGGCAGGAGACGCTGCCTTACCTGGCCCCGCAGGTACGCGCACTGGTAGCACGCTACTCCCAGCTTGGCGAGAACGCGTTCTACAAGTATTATCTTCCTGTGGATAATGTGGTTGAGGAGGCAATGAAGGCTTCGTCCAACCCTACTGAGCTATGAAAGTGTAGGTAATCGTACCCATCTGTCTTGCCGGCGCGGTCTGAGATGCATTGAACATCGACGACCGCGCTGCGCGTATTGCGTGGTTGCGCAGGCAGCCGTCGGCCGATGAACTGCTGTCGTCCACCTTGGCATTGACAACGCGCCCCGCATTGTCCACGGTAATGATTACGGTAACCTCACCGGCTCCGTAACAGCGGTATGCAGGCACGGGCAGGCGTGTGGCCTTACGGCCATCCAGCTGCCAATACAGCACGCTAGCCCCGGAATATGCCTGCGGCTGGGCCGGGGGAGTGTTGTCGGTATGTGTGTTGGGGTCGGTAAGCGAGGCGAAATCGTCCTTTTCCGGCTGGGCCTGCTGTCCGCTGCGGAGTTCCTCCGCTAGACGTTCCGCATCCTTATACAGCTGGTCGGCGTCCGTGTTGCGGTCGTCCTTAAGCTGGCCGCGGTCCACTGCGATGTTACGCACGTGCATTCCGCCGGCCGCAGCAATCATCTCCTCCAGTTTCTCCGACGCGCTGCGCACAAGTTCCTGCTGCTCCTCCTGTTTCTGCTTTTCTTCCTGCTTTGTGAAGTCCAGCACGAAGGACTGTTCCCTCTGAATCTCATATCCGAGCTGCAATGCAAGAAACGGGATAGCCACCGCAATGTGGATAGATACGGTGACAACTATCCCGGCAATCTTCTCGGATGAGAGTCGCATATGCTATTGCTGCTGGATGACCACCTTCTTGCGTCCTACGCGCCTGCGCTTCTTGAGCGCCTCCTGCACGGTGGTGGTGAGAACGTCGATGGCAACCTTATTGTGGCCGCCCTGCGGCACAATGATATCGGCATACCTCTTCGACGGTTCAATGAACTGCAGGTGCATGGGCTTCACGGTGTCGCAGTAGTGCTCGATTGCCGTCTCGATGGTGCGGCCGCGCTCTGCCACGTCGCGCACGATGATGCGCAGCACGCGGTCGTCGTCATCGGCATCCACGAAAATCTTGATGTTCATCTGGTCGCGCAGCTCCTTGCAGGTGAAGATGAGGATGCCCTCCACGATAATCACCTCCGCAGGCTCCACGGTGACGGTTTCCGTTGTGGAACGGGAGCAGGTAATATACGAATAAACGGGCTGCTCGATGGTTTTCCCCGCCTTGAGTTCGCGGATCTGCTGGCACATGAGTTTCCAGTCGATGGCGTCAGGGTGGTCGAAGTTGATGTTCTTCCTCTCCTCCGGCGGCACGTGGCTGGAGTCCTTGTAATACGAGTCCTGGGGAATAACCACCACCTTGCCGTTAAGCTGCTCCGTGATGGCCCTTACAACTGTGGTCTTGCCTGAACCGGATCCTCCGGCGATACCGATGACTAACATTAGAATTCTGCGTTTTTAGGGGTTCTGGGGAAGGGGATGACGTCGCGGATGTTCTGCATGCCGGTGACGAAGAGCAGGAGGCGTTCGAAGCCGAGGCCGAAGCCGCTGTGGGGGACTGTGCCGAAGCGCCTGGTGTCGATGTACCATTCGAGGTTCTTGCGCGACATTCCAAGCTCTGAAATCCTTTGCTCAAGTTTCTCCAAAGATGCCTCACGCTCGCTGCCGCCGATGATTTCGCCGATCTTCGGGAACAGGACGTCCATTCCGCGCACCGTGCGGCCATCCTCGTTCTGCTTCATATAGAAAGCCTTGATATCCTTGGGGAAGTCCGTGAGGATAACGGGCTTGTTGAAATATTTCTCCACCAGATAGCGCTCGTGCTCGCTCTGGAAGTCTGTGCCCCAGTGAACGGGGAATTCGAACTTGTGGCCATTGGCGATGGCTTCCTCCAGGATTTCAACGGCGCGCGTGTACGTGACCCTTTCGAAGGCAATACCCAGCACGCTGCGAAGGCGCTCGATAAGGCCGTCGTCGTATTTGTCGTTGAGGAATTTAAGGTCGTCCATGCAATTGTCCAGGGCGTACTGCACCAGGTATTTCACGAACTCCTCGCCCAGGTCCATATCGTCGTTGATATCATAGAAGGCCATCTCCGGCTCAATCATCCAGAACTCCGCAAGGTGACGGGGAGTGTTTGAATTCTCCGCCCTGAATGTGGGACCGAAGGTGTAGATTTCACCCACTGCGGTTGCTCCCAGTTCACCTTCCAGCTGACCGGACACGGTGAGGGACGTCTTCTTGCCGAAGAAGTCCTTGCTGAAATCCACGTTCCCCTTCTTGTCCAGAGGAATGTTCTTCAGGTCCAGTGTGGTAACCTGGAACATGTCTCCGGCGCCTTCCGCGTCACTTTCCGTGATAAGCGGGGTGTGCAGGTACACGAAACCCTTGTCGTTAAAGAACTTGTGGATGGCAAAGGCCATAGCGTGGCGGATACGCAGCACCGCACCGAACGTATTCGTGCGCGGCCTCAGATGCGCGATGGTGCGAAGGTACTCCATGGTGGTGTCCTTCTTCTGGAGAGGATAGCGCATGGGGTCGCATTCTCCAAGAACCTCTATTTCCTCCGCCTTGATCTCAACCGCCTGACCGCTGCCGATGGAGGGCACCAGAAGGCCCCTTACCGCCAGGGATGCGCCAGTGGTGACGTTCTTGAGGAGCTCTTCGCTGAAGAGTTCCGCTTCCGCTACAATCTGGACATTGTTGATAGTGGAGCCGTCGTTGAGGGCGATGAATTTAACCTGCTTGTTTCCACGTTTGGTCCTGACCCAGCCCTTCACCAGCACTTCCGCGCCCGGTTCCATTGCAAGGAGGGCCTTGATTTTTGTTCTTTTCACCGTAGTTTCCATAAAAATGCACTAAATCATACAAAAATAACACTTTTTTTCCACTTTGGTAGCGGCCGGGCCACAAAAAAGCAGCCCCGGAAGGCTGCTTTTGAGTTGAGTGATGTTTTGCAGAGATTATTCTCCGCCCGGTTTTCTTGATGCGTACATGATCTTAAGCGCGGAACAGCGCCTGAGTTCCTGCTTCACATCGGACACGATACCCATACGTACGTCTTCGTCCACGCGCAGGTTGACGGTCATCAGGGACCTTTCGGCCTCCGACATGGCGTCGCGTTCTGCGGCGATGAAGTCACGGATATCCGCGATGGTCTTGAAAGAGTCGTTCAGCTGGATACGTGCATCCGTACCGTACATGCTCTGAAGGTGACGTACAGGGGTACCGATGTTGATGTTTGCCGAAAGGTCTTTTCTTTCAAGCTTTGCAGACTCTGATGCTTCAGGCAGTTTCACGATAACCTTGTTCTCCGTTTCGCGGAGCTGGGTGGTAACCATGAAGAAGAACAGGAGCATGAACACGATATCGGAAAGGGAACCCGAGGAAATGCCGGGAACGTTCTTCTTGTTATTTGAACCTCCGAATTTTGACATAATTCTATTCTCCTATTACTTTTTACCTGTGTCTTTAGGCTCTGCCTCCGAGATGTTCTGAGGCACGGCTTTCTTGACAATTTCCTGCTGATCCTCCGTGAGGAAAGCGAATTTGCGGCCGAATTCCCTCATTGAGAATTCGTCGCGGAGTTCGTTCACGGCTTTCACCAACTCGTTCTGAACGGCGATATAAGCCTGGTAGCTTGTACCACGGTCGTTCTGCAGCGAGATAATACCCTTGGAGACCATGTAGGTCTTGCCTTCGATTT
>Ga0310690_10005777_pt1 | contig 16588 bp, 13 predicted proteins | sample AusTroGonzalo_MG_2_FD_207661 | JGI IMG/M metagenome (GOLD analysis project Ga0310690, IMG submission 207661) | Bovine rumen microbial communities from tropical cattle in Woodstock, Queensland, Australia - Gonzalo_04 (v2) (version 2) | ecosystem: Host-associated > Mammals > Digestive system >... | reverse complement strand
TCGTATCGCTTATGGTGTTCGCTGTGGCCGAAGCCGTTCTGCTGATAATCACTCACAGAAAGAACATTGTCAGACTGATACACCACGAAGAGAACAAGTTCTCGTTTACAAAGAAGTGTGCGCAATAACACAAACGCCACACCCAAACGGCTGATTCTCACAAAGTTTCCGACAGCTCCTTACTTTCAAGCAAATAAAAAACGGAAGCATTGCCTCCGTTTTGATAAAGCTGACAAACTTCTCCTCTATTATCGAATGAAATTCGTGAATTTTCCGCGCTCACGCTCGGGGAATTTGGCTGTGCCCGTGGCGAATTGCTTGAGCATATAGGCCATATTGTCGGCAAGGGTGCGCATTGTTTGCAGACCTTCGGCGTCCTGCGACACCTCTCCTTCGGCTCCACCATAGCCAATGTTCCAATATTGCGATGTAACTATCGGCATATTAAGCATTTGGAACGGCATCAGCAATGTTTGGTAGGATGCCGAGGCACCGCCGCGACGGCAAACAGCAACCGCTGACGCAGGCTTACCTTGCAGTTTGTTCCCTGCCGAATAGCACATTCTCTGCACAACCGCAAGCAACTGCCCTGCCGGCTGGCCATAGTAAACCGGCGAGCCAACGATAACCGCATCACACTCAGCCATTTTGTCGATAATCTCGTTGCAGACATCATCGTCGAAAACGCACTTGCCGAGTTGCTTTGCGTGGCATTGTCCGCAGGCAATGCAGCCGCGCACCGGACGGTTGCCAATGCCGACAATCTCACTCTCTATCGAATTCTTTTTCAACTGATTGGCAACTTCTGAAAGCAACGTGAAGGTGTTACCATTGCGCCTTGCGCTACCATTGATTAGCAGCACCTTGAGCTTTTTATCAACGCCCGCGGCAGCCGGGGCACACGATGCCAATGCACTCACTCCCGACACGCTAATCGCCGCCGTAGCAGCCAAAGCGCCCATTTTCTTCAATGCCTCGCGGCGCGAAATCAATTCCTCGCCGTCAGTTATCACATTCTTTTCCATACAATTATCGTTTTTGTGTTTAGCAAAAATAGAATTTTTAACGCAGAGAGAACTTTGGAATTACGAATTACAAGCTATTACTCACAGCCCACTCCTCACCGCTCAATGCTCATAGCTCACAGCATTTGTCTGTTGTCTTAAGTCCGTTGTCGCTCCAATAAGTATTCCACTTATAAAAAAAACGCATTGCAAAAAGCACTTCACACTATCGGCTAAAATTTTACCTTTGCGGCTCATTTTGCAAAAGAGATAATTCTAATCAATAAAAACTTAAAAATTGCATTAAAAATGGACACAAAAAAATTGATTAAGTTGCTGATTCCGTTTGCATTGTTCCTGTTCGCCTGGTGCGTTCCGACATCGTTCTACGGAATTGACGCTCTGACATTGGTTCAACAGCGTGTGATTGCAATGTTCATCCTTGCAGCGCTTCTGTGGATTCTCGAGCCAATACCAAACTGGACAACATCAGTGCTGGTGATTGTGCTGTCGCTGCTGACGGTTTCGAACAAAGGCATCGGCTACTTCTGCACTCCCGAAGCCGGCGAGCTGGTTGTTTACACCAAGATTATGTCAGCCTTTGCCGACCCTGTTGTGATGCTCTTCCTTGGCGGATTCGTTCTGGCCATTATGGCATCGAAATACGGGCTCGACGTTACGCTTGCGCGGATAATGCTGAAACCTTTCGGCACCAACCCGAAATGGGTGCTGCTGGGCTTCCTGGTGGTTATCGCCGTGTTCTCGATGTTTATGAGCAACACCGCAACAGCCGCAATGATGCTTGCCTTCCTGGCTCCTGTGCTTGCTGTTCTGCCAAGCGACGATAAAGGTAAAATCGGTCTTTCACTGGCCATTCCGGTGGCTGCCAACCTTGGTGGTATCGGCACACCTATCGGCACACCTCCTAACGCAACAGCCGTTAAGTTCCTTGCCGAAGCTGGTATGGACGTTTCGTTCAGCGAGTGGGCCATACGTATGATTCCGTTTGTTGTGATTATGATTCTGTTCGCCTGGTTTGTGCTTCAGATTCTGTTCCCGTTCAAATCGAAGGAAGTGGTGCTCGACATCAAAGCAAGCGACCGCAAAACAGACTGGAAGACATACGTTGTATGGTGCACATTCCTTGGAACCATCCTTCTGTGGGCAACTGAGAAACTGACAGGCATCAACTCTAACGTAGTGGCTCTCATCCCGTTGGCTGTTCTCACCTGCTGCGGAATCTTCACCAAAGACGATATCAAGGAAATCAACTGGACAGTGCTTTGGCTGGTTGCCGGCGGTTTCGCTCTCGGCACCGACCTTCAGGGCACAGGCCTTGCCAAAGTGCTGATTGAAGCTATTCCGTTCGGCACAATGGGCGTGGTTGCAGTATTCATCATTGCAGGTCTTGTCTGCTACTTCCTTTCGAACTTCATCAGCAACTCGGCTACCGCTGCGCTGCTTATCCCGATTCTGATTGTGATTGCCGAAGCAATGAGTATGCCGTCAGCACCAAGCCACGACACATTTATGGCTCTGGGCGGCACACAGGCAATGATTTCGTTCATCGCTGTCTGCGCATCAATTGCAATGCTCTTCCCGATTTCGACACCGCCTAACGCCATCGCTTCTTCGACTGGCTTGGTTGAAACAAAGGATATGACAAAAATCGGCGCCATTGTTGGTGTTGTAGCATTCGTTTTGGGCTACTTCTGGCTGACTATCATCTTCCCGTTCAAGTCCAGCGATAAAACATCAGCTGCCGCTCCTGCCCCTGTTGAGCAGGTTGTAAGCGCTCCTGTTGTTGCTGAAAACACCATCGCACTGCAATAAGCGATAAACAAGATACAAGAAGCACCGCGGTTTAGATTAGACTGCGGTGCTTTTTTTGTGCTTTTACCGAAGGAATGAAACCGCCAACCGATTCTTGCCGATTTTTACCGATTAGCCAATAACAAAAAAGCCACAGGCTTGTGACCTGTGGCTATATGACATTGTTGCCGTTTTGTTGTAGCGCTATGGCCGCTTAACCGGACGGACCAAGCATCCGCTATAACGAGAAACACCGCCAGCACCTGGTCTGTATATGTGGTGACTGTATGTGTCGTAGTAGTAGTTGAAGAAACAACACGATGCGGCAAGCGGATAGTTTTTTAAAATCGAATTTGACCAATAAGGGCCTGCGACTATATCATCGCTAGACCAGGAACTTTTTCCTGTAGTTGAAGGGAAGAAAATATGCTCATCAGATATAGAATACAATGACAATAATGGGGGATCATCATTAATCACATATCCTTTGACGTCACTGCTTTTTGCCTTGAAAGCAATAAAACCACTTACATTATGTTCTTTGTAGTTTGATGTCCACACCCAAACAACATTGTCAAGAAGTTCTTTCCAATCAGCTTCGGTTGGCATTGCGTAGCCTGAACCTAACACGGTGGTGGCGGCATCGTCGGCGGGTTCAAGCGTGGTAAGTGCATCTGTGAAGCCATCTTTGCCACAATTTGAATCGTTACAATATTTTGTAAGCGAGCTGTCAGTACCATTGCAATATTTATAGGTTTCCCAACTGTAATCAGTCTTGGGCTGGGTTTCGCCCCAGGCAAAATGATCGCCAAAATCCCACGGGGTGGCAGCACCAACATTGCAGGTAGCCCATAGGTTTCCACTTGGCAGTCCTAAATCAACCACATCGGACTCGTTGTCATCATCTTTGTCACCACAAGCCACAAACATTGTTGCCACTGCAGCAAGCAATGCCGTTGTTAGAAATAGTTTTTTAATCATGATTAGAATTGTGTTAATTGTTGTTTGATTTAAAGCATAACAAATGCGGAGTTCTTCGGGTTGCTCTATGGCCGCTTAACCGGACGGACAGAGCAACCTGCATAACGAGACATACCGCCACAAACTGGTCCGTAAGATGAAAAGTCGTAAACATTGTTCGCGAAGTAGCAAAACGATGCCATAAGCGGATTGTGTCCAAAGATTGAACTCGACCAATAACGGCCTTCGGCTTTAACATCGCCCCACCCTATGCTTTCTTCTGTGGTTGAAGGGAAGAAAATATGAACATCAGTTAGAGAATACAACGAGAATAATGCGCCATCATCAATAATCATCAGCCCCTTGTGGTCACTGCTTTTTGCCTTGTAGGCAATAAAACCGCTTACATTATGTTCCTTGTAGTTTGATGTCCACTTCCAAACAACATTGGCGAGGAGTTCGTTCCAATCAGCTTCGGTTGGCATTGAGTAGCCTGCGCCTAACACTGCGGTGGCGACATCGTCGGCGGGTTCAAGTGTTGTAAGGGCATCTGTGAAGCCATCTTTGCCACAATTTGAAACGTTACAATATTTTGTAAGCGAGCTGTCAGTACCATTGCAATATTTATAGGTTTCCAAACTGTAATCGGTCTTGGGTTGGGTTTCGCCCCAAGCGTAACAGTCGCCATAGTTCCACGAGTTGGCAGCACCAACATTGCGGGTAGCCCAAAGATTGCCACTTGGCAGTCCGAAATCAACCACTTCGGGCTCGTTGTCGTCATCTTTGTCACCACAAGCCACAAACACTGTTGCCGCTGTTGCAAGCAACGTCATTGTTAGAAAGAGTTTTTTAGTCATAATCAAATGATTAATTGTTAAACGAAGCATATACATACGGTTTTTACCGTACACACAAACATAATATAAATCGACAAAACCAAACAGCGATAATAAGCGATAAACGTAAAAACCTGTATAGAAGCACTGGAGTTCGAACTTCGGTGCTTTTTTTGTACGTTTACGTTGAGTTATGGAAAATCTCGAGCAACAACTGATTGAACTGATTAGCCGGCAGAATGCCGACGCCGGTGCTACGGTGCGCCGTGCGTGCGATTTTGCCCGCGAGCGGTTGTCGGGCGTGGTGCGCGAAACGGGCGAACCAGCCTACACCCACGCTCTGCGGGTGGCGCTGATTGTTGCCGAAGAAATCAGTTTGAGCAACGTTTCCATTATTGCCGCTCTGCTGCACGAGACGCTTACTGCCGACAACGACGTGAGCCGCCGCATTGAGCGCGACTTTGGGCCGCAAGTGCTGTTCATCATCAACGAAATGCTGAAAATCAGCCATCTGCAAAAAGAGAAACTGCAACTCAACAGCGAGAACTACATATCGCTGGTGCTGACCATCACCAAAGACGTGCGCGTGATTCTGCTCAAGCTGGCCGACACGCTCGACAAAATCCGTCAGATTAAGCTCTATCAGCCTGAACGCCAGATGAAAATAGCGCAGACGGCACGCATTCTGTATGCCCCCATCGCCCACAGGCTTGGGCTCTACCACATCAAAACCGAGCTGGAAGACATCTCTCTGAAAATCATCGAGCCGGAAACCTACTACAACATCGCGCGCACGCTGAACGAGACCAAAAGCCGCCGTGAGGAGTATATCAGCCGATTCAAACGGACTGTGACTGAGGCACTTGACGAGTCGTTGCGCGGCCGCGGCTACACCTACGAAATCAAAGGCCGGCCCAAATCGGTGAACTCGATTTACGGCAAAATCAAGAAGCAGGGCGTTGATATTTCTGAAATTTACGACCTGTTTGCCATCCGCATCATTCTGGACGGCGTGCCAGCCGACCGCGAGAAAGAGGCCTGTTGGAACGTATATAGCATAATAACAAACATTTACCAGCCCAACCCCACTCGTCTGCGCGACTGGATTTCAACACCTCGGGCAAGCGGCTACGAGTCGCTGCACACAACGGTTATGGGCCCCGACGGGCACTGGGTTGAAGTGCAGATTCGCACGCGCCGAATGGACGAAGTGGCCGAAAAGGGCAACGCGGCGCACTGGAAATACAAGGAATCGGGAAAGGATGAGTCGCACGACCAGTGGCTGGGCAGCATCCGTGATGTGCTTGAGCGCAAGGACAGCGGCTCGTTCGACAGCGAAATCGGTGATAAAAGCCTGCAGCCGAAAGCCACAAACATCTTCGCCTTCACACCGCAAGGCGACATCATCAAACTGCGTCAGGGCGCCACAATTCTCGACTTTGCCTACTCAATCCACAGCAATCTGGGCAACACCTGCACAGGCGCACGCATCAACGGCAAGATTGTGCCGATAAAATATCAGCTCAACAACGGCGACACGGTTGAAGTTCTGACATCGAAAAACCAACGGCCGAACCTTGAGTGGCTCAGCATCGCCGTCAGTCCGCGAATCAAGGCCCGAATACGCCGCGCCATCAACGAAGAGACATTCAAGCACGCCGAAATGGGCCGCGAAATGCTCGAGCGCAAGGTGGCACAGCTCAAACTCGACTTCAACGACCAGATAATCCTGCAAATGACGGAGCATTTCCGCTTCAGCCACGCGCTCGACTTCTACCAGGCCATTGCCGACGATAAGATTGACCTTCACGCTGTGCGCGATTTTCTGCAGACGCTGAAGTCAGAGCCAGACAACCACCCGACCGAAACGCCCGACAGCAACGGCGAGTTCACTGCCACATTCGAAGACGCTGACGACGCGCTCATCATCGGCCGCGACCTCGTGAACGTTGACTACAAGCTGGCGCAATGCTGCCACCCCATTCAAGGCGACAAGATTTTCGGATTTGTGACCGTAGACCGCGGCATTCAGATTCACCGCCAAGGCTGCCCAAATGCCAAAGACCTGCTTGCGCGATACCCTTACCGCATCATCAAAGCACGATGGAACGACACTGAGCGGCAGTCGGTCTTCAACGCCGACATCATAGTCACGGGCATCGACAAACTGGGAGTTGTGAACCACATCACTGAAGTGATTGCAAAAAGTGAGACATCGAGCCTCCGCTCGCTCAAAGTGAATTCGAAGGACGGCATTTTCAAGGCCTACATATCAGTTTTTGTGGGTAGCACAGCCCAACTCGACGCACTGCTGCTGAACCTTGGCAAGATTAAAGATGTGATTCGTGCTGAAAGAGCTGAAAGATAGCGGCGAACGTTGACGAAACGCCAGAGATTACTTCACTTTGACGTTCAGCAGTTCGCGGTCGCCGATTTTAGCCACAAGGTTGTCGCCAATCTGAACAGGCCCAACACCGACGGGAGTGCCAGTGAAAATCAAATCACCGATTTTCAGCGTGAAAAACTTTGACGCATAAGCAATTATGGCATCGAACGAGAAAATCATATCGGTGCTGTTTCCCTGCTGAACCACCTCGCCGTTACGCTCGAGCGAGAAACCAATGTTGTTCAAATCGCCCAACTCCGCCTTGCTCACGAAATTTCCGACTGGTGCGGCGCCATCAAAGCCTTTGCTGATGGTCCACGGCAGACCTGCTGCGGCAGCCTTGCGCTGAAGGTCACGCGCTGTGAAGTCAATACCAACGCCAATCTCGTCGTAGTAGCGATTGGCGAATTTTTCGGGAATATTCTTGCCCAAACGATTGATTTTCAATACAAGTTCAACCTCGTGATGAATCTCGTTCGAGAAATCGGGGTAGAAAAATGGCAGATTGCGCGTAATCAGTGCCGTTTCGGGCATCAGAAAAAGGACAGGTTCCGTGGGCACGTTGTGACCAAGTTCGGCCGCGTGCTTCCGATAATTCATTCCAACGCCAAGTATCTTCATATCAACCAATTATTTACCCATACTCAATTTAACCTGCGTCAGCACACGTTTTGTGTAGAGCGGGAATTCGGCGTTCAAAATCCAGTTGTAGTAGCCAGGGTCACGACGGAAAACATCTTTAACTGGCTGGTTTTTGTATTTGCCAAAGTTGAAAACCATCTCGTCTTTATCATTGTAAACCAGATGATTGGCAAAATCCGCACTGCGTTTCTGCGCCGAGAATTCTGACAGAGCATCAATATCATTCACAATTGGGAAAGACTTTTTGCCCGACTGGTCTTCGTACTCAACTCCCTGATAATGGTCGAGTTGCGCCATCAGAACATCGTAAGTTGCGCGGGTGTCGGCGGCAGCACCATGAGCCCCCTCTAACTCCTTGTGGCAGTAGAACTTATAAGCCGCGCTCAACGTCCGGCGCTCCATCTTGTGGAAGATGACCTGCACATCGATGAAACGGCAGTGGCTGAAATCGAAATCAACGCCCACGCGCTCAAACTCCTCCGCAAGCAACGGAATATCGAACTTGTTGCTGTTAAATCCCGCCAAATCGCAACCCTGAATGATTTGAGCGAACTGCTTGGCAAACTGTTTGAAAGTTTGTTCGTTCTTCACGTCATCGTCGGTGATGTGGTGCACAGCCGTGGCCTCCTCCGGAATGTGCATTTCAGGGTTGATGCGGTAGGCTTTCTGCTCCTCGCGACCATCGGGCCAAACCTTAAGGTACGATATTTCAACGATTCGGTCGGTTACGATGTTGATGCCGGTTGTCTCCAAATCGAAAAAGACAATTGGGCGTTTGAGCGATAATTTCATATTCTAAAGAAAAACGGAATGCGCCGTTAAGACGCACTCCCATAACAATTTACAACGATGCAAGGATATCTTTCACTTTCTGTGCGATGACTCGGCTTTCGGCCTTGCCGCTCAACTGCTTGTTGGCGGTGCCCATCACCTTGCCCATATCCTGCGGCCCCTTGGCTCCAACAGCCTCAACAATCTTGCGAACTTCAGCCTCAATTTCAGCCTCGCTCAACTGTGCGGGCAGATACTGCGAGATAACTTCAGCTTGGAACATCTCGCTGTCGGCCAACTCGTTACGACCACCATTGCGATACAATTCAGCCGATTCCTTGCGTTGCTTCACAAGTTTCTGAATCACCTTCAGTTCAACATCTTCTGACAAGGTCTCCGATGCGCCTTTTTCGGTTTTAGCCAGCAAAAACGCAGCTTTGATAGCGCGCAATGCCTCAAGTTTTTCCTTCTCTTTGGCCAACATAGCCGTTTTTATGTCGTTTTCGACTTTCTCATACAAGCTCATAATCAAATAGTTTTATGTTTTTAATAATAACAATAATCAACTCCTATTGCTCCGCAGCGAACTTCTTCATATTGTCGAGCAGGCCGGCAACAATAATCACATCATCCTCCTTGAAAATGTAGTTGTTATCAGGCGAAAGCGTTGTGATTGTTTGCTCGCGCGGAATAAGTCCCTTCTTTCCTATCGATTTGATAGCCACAGTTTTAAGCTTAAACCGCGATTCCAAATTGGCTGTTTCAAGCGTGTGCGATACATATTTCTGCGGAACCTTGAACTCCACAATCACATTATTCGCATCTATCTCTGTGATTTTCAGAGCGTTCTTCACCTGCAACTGCAAACTAATAGCGATTGCCGTCTCTGACTCCGGGTGCACGGTGTTCTCAATTCCGATCTGGTTCAGAATGCTCTTGTGCATCGGACTGATTATTCGGCCGATAATGTTGTTGGCGTTCAGTTTCTTCAAGATAGACAGCGTCAGAATTGACGAACCAACATCCTCACCGATTGCCACAATCACGGCATCAGTGTCGTTGAGCGGCAGCGTTTTCACGGCATTCTCGTTGGTGGTGTCCATCTCCATCACGTTGCCAATCTGGTTTTTAAGTTCATCGACGCGCTCAAACTTGTTGTCGATGCCAATCACCTCGTGCCCTTGTTCGGTCAAGCTGATGGCCAGCGTCGAACCGAAATAACCCAAGCCAATAACAATAAACTTCATATCTCGTTTGTTTTAGTTTCTAATCAGTTGATAGTAAGATTCTTATATGGATACTTTGCGTATTTGGTCTTGCGCGACACAAAGAGTCCAGACAGCAACGTGAGCGGACCCACACGGCCAAGGAACATCATCACCATGGTGAGCACCTTCGACGGCAGCGACAGAGTGTCCGTTCCTGTCATCGACAAGCCTGTGGTGCTATACATCGACACTGTGTCGAAGAACAGGCGCAGCGGATTCTTGTCGGGCTCGAAAACGGCGAACAGAATGAATGCTGTGAAAATTATCAGCAGCGACATTGAAATCAGCACCAAGACACGAGAAATTGTCTCAAAACCAATGCGATGGTAACCGATTTCAATGTAGCGGTTGCCGCGGATAAAACTAACTATCGAGCAGAGCAGCAAAGCAAAAGTTGTTGTTTTGATGCCGCCTCCCGTCGAACCTGGCGAGGCTCCAACCCACATAATACCCATTATGAAAGCCATTGTGGCGTTGCTCCAGCAACTGATATCGGACACGTTGAATCCCGCTGTGCGGGCTGTGGCGCAGCAGAAGAATGATTTCACCCACCGCGAGCCCATTGTATCGTCGGCCAAAGTGTTGCCAAGTTCCAGGAAATAATAGCCCACCGTGCCAAGCACAAGAATGCCTAAAGTGGCGATGATGACAATATGAGTGGCCATATCGGCCCCCACGTGGCTTAGCGTGCTGCGGCGGTCAACCTGAATACCAAGCAGATGTGCCGTTTTGTTGCGAATTGTCGAATAAAGTGCAATCAGCACTGGAAAGCCGATTCCGCCAAGCGATGTGAGAATGGCGATAATCATCAGCAATGTGTTGTTGTCGGCAACCAACGGATTGGCGAATCCGTCGGGCAAGGTTGATATTCCACAATTGCAAAATGCTGAAACTGAGTGGAATATCGAAAAGAATATCGGGTCTTGAATATCGATGTCGGCAATGCTCAAATAGATGGCCACCGCTCCTATAGACTCAAACAACAGCGTGATTGACAGCATTTTGGCCAGAAACGAGAAAATGTCGCCCATTGTGTCGGACGAGAATATGTCTTTGAGCAAAATACGGTCTTTGAACGAGACTGTGCCAGTGAACGCGAATGCGAACAAGCCAGTAAAACCCATCACGCCCAAACCGCCAATCTGGAATAGGAAAAGCAGAATGAAATTGCCTTTAAATGTCAGCATTTCAGTCAAATCGATAATCGACAAACCTGACACGCAGATGGCGCTCGCCGACGTGAAAAGAGCCTCGAAATAACTAATCTTGCCAATGTGGACATTGGGCAGCATCAGCAAACCCGAACCCACAAAAATCATCACAATGAAACTGAACGCGAAAAGCAGCGGCGGTGACATTTTCATCGATGTGATGACCTTTGCCACCTTGTAGAAATCAGCCACAAGAATAAGCCCCATGGCTGCGGCCACCGCAGGGAACGTGGCTAGTATTGAACTTCCGACAAAATCAGTGGCGAAAGCGTGCGAATTTGGCACAAACACCACCGTGCAGACCAGAAATATCAGCCAGTCAATCAAGCGGGGGAAAACCTTGCGGCTCACAAATATGTATATGTCGTGTACATATTTGGCTATATAGGTGACAATGAATATCTTACTGATAAGCGACTCAACGTTGTCCTGCACAATCTGATGGTGGTAAAAGCCGAGCCGCGCAATAAGCAGAGTGGCAAACAAAAGACTGCAGACCAGTATCACAAAATTGCACACCGTGGAAACCAAACTGAAAAACTTCAGCAAGATGTCCTGTACAATAAAGTAATACTTGAAAAAGCGCTCCTTTAGTCTGAACAGAAATTTGATGCCCATTTTTCAAAAAGACATAATGCGCCCGCCGAACCTCGACGGACGCATTTGGATTGGTTTATTCTGTACTCAACACTTTGAACTCGACACGACGGTTCATGGCACGACCCTCTTTGGTTGAGTTGTCGGCCACAGGCTGGTCGAACGCGTAGCCCTTGTACTCCAAGCGGCTTGCATCAACACCTTCCGAAATCAGGAAGTCGACCACCGATTTTGCACGAGCCTCCGACAATCGCTGGTTGGTTGCCTTACTACCTTGATTATCAGTGTGTCCAGAAATCTCGATTCTCATTGAAGGCATATCGCTCAGCAGTTTGGTCAAGCGGCCCAACTCGGCATACGATGTCGGTTTCAACTTGGCGCTGCCAGTCTCAAAGAACACGTTCTTCAGGATTATCTTCACGTCCTTCTTGATGTTGTTCAGTGCAATATCCTTCTCAATCTCCTGATATTCAGTTGCTGCGGGGATATTGAAGTTTTCAGAGTGGAACAGATAGTTGTCGGCTTTCACCATCAGACCATAGTTCTTACCAGAAGGCAGCGACACAAGGAATTTACCTGTCGCCGAGTTGGTCTGCGATGTAAAAATCACCTCATTCTTCTCATTATCAACAATATCGATATTTGCGGCAAGCGGTTCGTTGCTGATAGCGTCGCGAACAACACCTTTAACAATGGTCAGGCGGATTGTAACAAGTTCAACCGAAGCCTCCATCACCATATCGGAAACTGGTTGCGAACGTGCCGAAATCAGGTTGTCCTCACCCGACAGAGTGTATGGCTTTTCGGGTCCGAGGAATGTCATTCGGTAGATGTCGAGACCGCCAGAGCCTTCAGGACGCACGCTACTGCAATAGCCGTGACGACCGTTGGCTGAAATTACAAAGCAGAGGTCGTTGTCAGGCGAGTTGATTGGGTAGCCCAAGTTCACCGGCTCTGACCAGTTGCCAATATTGTCCATCTGCGACATGAAAATGTCGTAGCCGCCCATTGTGTTGTGGCCACGTGAGCTGAAATACAGCGTACGACCGTCGGGGTGCATAAAGACAGCCTCTTCATCATACTGAGTGTTGATAATCGACCCGAGGTTCACAGCCTCACTCCATTTATCCTTGTCGGTGCGGGTGCTGACATAAATATCAGAGCCGCCGAATCCGCCCGGACGGTCGCTCACGAAATACAATTTGCGGCCATCAGGCGAGAAGCATGCCGATGTTTCACGGTATTCTGAGTTGATGGTTTTAGGCAAAGCCTTCGGATACTCCCATTTAAGACCTTTCAACGAGCACTGCTCAATATCACCATTGCCTTTGCGGCCATTGTAGATAAGCAGTTGCTGACCATCGGGGAAAAGACCAACTGTTGCGTCATCGAACTGAGTGTTAATAGGTTCGCCAATTTCATTTGGCACCTGCCAGTTTTTCTTCTCACCGTAACTAAGGTAGATATCCTCATCATACTGGCCATCCTCAAGACTCATTGTGCGTCCGTTGTTGCGGGTTGATGTGAAAATCATCATCGACTCATCGGCCGAAATAAGCGGGCTGTGGTCGTTGAAACGCGAGTTAAGCACCGAGCCAGCATTATCGATAAACGCACGAGCCGGATTGTCCATCAACTGCTTGCCGCACTCGCATTCTGCAATATATTTCTCGAGTTGCGGTTTCATTTCTGCGGCATCAGTCGGTTTAAGAACCGACATGTGGGCTTTGTACTCTCCTATCGCCTTGTCGAACTCGCCATTCAGATGGTATGCGCGTGCAAGCATCAGGTGAATATCCTCAGCAACATCGCGGCGCAGCTGATAAGCTTTCTCGAAATACTGCAAACTCTTATATTTCATCGGAAGATTCATATAGCAAACTCCGATGCGATAGTTCAGCGTCGAATAACTCGGGTTAAAAGTCTGGGCTTCAAGATAATACTGAAGTGCCTCGTAATAAAATTCCTTATTAAAATAAGACTCGCCGTCTTTAAAGTTGGTATTGGCATCTTTAAAGGCGTCTTTCTGATTCTGGAAATAGTTTTTATCGAACGGAATATCCTGGGCGAAAGCCGATACCGTGCAAGCCAGTGCAACGGCAAACATATATAAGCGTTTCATAATCATCAATATATCAGTTTAATTATTCGTAAAATGAGATATAGTTGCGAGCCTTGGTAATGCCCAGTTTATAAGCCTCGCGCCAGTCGGCGACAGCCTCATCAAACTTGCGTTGCATCTCCTGGCAGCTTCCGCGGTTCAAATATGCCTCAGCAAAATTCGGATTGACTTTGATGGCATCGCTGAATGAGCGGTAAGCGGCATCATAGTCTTTCTTCTTCATCTGGGCTATACCCATATTATTATATGCGTACGCGTACTGAGGATTAATCTCGATGGCTTTCTGGCAATCGGCAATCATTCCGTCGAAATCGTTCTTCTCGAACTTGGCGCGTGCGCGATTGTTGTATGCAATTACATAGTCAGGGTCAAGACCGATGGCAAGGCCGTAATTGGCGATGGCATCATCGATATTGCCTTTCTTCAACAATGCACTGCCCAGATTGTTATAAGCTGTAGCCAGTTTCGGGTCGAGCTTGATGGCCTGGTTGTAATCGGCAATCGCACCGTCGTAGTCCTCATTCATACGTTTGGCGCTTGCACGGTCGTTGAAAGCCTGAGCGTTATTGCCGTCCATTGTTATTGAAAGCGTGAGGTTGTTTATGCTCTCCTCATAGTTTCCGCACTCGAAATAGGCAACACCTGCATAGTAGTAAACTTTCGCCTCGGTGTAGCCGGCTTTGATTGCGTCCTCAAAATCCGACAAAGCGTCGTTTGAGTTGTTCTGGTTGAAATAAGCCAGACCGCGTCCGTAATAGGCCACTGGTGAGCCATCGATTTCTACAGCCATTGTGAAATCGGTAATTGCTCCGCTGTAATCAGCTAACTCCGACTTTGCAAATCCACGATTGACCAAAGCCTTTGTAAACTTTGGATTGAACGACAAAGCCTTTGTAAAACTATTAACTGCCTCCTGGAAATTACGCTGGGCGACAAAGTCGTTTCCTGCATTAAAGGCTACCTCGGCTTCTTGGTTTTCAGCTACAACAAGTGTCGAGTCCTGACTGGCGGTATTTTGGGCGTATCCGCCTAAACAGAACGCCATTGCAACCGTCAAAGAAATTGATTTTAATCTCATTGCGTTATAATTTAATCATTTACATACATTTTCGGGAATGCCATCAGGCACGCCGAAGAAAAGGCTAAATTACAACAATTCGATTTCAAAAACAAATTGCCATCACCTTAAAAATGGTGTTATTTTTTTCGGAATACCGCTGGTTGGTATCGAACAGCCACTCCCACTCCTTAACTGGCAGCTTTTCAGGCATATCGGCAAACACGAGCTGTGTTTCAGTCTTGGGCGACCCGTCAAGCGGAACGTCAATCTGACGATAATCGGTTATGAGGCACGTGTGACCGCTCGGCAGCCAGTCGATGTGTTGCTGCTGAACCATGCGGCGGATATTCAGCAGCTCGGCATCATCAACGCCGAAACGACTCTTAAGATAGTCGCACAATATTATATCGAGCTGATTAAGCAGATTGACCGACACCACAAGGTCGAAATCGCTGAAATCAAGTGCCTGCTTGGCCGACGGCAGCCAATCGGCAAACTGCGCAAATGTCTTCGCCCGCATGGCTTGCTGCACGGCGCCTCCCGTGAGGTCGGCTTCCACAAACTTTACATTTGGCAGCCGTTTTGCCTTAATCCTGACGGGCTCAGGATGCACAATATCGACAAGCACAACCTCATCAAACATCTGCGAAAGCTCGTCGAGCGGTACATCGTAGAGCCAGCCGCTGCCCAGCACCGCCACCGACCGATGCTGTACGGCTTGTCGGGCGGCCTCGATTATGAAATCGCGAGTGTTCTGCAAATGCGACCGCCAATTGCCGCTCTCGCGCAAATATCGGTTTCGAATGCCGTTCTGGTCGCTGACATAACCTGCACGCCGAGCCGCGAAACGCAATGGATCACGGTGGAAAACACTATCTATCAGTTTTTTAAAAAAATGCATAACAAAACGTCATTTGTGAGTTGCTCCAAACCTTAAAAAAAGTAATTTTGGGAATTACTCACAAATAAAAGTGGAATGACTAACAGACATCTATTTAGGAATATTGCCATTCGGACCGCCTGCGTCGTACTACTTGCCACTGCCGTGCAAAACGCTGAGGCTCAATATACCCAAACGGAGCGCCGGCAACTGAAAAACGCAAACAATCTGTATGATGCCGGCCAATACGACAAGGCACTGCCGATTTACATGCTGCTCGATTCGGTTATCGATGACATCAATCTACGCTACAAAATCGGACTTTGCTATCTGAAATCGGAGAAAAACGATGCGAACAAAGCCGTCGAATATCTTGAAAACGTCAGTGTTTCGGCAGGAACTCTGATTTCGAACGATGTGATTTGGAATCTTGGCGACGCTTACCATCTGGTTTACAGGTTTGAAGACGCCATTAAGGAGTATAACACATACATTACCAAAACCGCAAAAAGCAACAATGCCGACCTTAACAAGCTGAACCACTGCAAGCGGATGATTGCCATTTGCAACAATGCCATCCTAATCACGAGTCAGCCATATAAAGTTGATATTGAGCCGATTGTAAAAACATTCAGCGTCGAATCCGACTATAATCCGCTAATCAGCGCCGACGAAAGCATCATGCTGTTCATGCGCGAATCAGGCATCGGGAAAGGCATTGAGACAACAACCCACATAATGGTCACAACCAAAGACCAATCAGGTGAATGGCTGCCAGCCGAGGAACTCACCTTGAACCTCGAGCACAAACTGCAAAGCCAAAACATCAAACTTGCCGGACTGTCACCCGATGGCGGCACAATTTTCCTTAACATCGGTCAGGGGCTGAATATGGACATCTACTCGGGTGTTCTGCATGGCAAAACGGTTGACAATGTCAAAAAACTCAACAAAAACATCAACACTCCATATTGCGAGGGTGCAGTGAGCATCACGCCAGATGGAACGAAGCTCTACTTTGCAAGCGACCGCCCGGGCG
>Ga0310690_10005776_pt1 | contig 16589 bp, 15 predicted proteins | sample AusTroGonzalo_MG_2_FD_207661 | JGI IMG/M metagenome (GOLD analysis project Ga0310690, IMG submission 207661) | Bovine rumen microbial communities from tropical cattle in Woodstock, Queensland, Australia - Gonzalo_04 (v2) (version 2) | ecosystem: Host-associated > Mammals > Digestive system >... | reverse complement strand
TGACCTTCAAACACTTGGCCGTAGGGATTCCGTATTTCTCCATAAAGTCCTTGGCAAAAGCCTTACTGCCTTCAAGCTGGGCACCATGACTATCGGGACCAATGATTTTAACCGTTTTTAATGCCTCATCCTGCTTAAAGAAATCCACGATACCATCCACCAAAGGCTGTTCAGGACCCACAACGACAAGGTTAATATTTTGTCTTAGACAAAACTCCTTTATCGCTTCAAAATCAGAAAGTTTCAGGTTTACATTAGTGCCAACTTCTGCTGTTCCAGCGTTACCAGGAGCGATGAAAACATGAACGCCCACGCTTTGTGCCAATTTCCACGCCAAAGCATGTTCGCGACCTCCAGAACCGAGCACCAGAACCCTTCTTTCGTATAATGGGACTTCCAGAACATTTTTCAAATCATACTCTTCTTTTTGATTATCAGTAGGATACATTACAATTTCTTTCATCGCAGTATTGGTTTAGGGTTATTCATTAATCGCTTTCATTAAACAGTTCCAGATGCCATCAGCGGCTATGTCCCAAGAGAAGTCCTTGGCGCGCTCACGACCTTTTTCAATCAGGTTTTTACGCACTTTCTCGTCCAACATCTCCATCATTCCCTCGGCAATTGAGGCCTCACTAAACGGATCGACGAGCAAAGCCGCATCATCAGCCACTTCGGGCATAGAAGTCACATTGGAAGTTATGACAGGCGTATCGCACTTGAACGCTTCCAAAATCGGGATGCCAAAGCCTTCAAAATAAGATACATACACCGATGCCAGAGCAGCTGCCGTCACCAAATGCAAGTCCTCGGCACTCAACCGACCGGCAAATACGACTTCATCTTTGAACCGCATGGAACTATAAGCCTTTTCTATCGGCTCAGACCACCAACGCTTCTCCCCTACAATCAGTAACTTAACGTTGGACGGCGTTTGACCCTTGAACAAGTCGAAAGCCGTAAAAAGCCGAGCAAGGTTTTTGCGCGGATGCAGTGACCCAACGAACATGAAATAGGGATTGCCATTGGTGTATTTGGCACGAATAGCTTCTTGTTCTCCATCGGAAATCGGAGCAAACTTCTCATTTACACCATTATATGCCACATCTATCTTTTCGGGATTGATGCCGTAACACTCAACAATGTCTTGCTTCGAGAATTCCGAAACCGTCACAATGCGCTTAGCCTTTCGGGCAAATTTTGGGAAAAACGTCTTATAATGCCAAAGGTGAATCTTCGGCATGTCCTTCGGAAAGTGTTCAAAGTTAAGGTCATGAAATTGAGCTACTTGCGGCACATCGGAGCGCAGACTCAAATAACCGTCAGGCGAAAAAAACAAATCTGGATGGATTTGCTTCAGTGCTTTCTTGACAGAAAACTCGAAGAACCAAATGAACAAGAACGGATGACGAGCCTGTGGAAACAACACCACAGGTTTCACGTTGTCGGCAAAGATAAACTTAGAGTCAGGCTCGCGGTCGAAAATGAAATAAAACTCCACCTCGGGATGGTCTTTCACGATGCGACGCAGGGTCTCATACGCCACCCACCCGATGCCTTCCAGCTTGTCTTTCAGCAACAAGCGCGTATTGACAGCAATTTTCATGGCCGAAACCATCAATAGCGATAGATGTCCGACTTATAAGGTCCTTCGACGGGAACGCCGATATAGTCAGCTTGCTTCTGGGTCAGCTTGGTAAGCTTGACGCCGATTTTTTCAAGATGCAGACGAGCGACTTCCTCATCCAAATACTTGGGCAAACAGTAAACGCCCACTTTGTATTGACCACGCTTCTCCCAAAGATCCATCTGAGCCAAAGTCTGGTTGGTAAACGAGTTGCTCATCACAAAGCTGGCATGACCCGTGGCGCAACCAAGGTTGACCAAACGACCCGAAGCCAGCAAGAAGATGCAATGACCATCGTCGAAAACATACTTATCGACTTGCGGCTTGATATTGATTTTCTCTTTCAAATGCTCGGTCTTTTCGAGACGATCAACTTGGATTTCGTTATCGAAGTGGCCAATGTTGCATACGATGGCCTGATCCTTCATCTGGAGAATATGTTCCAGTGTAATGACATCGCAGTTGCCCGTTGTGGTAACGAAGATGTTGCCTTCTTTGACAGCCTCTTCCATCGTCGTTACCTCGAAGCCTTCCATAGCGGCTTGCAAAGCGCAGATGGGGTCAATTTCAGTCACCAAAACACGGGCACCGTAGCTCTTCATCGAGTGTGAGCAGCCCTTACCCACTTCACCGTAGCCACACACGACGACCACCTTGCCAGCAATCATCACGTCGGTGGCGCGCTTGATGCCGTCAGCCAGTGACTCGCGGCAACCGTAAAGATTATCGAACTTCGACTTGGTCACCGAGTCGTTCACATTGATGGCAGGAACGAGCAGTTCGCCACGCTCGTGCATCTGATACAAACGGTGTACGCCCGTGGTGGTCTCTTCAGAAACGCCCTTCCATCCAGCCACAACCGTATGCCAGAACGTCGGATTTTCTTTATAAGTGGCCTTGATGACGCTCATCAGTGCAGTTTCCTCTGCACTACCCGTGGGCGCGTCCAAAAGTTTGGGATCATTTTCGCAAGCATAGCCCTTATGAATCAACAAAGTAGCATCGCCGCCATCATCGACAATCAAATCGGGGCCTGTGCCATCAGGGAAAGTGATGGCACGTTTGGTACACCACCAGTAGTCTTCGAGGGTTTCACCTTTCCATGCAAAAACAGCAGTACCTGTTTCAGCAATGGCCGCCGCAGCGTGATCTTGCGTAGAATAGATATTACAGCTGCACCAGCGCACCGTAGCACCCAATTCAACCAACGTTTCAATAAGGCAAGCCGTCTGAATGGTCATGTGCAGCGACCCCATGATTTTCGCACCTTTCAGCGGTTTCGTATCACCATATTTCTTGCGCAGCGACATCAGGCCGGGCATTTCGTGTTCGGAAACCTCGATTTCCTTCCTGCCCCAAGCCGCGAGGTTCATGTCGGCCACCAAATAAGGCAGTTTATTGTCTAATAGTCTGTTATCCATTTGTTTATATTTTAATTTGTTTTCCAATATGAATTGGCAAAGATAAGCAAAATTCAGACACCCACAACAAACTGCCTTACCTTATTATTCCCAATTTATCAATCCGGCAAACGACACAAAGTCAGTTTGTCGTCAAGCGTGCATTGAATCAGGCCATAATGCTTGGCATAATAGATTTCCGTAGGAAAGTTATTGGTTCGCGGATAGGCAACATCAATAAGTTTAAGGTGCATCACTCCTTCATAACTCTTTTCGCCAACCGTAAAAGAATCAAGATATTCCGTCATGAATTCCATTGCATTGTCGTAACCAGATTCATAACATATATATTTTTGATCACTATTAGGATAGAACAAGTTCCCGTCTATGCCCATTACATAAACAGCCTCGTTAAAGTACATTCTGAACTCATCATTATCCGAATATTCCTCCAACTTGTAGGCGGAAATCGTGGTTGAAACCCGCATCGTGCCGTAAGAGTTCGCTCCACTTTGGCTAATGTGTTCATGCTCACCTTTTTCCGTCGGGATGAAGAGAATGATGGTACCCGTTTCTGTCATGTAGGAGTCTGCTATACCAAACATGAGCGATTGCGAGATTCCATTCTCGTCTCGCATCGTGAAATTGAGGTTCGTGGAATCGGCAAACCAATCACGGCTAGCATCATTCACGCGATAGACTTTCGTCTTCACGCAAGAGGCCATCACTAAGGCCAATGTCATCATAATCAAAAGTTTAGTCTTCATAGAGCCAATATTTTTCACCGTTAGACATCACAACCCCGATCAAGCCTTTCTCATAATTGTAATAATAGGTATCTCCATGGATGGCGCCTTCTTCTTCGTAATAATCAATAAGTTCTGATTTCAGTTTGAAGACATTGTGGTAGTAACGGCCATTAACTTTCAGGGAATCAAGTATCTCATAATTGGAATGGTCTTCGCCAATAAAAGGGAGCCTTGCGCTTCCTACGGCAAAAAGTGTAGCACTTTTCGCATAGTTTTGCATCCCCTCTTCCTCGAAAGCCATATACCGATTGGAGAAATTGATTTCCACATTGAAAATCGGGTAGTTAGGTGTACATTTTGTGATGTCCGACTCATACTCATAGATGTAGTTCGGGGCGGGCTTGTACTTTTCATTAAACCAATCAAACCCCGTTTCCTTTTGGCGATGGCGCGACACGGTGAAGTCAATAATGAGTCGGTCGCTCTCGTGCTGCATACGGAACACATCGCCGTTTCGGTAAGGCACAGTGGCCAAATAGTGTTCGGGGATGCGCCCAAAATCAACATAGGTGGTTTTGCTGCGCGGGCAGGCCGTAAACAACATCGTCATCGCCACAAGCAAGACAGGTATCCTCATTTTTCTGAAAATTCGTTTTTCCATTTTCATTGTGTTACGATTTATAGTTTTCGGTGGCAAAAATATGGCTAATTTTAGCACAAAATGCAAGTTTCAAAGCCTTTACAAACATTTCAAACCCCATAACACTGATTTTCAAAACAATTCAATCTTTGATTACAAACTTTTTCAACATCAAAGCCGTATCCTTTTCATCCTAAAAGTTCTTTTTTACATAGAGTAATTCAAAAAAATATGTATTTTTGCCCAAACTAATTCACAAACTAACACAATACAAAATGGCACAAGTTAAAGACAACAAACAAATTGCACGCTACATGCTTTGGAGTGTAGTAATTCTATTAGTCTTCATGGTGTTCTTCTCCTCGTTCTACACCATTCGTTCAACGGAGCGCGGCGTACTCGCCACCTTTGGGAAAATGAGCGACGATGTCATCGGCGACGGCCTACACATGAAGATACCCTTCATCCAAACCATCAAGCGCGTGAACGTGCAGCAAAAGAAGTTCGACGGCAAGGAAAACAGCTACACCCGCGATGTGCAAACTTCGGAGGTTGAATACACTATCAACTACGACCTAGTACGTGAAAACGTCAGCAAGCTGATGAAGAACGTCGGCGACGACTACCACAACCGCATCGTGGTACCGTTTATCCGCTCGGCCATGAAGGAATCTTTCGGTAATTTTGCCGCCACCGAAATCGTGGAAAACCGTGATGCCGTGCGCCGCGAAATCGAGCAAACGCTGCGCCAAACCTTGGACAGCAACTACTTCATGAACATCCAGTTCCAGTTGGTGGATATCGACTTCGACGACGATTTCGAGACCGCCATCAAGGAGAAGCAGGTTGCCGAACAGAACGCCTTGAAGGCCAAGAACGTCACCATCCAGGTGGAAGAGCAAGCCAAGCAAACCAAAATCAGGGCCCAAGCTGAGGCCGAAGCCATGAGTATCAAGGCCGCTGCATTGGAAAGCAACCCCAAATTAGTGAACTACGAGGCCGTGCAGAAATGGGATGGCAAAATGCCCCAATACATGCTCGGCAACTCCGTGCCTTTCATCGACCTGAAATAAGGACGGTTAAATAGAAATTCAAGAGATTAGCATTGTGCCAATTATTTGGCGCAATGCTTTTCTTTATAATACTCGCAAATTCCTGTAATTCCGCACTCCTCGCATTTCGGTTTGCGGGCGAGGCAGACATAACGTCCATGCAGAATGAGCCAATGGTGTGCTTTTGAAAGCACTTCTTGTGGGAAATGCGCCACCAAAACCTTTTCCGTTTCGAGGACATTTTTCGAGTTTTTGGTCAAGCCGATACGGTTGGCCACACGGAAAACATGTGTGTCCACAGGCATCGCGGGCTTCTTGAAGGCCACGGCCATCATCACGTTGGCGGTCTTGCGACCCACGCCAGGGAGCTTTTGCAAATCCTCCAGATTGTCGGGAACAATGCCGCCGAAATCTTGCACCAAAGCTTGAGCCATGCCCAAAAGGTTCTTAGCCTTGTTGTTGGGATAAGAAATGCTTTTGATATAGGAATAAATCTCCTCCACCGTCGATACGGCCATATCATTGGGCGTTGGAAAACACTCGAACAATGCGGGCGTAGTCATGTTCACGCGCTTGTCGGTGCATTGTGCCGAGAGGATGACCGCCACCAGTAGCTGATACGGATTCTTATATTGCAACTCCGACTCCGCAATAGGCATGTGTTCCTCGAAATAGGCGACAAAAGTGTCGTATTTTTGTTGTAACTTATTGGGTTTCATAAGAAGCCATTATGTTCTCTCGCAGAAATTGCAAAATTATGGGGACCGCAAAGCATCACCATGTTTGTGTCCGTTAGGTTTCTGCGATTTCAGCATATTCTGCGTGCAAAAAACTCAAATAATTTCTCCTTGTTCATCAACGAGAACGCCCCAACTTACAGCTGTCATGGCCTCGTCATCGAAGAAGAAATCGATGAGTGCGTCCTCAAAGGAAACACGCAATTCACCGTCTTCGGTTTCCTCCTCCAATTCCTTGAAACCGTTGTCTTGCATCAGCTTGATAACATCCTCTTTCTTGAGTTCGAACACCTTTTTTCCGTAGAGGGTAGCTTCCTCATTTTCGGTCTCGAAGCAAGCCACCACCGACTTGGTGATACCTTCAAAATAAATGTTCGTTGCAAGCTCGTCATACTCATAGAAGATGGAACGGTTACCCGTCTCCTCCATGTCGTTCAACTCTTCGTAAAAGTCGGGCATGTTCAATAGCTTGACTGCCTCGTCAATGGTCATGCCGAAAGGAATTTCGCCGTAGCCTTTCAGCGGCATAATCGTAAAGTCTTTCATCATATTCTATTCTTTTGATTGTTTGATTCGATTACAAAAAACTACTTCCGCCAATGAACTGACGCAGCATGGACGTTGACGGAATCTCACTGTCGGGAACGGGCGTAAAATAGTGCAGAAAACGCAGCAACCTATGTGCCTCGCTGTACTCGGGACAATTATGCGGCACGGTGGTCAAGATGCTTTCGGCATGGTTACGCATGACCGCAAACTCCAGCAGATAGGCCGAATTGAACATCACATCGGCATGTTCCTGATAGGGATTAATCCATTTTTCCTCTGCATCGCATACGCTCGGCCATTGGCTGATGGTTTCCCGTGCCGTAAATGCACCTTTATTATAATCGCGCACGATGCGACGCAACAGGCGGTTATCGTCAGTCGGGATGCGGTTGTGATCATCGAGGGCGGTGCTTGTCAGCGTCGAAATAAAGATGCGAAACTTGCACTCTTCGGGAATCTGCTCAGTAAGCATGGGATTCAGCGCATGAATACCTTCAACCAATAAGACGGTGCCAGACTTCAACTGCAACTTCTTGCCGTTGTACTCTCTAATTCCCGTAACAAAGTTATATTCAGGCACTTCTATCTCTTCCCCTTTCAGCAAGGCAATCAAATCGCGCTCAAGGGCGACATGGTCAACGGTCTCGAAATTGTCGAAGTCGTATGTGCCATCAGGCAATTTGGGAGTATCCACGCGGTTGACGAAATAATCGTCCGTCGAGAACGAAATCGGCTTCAATCCACAAGCTTTCAGCTGAATACTGACGCGGTTGCAGAAGGTCGTCTTGCCACTGCTACTCGGACCCGTAATTAGCACCAAACGCACTGGATTCTCACTATGATAACGCCGATTGATTTCCTCGGCAATCTGCACAATTTTCTTTTCCTGCAAGGCTTCAGCCACCTGCACCAACTCACGTGCTTTGCCACTTTGGCAAGCCAAATTGACATCGCCGACCGTGCTCAACCCCATGATATCATTCCACTTCAGGCTTTCTGAAAACACCTCAAAAGTCTTCGGTTGGTCGTGAGTCTCGGCCAATCGTTCAGGGTTGTTGCGGTCAGGAACACGCAGCAAAAGTCCATCACGATACGCCTCAATGTCCCACACTTTCAGATAACCCGTCGAAGGCACCAAGCGACCGTAATAATAATCGGTCACATCGTCCAAAGTGTAATAATCCGTATAAGCTCTACCACTGGTTTCCAGCAACTTGACCTTGTCTTCCTGACCCAGTTCAGAGAACATCTTGATAGCATCATCAATACGAGCCTCATGGCGATGGAATTGGATATCCTCTTCAACCAAAGCCCGCATCCGAACCCGAAGCATGGCTATATCGTTGGCATCCAACATATTGCCATTCGACTTCCTGATGCGACAATAGAAACCATTGGAAATAGGATGTTCCATATTCAATTTACTGCCTTTGAAAAGGTCTCGCGAGGCCTTGTAAAGCAAGAAACAAAGTGAACGGAAATACACATGCATGGCAGCATGGGCGCGGATGTCCAAGAATTCGACATCGCGGCTGTTGTAAACGCGGAATTTCAGTCCCTGCGAAACATTGTTCACCTTGGCCGAGACGATGGGATAAGGCCTGTCAAACTCAAATTCGGGCAACATCTCAAGCAAGGTCATTCCTTCATTGAACTCCTTGACAGTCTTGGTATTGACGCAATAAATCTGAAGCATACGAAATAGCTATTTCTTAATCTTTAACTTGGTTCTGGATTCTGTTGACGGCATCCACGGCCAGCTGATAATTGGGCTGCACTTTCAGGATTTGCTTGTAAATCTCCTCGGCTTGGGCGTAATTGCCCATCTGTTCCAACACACGACCTTTGTTGTAGTAGGCATCTATGTAATCCGGTTTGGCCTCCAACGCACGGTTGAAATAGTCCAAAGCAACCTCGTTGTTTTCAAGATAGATGAAATTGACATAGCCCACGTTGAAAAGCACCATATAATTGTCAGGTTGTTGCATCAGCAAGGTGTCGTAATGCTTCAAGGCCTCTTCTGGTTCGCCATGGCTTTGCAGGTAAAGCGCCAACTCATAGCGGGCAGTGGCATGTTCGGGGAACTGCTGTTGCGCCTTGCGAATGTAATCCATAGCATAGGGCGGCTGTTGCACGGCATAGATGCGGCAAATCTGCTCCACGGGATCGTAGAAGCTGTCGTCCTGCTCCGATGCCAGTTGAAAACTCTTCAACGCATTGACTGTATCTTGGTCTGCGATAATGTAATACATTCCCCTAACAAAATATGCCCGAGGATTGTAGGAAGAGAGTTTCAAAGCTTTGTCGATATAGGCCGCCGCCAAATTGAAGTTCTGCTGCAAGAGGTTCAGCTCGGCCAACTTCACCAAGGGCCGCGAGTCATTCGGGGCAATCTCAGCGGCACGATTCAGTGTGACGTTGATGTTGTCCTGGTCACCCAACATGTAATACACATCGGCTAAAAGCAAATATGTTTCCACATCGTTTGGCTCAAGTTGCAAAGCCTTGTTGAGATCCATCATCGCAGCCCCGACCTGTTCGTTGGCGAGGTATGCTTGAGCGCGATGCCTATACAGCAGCGCGTTAGTACTATCGGCGGCAATGGAATCCGTAATGCATACAATGGCCTCGCTTACAGTGACAGGCGCTGTCGGCTCAGTAGGATTCTCCGTTGGATTCGGCTTGTTATGGTTGCACGCGAAAAGGGCGAGCAACAGGCCGAGAAATAGGAAGGTCTTTTTCATTGTCAATTGGTTTATCATTTTTACTGCCGCTTTTGCGTCACTGCGAGGAACGAAGCAGTCCAGACATCACAACTTTTTGCCTGGATTGCTTCGTCGTGCCTCCTCGAAATGACGGCAACGATTGGGATTATTCCTCACTCTTCTCCAAAGCCTCAAAAATCTTGGCAGAGAGTTCTTCGGCGAGTTCGGGATTGTCCTCAATGAGTTTCTTCACAGAGTCACGGCCTTGGGCCAGTTTGGATTCGCCATAGCTGAACCACGATCCGCTCTTCTTGATGATGCCCATCTCAACGCCGAGATCCACGATTTCGCCAGAGCGTGAAATGCCTTCGCCATAGAGAATATCGAATTCGGCCTTACGGAACGGCGGAGCCACCTTGTTCTTGACGACCTTCACCTTGACGCGGCTTCCCAGCACATTCTCACCGTCCTTGATTTGGCTAATCTTACGGATGTCGATGCGCACGGAACTGTAGAACTTCAAAGCATTACCGCCTGTAGTGGTCTCAGGATTGCCAAACATCACGCCAATCTTCTCGCGCAACTGGTTGATGAAGATGCACACGCAACCCGTTTTATTAATGGTGGCAGTGAGCTTGCGCATAGCCTGGCTCATCAAGCGGGCTTGAAGGCCCATCTTGCTGTCGCCCATCTCCCCTTCAATTTCGCTCTTGGGCGTCAGTGCGGCAACGGAGTCCACGACGATGACGTCGATGGCACCCGAACGGATAAGGTTTTCAGCGATTTCCAAAGCTTGTTCACCGTAATCAGGCTGCGAAATCAACAGGTTCTCAATATCCACACCGAGCTTGGCGGCATAGAAGCGGTCGAAAGCATGCTCCGCGTCAATGAAGGCGGCGATGCCACCTTTCTTCTGCGCCTCGGCAATGACGTGCAAGGCCAACGTAGTCTTACCCGAACTTTCTGGGCCATAAATCTCTGTAATTCTTCCTTTTGGCAGACCGCCTACGCCGAGGGCGTAGTCCAGTCCTATCGAGCCGGTGGAGATACTCTCCATCTTCTCAGCCTCTGCGCCAAGGCGCATGATGCTTCCTTTTCCGAAACTCTTCTCGATGTTTCCCAATGTGGCTTCCAAAGCCTTCAGCTTCTCCTGTCTCAGTTTTGCAGCTTCTTCTTGTGTTTTTTCTGTTGTCATGATTGTGGGTTTTAAGTAGTTAGTATTTAATGATTTAAGATTTAAAGATTCAAGGATTTAAGATTCAAAATTCGATTTGCGCGATACATTAATTAAATGGACAAAGATAGTAATTTTTGGCATGATGATGACTTTTTGCGATGATTTTTATTAAAGAGACTTGTATGTCATGAAAAAGTTTTATTTTTGCAAATAGTTGGTCGCGGAAACGGATAGAAAAACAGCGGACTATCAAGACGTAAGGGACTGGCTTCGGCATGACACCCCCCGCGATAACAGATTAAAGCCTCCTTATTCGGGGGCTTTTCTTTTTCTTAGGGATTGGAATGCAAGGCTTTTGTTTCTTCCCCTTCTTATCTCTTCAACATAGACATATTGGTCACCTATCTTCTTCTCATAGATGAAGACCTTGTTTTTGTGTATCCTTGTCAAAGACGGAGAAATGATTACAGCATCTCGATTTTTGATAATGTACGGGATAAGGAAATAGTCTTCCATTGTCAATGGCATCCTATCATTACTGTTTTCCCCATGTCTGCTTTGCGAGTGGGAGGTCCCGCTTGTTTCTATCACATGCTTGTAGCCCGTTAGGTCAATGCCTTCTTTTCTGGCCAAAGCCATCAATTCCTCGTCAACTTCATTGTCAATAATAGCAAATTTATAGTCACATTTCTGGCTAATAAGTTCCACTAATTCCGAAAATGGGATTTTGGTTGAATGTTTTTTGTCAAACGGTTTCTTGTTTGTCATAGCTTGTTCGATTTTCATGCTGCAAAGTAACGCAGCTTGTCAAGAACAAGCCGTTGATTAAACATTTGTTTTCGACTGTAATCGTTTGTTGTCGTTTGCTGTCGGGTAGATTGCTGATTGTCTTTTATTAAGCGGATGTTATACAATCGCTTGATTTCGGGTTGCTCTTTCAAAGCTATACTTTCAAGAATCTGTTTTCTCGACTTTTTCTCGCCAACAAGTCTTCTGCCCAATAGCTTTTCATATTTTTGTGCATCAAAAAAGCCCTGAAAGGGCGAACCTATGTCAAGCGGGGGTGAGACCCTCGCGACCTAAAACGCAAACATCATGTCCAGCTCACTAGTAAAAAACAACATCCACCTCGTCTTCCACATCAAATGCACCAGCATGGAGATACGTGACGAAGACCTCGGCCAAGTGTTCGCCTACATCGGCGGACTCATCCGAAACATGAACGGCATCCCTATCGCCATTGGCGGCATCGGCAATCATGTCCACATCTTGACCACCCTACCCAAGACTATCGCATTGGTTGACTTCGTGAGAAATGTCAAGGCCTACAGTAGCAAATGGATTAAGACATTGGACGAGCAGTATTACGAAGGCTTTGCATGGCAGAAAGGCTATGGTGCCTTCTCTGTCGATTACAGACATCTTGACCAAACTGCGCAATACATCCGCAACCAAGCGGAACACCACCATCGCGCAGAATGGCGCGAGGAATACCAGCGACTATTGGATGAGGCTGGCATTGAGTATGATGAGCGGTATGCTTTTGAGGTGGATTGAGATGGCATCGTTCTAATAAGCGGAGGTTGCACCAGCGCTTGTGACGCTATCGCTACTTTTTCAGCGGAGGTTGCACCACCGCTTAAAATCGGGTCGCCCTTTCAGGGCTTGGACTCCTCCACAAAATACACCAAAAACCAATTCGGTATGTGGTTTATTATTCTGGAAATCTAAACATTTCTGCAACCTCAGAAACAAGACTTTTCGTGCGCTCTACAATATCATCTACCGTCCAACTATCTTTAGTTGCAAGTATTTGATTGATTTCCAGCCCATTCTTGTAGCCAATAAACTTACCTTCTTTGTTGGTGCGGTCTCTTTTCTGTTCAAAAGAATAATTGCTGAGGGCACTATTATAACCTGTAATCGTCAAGTTCCCAAGTTTGTGAACATACTTTTGCAGATACTCATTTGCTAGTTCTCGATTACCTCCTGCAATCATATCCACCCACTCTTTTGGAATGTTCTCTCCTTCAGGAAATATATGTTCAATGGTCCAAACAAAGACATTGTTATTACTTTTCTCATACTGCTTATATTCCCAAAGATCCGTCCATGTCTCCTTAGTCATAGATTTCTGAGCTAGTGCACAAAGAATAAATCTGGCTGCTCCAGTGTTTTCTTTGTATATATCTCCATTAAGACGTTGTATAAACATTTCATCAGAAGCAATCCACTGAGACAATATCTCCCTTACAACATCATAAACGGACACCCCGGAAACTGCTCCATTCTCAATGGCAGCAATAATGTCCATAAATATTTTGTTGAGGTCGCGGGTTCCGGGATAATCAGTTACATTACGACGGACAAAGAAGATAGTCAAGAGATTGATTACTTTAATTATAATATCATCAGTCAATTGAAGTTCATCACGTTTCCTTATTAAAAACATCAAAAGCTGATACGAAGGAACACCCTGAATTCTTGCCAAATCAAGCAATGCTTTCCTATATGGAGTTTTATCGTCTTCTCTCATACGTAGGTCAGCGAAAATTCGACCAGCTACCAAAATTTCTTTAAGGAAACCTTCTAAATCTCTGTTTATCAATCTTTCATAAATCTGAAGGAGATTGGATTTTGTAGCAACAATTCCTAACGGGTCCTTTTTCTTTAATTCATCTTTGCGGAAAGGTTCATTGAGCTCGTTCTTGAATGCATTGTAATAATATCTAAAGAACCTCTCTTGAGTAGCATAGTCATCCGTGAGATATTCCAAAAGTTCTGTCCATTGGTCAAAACAACTATCCACAGTCAATCCAACCTTCTCAGCCCTTGCCATAATCAGATTCTTCATCAAGTCTATGGCTGTCAAAGGAGTACCTCGATTGTTAAGAGATTCAAACAAAACATAAGCATCAGAATGTGAGGAAACCTCTATTTTGACAAGCATTGCATTGCAAACTTTTCTCTTGATTTCAAGAAGCGCAGCCACCTTATCATCACTTTTGTTCAAATCCGTATCAATTTTGTATAGGAAATGAGAAAAACAACGCGCAATCTTTCTGTGACCATAAAACGAAAACTTTTTGGCATGCGGAATAATGCCATTTTCCCACATAACTGTTGAAAAATCAGCTTGATTATAATTTTGGACTTGAGGAAGCAAAATCAATCCATTTGAGTTTTTTTCATTTTGTAATGCTTTTCTAATCCATGAAATCTCATCGTAATTATCTTCATCAAGTTCTGATTTGTGGTCACTCAACCTTCTGTAAATTGCCAGAAGAAGCAAACACAACGTAGTGAGTCTTTGTTGACCGTCAATTACTTCCAAACGAGGAGAGACAGAATCCGCAGTGTTTATGCAAATAATTGAACCGATGAAATACTGGTCTTGGTTTTCAGTAATATCATCATATAATGCATTCCATTCTTTATACGACCAAATATATTCACGCTGGTATTTTGGTATCACATAAAAGAATGGAGCGTTTTTCTTTATCAAATCCTCGATAGGATATTTGTTTACTGATTGTATCATAATTCGATATTTTAGTCACATGAAAGCGCAAAATTACGAATAATTATCGTTTATTGCCCAAAAACTTTCACCAACTCATCCACCCCTTCAACAGCCGTTGCCTTAATATGTTGATACCCCATTGGAAGACCGCCCTTTATGTCATTCGGATCAATCAAAAACTTGGGGATTTCCTGCTTCGCATAGTTCACCAATCCTGCCGCCGGATACACCACCAACGAAGTACCGATAACGACGAAAATGTCGGCTTGTTCTACAAAATGAACGGCCTCGTCCATATTATCCACATATTCGCCGAACCAAACAATATAAGGACGTAATTGAGAGCCATCAGCAGCCTTGTCGCCCAAACGGATGGGAATATCAAGTGGATAATCTTTTATGTAATTGGAATCAAGGCGGTTTCGTGACGAGGTCACTTTGCACAATTCACCGTGAAGGTGCAACACTTTGCTGCTTCCCGCTCTTTCGTGCAGATTATCTACATTTTGGGTGACAATCGTCACATCATACTGCTTTTCAAGTTCAGCCAAAACAAAATGTGTATGGTTTGGCTGGACTTCCAATAGATTTTTCCGTCGTGCATTGTAGAAATCAAGCACTGCTTGTGGGTCTTCTTCAAATCCTTCAACGCTGGCCAGTTTCATGGCATCATATTTCCCCCACATTCCATTTGCATCACGGAAGGTCGGGATTCCACTTTCGGCACTGATGCCCGCGCCTGTGAAGACTACGAGTTTCTTTTGCATAGAAATGAGTTTTTGCAATGTTACATAAATAGTTCAAACCCTCCCAACCAATCCGCCATTTTTCTCCCCATGCGGACAATAAGCCGCAAATTCTGCGGATTATTAACCGCAAAAATTGCGGCTTATTAAAATTATGTGTAGTTTTGCATCCGAAAAAATCCACAAACTATGACAACCTACATCCATCAAAGCGAACAATGGCCACATTTCATTTGGGACAAGGAACTTGTCGCGGACAAACTGGCTACCGTCAATAAAGCCTCGGGATTTCTTATGGGCCGGCTGAACGCCATCGGTTTCGATGCTCAAATGTCGGCCAATGCCGAAATGCTCTCCAACGACATTATCAACTCATCTGAAATTGAAGGCATTTCATTGAATGTCAAACAGGTGCGCTCTTCTCTTGCCAGAAAACTCGGAATCCCATCAGATGCCGATGAACCTTCAAGCCACTATGTGGAAGGCATTGTGGAGATGATGCTCGATGCCGTGAGCCATTACCGCCAACCCCTCACCCATGAACGACTTTTCGGTTGGCACAATTGCCTGTTTCCTTCAGGGATGAGCGGTTATTCAAGAATTGATGTGGCACAATACCGCAGAGGCGAGATGAAAGTGGTGTCGGGCAACTTTGGTCGTGAAAAGGTGCATTATGAGGCCATTCCCGCACAAGATGTTCCAAAAGAGATGGACCTTTTCTTAGATTGGTTCAATAAGGACGGCAACGCTCCCACTTACCTGAAATCTGCCATCGCCCACTTTTGGTTTGTCTGCATCCACCCGTTCGATGACGGCAACGGACGCATCGGTCGTGCCATCGCCGACATGGCGCTCTCGCAAGCCGACGATTCCCCTATGCGGTTCTTTAGCATGTCTCGTCAAATCAACAAGGACAAGAAGTCGTATTACGATGTTCTGGAACGAGTCAGTCGTCAAGCTGATGTAAACATTACGGAATGGCTGATATGGTATCTCGACTGCATGGAAAGCGCCATCAACGCATCCGACGAGGTGCTTTCGCGCATCCTGCAAAAAGCAGCTTTTTGGCAGAACCACGCCCATATCGCCTTCACGGAACGACAAAACAAAGTGCTGAACATCTATTTGGAAGGTTATGTCGGCAAACTGACGGTGAAAAACTGGGCCAAGCACTGCAAAATATCAGCCGACACCGCCGCCCGCGACATCAAAGACCTTGTCGCGAAAGGCGTTCTCGAACCCCAGCAAGGCCGCGTGAGGGATGTGTTTTACGGCATCCGCTGCGATGATACAACACTGCTTGTACCTGAACCACAGGAAAATGAAGATTAAATCCTCTTCCTCCCCCAGTCCGCCTTCCAGATATAAACGAACGAAATCACCCCGATGGCGATGTTGTAAAGCCACTCGGCGGTCCAGACACCCGCGATGGTGGAAGTCTTGGTCATGATGAAAACATAGACGATGTAGGCGATAAGGATGCCGAACTCCAAGGCCATGGCCGCAGTGGTGTTGCCTGTGCCAGAGACGGCCTCGAAAAAGACCATCGCGACGGCCAAAATCAAAGTGGCAATGGCGATGACATAAACCGAAGGCACTGCAGCCTCGGCCAAGGCAAGGTCGTCAGTGTAGATTTGCAGCACCAACTTCGGAATAATCATCGTCACCGCGACCAAAACGGCAG
>Ga0310690_10005775_pt1 | contig 16591 bp, 9 predicted proteins | sample AusTroGonzalo_MG_2_FD_207661 | JGI IMG/M metagenome (GOLD analysis project Ga0310690, IMG submission 207661) | Bovine rumen microbial communities from tropical cattle in Woodstock, Queensland, Australia - Gonzalo_04 (v2) (version 2) | ecosystem: Host-associated > Mammals > Digestive system >... | reverse complement strand
ATCTGAGAAGGTTGACGCTGCTGCCAGCCTTGTCGTTGGTTCCGCTGCCTCTTGCGCCGCCGAAGGGCTGCTGGCCGACAACTGCACCGGTCGGTTTGTCGTTGATGTAGAAGTTGCCTGCGCAGTGTCTGAGTGCATCCTCAGCCTGAGCGACAGCCTTTCTGTCGTTTGCGAAGATCGAGCCCGTAAGAGCGTACGGAGAAGTTTTGTCGCAGAGATCCATCGTCTCTGCGAATTTCTTGTCGTCATAGACATAAACGGTAAGAACAGGTGCGAAGATCTCTTCTTCCATCGTTACGAAGTGCGGATCAAGCGCTTCGATGACGGTCGGCTGGATGAAGTATCCTTTTTTCTTGTCGCCGGTTCCGCCTGCAACGATCTTAGCGTCTTTGGATTTCTTAGCGGTGTTGATGTAGTTCATCGTGTTGTCGAAGCTGTTTTCGTCGATGACTGCGCCCATGTAGTTTCTGAAATCGGTTACATCGCCGACTTTGATCGTGCTGATCATGTCGCACATTCTGTCTTTGATCTGCTTCCAGAGCGACTTCGGAACATACATTCTCGAAGCTGCCGAGCATTTTTGTCCCTGATATTCGAAAGAACCGCGGACTGCTGCAACTGCGACTTCGTCAACGTTTGCCGAGCTGTGGACGAATATGAAGTCCTTGCCGCCTGTTTCGCCGACGATCCTCGGATATGAGCGGTAAATGTCGATGTTGTTTGCCGATCTCTTCCAGATCGATTTGAAAACAGAGGTCGAACCTGTGAAATGGAGACCTGCGAATTCCGGAGAATCAACAGCCGGATCGCCGATGCTGCCGCCGCGGCCCGGAAGGAAGTTGATGACGCCGTCCGGAAGTCCTGCTTCCTGGAAGATCTTCATAAGGTAGTAGTTCGAAAGAAGAGCTGTCGAAGCCGGTTTCCAGAGAACTACGTTGCCCATAAGAGCCGGAGACATCGGAAGGTTTCCTGCGATAGAGGTGAAGTTGAAAGGAGTTACAGCGAGAACGAAGCCCTCGAGAGCTCTGAACTCGACGCGGTTCCATGTTCCTTTATCGTTGTGAAGGTCCTGTCTGCGGTAGATCTCCTGCATATAGTGCGAATTGAAACGGCAGAAGTCGATGAGTTCGCAGGTAGAATCGATCTCAGCCTGGTGGCAGGTCTTGCTCTGGTTGAGCATCGTAGCCGCATTCATTTTGTAGCGGTATCTCTGCGAAATAAGCTCGCCGGCCTTCATGAAAATGGCAGCTCTCTGGTGCCAGTCCATGTTCTCCCACTCTCTTTTTGCTTCAAGAGCGCATTTGATAGCCTTCTGGACTTCTTTTTCGCCGCCAAGGTGGCAGATACCGAGAACGTGTTTGTGATCGTGCGGAGCGACGACTTTCATCGTTTTGCCGGTTTTGATCTCTTTGCCGCCGATGATGAGCGGAATTTCGACTTCCTGCTTGAGCTGTCTGTCAAGTTCTTCTTTCAAAAGTTTCTTTTCAGCAGAACCCGGAGCATAAGCGTAAACGGGTTCATTCTGCGGACGCGGAATCGAATAGATAGCGTTTGTCATTTTCTTCTCCTATAAATTAGATTTTGAAATCAATGCCCTGTGCCAGCGGAAGCGTTTTGCCCCAGTTGATCGTATTGGTCTGACGGCGCATATAGACTTTCCAAGCATCGCTGCCCGATTCTCTGCCGCCGCCCGTCTCTTTCTCGCCGCCGAACGCGCCGCCGATCTCAGCACCGCTCGTACCGATGTTGACGTTTGCGATACCGCAGTCTGAACCTGCGTGTGAAAGCCAGAGTTCAGTGTTGGGAAGCGAAGTCGAGAAGAGTGCCGAGCTGAGTCCCTGTGGAACTTCGTTGTTGTAAGCGATCGCGTCTTCGATCTTGTCGAATTCGATTATGTAAAGAAGCGGAGCGAACGTTTCGTGCATAACGATCGGAAGGTCGTGTTTGACTTCTGCAATCGTCGGCTCAACGTAGAAACCGCCTTCGCAGCCTTTAACGGTGATTTTCTTGCCGCCGTAAAGGATCTTGCCGCCCTGTTCCTTGACCTGTTTGATCGATTCCATAAGGTCTTCGACTGTTTTTGCGTCTACAACCGGTCCCATGATGTTGTCGTCGTCAAGCGGGTTGCCGATTTTGACCTGTTTGTATGCGTTGATGAGCGATTTTACAAATTTCGCCTTTACCGATTTCTGGATGATTACTCTTCTTGTCGTGGTGCATCTCTGGCCTGCCGTGCCGACAGAACCGAAAACTACAGCTCTGAGAGCCATGTCAAGGTCAGCCGTTTCATCGATGACTACAGCGTTGTTGCCGCCGAGCTCGAGAAGCGATCTGCCGAATCTCTTTGCAACTGCTTCACCGATCTGTCTGCCCATCTTCGTGCTTCCGGTCATGCTGATAAGCGGAATTCTCGGATCGTTTACGAGCGTGTCGCCGACATCGCTGCCTTTACCGATAACGAGCGAGAAAATGCCGTCAATGTCGTATTTGTCAACGATCGGAGCGATGATGTTCTGAACTGCGATTGCGGTGAGAGGAGTTTTTGAACTCGGTTTCCAGATTACAGCGTCGCCGCATACTGCTGCAAGAAGAGAGTTCCACGACCAAACTGCTACCGGGAAATTGTAAGCGGTGATAACGCCGACAACACCGAGCGGATGATACTGGTCATACATTCTGTGGTTTTCTCTTTCGCTGTGCATCGTGTAGCCGTAAAGCTGACGGCTGAGGCCGAGCGCGAAATCGGAAACGTCGATCATTTCCTGAACTTCGCCTTTTCCTTCGACTGCGATCTTACCCATTTCGAGTGTTACGAGAGCACCGAGGTCGCTTTTGTACTTTCTCAGAGCGTCGCCGATCTCGCGAACGATAAGTCCGCGTTTCGGAGCGGGCATCATTTTAAATTTTTCGAATGCCTCTTTCGCCTTTGCAGCAACGATTTCATACTCTTCCTTCGTCGCCTGAATAACGGTAGCGATCACTTTGCCGTCGATCGGGGAAACGCTTTCAAGCTTTTTTCCCGTCGTTTTGAGCCAGCCTTTTGAAGAACCGGTCGTTGCACCGTAATTCTGTTTTTTGATTCCGAGTCTCTTCAGAAGTTCCTGAACGTTAACTGATTTCATGTTTCCCCCTTGCGATAAACGCAAAAAAATTGTCATTAAAAACAAAAAAACGATGCTGAGTAACACAAAATGAAAAAAAAGTAAAATTGTTAGAGGTTATTAAACAGATTTTTTAGAAGTTTTTTTGGAAAATTTAGAAGATTTTTTTTCTGAGGAGAGCAAAACCGAGCATTGCAGCTGCCGAAAGAACTGCCGCAATGACGATTATGTTCGTGTTGTCTGACTCGACTTCAAGAACAGCGCAGCCGCCGCTTTTCTTCTTTGCAGTTTCGCAGCTGGAATCACCTTCTATGCATTCGTAGGTATATACTTTCGAATTAAGCGGAAGTTCATATACCGTCGCCGCGGTTTCAAGCGAGACACCTGCCTTCGGAATGATGATTTTGCCTGACATTGCAGGATCAGCCTTAATCATATTGAAATCGACTTTGACAACGAGATACTTCTCTTCGTCAGCGATGTAAGTCAACGGCCTCGAGAAATCAGAAGCCTCGAACGTGATAGATGACGATTCGCCGGCTTCGAATTTCGTCTTTTCAGCAATTTTGACATCGCCGTTACCGTCGTTTTTCGAGTCAAGCCAGAGAGAAATACCGGTGATTCCGTTCTTCTCGCCGAATTTTACCGAGTTGCCCGAAACTTTGATTTTGAATTTCGTAATCGAATTAGCCTTGCCTATCGATTTCGTCTTGATCTGCATGACAGGAATGTTGTTGTTCATTTCAGAAATTGCCGGAACTGCCGGATCCTTAGGACCGACTGTCGTGATAAAGTAATCGCCTGTCGGCTCGAGATAGAAGGTCGCGAACTGAAGTTCAATGTCGTTGAGTTCTGATTTTCCTGCACTGCTTACCTTTACAGCCTGTTCCTGAATATAGAAATTGAACGCCGTATTTGCAGGAACTGTCTCCTCCTTGTAGTTTACTTTCGCGCGGATAATGAAGTAATTCAGCGATTTTCCGTAATATTTCTTCTCGTTCTGCTTAAGAGCCATATAAATATAATTCGGGTTCTTGGTGTACGATTCGCTTACGATCGAATCAACAAGTTCGTCATAAGATCCGTTTCCGTCAGCATCGTAAATGAGTTCGAAATCGGAAAATTCAAAATTGTTGTTGTTTTTCGTGTCAAAATGGACGCGGATATCGTTGAAGTTGAACACTTTTTCTTCTTCGCAGTTGGAAGCCTGAAGAGTGAACTGGCCGAGAACAAGCGGCTGACCGTCGTTGTCCTTGGGGATGATTATAGAATTTTCCGTTTGAGGAGTATTTTTTCCGAGAGCAAGCTCTACAGCCGCATCGGTACACATACTCTGCGGATCGTCGACACATTTGCTGTTTTCACAGACAAGTCCCTTCGGACAGTCAGGAAGTCCTTCACCGCACTCGCGGTTGTCTTTGACGCCGCCGCACATTTCAGGTGTCGGAGAAGTGCATTCCGCATCGGGAACACAGCTTCCCGGTTTCAGTTTGAGAGGATATGAAGTATTGGTTTTGTAAGGCGTGTCGCTCTTTTCATCCTTAATCAAAGCAATGTTCGTGAAAACATAGTTCTTTGCAATACCCTGTTTCGGACGAACTTTGTATCTGACAAGAATCTTGTTTTTGCAAATTTTCTCGCCTGATGATTTCTGTTCGCACGGTACCATCTTGTCGGCAAGTTTTACACCGTTGCCGGAAAGCGGAAATTTGCCGTTGTTATCCGGAATTTCAGCCCAGTCGGTTCCGTCGCCTTTGTCATTGAACTGGGTTGCGTATTCGGTCGTTCCCGGAACATATTCAAGCTGCGCGTCGAGTTCGTCTGAAATCGAAACGGCCTTGGTTTCGTCCTTTCCCCAGTTCTGAACTTTTACCAGATAATAGAACTCTTTGCTTTGATTTACGTAAGGACAGTAGTACTGATCAACAGTGTTGTTCGCCGCAGCCGGGCATGCGCAGAAATATTTTTCGTCCTCTTTCGGAATATCGAAGTCCGAACCTTTGATATCGACCGAAAGAACCATGAAGTTCGTGAAAATAGCATCCTGGTTTACGGAAAGTTTGATTTCCATTTCAGTATTACCCTTTTCAAGATGCTCCTGCAGGTTGATTTCCTTTTCGCTGTCAAGAAGGAAAGTATCTACATCGATACCGTAATTTACACCTTCGTCATCCGGACCAGAAACACAGACGATTTTTTCACTGTCAGGTGCATCCGGATTCCAGTTTACAATCGAAGATTTTGAGTTGTAAACTTCAACATAAGTGCTTGTTATCGGGTTACATTTATTATTGATCTTATAGGTTCCGTTGAGGTAGAGGCCTTCAGCCGGAAGATTCGGGTTGGTAAGTTTCGGGTCACCTTCGGCGATCATTGTCGTAAGACGGACAGCCGGGTTGAGCGGAAGCTCGAAACCGCTTACCTTAGCGATAGATTCCTGACCGTAAACAAACGAAAGACCGTTGTAGAAATAGATCTTTTTCGGTCTGATGTTCTTCGATCTGTAGATGAAGAAAAGCGACCATGCGCTGACCATCGTGGTTTTGCATTTGTAAGCATCGTGAGCGGTGCATTCAAGATCGCTGAAAGTGTAGGTTCCGTAGTATTCACCGGTGCCTTCCTGATGTCCTGCATTCTTGTTGACCTCGTAAATTTCCTGGAAGAAGTCGGTAACATCTACACGATATGTAAAGTAACCGATTTCGAAATCGGGCTGAGCAGTACCTTCAGATGTTTCCGAACAGCCGAGGGTGACGTCATCCTTAAATTTTATGCCTTCGAAATCGAAAGAAGGAACAGCCGTAAGTTTTTTGCCTTTTCCTTCTTCACCGGCAATAACATCCTTTGCATATTCGACATTTTTGTCGGCAGTCTGTTTGAAAGCAAGATGGACTTTGTTGTCGGTCGGATCGTTGAGTTTTGACGGATCGACCGCACCCATCCATACGAGGTAAGCCTTTTCGATGATGGCATCTTCAGGAATATGAAGATTGTTCAGAGTAAAAGAGCTCGATTCAACGCATGTGTCACCCTGAGGATTATCGTCCTCCTCGTCATAAAGCTTGATTTTGTTGTCAATGTTCGAGTTGAACATTACGAAAAAGTCCTGACCGCCGTCTTCCCAGCTCATAACAGGCTCGCCGCCGATCATATGACCTTTGCCGTTATCCTGTTCCGGTTCTGTGCTGTCAGGAGTTTCCTGATCCTGATCAGGCTGCTCGACAACATCCTGATCCGGGGTTTCGGGATCAGGATTTTCCTGAGCGAAAATCGCGAAAGAAATAAAAACAATTAAAAAAAGCACCGTAATTTTTACGTTTTTCATAATCCCTCCAATATTAAGAACAATAAAAACACCCGCTTAATACAACAAAACCATAGTATTTTACAGAAAGTTGAAATGAATGCAACATTTATTGTATTTTTCTGCCGGAATCAGATGCTGCAAAAAAAATAGCAAAAAACTTTGTAAAATTCTGCATCGGACTATAATACTCCGTTTTGTTTATTTACATTTTGGAGGTTTTCATGAAAAGATTTCTCACAATCGCAGTCATCGCACTGGCGTTGATAGTTTTCACGGCATGCGGCGACAGCAAAAAAACTACCCCGGAACCGACCGATGAGCCGACCGACCAGACGGAAGAACCGACTGACCAGACGGACGAACCGACAAATCCCACAGATCCGACTGAGCCGACCGAGCCGACTGAACCCACAGAGCCGACCGAGCCGACTGAACCCACAGAGCCGACCGAGCCGACTGAACCGACAGAGCCGACCGAGCCGACAACTCCGGCAACCTGCACCGGTCTTTCGGTTGACTGGAGTGATTTGACAATGTACCAGTCCAACTTCTTCTATCTCGGCGACGATCCGGCAGTTTACATGGAGTTCTATCAGAGTAGTGACGGCACTGTAACCGCAGGAACTTATGACCTCGGCGCAGGCGACAACGCAAACTACAAAACATGCACGGAATGTGTCCGCTACATGACTGATTACGTCGAAGACGAAGGTTATGCTCACCAGTATTTCCAGAAAAGCGGAACTTTGAAGATTGACGGTGTTGACGACAACGGCAACATCAAAGGAACAATCGCAGCTACACTCATCGAAGTTACCATTAATTCCGACACTTATGAATCGACTCCGGTTGCAGGCGGTGCATGCTTCGAAATCGAAACCGCTAATTTCGACAGCGGCTACGAAGAACCGTGCGTTCCTGAGTGCAACGGCAAACAGTGCGGCTCAGACGGCTGCGGCGGATCCTGCGGAACATGCGAAGGCCAGGCTTGCAGCGCAGACTTCCAGTGCGTTCCGTTCAACTGCGAAAGCCTTGAATTCGACGAAGTTAAACTTGCTACGGCAAGCAGCTGGTCCGGCACATACAAGAGATATGAAGCTTATGTAAAAAACAACGCAGCCGGCAATACCAATGTTCCTGACCTGCTCATGATAACTTTCTACACCTACGATGCAGAAGAAGACGCATGGTCTTACAGAACAGAATTGCTTGAAGGAACAGAAACTCTTGCAAGTTTTGAAAATGATGAAACAACAGTTCTTATGTATGAAGATTATGATGTAGAAGAAGAAACTGTCGGAGGCTACTTCGTACAGGAAAGCGGAACCCTCAATTTTACAGAAGTCAAGGCCGGAACACTTGAATCAAAAGGAAACGGCTCTTTCAGAATTATGCAAGTTGACTCTGACCTGGTTCAGATCGCAGGCGGAAAATGCTATGACGCATCTCTCACATGGGACACAATCTGTATTCCTAACTGCGAAGGCAAACAGTGCGGCTCAGACGGTTGCGGCGGAACCTGCGGCGAAGGCTGCGGCGTTGACGAAACCTGCAGTGCTGAGTTCCAGTGTGTTGCTGACAGCTGCACTGAGATCACTCTCAATACAACAAATGAAGATATCTATGCTACAGCCTACAGCGATTACAATTATTATGACTACGCTTTCACTTTCACACCAGAAATAGAAGATGCTGAAGATGAACTTGAGATTGTGTTCTACGATCTTGCAACCATCGTAACATCACACAACCTTGCAGGCACAAACTATGCAGATGAGCACGGAATTCTCATCACTCTCTGGGAAGAATCCGATGCCGGCAATATCATGTACTTCCAGAAAAAAGGAACTGTAAATGTTACCGCTTTCGATTCTGAAACCGGCAACGCTACTGTCGAACTTAGCAACATAAAGCTGGAAGAAGTTGAAGTTGGTGACAATTATTACTCTGTTCCGGTTGCAGGCGGAAAATGTCTCTCTATAAAAGACACGACTTTCACCTACACCGCTCCGGCAGAAGAAGACTAATCCCCTCCCCTTAAATATTTTTTCTCAGCAAAATTCATAAAAATCACCAAAAGTTTCCGATTCGAAACCTTTAATAAACAGATACATCTTTAATTCTGCAAAATTTGATTTAAATTTTTATTTCACTAAAATATTGGGATTTTTGTTTATCAATGTTTTTTGGAGTTTACGATGAAAAAGTTTTTTACTATCGCGCTTGCGCTTACCGCGGCATTCATGCTTACCGCATGCAGCGGAAAAAATCTTGATGAGCTGATCGAGGTTCCGGACACGGACGATACAGCCGATTCTTCCGAAACATCGGACCAGAACGACACTGATCATGGCGGTGATACGAACGCCGATACGGCAGAACCGACGGATACCGCTGACACGGCTGACACAACCGATCCGACCACGGATCCGACTGAACCGACCACGGATCCTACCGAACCGACCACGGATCCTACCGAACCGACTACCGATCCTACAGAGCCGACCACAGATCCTACTGAACCGACCACAGATCCTACCGAGCCGACCACAGATCCTACCGAACCGACCACGGATCCGACTGAACCGACCACAGATCCGACTGAACCGACTACCGATCCGACCGATCCGACTACGGATCCGACTGAGCCGACTACCGATCCGACTGAGCCGACCACGGATCCGACTGAGCCGACCACGGATCCGACCGATCCGACCACGGATCCGACTGAGCCGACTACCGATCCGACTGAGCCGACCACAGATCCGACTGAGCCGACCACGGATCCAACCGAGCCGACCACGGATCCAACCGAGCCGACTACCGATCCGACCGATCCGTTTGCGAGATGTACTGAAATCACTCTCATCAATACCGAGCTCGGCTACTACAAGCACTCACACGGCTCGGAGAAATACGACATATTCAAAGCAACCTACACTCCGAATACCGGCTCAGCGACATCAGACACTTTCTATCTGGAATTTCACGGTCTTTCCGAGTATGATTATACAGACACTTTCATTCTTGCAGATATAAACCAAGGAAGCGACAGAGGACTTTTCTTATATGTTAACGAAGACGAATACTGCGATTCCTACAGCGGTGACTGCACTCACGGCAAAACCTACTTCCAGAAAGCTGGAACAGTTAAGGTCATAAGCGCGGAATTTAATTTCACCACCTCAAAAATAGATTTGCTTTCCGCGAGACTTAACGGCGTAGTGCTTGAGGAAACCGGAAACTCTGAAAAAGGTGCATGCCTTAAAATCAAGGATGATCCGACGGTTGAATATCATGGGTATTATTATTAATCAAAAACCGTCCGTAGTTATAAAAATTTTCTCCATTTTCCATACAAACATCAGGTTTTGCCCTGATTAAGAGGTTCTTATGAAAATTCAGACAAAATTCGTGTTTTTGCTTGTTTTCGGACTGATTTTTGTCTCGTGCGGCGAAAAAAAGAGTGTTTACGATGGATATCCCGACCAGACCGACTATGACAGCAACACGCCTGCAGCCGATAACGACAGCGCAAAAACAAACGATGAGGACAAAGAATCAGATGAAGACACCCTGTCCGACAATGACGATATCATCGATACGGAAATCACCGTCGACGATGACGCGGCAACTGCTCCGGATGAAGACATCCCGGCCGGTGACAACGACATTGAAACAAATGACGACACTGAAGAACCGATGAACTGTACAGGTTTTTCACTTGATCCGGACGACGAGCTTTCGGGTGATATTCCGTCAACCATATATCACATAAAAATAGCCGACAATATTCTGGGCAATCCGGATTACGAAGACATATTCGAACTGCGGCTCGACCATGCCCGCGTTGACGGAGATCCTTATGTCGCGGCAGGAACCTACGATCTCGCAGACGGAGACAGCTGGCACAACACAAACTACTGGTCATGCTGGGAATGCGTTTCCGCAACTCAGGACCGAAAAACGGATTCGGAAAAATTTTATTTTCAGAAAAGCGGCACTCTGACAATAGAATCTGTTGATGAAAAATATAACTTTCAGGGAACTCTTTCCGCCGTTCTCGTCGAATCAACACTTGACGACTACTGGGTTTCATCGACAGTGAAAAACGGAAGCTGCATTGAAATCGAAACCTCTTTCAAAGCAAAAACCTTATGCAGTCTCGGCTGCGGAAATGTTGTATGCGGCGAAACAAACGCCTGCGGTATACTCTGCGAAACAGACTGCATCCCGACATTATAAAACCCCAAATCTTAATTGACTAAAATTCTCTTTCCTGTATCATCTTCCGCTTTTGATTTTTTAGAGGTCATTTAATGAAAAAATCTATTTATGTTGCAATTTTCCTTTTGTCGCTCGCAGGACTCGCCCTGGAAAACAGTCTTACGCGAATTTTCAGCATAACAATGTGGTATCATTACGCTTTCATGGCCATATCAGTTGCAATGCTCGGCATGAGTACAGGTGCAGTCAAGGTTTACCTCGCCGGTTTTGCTTCAAAAACGGACAATGAACTTGAAGGTCTGATTTCAAAATACAGCCGACTTTTCGCATTTTCCCTGATTGTTTCACTGCTGACGCTCCTTTCGATCCCGTTCGTGCCGCGTCCGACCGGTATCGGATACTTTACAACTGCACTCATTTATACTGTTGCTGCGGTTCCGTTCTATTTCGAAGGCGTCGCAGTCTCTTTGATTCTCGCCACGAAGTATATAAAACAGGCAAATAAACTCTATGCAGCCGACCTTGCCGGAGCTGCGGCAGGCTCGATCGCATTTTTCTCGCTTCTGTCGGTAACTGATGCCGTAAGCGCGATAATTTTCATTTCAAGTTTCGGATTTCTTTCAGCTTTTGCCGTTTCCAAGAAAAAATCAGATCTCGCTCTGGCAATCTTCATCATTATTTTTTCCGTCTTCAACTACACCGGAAGAATCTTCAAAATCGAATGGACAAAAGTTGATGAAGGCGTTCTCGAAGCGACTGTCGAACGCAATCTGGAATGGGAAAGCTGGACTCCGTTTTCCCGCATAACAGTTGCTCCTATGCTGAACGGCAACGGCTTCGGATGGGGCATTTCCGGAAAAATGATGTCACAGTTCCCCGATTACAAAGTCGAGCAGAAAAATCTGAAAATAGATTCCGCAGCGGCAACGATAATCACAAGAAACACTATGCAGATTTCCAAACTGATACATCTGCGCTATGATATCACAAATTTCGCGCACTATCTCTTCCCGCAATCCAAAGTCGGCGTCATCGGTGTCGGCGGCGGCAGAGACATCCTTTCGGCGCTCCACTTCGGCCAGAAAGAAGTCTGGGGAATCGAAATCAACGGACGCATTCTTGAAGCTCTGACAAAAGTTTATTCAAACTATACATACAACATTTCGGCACTTCCGAATGTCCACCTTGTAGAAGACGAAGCTCGCAATTTCTTCGAAAGGCATGACATGCAGTTTGATCTGATTCAGGCAAGCCTCATCGACTCATGGGCTGCGACCGCTTCAGGCGCCTTTGTCCTTACCGAAAACTCGCTTTACACGATTGAAGCGTGGAAAACTTTCTATTCCCGCCTTTCAGACAACGGCGCAATAACAATGAGCCGCTGGTATTACCCAAAACGTCCTGGAGAACTTCTTCGCCTCGTAAATCTTGCTTACGAGACACTGCTTGAATCAGGCGTTAAAGAGCCGGCGAAACACATAATTCTCGTTGCTATGGACTATGTTCCGGCAGATCAGCCGATAGAAAGCCACTTTGGCTCCGGAACCATTATTGTTTCCAAACAACCGTTAAAAAAAGAAATTATCGAACAGGCAGAAAAACTCGCTGACGAATATGGGTTTGAAACACTTGTTGCAGGCGGAGAAGAAAAGGATTCTGATTTCAAAAGCATCATAACTCCCGAAAAACGCACGGCTTTTATGGCGAATTATCCGCTCGACCTCACTCCGCCGACAGACGACAACCCTTTCTTTTTCAATATGCTCAAGCCTTCAGCAGTAATCAAAGGGCTCAATGTCGAATCGGAAGGAGTCCTTTCAACGAACCTTATGGCAATCCACAACCTTCTCTGGCTGATCGCTATAGTCATCATCCTTTCCCTTTTCCTCATCATAATCCCGCTGATCTCAAAGATGAAAACAGGCGTTGCAAAAGCAGTTTTCAACCGCTACACAGCTTATTTCACGGCTTTGGGAATAGGTTTTATGCTGATTGAAATCTCACTAATACAAAAATTTGCCGTATTTCTGGGTCATCCGACATACAGCATTCTCGTCGTTCTTTTCACGATGCTTCTTTTCAGCGGTTTGGGCAGCTTCACCAGCAAAAAACTGCGGGAGAAAGCCGGAGTCAAAGGACTTTTCATACTGCTTATTCTGGTTGTTGCAACAGTCGGATCGGCAAATATGTTTGTTCTTCCGTTCTTCAATTCGTGGCCTATACTTCCGCGCATAATCTATAGTTTTGCGACAATGGCTCTTGCAGGATTTTTCATGGGAATGCCCTTCCCGACCGGACTTTCGCTCCTCAACAAAAAAGTCAGAGAATCGGCTCCGTGGTTCTGGGGAGTAAACGGCGCGGCAAGCGTCGTAAGCTCGGTCGTAGCGACGGCGATATCGATTTTCTACGGCATTTCGGCAACTTTCTTTACAGGCCTTCTCTGCTATTTCGCGGCTTTTGCGGCCGGGATCCTTATCGAAAAAGCGGCAGACAAATAACAGAAACCATCTTCTTTTAAAAAATTTTCCGATTTTTCATTTTTCTTAAATTTTTTCCTTGACAGTTAGTCTTTGCTAATTATAGTTAGTTTTGGCTAATCTGATTGCGTTCTTTTAATTAAGAAACATTTTTATGGAGAGAAAGTTGATACCATTAGTTCTGGCTGATGCAGGAAACGAACAGGTTATTAAGAAAATCGGCGGCAGCGACGAAGTAAAGCACCATCTTGAAAATTTAGGTTTTACGGTGGGTGCGACTGTCACGGTCGTAAATTCCCTTGCCGGAAACGTAATTGTCAAAGTCAAGGAATCCCGGGTCGCTATCAACGAGGAAATGGCCCGCAAAATCATGGTTTAAAGTCTAATTTTTTGGAGGTATAAAATGAAAACTTTACGCGAAACAAAAATCGGCGAAACAGTGAAAGTTGTCAAACTTCACGGCGAAGGCGCTGTAAAAAAGCGCATCATGGACATGGGTGTAACCAAAGGCGTTGAAATTTTCGTGCGGAAAGTCGCTCCTCTCGGTGACCCGATCGAGGTCACTGTCAGAAACTACGAGCTTTCTTTGAGAAAAGAAGATGCAGAAATGATCGAAGTTGAGTAGGAGGAAAAAATGGCTGAACAAATCAGAATCGCACTTGCGGGAAACCCCAATTCGGGAAAGACTACCCTTTTCAACGCTCTCACAGGCTCGAACCAGTTCGTCGGAAACTGGCCGGGAGTCACAGTCGAGAAAAAAGAGGGAAAACTCAAAAAACATGAAGGTGTTATCATTACAGACCTTCCCGGAATCTACTCGCTTTCACCTTATACTTTGGAAGAAGTGGTAGCGAGAAACTATCTCATCGGAGAGCGTCCCAATGCAATTTTGAACATCGTTGACGCGACGAACCTTGAAAGAAACCTTTACCTCACGACTCAGCTTGTCGAACTCGGAATTCCGGTCGTAATCGCCCTCAACATGATGGATCTCGTCAAAAAATCGGGCGACAAAATAGATGTTGCCGAACTTTCGAGACAGCTCAAATGCAGGATCGTAGAGATTTCCGCTCTCAAAGGCGACGGAATTACTGAAGCGGCTGAAGCGGCTATCAAAGCGGCGAAAGAGACGAAAACCCTGCCGCAGCATTCTTTCTCGGGTCCGGTCGAGCACGCAATCGCCCACATCGAGGAAGCAGTCGTCCACGGCATGCCCGAAGAACAGCAGAGATGGTATGCGATCAAAGTTTTCGAGCGTGACGACAAAGTCCTTGAAATGCTCAAAATCGAAAAAAGTCTTCTCGACCACATCGAAGCGGACATCAAAGCGGCCGAAAAAGAACTTGACGACGACGCGGAAAGCATCATCACGAACGAGCGTTACATCTACATCGCCGAAATTCTGAAATCGGGCTACAAAAAGGCGAATGCAGGCGAGCTCTCCAATTCTGACAAAATCGATAAAATCGTGACGAATCGCTGGTTAGGCCTTCCGATCTTCGCGATCGTCATGTTCCTTATTTACTACATTTCAATGGTAACGGTCGGCGCGGACGCTACTGACTGGGCAAACGACTGTCTTTTCGGCGACGGCTGGCACATGTTCGGGATCGGAACAGGCGACTACGAGGAAGAAGCTGAAAAATACGGCGCAGCACACAACGCTTTCGACGCTTACGAAGTCATCGTAACAGCCAAAAATGAAGAAGGCGAAGAGGAAATCAACGCTGAAGAAACTATGAAAGCCGCCAAAGAACTTCAGCCTGAAAAACAGTATGTCGCTTACGATGTCGAAGACGAGGAAACTCTTGAACATTCAAATATCAACGTTTTCTACGACGGCGAAGTCAAAGTGGCTGATGACGATGCGGAAAACGAAGCAAACGGAATGTCTTTCAAAGAGGCTCTCTCCTACTTCGAAGAAAAAGGCTTCGACGAACCGGATCCTGCAGATTACGGCGCATGGATCCCGGGAGTTCCCGTTCTCGTTGAAAAAATACTGGATGCGATCGGCTGCGCAGAGTGGCTCAAAGGGCTTATCCTTGACGGTATCGTTGCCGGTGTCGGCGCAGTTCTCGGATTTGTTCCGCAGATGCTCGTCCTCTTCTTCCTGCTCGCATTTGTCGAAGCGTGCGGATATATGGCGCGTATCGCATTCGTTCTTGACAGGATCTTCAGAAAATTCGGACTTTCGGGCAAATCGTTCATTCCGATGCTCGTCGGGACCGGCTGCGGCATCCCCGGAGTCATGGCAAGCAGAACTATAGAAAACGAGCGTGACCGCAGGATGACGATCATGACGACGACTTTCATCCCGTGCGGCGCGAAAGTTCCCTTCATCGCAATGGTTGCAGGTGCGATTTTTGACGGCTCGGCATGGGTCGCAACAAGTGCTTACTTTGTCGGAATGGCAGCGATCATCATCTCCGGCATCATGCTTAAAAAGACAAAAATGTTTGCAGGAAACCCCGCTCCTTTCGTAATGGAGCTTCCTTCCTACCACATGCCAACTCTCGGAAACGTTCTCAGATCGATGTGGGAGCGCGGCTGGTCGTTCATCAAAAAAGCTGGAACGATCATCCTTGTTTCGACAATCCTCGTATGGTTCACCTCGTTCTTCGGCTGGACTGACGAAGGTTTCGGAATGCTCGCTGAAGATCAGCTCGATTCTTCGATCCTTGCCTACATCGGCAAAGGCATTGCCTGGATCTTCGCTCCGCTCGGCTGGGGAAGCTGGCAGGCGGCTGTTGCATCTGTCACCGGACTTGTCGCAAAAGAAAATATCGTCGGAACGATGGGCATTCTCTACGGCGCAGGCGACATGACGGCTTGGGAAGCTATGGCTCAGTCATTCACCGGAATCACCGGATATTCGTTCCTGGTCTTCAACCTTCTCTGCGCTCCGTGTTTTGCTGCGATCGGTGCTATCAAGCGTGAAATGAACAACACGAAATGGACATGGTTTGCAATCGGCTACCAGTGCGGTTTCGCTTATGCCGTAGCACTTATGATCAACCAGTTCGGCAACCTGTTCACAGGCAACTTCTCTCTCTTCAATGTAATATTCATGATAGCCGCTTTCGCTTGCCTTGCAGGAATGATCTACATGCTTTTCTTCAAGCAATACAGCGAAGCGACAAAACTTTCAGTTACGGCAGGTAAATAATGGGAACAATCCTTGTGCTGGCAATATTGATGGCGGTGGTTGCCGCCATCATCCTCAATCTTGTAAAAAACAAGAAACAGGGAAAATCCTCGTGCGGATGCAACTGCGGCTGCTGTCCGATGTCAGGAAGCTGCCACACTTCAAAACACCTGACAGTCCTTGAAATCGAAGGAATGATGTGCGGCATGTGCGAAAGTCATGTCAACGACGCGATCCGCAACAATTTCAAGGTAAAAGAGGTCAAATCGTCGCACAAAACAGGCCTCACGCAGATAACAAGCGACGAGCCGCTTGACGAGGAAGAACTGAGGAA
>Ga0310690_10005774_pt1 | contig 16592 bp, 12 predicted proteins | sample AusTroGonzalo_MG_2_FD_207661 | JGI IMG/M metagenome (GOLD analysis project Ga0310690, IMG submission 207661) | Bovine rumen microbial communities from tropical cattle in Woodstock, Queensland, Australia - Gonzalo_04 (v2) (version 2) | ecosystem: Host-associated > Mammals > Digestive system >... | reverse complement strand
AAAACTGCCGGATAACTTGACCGGTTCTATCATGGGTATCTATTCCCAGTTGTACGCTTACGGAGGCGACCACGATGAGTTCGGTGTTCGTTCCATCGACATGTACGGTGATTTCCAATCCGGCGATATGGCGATGAAAAATGAGACCTATGGATGGTTCTCCAACTTTGACCGCGGTTTCTTCTATGTATATGCCCGCAGTTATCTATGGGGATTCTACTATGGTATCATCAACAGCATCAATATCTCCGCGAACGCAGTGAAGGACGATGTACAAGAGATGATTGACGGTATCGGCGGCGAACCGACTGCCACTACTATTGAGCAGGCCTATTACTATGGTCAGATCATGGCCTTGCGCGGATGGGCATACGCGAACCTTCTTTATTTCTACTGCGACCCGATGGACGACATCGATGATTTTGAGACCGAACCTGCAGTACCTATTTATACCGAAACCGAATACGCAGCCGGTTCCGCCGGAGAGCCTCGTGCATCGGTGGCACAGGTATATGACCGCGTGTACGAAGACCTCAGTTTGGCAATCGACCTGTTGGACTACTACGGTACGCTCTATCCGCGTTCTTCCAAACTGGAGGTTGATGCTGACGTAGCACGCTTGATGCTGGCTTACGCGATGCTGAACCACGGCAAGAAAGAGATGATTATTGCGGATGGTAAGAATGCCTACCAAATTGCGTTGGAGCGTGCGAAAGAGGTGATCGACGGAGGTTATTACCCCTTGATGCCCGTAACGAACCTGTACAGTACCGGTTTTGCGAATGTAGATGCTGCTAACTGGATGTGGGGTCAGGACGTAACGGTTGAGACCACTACAGCTTTGGCATCGTTCTGGGGGCAAGTCGATGTACACACCTACAGTTATGCCGCAGCAGGCGACACGAAATGTATCGACAGCAAGCTGTACGACCAGTTGGCTGCCGCCAAATGGGACGCTCGTGTGGATTGGTTCAACCCCGGAGATGCCAAGAACGCATACTGCCCGGAGAACAAGTTCTACTGCCCGTCCACCCGCAACGAGTATGACTTGGACAAAGTGGACCGTGCATGGTTGAGCGATAATGTGTTTATGCGTGTTGAGGCAGCTTATCTGATTGCTGCCGAAGCAGCGTACCGTTTGGACGATGAGGCTACTTCCAAAGCCTACCTGAAAGCGCTGTGCGACGAGCGCGTGATATCCGGAAAAGAAAGTGAGTACGATGCATGGTTGAGCTCACTCGCAGGCGATGAACTCAAAAATGCGATCGTCTATAACTGGCGCGTTGAGATGTGGGGTGAGGGATACGGATTACAGACCTTCCGCCGTATAGGTAAATCTTATGACCTGGGCACGAACCACCTGGATACGCGTAAGGAGGAAACGATTGCACCCGATGAGAGTTGCCAATGCGAGATCCCGACATCGGAGGCAATCTACAACCCGAACTTGAACAAGTACGATTATGCGTACGACAACTAAGTAAATAATGTCTGTTTACAAACAAAATTATTAATTAAAAATTCAATTCATTATGAAAAAGTATTTGATTATTCTGGTAGCAGCCCTGATAAGTTTTGCCGGCTGTAAAAAAGAGAACAAGTACACCAGTTTACGTTTTAAGAATGCAGAGGTAGCTCTTGGTGAAGGTTATTCGGATAAGTTGCAGGTTCTGTATGAGCCGACTTCTTTGGAATATCCTAAGTGCGAGTGGTCTTCCAGCAACCCTGCTGTTGTCAAAGTGGACCAGACCGGTACGATTGAAGGTCTTTCGATCGGCGAAGCTAATGTCACCGCTAAATTAGGTGATCTGACCGCTGTCTGCAAAGTAACAGTTGTTAATCCGTTTGATCTTGTTACATGGAGCGGTTGGGGCTTATTCAACCTGGAGAAAGATTCGATCCTGAGCAACGATACCGTTAAAGTAACGATCTCTACCGGCGAAGAAGTTTCGTGCGTTCAGATTCCGGCTGTTTACTATATCTGGGATGACGGTATCTACGAGGACGAGTCCGGTTCGCTGAGCGGTGCAGGTTACATGATCGAAGCAGAAGGAACGGCTCTTTTAATCACCGATGACCTCGGCAAAGGCCCGAACTACTACTATCTTGGTAACAGCTACCTGAGTTTTGTTGATCCTGACCAATATAATCCGCACGATACCGCTTTCGCATATTGCTGCCCGGCAGGTAAAATCACGGGGACTGCTGCTCAACACATGGCATGGTTAGAAGACACGACAGAAACAGCTCCGGCTGCGTTCGTAGGCTCGCGTATCGCATATGTGGACATCGATAACGGTAAATATCTGGACTACATGGCAGGTTTGGCTGGCGCAGGTATCTTTGGTGACAGCGAAGTTGGTATGCTCTACAGAGCATATGAGAGTTTCTTCACCGGCGACTGCAAGTATGGTCTGCTTTGGGAAGAGACCGCAGAAGGTTGGATGCCGAAAGAACCCGCAGAATGGGCTCCGCTCAAAGAGGTTTACTTCGAGTACCTGGGCGGTGATGCTGCTCCGAAATATACGGTTAAAGAGTTCGTTGCTCCGAAACAGGATATCCGTAAGTTCACCCGCCCGACCAATGTATTGAGCGTGAAGTAATTCAATGTATATACGCTTAAAAAGCGTAAAAATGCAAAAAAATCCTGCATACACTTGCGTATGTGGGATTTTTTTTGTACCTTTGCGCCCAAATTGGAAAAATATACGCTTATGAAAAAGATATTTGTTATTTTGAGCGCATGCTTGATGAGTGTCGCCGCTTGGGCGGTAATGGCTACTCCGGAACCTATTGAGTTCACACAAGCAGACGGCAGTACGGTCACGCTGAAGATAGTGGGCGATGAGTTTCATCATTACTACACACGTCTGGACGGAACGCCTGTTCGTTTGAACGAGCAAGGCATGTGGATAGAGGATGCATCGGTAGTGTCTGCCCCTACCACGTCGCTTCACGCCCGCCGTGCTGCACAAGCGCAGTTGTTTAGCGGTGGTTTCCCGCTGTCCGGCTCACCGAAGAGTGTCGTTATTCTGGTCAATTTCAAAGATATACAATTCAAATATGCCCGCGAAGATTTCGACAAGATGCTCAACACATCGGGGTACAAAGAGAACGGCGGTATCGGTTCGGCACGCGATTATTTCATTGCCTGTTCGGACAGCGTCTTCTCCCCTCTTTTCGACTGTTACGGTCCGGTCACGCTGAGCAGAAACTGCGATTACTACGGTGGTAACACAGGCGGTAGCACGAGTGCGCATGCGGCTCAAATGGTGGTTGAGGCTTGCCATTTGGTCAAAGAACAGTACGGAATAGACTTCACGCAGTATGACACGAACGATGACGGACGTATAGACAATGTGTTCATCTACTATGCGGGATATAACGAAGCGGAAGGTGGTGCAGCAGGCACTATCTGGCCCCACCGCAGTATCGTCAGCGGCGCAGAACAGATAGACGGCAAGACTATCTATGACTACGCTTGTACATCGGAGTTACGCGGTAGAAGCGGCAGCAGCATGTGCGGTATCGGTACGTTCTGCCATGAGTTCGGTCACGTCCTCGGTTTGCCCGATTATTACGACACAGAGCGCGACCAATACACGATCGGCACATGGGACATCATGTGTTCGGGTAGTTATAACGGAAACGGAAAGACTCCCCCTTCTTATACGGCAGGCGAACGATTCCAGTTGGGATGGTCGCAACCGATCCAACTCGAAGATGCAGGGTTCTATACCCTCCAGCCGGTTGAGAGCACTAATCAGCTATACCTGATAGCCAAGACAAAGCATAACCTCAGTTGGGGCAGTGCCGATCCGAATGAATATTGGCTGCTGGAGAACAGGCAACATGTGGGTTGGGACCAGACAGAGTCCTGTCTGCCGGCTACCGGTATGCTCATTTGGCACATCGCCTATAGCGCCGGAGCATGGAACAGCAACACACCCAATAACAACACTCCGCTTCGCTATGACTTGGAGGAAGCAGGCGGTGTGAAAGGTTATGCGGCTGCCAGCGACCCTTTCCCCGGAGCAAAGAAAGTGACTACTTTCACGCCGACCCTGCATAACGGAGAGATCATCGAGCAACCGCTGATGAGCATCGCGGAAGAGGAACAGAAGATCACTTTCATGTTCAAGTCCAGCGATTTCATGTTCCTGCCTACCGATTTCCCTGTTCTCAAGAGCACCTATAATACCGATGCCAAGAGCAACAAAGCCTATACGCCTGCAGAACTCATGAAGATCGTTGGCGAGCACCTGAACCCGGAAGTACCGGTTAGTATAGCCGTCAGCGGCAAAGGTTTCGTACTCTCCAAAGACAGCCTCACATGGACTACTGCGATGCCTGTAACGGTCAATGCCGACTCAACATTGGATATAGACGTCTATGTACATTATGCACCCGGCAAACAAGTTTGCGACGTCCAACGAGGCACTGTCACGGCGAGTCAGGGCAGCAAAGTGGGTTCGTTTGCCGTCTATGGCACCAGCCCCAGACCGACACTCATCACGCCTCCCTATGTGTCCGCCATTAACGAAGTCACTCCTACTTCCTTCAAGATTCATTGGGATCCGGTGGAAGATGCACAGTTCTACTACCTCACCCTCTATCACATGGAGGAAGGAGAAGAATCCGTCATGGAGAGTTTCGAGGGATGGGACGACGAGAACGTAGTGCTCGAAACCGGCTGGTACACCTCTTTCTACCGCACCACGACCAAAGCGAAAGAAGACGGAGCGGTATCCATGTGGTTCAAAGAGAACAACGAGGCCATCATCTCGCCTATCTATCCGCAACCCGTCGTCGGATTGAGTATATGGCTCAATGCCCCGGCAACGACGGATACCGAAGTGGGATTCTTCACCCTCATCGGATATAGCGAAACGGGTATTGACACGCTCGAAGAGATCAATGTCAGCAAGAGCACGAAGAAATACACCTACTCGCGTACATTCGAAGCGTCGCAGAACTACCGTCGTTTCCAATTGGTTTACACCTCATTAGGCGGCGAAGGTGTTTGTATGGATGCTTTCACCACCACCTTCAACCACAAAACCGTTTACACCTACAAAGGTCGTGAGAAAACGATTGAGGTCATGGAAGGCGATGAGGCGGGTGAGTACACCAATTATTACGCGTTCGACCTGATTCCGAATACCACCTATTATGTGCAATTGCAATGCTCGGAGAACAAGGGATGCGAGGAACATGTCAGCCAGTTAAGTCAGTTACTCCCCATTACCACCAAACAAGGAGAAGGAGCCGATTCGAAGCACCTGACGCTGGATTATGACTCGATCTACTATGATCCGGCAACGCACGTCGTATATATACCGAATGCCGAGTATGGAGGCAGTATCAATATCTACACCACGGAAGGCGAACTCGTCAAGACGATACACGTAGAACCCACACAAAATGTGGTGGCATTGCCCGATAACGAACTCAGCAGAGCTACTGTTTATATCGTCAAATACCTGCCGAGCAATAAGATGAAACGGAAGGATCCATGGATTAAGATTTTGTTCCGTTAATATTTTCCTCCATTTTGCCCCACTTTGGGTTAAATTGTTAATAACCCGCACAAACACTTGATTTTGTGCGGGTTTCTTTATGTGCAAAACTGTTGAAAACTTGTTAATAAAACAATTGAAAAATTTTTTTGTGGGGAAATGTGGTGAATATGAAATATTTTTTGTATCTTTGCACCCGATTTTAAAATTGTAAATCGTAAATTGTCAAATCGTAAATAGATTGATGGGTACATTTGTTGGAAATATAGAAGCGAGGTTGGACGAGAAAGGTCGGATATTCATTCCGGCTGCGTATCGTAAGATCTTGGCTGAATCGGGTTCGAAGTTCATGGTCATGCGCCGCGACACGGACAATGAGTGTCTGATGTTCTACCCGGAGCATGTATGGAACGAGAAAGTAGAAGCCTTGCGTCAGGCGCTGGATGAATGGAATCCGGAGGATCAGTTGATCATGATGCAGTTCATGGCAGACGCAGAGTATCTGGAGACGGATAGTCAGGGGCGTATCCTGCTGCAAAAAAAGAACCTTGAGACCATCGGCGCGCAGAACGACGTGCTGTTTGTCGGCATGCTGAACCGCTTTGCCTTATGGACACCGGATACCTTCGCTAACAAGCGCCTGAGTCAAACAGAACTCGCCGCCCGTCTCCGCGCCAAAATGAAAAAATCCTAAATCATAAATTTGAAATCATAAATCATAAATGGACACCGTCTATCACATACCGGCGATGCTGAAAGAGACCATCGAGGGCTTGGATATCAAGCCTGACGGCATCTATGTGGACGTTACGTTCGGAGGCGGAGGGCATTCGAGAGCTATTATAGAAAACCTAGGCAGTCTAGGTCACCTATATTCCCTGGATCAGGATGCGGACGCGCTGCAGAATGCGATAGAGGATGAGCGGTGGACATTTGTGCATAGTAACTTCCGATACCTGCGAAACTGGATGGACTATTACGGAGTGGACGGCATTGATGGTTTATTGGCTGACTTGGGGGTTAGTTTTCATCATTTCGATTGTCCGGAGCGGGGTTTCAGTTTCCGGTTTTCGGCGCCGCTCGACATGCGCATGAACCAAACGGCGAAGCGCACCGCAGCAGATATCGTGAATACGTACAGCGAAGAGGAATTGGCGAATATCTTCTACCTGTACGGCGAACTAAAAAACGGTCGCGGTATTGCGAAGAATATCTGTCGGGCACGTTCGCAGAAAGCGATAGAACGCACGGAAGACCTTGTAGCCGCTTCGCGTATTCCGGCAGAGATGAGCAAGGAGTTGGCGCGTCTGTTTCAGGCACTGCGTATCGAGGTGAACGACGAGATGGGAGCATTGCGGGAGATGTTAGTTGCTGCACGCGACCTGCTCAAACCCGGAGGACGGATAGCCATCCTGACATACCACTCGCTGGAAGACAGGCTGGTGAAGAATTTCCTCAGAAGCGGGAACCTCGAAGGAACGATAGAGAAAGATTTTTACGGCAATAACCTAAGCCCTTTCACGCTGATTGAGAAAGGCCGTGAAGCCTCAGCCGAAGAGGTGGCACGCAACCCGAGAAGCCGCAGCGCCAAGCTGCGCGTAGCTGAAAGACGCTAACCACTAACCGCTAACCACTAACCACTAACCGTTACATGGCAAACGCACATGACATACAGAGTTGGTTGAACGGCGATAAGCTGCGCAGTCAGAAGATCAGGGAGCAATATCCGCTGATTGCGTTGATTGTAGCGCTGACTTTCCTGTATATCCTGACGGGGTACCAATCCGCCAAGCAGCAACACCGCCTGACGGACACCAAGAAAGAGATGCTGGATGCCAAGTTCCGCTATATGACCATCAGTGCCGAACTGACGAACACCACGCGGCAGAGTCAGATATTAGAGGCCCTCAAAGCTAACGGTAGCGCACTGCAAGAGAACCGGATCCCGCCGGTGAAGATCAAATGAGTAACGAGCAAAGAAATACGGTTTGGCGTTTCGCGATGATTTTTATTGTTATCGCGTTAGGCTTTGTGGCGGTGATCGCCAAAATCATCTATATCCAGACCGTAGAGCGGGATGAATGGTTGAAGGTGGCGGAGAAACAAGTACCGACACATAAACCGATTGCAGCGACGCGCGGAAACATACTGGATTGTAACGGTAGCCTGTTGGCTTCCAGCATGCCGCAGTACTATGTTTATATGGACACGCGCGTGGAGGCCTTGCATCAGAAGAACGGTGCGCTCTTCAATCGGCATATCGACACCTTGGCGCTGGACTTGGCGAGAGTTGTCGGTGACAAGAGTGCCGCCGAGTACAAGTCGCATATCGTGAACGCCTACCGCAAAGGAGAGAAGCGTCTGCGCGTCTGCGACCAGCGTATCAACTACCTGCAGCGCCAGGAACTGATGCAGAACGAACTTATCAAGAAAGGTAAAATCAAAAGCGGTATTTTCTTTGAGGACCAGCATCGTCGTATCAAGCCTTACGGCATCCTCGCCAGCCGCACGATAGGCGGTATTTACGGCGAAGGAGGTAGCGGCAACTCGGGATTGGAGAAAGGTTTCGACAAAGAGTTACGCGGTGTCGACGGGTTGAGTAGTATCCAGAAAATAGGCGGTCGGTACGAGTCGGTAACGGAGATTGAGGCGCAAGACGGGGTGGATATCGTGACGACGATTGATGCCAACTTACAGGATATCGTGGAGAACGCGTTGTTAGTCAAAACAGCCGAACGGAGTGCCAAATGGGGTTGCGCCATCCTGATGGAAACCCGGACAGGTGCCATTCGCGCGATAGCCAATATAGACCGCAGCAAAGACGGCAGTTATTTCGAGGCGCAGAACCATGCCGTACAACGTGTAGAACCGGGTTCTACCTTCAAGACGATAGCCCTGACGGCTGCCCTTGATGACGGTAAGATAGATATCGACGACACGGTGAGCGTGAGCAAACAGCCGTGGAAATACTTCTCTGTCAAACACACGGACGCGCACCCGATGGACACCGTCTTAACCGTCCGGTCAGCTTTGGCTGTTTCGTCCAATATTGCACTCGCCAAACTGATCACACGCAGTTATGAAGGGTCGGCAAAGAAATTCGTGCGCCGCATCGAGAAAATGGGTCTGATGGACAGCGTCTATTGTGAGATCCCGGGCGCAGAGAAAGTGCGTATCGACGTGCCGAACGACACGGTGACGCTGAGCAAGATGTCGTACGGTTACTCCGTAGAGCTGAGCCCGATGCAGATCCTCATGTTCTACAACGCGATAGCCAATAACGGACGCATGGTGCGACCGATGCTCGTCACCGCCATCCAGCAGAACGGCGAAGACATCAAGCGTTTCCGACCAGAGACCGTGAAGAGTTCGATATGCGGTAGCGGAACCCTGCGCGATATCCAAGGAGCACTGCATGACGTGGTGTGGGACGATCACTTAGGCACCGCCGCCAAACGCATGTGGAGCCGCAAGGCGCAGTCTAACTTGGTGAGTATAGCCGGTAAGACCGGAACGGCACAGTTGTTCGTGCGCGGGCATGGCTATTCAGGCAAAAGACACCGCATCACGTTCGTGGGTTATTTCCCCGAAGAGAACCCGCGGTACACCTGTATATGCATGATCGAAGACCCTCAGTATCCCTACGATGCCGGCATGGACTGCGGCAGTACGGTGCGCGTGATAGCCGAGAAAACGATGGCCTACACAGGCTGTTATGTATATGAAAACGGAGAACGCAAATTAGAAAAACGATGATACTAAGCGAATTATTAAGCGTTATTGAACCGATAGAGGTGATCGGTTCGACGGACAAGGAGATCAAGAATCTGCATTTCGACAGTCGTAAGATTGGAGAAGGCGATTTGTTTGTCGCCCAGGTAGGCACAGCAGTAGATGGCCACACGTTCATTGATGGTTGTGTCGCCAAAGGCGCAGCAGCGGTCGTACTGTCGAATCGCGCATATATGCCAACTATCACCAATAACCAATCACCTATCACCTTTATCCTCGTGGACAACACCGACAAGGCATTAGGACTATTGGCAAGCAAATGGTTCGGCGAACCGAGCAAAGCCCTGACGCTGGTCGGTGTCACCGGCACGAACGGCAAGACGACGATTGCCACCTTATTATATAAACTCGTGCGCGCGCTAGGACACAAAGCCGGCTTGCTCTCCACCGTGGTCAATTATATCGAAGACGAAGCCGTGCCTGCCACCCACACCACGCCCGATGCGATCGAGTTGAACGGTCTGTTGCGGCGCATGGTTGATGCGGGATGCACCTACGCTTTCATGGAGGTCAGCAGTCACGCGATCGCCCAAGAACGTATAGCCGGTTTGGATTTTGACGGGGCACTGTTCACCAACCTCACGCGCGATCATATCGACTACCATAAGACCTTCGACAACTACCGCGACACGAAGAAACGACTCTTCGACGGCTTGAAGAAAGAAGCGTTTGCCGTGACCAACAAAGATGACAAGAACGGACTCGTCATGACGCAGAACTGCAAAGCCGCCGTACATACCTACTCCACCCGTGCGTTGGCGGATTACAAGGCACAGATTTTAGAGGAAGGCTTCGACGGTATGATGCTGAGTATCAACGGCAAAGAGGTGTTTGTTCCGCTTGTCGGACGGTTTAATGTATCAAACCTGCTTTGTATCTACGGCGCAGCGTTATGCTTAGGTTTTGAAGAGTTGGACGTGCTGCGCGTACTGAGTACGTTGAAGCCTGTTAACGGTCGGTTCGAGACGATCCACAGTGCCAAAGGATGGACCGCTATCGTCGATTATGCTCACACACCGGACGCGGTGGATAATGTGATACAGACCATCCGCGAGATCAAGAAAGAAGGTGCCAAACTGATCACCGTCGTAGGTTGCGGCGGCAATCGAGACAAAGGCAAACGACCGATGATGGCGCAGATAGCCAAACGCGGCAGTGAGCAGTTGATCCTGACCTCGGACAATCCGCGTGACGAAGAACCGAAGGACATCCTCAAGGACATGACAGACGGTCTGACAGCAGAGGAGTTATGCGCGACGCTCGTCATCGAAGACCGTGCCGCGGCGATTCAGACAGCCTGCACGCTGGCGCAGAAAAATGATGTCATTCTCATCGCCGGAAAGGGTCACGAGGACTATCAGATCATCAAAGGCGTCAAGCACCATTTCGATGACCACGAGCAAGTTCGGCAGTACTGCTAATTCGTTAAACATTAAACATTAAACATTAAACATTAAACAATGTTATACCACCTATTTGATTATTTGACAACGGCTTACGGACATTGGGCGGGCGCTCGCCTGATGACCTACATCTCGTTCCGCGCTATCGTAGCCGGCATCATTGCGCTCTGCATGAGTATATGGTTCGGTGATTGGTTCATCCGTTACATGAAGCGTCATAACATCTCCGAGACGCAACGCGATGCCGCCATCGACCCGTTCAACGTATCCAAAAAAGGTGTACCTACGATGGGCGGACTCATCGTCATTGCCGCTATCTTAGTGCCGTGTCTGCTACTGGGTAAACTGACGAACGTCTATATGATTCTGATGCTCGTCACCACCCTGCTCATGGGCACCTTGGGCTTTGCGGATGATTATATCAAGACTTTCCGGAAGAACAAAGAAGGACTCAACGGTTGGATCAAGATAGGCGGGCAGGTAGCTTTAGGTCTCATTGTCGGTCTAACCCTGCGTTTTGCGCCGGTGACCACGATGAATGAGGTGGTATCAAGTCATATCGAGAACAACATTGTCGTAGTGGACAAGAGCCCCGAGATCAAATCCACGCAGACCACAATCCCGTTTGTCAAGCACCATAACTTCAACTACGCAGACCTCTTCTCATGGACAGGCGAGACGAACAAATACCGTTTCGGGTGGATTTTCTTCGTGCTGCTGACCGTGTTTGTAGTGGCAGCCGTCAGCAACGGAGCGAACCTCAACGACGGTATGGACGGTATGTGTGCCGGTAACTCGGCGATAATAGGCATCGCGCTACTCATACTCGCTTATACCAGCGGTAGTGTGGTATGGGCTGAGTATTTCGACGTCATGTATATCCCGGGCAGCGAAGAACTGGTTGTGTTCCTCGCTTCGTTCGTCGGAGCACTCGTCGGCTACCTTTGGTGGAACGGTTTTCCGGCACAGGTGTTCCTCGGCGACACAGGCAGTCTGACGGTCGGCGGCATCATCGGTGTGTGCGCGATGATGATTCATAAAGAGCTGCTGATCCCGGTGCTTTGCGGCGTCTTTCTCATGGAGAGCGTGAGCGTCATCCTGCAGACACAGGTGTATAAATACTACAAAAAACGCGGACAGCGTGTGCGCATCTGGAAACGCACCCCGTTGCATGACCATTTCCGCACCAGCGTCGAACAGGTGCTCAAGAATGACCCCACATGCGTCATTCGCTTCAAAGGCAGTCCGAACCTGCATCACGAGACGAAGATTGTTCTGCGCTTCTGCATCGTCACGCTCATCCTGGCTGCACTCACAATCCTAACCCTTAAAATACGTTGATTATGAAAAGAATTGTAGTACTTGGAGCTGGCGAATCGGGTAGCGGAGCCGCTATCCTTGCCAAGGAGAAAGGATTCGATGTGTTCGTCTCCGACTGCGGTACGATCAGCGATCCCTACCGTGCACTGCTCGACCAGAACGGAGTCAGTTGGGAAGACGGCAAGCATTCGGAAGAACTGATTCTGAACGCTGACGAGGTGGTTAAGTCACCCGGTATTCCGACCACCGCACCGCTCATTCAGAAGTTGCAGGCACAGGGCACACCCATCATCTCCGAGATCGAGTTCGCCTCCCGTTACACGCACGCAAAGATGATCTGCATCACGGGTTCGAACGGCAAGACGACCACCACCTCCCTCATCTATTATATCCTCCGCAACGCAGGGCTCAATGTGGGTTTGGCAGGTAACATCGGTAACTCGCTGGCGCTGCAAGTGGCACACGAGGACCATGACTACTACGTCATCGAACTCAGCTCCTTCCAGTTGGATAACATGTACGACTTCAAAGCCGACGTAGCCATCTTGCTCAATATAACGCCCGACCATCTGGATCGGTACGATTATAAGTTCCAGAACTATATCGATGCCAAGTTCCGCATCACGCGCAATCAGACCAAAGAAGACTCGTTCATCTACTGGGCAGAAGATCCGGTCATCGACCGCGAGATGAAGAAGATTCAGTTGGGTGCAACGCTCTATCCGTACGGTTTCAGCGTGCCTAACCCGCTGCCCGTAGGCGAAGAGGAACTGGCACTCAAGGGAAAACATAACGTGCTCAACTCGATGGCAGCAACGATAGCGGCGAACGTAGTGGGCATCAAGAACGAAGTCATTCGCGAGAGTCTCAAGACCTTCCAAGGCGTTGAACACCGTCTGCAGTATGTAGCTACCGTGCGCGGCGTGCGGTTTATCAATGACAGCAAGGCTACGAACGTCAACAGTTGCTGGTACGCGCTCGAATCCATGACCACGCCCACCGTGCTTATCCTCGGCGGCAAAGATAAGGGTAACGACTACAGCGAGATTGATGATCTTGTGCGCGAGAAATGTCACACGCTCGTCTTCATGGGCCTGCATAACGAGAAACTGCGCGAACATTTCAAAAATCACACATCAAACATCACACATCAAACATTGAATATTATCGACACCGATAATTTGCACGACGCCATCCAAGGTGCCTTCAACGCTGCGCACGAAGGCGACACCGTTCTCCTCTCCCCCTGCTGCGCCTCCTTCGACCTCTTCAAGTCCTACGAAGACCGCGGCGATCAGTTCATGGCCGCTGTCCGTGCCCTATAGTCTAACAGCGCAGCGGTCTAACAGTGAAACGGTCCAACAGTGTAACGGTCTAACAATGAAATGGTCTCTCAATAATATTGACAAATCCTTCTGGATACTGTTCTTCGCTTTGATCCTCGTGGCGATCATCGCGTTGTTCTCGGCATCCTCGACGCTCGTCTATGCGCGCGGTTCGGCACTCGGCCCGATCGGTTCGCAGATGCTCTTCATTGTGCTCGGTGTCATCGCAGCCTTCGGTATCCAGTATATCCCTTCCTATTGGGTGCGGTTCGGCGGCTACGCGTTGTTGGGACTCAGCACGCTCTTGGTCTATTCAACGATGATCCCGGGCAATCCCTTGGTGGTCACCATCAACGGTGCAGCACGGTGGGTACGCATTGCCGGCATCACGTTCCAACCTTCGGAACTCGCCAAACTGAGCCTTATCATCGTGGTGGCTGACCAGTTGGCGCGTATTCGCTCGGAAGCCGACAAAAGTAAGTATTTCTACCGCACACTCATCATCGCCGGCATCGTCATGCTGCCGATCATGGCATCCAATCTCTCCACGGCGGTACTGATCGGTCTGATCGTCTTCTGTCTGTGGATCTTGGCACGTATCCCTTGGAAAAACACACTCTCCGTCGTCGGCATCGCCATCCTCGTCTTGGGTCTGGGATACGCCATCGTCGAGTTTGGTTTTGTGCGACCGAACAGACCCATGCACGGTCCGTTCAAGCGTGCTACCACGTGGGTGGCGCGTATCGACCGGCATTTCGTGGAAGATAACGGGTCTAAATACCAGTTAACCGATGATAATATCCAAGAGGTCTATTCGGCGGTTGCTATCGCACGAGGCGGCGCTTCGCCTGTCGGGGTGCTGCCCGGTAACAGCAAAGAGCGGGACTACCTGCCGCTGGCTTTTGCCGATTATATCTTCGCGATCATCGTCGAAGAGTCCGGTGTGTTAGGCGCAGCTTTTGTCATCTTCATCTACCTCGCCATCCTCTTCCGCGCGAGCAATGTGTCCAGCCGTTATTCGGACATGCCGGCAATGCTGATGACGATGGGGCTCGCACTCATGATCACTTGTCAGGCACTCATCTCCATGCTCGTCGCGGTAGGCCTGGGACCCGTTACCGGACAACCCCTACCCCTCATCTCACGAGGCGGCACATCGGTGCTCATCACCTCAATCTATTTCGGCATCATGATGGGCGTCAGCCGCGAACAAAAAGAACTCCGCGAACGCGAACAAATCACCATCGATTCTTCCTTCGATGATGCCCCCATCGTCACCTTAGAGTAAAAAATCCTCTTTTTTCTTGCATATTCCAAAAAATTGTTGTATCTTTGCAGCGGATTTTAGAGAAAGGGCTAAAAGTATGCCGGAAAAAAAGGTTAAAAGTAAAGAAAAAGACGTGCTCGAAAATACAGGCAAATCAAGAAAGGAGAAGTTTAGCAACTACTTGATTGACATCTCCAAGTATGTGATGACCGGTGTTGTGATAGCGTCTTTATTCAAAGACCTGAATGACAACCGTCCAATGCTGTATATAAGTGGACTTTTCATTGCCTTTACAGCTTTAGGTGTAGGTTTGATATTAACTGATAAAAAGAAAGGGAAATAATATGGGCGTTTATTTAGTAGCATTAACAGTAGGAGTTCCGTGTGCATTATTCCTTATCTATTGCGCAACCCCGAAAGGTAAAGATTGGATGAGACATAATAATCTCCTATGATGACAAATAGAATATCCAATTTTACCCCCCCCCATACGGCAAAAATGTCGTAAATGTAACAATACCATAGCAACGTCATAAGCGGTGCGCACATACTGTGCGTGCTGCTTTTTTGTTAGTCCAAAATTGCCAAAAATGATTCAAAAAATAACAACTTAAAATAATTAACATCATGAGAAAGATTTTCTTATTCATGGCCTTGTGCCTGACAACGGTCTTTGCTGCAAAGGCAGCAGACGAAATCTATGCTGTATGGGATGCTTCCACGACCACCCTCACGCTCCGCTATGACGACCAGCGTGAAGCCAATAACGGTGTAACCAACTGGTGGTATGACGCAACTATGAAAACTGCCACCAAGGTGGTCTTGGACATCAGCATGCAAAATGCCCTTCCGACAAGCACGTATCGATGGTTCTATGAGTTTGATCAACTGACAGAAATCCAAAATTTGGACTATCTGAACACCTCCGAAGTGACGAATATGTATTTAATGTTCGATGGTTGCAAAGCATTACAATCCCTTGATCTCAATTCGTTCAATACAGCCAAGGTGGAGGATATGAATAGTATGTTCGATGGTTGCGAATCATTAACTTCTCTTGATCTCAGTTCGTTCAACACCGAAAAGGTAACGGATATGGGTGTTATGTTCATGTTTTGCCATTCATTAAGCTCTATTAAGTTCGGCGCTTCGTTCAATACAGCCAATGTGACGAGTATGGGCGCTATGTTCTATCAATGTCTTTCATTAAGCTCTCTGGATGTCAGTTCGTTCAACACCGAAAAGGTAACGGATATGAGCAGTATGTTCTCTGATTGCACAGCATTGACCTCTCTTAAGTTCGGTGCTTCGTTCAATACCGCCAACGTTGAATATATGGAGACGATGTTCTCGAATAGCAAATTATTAAGTTCTCTGGATCTCAGTAGTTTTAACACCGCAAAGGTAACGACTATGGAGGGTATGTTCGCGAATTGCCCTGCATTGACCTCTCTAGATCTCAGTTCGTTCAATACTGAAAATGTAACGACAATGGAAATGATGTTCTATAATTGCACTGCCCTTACTACCATATACTGGAATGAAGATTTGAGCCAACGGTCCGGTCTTAGTAGTACGGATATGTTCGATGAATGCACATCCTTGAAGGGCGGTAACGGAACGGTATATGATTGGAACCATATAGACGCCGCCTATGCCCGTCCGGACGAAGTAGGTAATCCCGGCTATTTTACAAAGAAAACGACAACAGGCATTGAGCAAACAAATGAGGAAATGAAAAAATGTGAAAATGCGAAAATCCTCCGCGACGGTCAACTCCTCATCCTCCGTGACGGCAAGACCTTCACCGCCACCGGCGCAGAGGTAAGATAATTTCTGGGACCATTGTATATTTAAAATATTTTTATTATCTTTGCAGCCGATTTAACATCAAGGTGCGGAGTAAGGCCGATTGGACCATAGGGATTAAGCCTTTCAAAAATGTTCTGCCCCCACACCTTATACA
>Ga0310690_10005773_pt1 | contig 16594 bp, 29 predicted proteins | sample AusTroGonzalo_MG_2_FD_207661 | JGI IMG/M metagenome (GOLD analysis project Ga0310690, IMG submission 207661) | Bovine rumen microbial communities from tropical cattle in Woodstock, Queensland, Australia - Gonzalo_04 (v2) (version 2) | ecosystem: Host-associated > Mammals > Digestive system >... | reverse complement strand
CAAACTGTTCTAATTGCTCTACTCCCCCTCTTTTATACATCTTATGATTATATTCATATGAATATGCCAAATCATATGCCTTTCGTAAATAACCTTCTACTAAAATATTTCTATCAGTAATAGACAGGTCCTTTTCATCTTCCTTTTTAAAGAATTTAAACATATAATCCATTCCTTTCTTTTTATAATATAATTATATAATAATTTTATACCGTTTGTCAATTATTTTTTTAGGCTTTTCATCAACTTTTCTGGCAATGATCCAGTAGAAGCCATATAAAAGTCTAAATATTTATATTTATCAGTTTTTTCTTTTATGTTTTGTGCTTCTGCCATGAGTTCTCCCCAAGTTCTCATAGATAAGAAAATATATCCATCTTCAAACACGGGAATACCTCGCCAATATTCAGACTGATGAGTATCACCATATATTACATAATTATTATCTATAATATCTTTTATGATTGCTTCTTTGTGAGGAATATCATATTCTGCTTCATCATACATAGTGCAAGTTTTAAAATAAGGTATTTGCTTTAATTTTGGAAAAATCTGAAATACCTCATCATAAGAAAACCAATCTATTAAATCTACTTTTTCCATACTATCACCTTTTTAAATGGTCTTCCATCAAGGACTCGAACCTTGAACAATGCGTCCGTAGCGCATCGGTTTATCCATTAGCCTAATGGAAGATAATTGGAGGAGGTCCTCCAATAATGAAAAAAAGAACTTTTATTCTGGGGCCTGGGCCACCCGTTCCAGGATACAACACATCGACTAACTCCCGTTGAGTCTACACTTAAGCATTTCTGCCGGTACAGGAAGTGGACTTTCACTGTTTCCCCATATAAAAAATAAGTCGGCTAATGGAATTGCACCATTAACAGCATGCTTTAAAGCTTAGCACCTAGCTAACCGACATAATGGCAGGGGCTGTAGGATTCGAACCCACACCCCGGGTTTTGGAGACCCGTCTTTACGGTTTTGCTTACCACTACGATTTTCATCGCCCTGAAGGTTTGTGGTCTGGAGTACGTCTTCACCATATCTTGCGACTTAGGTGGCAGATTATCTACTCTCTACGGGCTGCTTACGCATTCCCTCGGCGTTGTCATCAGCATTACCTGTTAAGAGTTCGCCGATATCATCTGCTCCACTTATATTATTTCTAATATAAGGCTCCTGTTAGTATGTTTTTCTGTATTTTTGCCTATCGCTATTTTTGTTTTTAGATTTATAAGTATCTAATTGACTATCGCAATTTGGACATATAAGTCTTAAATTACTTCTGGTATTGTCATCAGCCCTTCCATTTATATGGTCTAATATAAAAATTAATTCCTTATTATTCCATATATTCGGAATACCACATATGGCACATTTATACTTTTGTTCTTTTAAAAAGAACTTTTTGTAATTTCGCATATGTTTATTTCCTAAAGCAATACCATTATCTTGTAAATACTTATTATAATGTTCTTGTGAGTGAAACTCATTATAACATTCTCTACTACAAAAATATTTAGCGTTTTTATTGGTAAATAATTTACCACATTTTTTACATATTTTCATACTTATTAAAGACCGCTGTGCTACCATTACACTAAGCCCCTATCTTCTCTCTAAGAAAATCTCTTTATCTGTATAACGAATAGTATTATTCTCGTCTTCTAATCACTCCTCGAGGGTGATATAATCATTGAGAGTAATATAATCTTTAAAATCTATTGCTAAATTATTTTCTTCAATAATTTGTTGATAAAAATTACGCATGTAAGTAAACAAATCTTCTTGTTCACAAACATTTTTATCTTTCAAAGCATTCAATATATCAAAAAAGAACTCTTTTCAATAAACATTTAATTGATATGAATACATTAAAGTCATATCATATTTATTTATATATAATCTTTTTTTAGAAAGTTCCTCTAATTGATAACCTTCTATTTTCATAGAACCTCCAATATTAAATGGCAGGGGAATTAGGAGTTGAACCTAATCGACAAGAGTTTTGGAGACTCACCGGCAGCCGTCGCCTTTCCCCTAAATAAAAATTATAGAGTTTCTATAATTTTTTCATATTCCGCTTCTATTTCTTTATTTTTAGTTTTTGTTCTTTCAAGGTTGCTTTTAACTTTTTCAAGATGTTCTTGCCAAAGTTGTGTTATTTCTTCTGCATATGCCACTTCAGTTTCTTGTTTTAATTCTAATTTTTCATAATATTTTAACCAAGCCTTAGTGTTTGCTAAAGTAGCACCTAATTCTGGATTATATTCATCTTCTTCATGACACTTTGCTATACCTTTTACTTTAATACCATTTTCTTTATCTATTAAAATAACGATATTTAATTTATGCTCATCATTTCTAATAACTTGTTTTTTCATTTTTTTCTCCTTTCTAATTACCATGGAACAAAAGTATTATTTATAATATCTCCCATAGTAGTTCCATTGTAATTAACTGTATATCCGCCAAGATTATTACTTACAATACGAATACCTTCTCCATTATTTATATTAGTAGAAGCATCTACCTCTGTCTCCACATTTTCATCCACTAAAGGTTCGTCTTCAATAACAGCTATATTCACTTTTCCTGTATAATTAGTACATCCATCTATAGCCATTTTATTTGAATATATCCATATAGCATGCTCGTCTGTATTGCCAAAGCGTCTTACATTAACTGAGCCGTGATGAAGAAAAATCGTAGAACTAACATTCTCTACTAATCCATCTTTTTCACCATTACGACGAACTCTAAAAGCGTGGTGATGTCCTATTACTACTAATTTATCTACTGATGGAATTGGTAAATGACTATTTTCTATATCCCATAATCTAAAATGTTCATCTGTATCATGCCAGTCTTTTACCATAGGATCTAAACCAGCATGAACAAAGACACAATTCTTTGTTTCAAAATATGGTAACATTGCATTAATCCATTCCCTAACGCCTGTTCTTAATATTCTATTACGAACTTCATTTAATGCTTCAACAGAAAATTGGGATTGATTTAGATTTCCAAAGCTAGAAATAGTTGCTCCTAATCCATTATGAAGAATATTAAATAAAACATATTCTCCATCCATACCTTTGTCTAAATATTCTTTAAACATAAGGTCATGATTACCCATAACACAGATAGCATTATTATCTCTTAAAAATTTCCATATAGGTAAACTTTTTGGACCTCTATCAAAATTATCTCCAATACTTACTAATACGTGATTTTTATTATGACTATCATATCCAGCTTCTTGTAATCCTTTTAACAAAGCATCGTACTCTCCGTGAACATCACTAAAAACAAAATAAGTTTTTTTCATAATTTCACCTTCTTTATTAAAAAATGGCTAAGACCCAGGTTTTGTTTTATCTTAACCTTAGCCTGATAAAATCCGATTAAAAGCTTTCCATTTAAACAGAACAGCGTTATTCATCCGTACCTGGATCTTAAAAAGTGTCCCTATGGGTTCTGCCCCCATTCAACTCTAAAAATGCTCAGGACATATGGTGGAGATGGTCGGAATTGAACCGGCGTCCGAAAACTAATTGAAATTTACAAATCTCATTCTTACCTTACAAGTTTTGGTTATTTCGTTCTATCTATTTTTCATACCAAATAACAATCTTTGAAAAAAGCCAGTAATAAATAGTTAATCAAAGTTAAACAATTACTGGATGTTATCACTTTGGCAGGTCGAGAGAGTTTAGTTCTTTTATACTTTGGCCTACCTGCTCCGGCTACTGATATAAAAGTCGCTTTTGCTTTAAATTACGCTAAAGCAGCTACATTTGTAGCGAATAAAGATTTAACTTTATTAGCGATTTTTGAAAAAATGTTTCCATTTATATTTTTTTTGAAGTTTACGCATATCTACGACTTGTATTGTAAATATAATTATTCCCGTCGAAACCACTACATCCCCATAATAAATTTAATTGGTGGCAGTGGATAGAATCGAACTATCAACCTTTCGGATATGAGCCGAACGTTATAACCATTAAACTACACTGCCAAAAAATTGAGTTGATTACTCAACTCATATGGAATACACCTTTGAAACGAGGAAGATTCGAACTTCCATATTAATGTTTTTCCTTTTAAACTATCAATCAAAATAAAATTCTTCGTTGTGATACCCTATCACAATTTATCCCGCACAATCTGGAGCGAAGACATATATATCCAATATATGCAAAATGTCTTACGTCAGGCCGTAATTCAAATCACATATTTTCAAAGGTTTGATATTTTATGCGAAGTTTCTTTCTTCGGTTGAATTATTTATCATATAAAGTTTTATGTTTTATCTTAATGGTCCTACTATCTCCGCAGGATAGCGACTTTTGACGGCTGCTGTTTTGTTATACTTTATACTCACGGTTAACTCTCTTAGAATATTAAAGTGATTAAGTTTAACACTCTTTTTCTTAAAACCTGTAATGTTTTATTACCCATATCTCAAGTTTAATACTGCTATAAACACGTCAATCAATGACTTGTCATTAAATTCCCTGGGTTTATAACATATTAAATATCAATATACGCTTTTTGTCATTACTTTAACGATAATAAAGCATTTCCTCATTACTAACGTCAAAATCAATTTTATTTTTTTCAAAATTGATAAAACAATTATACTATAATTTTTTCCATTTGTCAATTATTTTTTATAAAATAATCTTAAACTTTTATACTCACCATTTACCTTCATAGATATAGGATTAGTTTTTTCTAAATATCCTTTGTTTACTAAAACACTTAATAGATTAGCAACACTTTTAATATTCATTTCCATAATAATATCAACGAAATCAACTTCTGGAATATCCTTTAAAAATGGATGATCTGCTAATTCTTCATTTTCACTTATATAATCCAATATAGCATATGAAGTTACAGCACTATTTGTATCTATTGCTTTCATCATATCAACAGTTGCTAAAACTATTTTTGCTTTATTACTTAAATTATCCATAATCAGTCTCCTTCCTAAAATTCTTTTGAATAGATTTTAAAATTACCAATTATATTACCTTTATCATTTAATATATTATTACTATTTATTTTATATAAATGATTAAGTTCTTTAACTGTTGATTTAACTAAATCTACCATATCTTTCTTTCCAACAGAACTATCTCCTACTATACTATATTTACTTTCATCAAAAAGTAATTTAATATCAGCATAATATTTTTTCATAACTCTACCTTTCCTAAAGAAAATTATAATTTTTTTTCTTTATGAATATATTATAAATTAAAATGGCAGATAAAAACAAGTGTTTTACTTAAATTTTTCTAAATTTGATGTTAATATATTATTATATAAATCAAATGTTTGCTTATATACTATTTTTGCTTGGTGATTAGAGAACTCTTTCATTAGATTATATACTTTTTTATAAGTAAAATGTATATTTATTCTATTACTTAATGTTCTCGGTTCTTCATACAATCTTTTTAATTTTTCTATATAACTGAAAAATATTTTATTATTCATAAAAACCTCCTATATATAATACTAATTATATTATAGTATAATTTTTTCCTTTTGTCAATTATATTACAATATTTTTTTCTTTTTTTAAATTCAAATATATTATATTATAATACAGCTCCTTTTGTCAATTAAAAATATAAAAAAATTTTTTCTTACAAAAATCTTGACAAAGGAAATATATATAATATATAATACTACTTATAATAATCTTGTAGTATAGTATAGTAGAGATAAATAATAATAAGTAAAATAATGTAAATTATACTTTTCAAATGGAAGAAAAATATATTACTCTTTTAAAATCATTATTATATAAAATATTTTTTTAAAAATAACTTGTGAAGAGGTCAATAATTTGATATAATATATTTAACAAAAAAGAAAAATATATACATTATATTGAAAGGAAGGTGATTATTATGATGGATTTTGTATTAGGTTGGGTATTAGGTAGAAATAGTAAAAAAAGGTATATAACCCATAATACTATATCTACCGTAAAACCAGAAATAGATATTCCTAAGGATTATAGTTATTCTCCTATTGAAGAAATAGAAGGTATGGATTCAACATTGGAAGAAAATTATAGAGATTATGAAAGAGCACATTGTGTAGTTATAGTAAAAAATGGAGTTGTTAAATATTATATAGAACAATATATACCTATTACTACACCAGATTTTCAAAAATATATTTAAAAAAACTTGAAATTTGGAGTAATTATATTATATAATTTATTTGTAATTAAATGAAAGAGGAATTATATGAAAAAAGAGTTATTTGTTAAAACAATGAATAAGATACAAAGTTTAAATGAAGAACAACACGAATTTAATGATATGTTAAAAAAGATAGACCCTGAATTTGGAGGGGGATACATTTATAGTAAAGTAATAGATTTTATGATTGATATATTAAAGGAATTGGTTAACGACAAGTATGATGAAATAGGTTATTATGCTTGGGAATTAGACTTTGGAAAATCATATAAAGATGGGTGTATAACCAGTTTAGATGGAGAAGTTATTAAATTATCTACTCCTGAAGAGTTATATGATTTAATTGAGAAAGATAATGAAGAAACTACTACTGAAGTAGAGATAATTTAAAGCAATTATTTTGCTTTTCTAAAAGAGTATATCTATGTTACCCGGAGGCGAAGCATTGCGCGTACCTATGATGGCTCTAATGTTTTCAGGCGATATACTTTTTTAGAAGAGCAATATACTCTTTAATTTATAGAAAGGAAACAAATTATGGAAAAACCATTAACAGCAAATCAAGAAAAAATATTAAATGTGTTAAAGAGCGACTTTCCAGATGGAGCTTTTGCAGATGAAATAGCAATTAAATTACCAGATACAGGAATAGCATCAATTAGAGCAACATTAACATCATTGGCAAATAGAAATTTACTTGCTAAAGAAAAAGCAGATTATGAAGGAAAGATGAAAACACATTACACATTAGTTTAGTTAAGTTCTAATCAAAAATACTTATCGTCAGCACGCGCGGCAATCGTAATTCCGCCCCATTTAAGAGATTTGTTGGGTGAGGACAAATCTCGCGAGTTGCTTGGTTGGGTGAGTTGGCTTAAACCAGCAGATTGCTAATCTGTCGAACGAGTAATCGTTCCACTAGTTCGAATCTAGTACCAAGCGCCATTTTTATAGGGGGATAAAATGAATACAACTGTGGAACTAATAAAAAAAATAGATGATGTAAAAAGTAGAAGGGAATTAAATAATCTTGCTTATGAATTAGCCTGTCGTATTTATGTACCTTTTTCGGGAATAAATTTTGACGATTTATTATATAGACTTGGATACAGACCTGCTAATTATAATGATTTATTATTTGATAATCCAAAAGAAAAGAAACTGTAAAATATGTGAAGATTAGCCCAATGGTTAAGGCGCTAGTTTGTGGCACTAGATATAAGAGTTCGATTCTCTTATCTTCACCCATTTTTAATGGCTTGTTGGGGGAGTCTGGTTTAACCCACCAATCTTGAAAATTGGCAAACGTGGAAGCGTTTCTACCGTTCGAATCGGTAACAAGCCGCCATATATGCGCCGGTAGCACAAAGGATAATGCACAGGTCTTCTAAACCTGCGATTGTGAGTTCGATCCTCACTCGGCGTACCATACAGGCTGGTGATGAAATGGTTATCATGATGCTCTGATACGGCATTCTTCCGGGTTCAAATCCCGGCTAGCCTACCATTTTATTATAAGGAGGAAACACGATGAATTCAACTCGTATAGGTGATATAGGCGTTGCTGCTGTTATTACTAGATGTATGGAGAAAAATATACCTGTATACTTACCATTCAGTGATAATGAAAAAGCAGATTTAATTATTATAATAAACAATGAACCTATTAAAGTTCAAGTAAAAACTACTATGATAGATAAAGATGGTGTTTCTAGTTTTAATACTTGTTCTTCTACAAGTGCTATATATAATAGAAAATCTGTATCTCATTCTTATACTAAAGATGAGGTAGATTATTTTATGCTTTATAATGTTGCTCGTAAAGAGATATATTTTGTACCTCAAAATATTTGTGGTAAAAGGGGAATCCAAATCAGACATACCCCTGCTAAAAATAATCAACAACAAGGTATAAAATGGGCTAAAGATTATTTATTTTAATACCTTTATGGTTAAAAAGATACATACGCCTGTCGTCTAACGGTTAGGGCGCACGGCTTATATCCGTGTTATCGGGGTTCGAATCCCTGCGGGCGTACCATGCTGGAATGTTGTAATAGGTAGCCAAGACAGTCTTAGAAACTGTTGCCGCGAGGCGTGTGAGTTCAAGTCTCTCTTCCAGCACCAAAAAAGTAAAGAAGGTGAATATATGTTTTTAATTCGCACTTTTAAAATAGAAAATAATAAAATAATTTTAGGTAGAACGCCTGGATACTATTTAACAGCAGAACAGTGCTTTAGATGTATCAACAATAATATTTGTGATATTTTTGAAGATGGATATTATAATTTTGCTGTTATAGAGAGTATTGAACCAGGTCTTTATCAAGATGGACGAGATATACAATGGTTTTATTATGACAAAAAGAATAATATGGTATCAACTGTAGCTCCGCCACATATACAAAATTATTTTATAGAAATAGGTTAAACACTTGTAATTTAGTCTTAAAATATTATATAATTATTATATAAGAAATGAGATGATAATATGAAAAAGTTTGACCCAATTAAATTAAGTTATAAACAAGATTTGATATTAAAAGTTTTAAATGAAGAATTTGCTGGCTCAGCTTTTGGACCAGAGTTATTGTCTGATTGTGAAAATGAAGATTTAAAAAAACTTTCTATCAATGAAATAACTTGGGCTATATTACGATTAAGAGATAGTAGCTTAGTTACGAGTAAAAAATTATTATATAAAGGGCGTGTATTAAACAAATATACCATAACTCCTTATGCCATATATAATTTTTTAGAAAAATAGACTTGATTTTTGGAGTAGAAAATGATATAATTGATTTATCAATTTTAAAAAATACTAATATATTAAGTGCCCTCGGAAATTTTAGGATTGACCGTGAAAGCTCGTAAATACCTGCAGGGATAGTGAGAAAGGCGATGAACTTATTAACAACCTAACAATAGACCCCGTTAATACTGAAAGATGGCCTACCAACGAAGTATTGGATTTATAGGAGACGTGGCTTTCAGCGATAGTTGTTAATGTATAACACGGCACTGGTTTGCTTTGTGAGCGATTCTCACAAAGATTAGAAGGCTGACCGAGTCCAGTTTTTTGGAGAAAAAGCACGAGTAGAGAACCGTGGCTCTACAAGATGGGAGATGACAGCCCCAGCCTAGCTTCGGCGACCTATAGGGTAAAACACAAAATAGAAGATTACGGCGTAAGCCAGACGAGAAAATCGTCGCTGTCAATTAATGCCGAAATAGCTCAATTGGTAGAGCAATTGATTTGTAATCAATAGGTTACGGGTTCGATTCCTGTTTTCGGCACCATATGCGGATGTAGTTTAATGGTAGAATGATAGCCTTCCAAGCTATTTATAGGGGTTCGATTCCCCTTATCCGCTCCATGGTTCCATGGTGTAGTGGTTATCACGATGCCCTGTCACGGCATAGACGGGGGTTCAATTCCCCCTGGAACCGCCATTATCATCGGGAGAGGTGATTCCTCTCGACCGGTGGCCTTTAATCGGGGGATTAGTTCAGTGGGAGAACACTTGCCCTGCAAGCAAGGGGTCATGAGTTCAAATCTCATATCCTCCACCATTTTGGGTTGTTAGCTCAGTAGGTAGAGCACAGCACTTTTAATGCTGGGGTCCAGAGTTCAAACCTCTGACAACCCACCATAAGTAGAGAGTTGGCAATGAATGCTTTATTAGTGATATATAAATCTATACAATCAGTAATTGAGGTGATTGATTTATAGAAGGCAAAAAAGAACCGTGACTTTCCTCAATGGAATTCGGACGCCCACGCACATATAATAAAACATTCATTGGCAACCCCCTACCTGAAAACACGTAGCGAGCGAAGCGTCAATATATAAAGAAGCAATGATACTACGACGGGATTATGTTGTCTCTGGCGAATGGAGTTTGGTAAAGCCAGAACGCTCTGTGTGAAAAATCACAAAAATTTACCACTACCTGTTTTATTTTCTTGGGAGTAAATAATAATATGAAAACTAATAAAACAAATAGCCCGCTCCCCTCGGGGGGTAGGTCTAAAACTGTGATTAAGAAGGTTATCATTTTATTCATTACAATAATGATAAGTTTATCAATTTTATTGATGCCATGTTTGGTAAGCTCAAAAAGTATATTATACGAACCTTCACAAGTATCAGCCGCAGAGGTTGATTTGATGACTAAATATAAAAATACGACAATAAGTAATTTTGTCCACGAGTTAGAAGGTCAAGGTTATTCCAATGTTCAATGGTCATTAGCACCATTAGCAAAAATGGAAGGCATCAACTTTTCAGCCCGTAGCTTTGACCCAGAAGAAATGAAAACCGCGGTATTAAGAAATTATATATTTACCGTAGAATACGTTTCTACAGCTCTAAACGAAAATACAATTTATTACTTTAAAACAGCACAAGAAAGTGATAATTTTATTAAGGAAATAAATAAATACGGGAAAATAGAATTTACATTAAGTAAAGTTCAAAAATCAATAGGCGAAGAAACTTCTTCTCAGATTTTAGAAGAAGCTATCGCTTCAGCAAAAAAGGCTTATGAAGAAAGAATAGAAGCAGAAAAACGAGCAGCAGCTCAGCGCAAAGCGTCATATTCTGTATCTATGGGATCCATAGCCTTAGACAATCCAATAGTTGCTTATGCCGTTCAATTTAACGGTAATCCATACGTTTCTGGTGGAACGAGTTTAACTAATGGTACGGATTGTAGTGGATTTACGCAAAGTATTTACAAACATTTTGGTGTAAATATACCACGTACTCCTTCTGCTCAAGCATCTGTGGGGCAATATGTTCCATTTGACCAATTGCAGCCAGGAGATTTAGTATTTTACAGTGGTAATGGTGGTGCAAGTATTACGCACGTTGCCTTGTATGTTGGTGGAGGGCAGATTATTCATGCTCGTACTCCAGCAAAAGGTATAGGTATTACTACTGCTAATATAATGGTAAAGATGACAGCAAGAAGAGTTATCTAATCCAATAATAATTAAGAAATTAAAACAGGTGTATAAATGGCGGCTTCGTCAAGAGGTTAAGACATAACCCTTTCACGGTTACATCGCGGGTTCGAATCCCGCAGTCGCTACCATGATAATGAGGTATTAATTCATTAGGTAAAAATATAAGTTTTGACCTTATAAACTACTATATATATAGGAGGATATATGGAAACAAAACAATGTAGTATATGTGGTTTAGAAAAACCATTAGCAGATTTTGCTTTTAGAAATAAGACCAAGGGTACTTATAGAACTAATTGTCGTAAGTGTCAAAGTCAGATGGTTAAAGATAGATATGATAGGAATAAAGACATTTTGAACCAAACAAAGATTGGTAAATGTTGTGAAAAATGTGGATACAATCGCTGTATTGAAGCATTAGATTATCATCACACAGACCCTGATACTAAATTAGATACAGTAGCTCGTTTAGCAACTCATTCTAATATAGAAACCGCTTTGGAAGAGATAAAGAAATGTTCTATTTTATGTGCTAATTGCCATAGAGAATATCACTATCTACAAAGAACTACTGGTATAACCTTGGAAGATTTCTTAAAGTAATTTTCATTGCTCCGTGGTGAAGTGGTAACACAGACGACTTTGACTCGTCGATACATTAGTTCGAATCTAATCGGGGCAACCAATTTAAAAATAACCTAATGAGTTAGTGCCCGAACCATTCGGAGGTTGGCCCAACTTGGTTAAGGCACTACGCTTGGGACGTAGGGATTGGGAGTTCAAATCTCTCACCTCCGACCATTATGGCTTGATAGCTCAGGTAGTAGAGCAAGAGACTGAAAATCTCTGTGTCGGTAGTGCAAGTCTATCTCAAGCCACCATATTGCTCGCTTATTTCAGTTGGTTAGAAAGCTTGCCTTACAAGCAAGAGGTCGTAGGTTCGAGTCCTTCAGCGAGCACCATTTAGAAAGAAAGTGATTTATATGAAATATATATGTCCTGTTTGTGGCAGAGAATTTGAAAAAGATACGAGCGTATCCCAACATTTTCTAAAATGTTGGAAACGAGAAAATCCTCATCATAAATCTAAGCCAGCTCCTCGTAGTGAAGATATTAATATTAGGGAGATGAGTGATGATATGAAAGAGTTTTTTAATTCTTTTGGAGCAGAATAATGAATGAGGTAATGGTAAAAACTCATTTAATTATTACCGATACTCATGAGGAATATTATGTAAAATGGTGCGGAAATATTAGTGATAGTAAACCAAAATTAAAGGACAATAAACCAATTTTTGTAATTGCTAGCAAAATTGGAAAAGTAGAATTAAATACTGTTGATACAAAGTTTTTGGAAAAAATTGCTAAAAGGATGACGGTTCCGAAAGGAAAAAGCGGAGTAACTACTGATGTTGCTCGCATATATATAAAACAAATAGACAATAGTGAAAAACTTGTTGGAATTGTTATTCACGACCATATAAAACAATTTGCTCCAATGTATGACAGGGTTTATTATAAATAAAATGGTATTTTTTATTTAAAAAACTTGAAATTAGGAAGAGTTTTATATTATAATATTTATAGAAATTGAAAGAAATATATTCAATTTCTCGTATGCGATGCTTGACTCATATAAGAGGAGAGAATGAGGTTCCCAGCCGTGATTGGCTCAGCGGGGAGGGATACAAACAATATCCCCGGACAGTAATTTTGGAGGTAATTATGGAAGAAATATGGAAAGATTATATCTATAATTATCAGGTCAGTAATTATGGTAGAATAAAAAATAAAGAAACGAATAAGGTACTTAAACAGGTAATTACAAAAAAAGGTTATTGTCAAACAACAGTATCTTTAGGGCAACGAAATAATTATAAGATTGTAAGAATACATAGAGCCGTAGCAGAACTATTTATTCCCAATCCAAATAATCTACCTCAAGTAAATCATATAGATGGCGATAAAATGAACAACAATGTCAGTAATCTGGAGTGGTGTGATTATAGTTATAACAATCAGCACGCTTATGATAATGGTTTGCGAAGACCTACAAGAGGAGAATTACACGGTATGCACAAATTAACTCAAGAACAGGTTAATCAAATAAGGAAAGAATATAAACCACATAGCCATGACGCAAATATGTACATATTGGCTAATAAATATGGGGTTAGTGTAGGTGCAATTTCAAATATAGTTACTAACATTAGTTGGTAATAAAACATATGCTCGTGTGGCGGAATGGTAGACGCAACGGACTTAAAATCCGTTGGGAGCAATCCCGTGGAGGTTCAAGTCCTCTTACGAGCACCAATAAAATGAAAGTAGGTGTTAATATGGCAGGAAAAAGACCATATTATGTTATAACTTATACACGTGATTGTGATGGATATGATAGTTATTTAACATATATTGGAACTAATTGGAAAGCAGCATATCAAAGATATTTAAGTTTAATAGAATATATAAAACAAAGAGAATTTATTGATTATGGGGCTAATGAAGATGAATTAAATATTGATATTCGCAGAACAGATACACCTTTACGTGTAGGAAATGATATTTATTCTTATATAAACAATGATGATAACTGTTGGATAAGTATTTGTTTAAAATGCGTAAATACGCATAAATTTTTAGACAGCGGATACGAAGCAAGGTATAAAAATCAATTTCCTAATAGTAAATATTAGGAATTATTATGGGAGTGTAGTCCGTTAAGGAGACGGGAGGGTCTGTAAAACCCTTACTTATAAGTCCGAGTGAGTTCGATACTCTCTACTCCCACCATAAAATTGGAGGATATCAATGTTGTTTGAAACTAATAAAGATAAAGGAAGAGCCGGACTTGCGGCTGCTATTGGGTATTTCGGTACTCATGGCTATACCGTATCACTTCCATTAAACGACACTCAAGATTATGATATGCTTGTAGATAATGGAACTATTTATCGTATTAGTTGTAAAGCCACGGGTGAAAAAACAAAGTATGGGGTGTCCGTTGTTAATCTACGAAATTGTGGAGGAACTAATGGAGCCGTATATGGAAGAGAGCGAGATAAAAATATAGATTTTATTTTTGTGTTAAATGAAGATGGAGAGATGTGGTTATTACCAAAAAATATACTAACATCTAATGCCATTAATCTTGGTGATAAATACGAACAATATAAATTATAAGGCTCATTTCCCCCACCATTTTAAAAGAAAAATTACTTGATTTTTTCTTATAATATTTGATATAATAATATTATGAAAAGGAGAAAATATGATAGAATTGATAGGATATGTAGTAATAGCAATAATTATTGTTATGATTATCAATATTTTAGCAGCGGACGAAGCAGAAATAACATTAACTCTTAATGGTAAAAAAGTAGTCCATTATGTAAAAAAAGATGAGAAAGATGGTGAATAGTATGTTTAAGTCAAAAAAGAAAAAGTTAAAAGAAGAATGCTGGAACTTGAATTATTCTTTTATTGAGTGGTTACATCAGCATTTAAAGGTATATAAAGAAGACGCTAGTAAAAATGTAGATTTAACTTATCATAAGTTTAATTATAAAGATAAAGAGTACACCCAATTAGAGATTATAGATAAACTAATAGAATTAACAGATGCTTTAATGTTTGAAGAAAAATACTTTGATATGAAAGAAGAAACTGACGTAAAAGTTAAAGAAATGTTAGATTTATTTGTATTAGTTTTTCCAGCTCTATGGTGGTAAAGAAAGGAGAATATTATGGTAAATTGGAATGAAGAAGCAGTTGATGAACTTTTAACTAAAAGTATAGGAGAAATCAGAGAAATGTTAGCCTATGAAGATAGTGCTTTAAGTTTTGAGGATTTCTTGCTTAGCAATGGTTGGATTGAAATAGATGAAGATGATTGCGATAATGATTGGAATGAAGAAGAAGACGAAGAAGAAGATGATGAATACACTGAATTACCCAGTGACCAAGAAGCATTGGCTAATCAAATTGCCGATGATATACTTGATGAAAAATATACCATTGATGCCATCAGAGGTATGTATAGTTCAGAATTTATTAACCGAGTTGAAGAATTGGTTGAAGAATAAAAAAAGAGGGCTTGGTTAGGCCCTCTTTTATTTTTTTAGGAGGATAATATGATATTAAGCATAGCATGTGCTTTATTAGCTGGTTGGTTTTTGAATTTATTTGGTTTTGCAGCTCTTGTGAGTAAAGGAATAGCACAATTAGGAGGTCCTGAAATAGGAATTGCGGGATATTATTTAATTTTTGCGGCAGCAGGATTTCTTAAAAATATATTTGGGCGAATAAATTTTAACGTAAATAGCGATTAAAAAACTTGATTTTAGCGTCCAAAATATTCTATAATATTTTTATAAAAAGGAGAAATATTATGAGAGATATAGAAAGATTAGACAAATTTTATGATGAATTAAAAAGGATACATAAATTATATTTCCCTGATTGGCGTGAATTCCAATTATTTTATAATATGTTTGCTGACATGAAAGAGGATCCTTTTTATTGGGAAACAGACCAAGCAATCAATTATATTCAAGAATATGCTAAAAAGTATGGAAGTAAATTAGCAAGGAGATTAGATGACAAATGTATAAAATAATTGACAGTATAGCAGCTCATTGGAGTGTTTATAAACTTAATAAAAAGTTAAAAAAAGATGTATTCAAGAATAGATTTTATGCCAAGATAATAGATAGTCAATATCAAAATGGCACAGGGTATTTCAGGTATAAATTATTTGATAGAGAATGTCCTGAAAGAAATGAAGAAGGAGATAGTTGGTATAATATATTTGAAATAACCCGTAGTCATCGTATTTGGGAGGATATGAATTATTTTATCGTAAACTCCAACTTTTGAGAAAATTATAAAAAAAATCACTAAAATAACTTGAAAAAAGGTCTCTTTATTTGATATAATTATATTATAAGAAATGAGGGATAATATGAAAAATGTAAATACTAAATTAGTGATTTTAAAAAGATTACACGAAATCTTAAATGAAATCGTTAAGGCAAATGATGTTGAATTAGATAAAATTGGAGCAGAACTTGCCGAAATTGAAAAACACTTGATGACATACGATAGTGAATAATATGATGCCATGGTCGCATCTGGCTGATGAGTGGGAAGTCTGTTAGCCACTCAAAGAATAATAAAAAAATCGGGCCAGATATCGCGGATGTGGTGGAGTGGTTACCACGCTGGGTTCATACCCCGGAAGCGCCGTTCAAATCGGACATCCGCAACCAATTAGTAATTAACCATTGGTCGTATAAATATAAGGTAATCCAGAGTTTAGTTTGCATGCACCTAAACGTCTATTGACATTATATCTTTATGGTTGAATTGCAATACATACCATA
>Ga0310690_10005772_pt1 | contig 16597 bp, 17 predicted proteins | sample AusTroGonzalo_MG_2_FD_207661 | JGI IMG/M metagenome (GOLD analysis project Ga0310690, IMG submission 207661) | Bovine rumen microbial communities from tropical cattle in Woodstock, Queensland, Australia - Gonzalo_04 (v2) (version 2) | ecosystem: Host-associated > Mammals > Digestive system >... | reverse complement strand
AAGGGGAAGCCGGTCATCATCCCCGGAGCGATGCTGAAGATCGGATTGGTGATGCGCCGTCTTGTCCCCGAGCGACTGATGCTCAAGCTTGCCTATGGGTTCCAAAAGAGGAAGAATTACAGATGATCCATTAACCGAGGACTGCTGCAAACCTCCCTTTTTGCAGAGATACAGCCTCACCCGTGTAGGGGGAGGTGCTGAACGAAGTGAAGCGGAGGGGTCGATCCGGCTGTAACGAAAAATGCAGAAAGCACCTTATTCGTTTGATGCAGGTCAACCCTCCCGAACGATCCGCAAGCGGATCGCCCACCCTCCCTTACTCAGGGAGGGCTTTCTGTATACCGACAAAAATGGGCTATCGCATTCTGAGTGCGATAGCCCTGCTGTTATATATAATTCTATATTAGAAATATACTATAGTGATTATAATTCGAAGAAAGAAATACAATCCAATCAATACACCGTCATCAGCGGGTTCAGCGAGGCCCTTTGTTCCTCGGCTTCTTCGATGTACTTCGTCGCCTTGAAGCATCCCGCGACCACACTGTCGGCCGGATGATCGGCAACGCGGACCTTGATGCCCGTTTCTTTCTCCAACAGCTCCCGGAACCCCTTGAGCTGGCTGAGGCCGCCTGTGAGCATGATGCCGTCGCTGTGAATATCGGCGAGCAGCTCCGGCGGTGTGTCCTCGATCACATCCATTACGGCGGAGATGATGTTGACGCCGATGTCGGCGATCGCACGCATGATCTCGGTGGAGGTGACCTCTATCGCGCGCGGCAGTCCGCGCACTGCATCGCGACCCTTCACGCGGAAGGTCAGTTCCTTCTCGGGACGGATGACGCAGGCGATCTCTTCCTTGCACTGTTTCGCCATCGCCTTGCCGATGATCAGCCCGTGGGCACGGCGGATGTATTTGATGATCTCGTCATCCATGGCGTTGCCGGCGGTCTTGATCGTCTTGGTGACCGAAATGCCGCCCAGCGTCATGACTGCGATGTCTACGGTGCCTGCTCCCAGATCGGCGACCATTACGCCGTGGGGGCTCATAATATCCAGCCCTGTGCCGAAGGCGGCGGCCTTGGTGCTCTCGATCAGCAGGACGCGTCTGACGCCGAAGCTGGAGATCGCGCCGACCACAGCGCGCTTCTCTACCTCGGTGATGTCGCCGGGGATACAGGCGACGACGCGGGGCATCACGACGCGGCTGGTGCATACTTCACACAGGAAGATATTGACCAGTTCCTCTACCAGTCCCGACTGGGCGATAACGCCGCCCTCCAGGGGGAATACGACGTCGATCTTGCTCGATGTGCGCCCGAGCATCCGATAGGCGTCTATGCCGTAGGCGAGGATCTCGAAGTCTTCTTTATTATAGGCGATGACCGACGGTTCGTCGATGGCATTCTCGCTGTCATGGATCCTGACGCGCGAGTTGGCGGTACCCAGGTCTAATGCTATATCCATATTTTTCTCCCTTATTCTGACTTTGCTATCATTATAATACCGTTGCAGGATATATGCAAGTAACAGTATTTGGCGGTTTTGTAACCTATATCACGGCGCTTTTGTCTATGTCAGCGCTTGCACTCGCGATCGTCGCACAGCAGATCATCTGCGGATGGGCTTTGTTCAGCTCTTTGGCGCAGGTGCCTAGGGTATAGCCGCTCGTGATGATGTCATCCACGATGAGGATGCTTTTGTCCTGCAATGCATCTTTGTTGATCAGACGAAAAGCGCCGCGCAGGTTCGTCTTGCGTTCGGCATAGCTCAGATGATGCTGCTTTTTGGTGCGTTTTGTCTTTTCAAGGGTCGTGACGACCGGCAGACCCGAGAGCTTTCCGAGTTCCTTCGCGAGCAGCTCGCACTGGTTGTATCCGCGCTGCTTTTTATCTTTGAGGTGCATCGGCACATAGGTGATGAGGTCGAAAGGAATGTCACGATAGTATGCGGCGATGTCTTTATAAAGGATCGCAGCGACCTGACGGATGTGCTGAGTGCGCGCATAAAACTTGATGCGGATCAGCATCCTTCGCACCGTCCCGTCATAGAAGAAGGATGAGACGCAGCGATAGCCGTGCGCCCCGCGCAGGATGGGGCGCTGCTTTTCTTTGAGGCGTTCCATGCATGCTTTACAGGCGATCTCCTCCGCCTCAATGTGTGCGGAGCAGAAGGGACAGTGCTCCGGATAGAAGAAGGAGATCAGCTTCAGCTTGATACTCATGATCACTCTCCGATGAGGAATTCGCGCAGGCCGCTGTAGCGCAGGATCCTTCTGTTGTTCTCTACCATCATCCTCAGCGCGTTTTCATCGCCGATAAGGATGAGCATCTTTCTGGCTCTGGTGATCGCGGTATACAGCAGGTTGCGGTACATGAGCTGCGGTGCGCCGCGGTAGACCGGCATCACTACGCAGTCGAACTCGTTGCCCTGACTCTTGTGAACGGTACAGGCATAGGCGAGCTCCAGATCGCTGATGCTGTCGCTGTCATAGGTTGCGACGCGGTCGTCGAAGCGTACCTTATACATGCGCGCCATCGTGTTGACCTCGATCATCACGCCGATGTCGCCGTTGAACACGCCCTCGCCGTACTCGCCGTTCTCACGGCTCCAGGGGATGTTGTAATTGTTGCGGCTCTGCATGACCTTATCGCCCTCGTTCAGGGTGTAGAAGCCGACCTTCACCCCGCGGGAGGGATTCGGGTTGACGAGAGTCTGCAGACGGTTATTCAGCTCATAGGTGCCGAGGATCCCCTTGCGGGTAGGGGAGAGCACCTGAATGTTGTCATAGAGATTATAGCCGTAGGTGTTAAAGAGACGACGGTTGCACAGGTCGCCGATGGTATAGGCGATCTCGTCCTGACCCGCCATACGCATGAAGAAAAAGTCGCTGTCCCTGACGGTCAACAGAGGCATCTCGCCGCCGATGACGCGGTGGGCGTTCGTGACGATGAGGCTCTCCATCGACTGACGGAAGATCTCATTCAGTGTTACGACCGGGATCATCCCCGAGCCGATCAGGTCGTGCAGGACGTTGCCGGGACCGACGGAGGGGAGCTGGTTGCTGTCGCCGACGAGGATCAGCCGGCATGACAGGGGCATCGCGCGCAGGACAGACTCCAGCAGGACGCAGTCCACCATGCTTACTTCGTCGATGATCAGCGCGTCGCATCTGAGCAGGTTGCGCTCATTGCGCTTGAAAACAGGCTTATCTTCTATATCATAGCTGACCTCCAGGAGGCGATGGATGGTCTTTGCTTCTTCTCCGGTGACGGCAGTCATCCGCTGCGCCGCGCGTCCTGTGGGAGCACAGAGCATGACCTTCTGTCCGCTCTCTTTGAGCAGGCGGATGATCGCGTTCAGGGTGGTAGTCTTGCCCGTACCCGGACCGCCGGTGAGGATCAGCAGTCCCTTTGTCAGCGCTTCGCTGATCGCCTTCTTCTGCAGTTCGGCATAGTGAATGCCGTCCTGCTGTTCGATCTTTTCGATCTTTTGATCCGCGCCGCCGATGTACATGGCAGGAAAACGCATCAGCATCTTGATGCGAGCGGAGATATACAGCTCGCTGTCATAGAGAGAGGGGAGGAAGATGAATTCTTTTTCGTTGATGGACGCTGAGATCAGCGTAGAATCAAAGAGCATTTCTTCCAGTGCACTCTCGCAGGTTTCGGGAGTAGTTTCCAGGAGTTGCGCCGTCGTCTGAATCAGCTTATCCGACGGCAGGCAGGTGTGACCGTTGAGCCGGTTGTGGCTGAGCACATAGCTGAGCGCCGCTCTTACGCGCACGCGGGCGTCTTTTGGATGGCTCTTGGACAGGGCGATCATGTCGGCTGTGTCGAAGGAGACCCCGATCCCTTCTTCACACAGGACATAGGGATTCTCTTCGATCAGGGCGACTGCGCCGTTTCCCAGCTTCTTCCAGATCCTGACGGCGGTGTTGGCGGAGATAGTGTAGTTTGCGAGATAGATCATCAGCTCGCGGATGCCGATCATGCTCTTGAGCTGTTCGCTGATCTCATGCGCTTTCTGCATCGAGATACCCTTGAGCGTCGATACGCGCTGCGGATCGTTCTCCAGAATGTGCAGCGTGTCAGCGCCGAAGGCAGAAACCAGCCTTCTTGCCGTAGCGGGACCGATGCCCTTCACAGCGCCGGAGGAGAGGTACTTCAGGATTCCGTCGAGGTTCTCGGGCATTGAGCGTTCAAAAGCGGATACGGCAAACTGTTCGCCGTAGGTGGGATGATTCTTAAATGCGCCGATGAGCTTTACCGTTTCGCCTACGCTGATGAGAGGCATCACGCCGGTGGCGGTGATCAGACTGTCTTCTCCTGTCAGTTCCAGCACGGTGTAGCCGTTCTCGTCATTGCGATAGATGATGCTCTCTACCTGACCGCTTAATTCAAATAATGCTTCCTCTTGATTCATAATAATTCCTTGTAAGAAAATTAACTGCATTTAATTCTAAATTAGAATAATAATCACAGATTTAATTCTTTGTTAGAATAATAAATTTCAAATAATTCTATGATAGAATAATGAACGCGGCATAATTCTAAGATAGAATAATAAATTAAATATAATTCGAAGTGAGAATAATGAAATCCTCGCTTGCAATTTGGTCTTTTATCCTCTATAATATAGCATAGTTTCAGCGAGAATTCCATATATCTTTCAAAATATTGTGCTTCTTCATGCATTTTCTTTGAAATACCACAAGATATTTGATGCTGAATCGGAATCGCTTGAGAATTTCAAATCATATGTTAGAGGTGTCTTATGCCTGATTCTTATGTTGAAGTGAATCTCGGTATCCTGCGGGATAATGCGCGCGTCGTGCTGGCGCATTGCGCCGATTATCGCTCCTGTATTGCCGTTGTCAAGGGAGACGCTTACGGTCACGGGATGCGCGCTGCTGCGGCTTTAGCTGAGGGCGGCTTTGCCTATTTTGCCGTATCCTCTCTGGAAGAGGCACGTGACCTGCGAGACTATACGGACGCGCATATTCTTTTATTGGAGCCTGCTGCGCTCGATCGTCTTGATGAGGCGGCTCAGCTTCACCTGACCCTGCCGATCTGCGATACAGCGTATCTGAAAGCGTTCCTGCAAGCAGCGGGAGAGTATTCCTTCCTCCTGCATTTGCAGGTGGATGCAGGCTTTAACCGTCTCGGATTCAAGGATCGCAGCGAGATCAGTGATGCGGTGCGGCTGATCGCCGATTCGTCCCATACATTGGAGGGTGTGTATCAGCATTTTGCTACCGCCGGGATCAACGATCCCTACTATGATGAGCAGATCGCCCGCTTCACCGCCTTGACGGAGGACGTCATCGACGATATTCCGCTCGTCCACCTGACGAGCGGCGTAACGATGGTTGCGCATCCGCATATCCCTTGTGCGACTGCGACACGTGTGGGACTGATGCTCTACGGCTATAATATCGGTCCGTCGTCCTACGGCGGCGGCGTCAAGGACAGGCTGCGCAGTCTGCGTGACAGTCAATTGCGAAAAAAGTACAGCCTTACGCCTACGATCACTGACGTTACACTTGATCTGAAACCCGCCATGGCCTATCGCTGCCGCATCCTGCAGATCAAGGATGTGAAGAGGGGAGAGCATATCGGCTACGGCGCCGCTTATACCGCCCGGGAGGATATGCGCATCGCGATCCTTCCCGTAGGATACAACAACGGTATCGGTCACCGCAATAACGGCCGCGCGGCGGAGATCAACGGAAAGCTGTGTCCCGTTGTCGGTGAGATCGGCATGAATATGATGGCGGTCTGCGTGGATGACAGCGTGAGCATCAGCGATACTGTGACGCTTCTCGGCGGTGCGATCACCCTCGGCCGCTTCAGCCGCATGGCGGGTCTCGGACTCGCCGAAGCTCTGGTGTCTGTCGGCCGCAACAATGAGCGCGTTTATATCGGCGAATGACGGCTTTTTCAAAATCAGCGTCGGTAGAAAAGACTCGCATATCCACCCGACTTTCTGAAACTTTTGCTTTAATTGTGCGGCAAGATATGCTATAATACGAATATGCTGTTCGGTATGATAGGTGAGATACAGAATATCTCGCAGGCATGAGGGAGTTCAATCCTACGGGAGATTCAAATTCGTATCGTTTTTGAGAGAATATGAGGAAGGTGTAATTCATGGCAGTATCGGTAGTCAAATGGCTTCTGCATAAGTTCACGGACATCAACAAGGATCGTATGCAGAAGCACATCGAGGTGATTCAAAAGAACTCCGGTAAGTCAAAGCTGTATATTCGCTTTGATATGGCGAAGAGCTTTCTGCTCTACGGCGCGGGCTATACGGATTATTTCCGCGGTGATTTTATTCACCTGACCCGCGCAGAGAAAAAGACTTGGGCGACTGCCCGGCGCTTCTATCGTCTGAACGCTTACCTCAACGATGAGCGGTACAGCGTCGTTCTGGAGGATAAGCTGATCTTCAATGAGATGTTCCGTGAGTATCTGGGGCGTGACTTCATCAGCCTGCGCAAGAGCACGTCCGATGATCTCAGTCGCTTCTTACAGGATAAGGATGTTGTCTTTGCCAAGGCGAACACCGGTGAGGGCGGTCACGGGATCAAAAAGCTGATCGTCAGCGAGATTACGGATGTGGACGCTCTCTATCGCGAGCTGTGCAGTAAGGGCCAGTACCTCGTCGAGGAGGCGATCATTCAGAACGACGACCTCAACGAGATCAATCCCTGCGTCGTCAACTCCTTCCGCATCGTCACACTCTACAAGGACGGGGCAGCAAAGGTCATCAGCAACGCCATGCGCATCAATCAGGATGATTCCGAGGTCATCGGCTGTACCAACGACCTGTACTTCAGCCTCGGCGAGGACGGACGGATCAACAGCAACGTCATTGACGACTACGCAAATGTTTATGAGACCCATCCCATGACCGGAAAGCGCTTCAGCGACGTCTGCATCAAGGACGTGAAAAAGGCTTTTGAAATGTGTGAGAAGGCCGCCTCATGCATTCCGCAGGTGCGTTATATCGGCTGGGACGTTGCCTTTTCGGTGAAGGGACCCGTTCTGGTCGAGGGCAACGAATATCCCGGCTACGGTATTCTGCAGTTCTATCGGCTCAAGGGCAGCCGCACCGGTCACCTGAAGGAGGTCGCCGACTATCTCGGCGATGAGTATCAGAAAATCAAGTTGTAATGCAAGAGGGCTGTCGTGTGACAGCCCTCTCTTCAGCGTGTCATTCTGAGACAGATGAAAATGTACTTTTGCTATTCTCCTGTGAAATGTGCGCTGTCCGTCACCGTGATGCACGGATACTCATCACTCAGCCGATGACAGATGGCTTCTGCTTCACTGTCATGATCGCACAGACAGATGACCGCCGTGCCGTCCTCTCGCTCACACAGGCGCGCTGCCTGACGTGTTCGCGCTTCGGCGTCATCCGCGCTCAGCGACGGCAGGAGCAGGATCATATCGCCCTTTACCCGATGCAGTGCGCCGGTGACCGCGTCAATGAAGAAGGCGATCCCGACAAGCGCAAAGAAGCTCAGCAGTATCATTCCGAATATATACATCATATCACCTCGTTATCATTCTATGATTTTTTGCACATACGGTGTATACTGCCGCCGCACAGGCCGATACTAATCTTGTCGGCTGTGCCGATAAATTATCTTGAGGTGATTTGATGAAAAACGAATGTATCGCGAATTATTCTATCCACTGTACCGTCCGTGACTGTAAGTATCATAAGGGGGATGAGAACTACTGCTCCCTCGATACCATCGACGTAGGCGCGCATGAGCAGAATCCTACCACTGCGCAGTGTGTGGACTGCCGCAGCTTCTCGTGTAAGAACAGCGGCATGAACGGCTGATCATCGCCGCAGGGAGGCTCAGCCTCCCATACATATCATTATTTGTACAGACCTCCCCTGATCGCAGGGGAGGTTTTCACATCTTATGCGGATCGGTCATAGTATAACGTGTATATGAGGTGATGTGATGCGGATCGCGATAATCGGCGGCGATAAGCGGATGCTCTTTGCTGCGCGCGAATTCATACGCGGCGGCATTCAGGTATGCGCCGCGGGCTTTGATACTCTGGTGAGCGACGGAGACATCCGGCTGACGACGGTCGCCGAGAGCCTGGCTGATGCAGATACAGTTATCCTGCCGATCCGTCCGGCGGCAGGCGAGATGCTGAACGCCCCCTTTGCGGCGCGAGAGATCCCGCTGCAGGCGTTGGGCGAGATAACAGGAAGCATACCGGTGTTCAGCGGGAACGCTGAGGCGGTATCGGCTTACTTCACGACTCCCGTACGCGACTATGCCGCGCGGGAGGACTTCCTGATCCCGAACGCGGCGCTGACCGCCGAGGGCGCGGTCGGTCTTATAGTACAGGAATATGAGGGCGCGATCTTCGGCGCGCAGATACTGGTGCTGGGCTACGGACGGATCGGCAGGATCCTGGCGCGTTACCTGCGCTCGTTGGGGGCGCAGGTGACCGTAGCGGCACGCAGAGCGTCAGCCCGCTCGTGGGCGGTATGTGATGGGATGAGTGATTACTATAATTCGAATTTAGAACTAAAATACTTTCCTATCATCATCAATACCGTTCCTGCCCCGGTGATCGGTGATTCCGAACTGCGCCGTATGCATTCCGAATGCTTCATCGTCGACCTTGCCTCAATGCCCGGCGGTGCGGATCGCAAAGCAGCTCAGGCGATGGACATCACCTGTATCCACGCCCTCGCCCTGCCGGGCAGGACGGCTCCTGCTGCTGCCGGCAGGATCATCAAGGATACGATACTTCAAATGATAAAGGAGGAAAACGGTGGAAAAGATAACTCTGGGCTATGCAATGACCGGCTCCTTTTGCACCTTTGATAAAAGTATAAGAGAGATGGCGCGGCTGTGCGCAATGGGGTATGAGATCCTGCCGATCATGTCCGAGAACGCCTATTCTACGTCGACACGCTTCGGCAAGGCGAGGGATATTGTTACGCGTATCGAGGACATCGCCGGAAAGAGCGTGATCCATACCATCACGGCCGCAGAACCGATCGGACCTAAGGCAATGTGCGATATGCTGATCGTCGCCCCCTGTACCGGCAATACCCTGTCAAAGCTCGCGCTGGGCGTGACCGATACTCCGGTTGCCATGGCGGTGAAGTCACAGCTCAGGATCGGCGCTCCGGTGCTGTTGGCAGCAGCGTCCAACGACGCCCTCGGCGCGTCGGCCGAGAATATCGGCAAACTGCTCAACCGCAAGAACGTCTACTTTGTTCCGATGTCGCAGGACGACCCCGAGCATAAGCCGAACTCGCTGGTGGCGCGCTTCGACCTGCTGCCCGACTGTGTGGAACGGGTCCTGAACGGAAAACAGCCTCAGCCGGTCTTTTGTTAGCCGTGCCGCATTAATGCGCGGTGTTGCTTGATATAGAGGATAGAGCGGGAATTTTTGCCGCTTTATCCTCCTTTTTTGTTGCAAAGCGGACGAGCCTGTGCTATAATAGATCGGACATTATCGAGGAGATGAGTATGTGAAATATTGCAAATCCTGTCTGACGGTGTATTCGTCCGGCGAGATATATTGTCCCGTCTGCAGCAAGAAGCTCAGAGACATCGTCGATCTGAATGAGCCGGTGAAGCTCTGTGTGATCGGCGGGACCGAGCGCGCCCTGCTGAACGGGATGCTGGACGATGCCGGGATCCCGCATATGGAGAACAACCGCATCCCGCAGGGCGTGGCGAATGAGCTGGTCACCGGTTATGATGTGAAGCTGAACAATATCATCGTCACCGTGCCGTTTCAGGCGCTTCCGAAGGCGTCGGAGCTGCTCTCGACGCTCGAGACGGTCGAGAATCCGATCGAGCCGCTCCTGCCCGAGATAGAGGCGCATATCGTCCGGATGAAAGCGAAGCGGGAAGAGGATAAGCAGCCGATGAACCCCGCGCTCAGAACGACCGTCAAGGTGATCACAGCGATCCTGTTTTTGATCCTTGTTGCGGTTGTGGTGCTGGGTACCGATAAAATCATGGAACTGATAAAAGGTTTATTGGGAGGATAGTATTATGAAAATCGATACCAAATGTGTACAGGCCGGCTATGAGCCGAAGAACGGCGAACCACGCGTGGTTCCGATCGCCCAGAGCACGACGTTCGTCTATGACAGCGCTGAGACGATGGGCAAGCTCTTTGATCTGGAAGAAGAAGGCTTCTTCTATACCCGTCTGGGCAACCCTACCCTCGATGCGGTGGAGAAGAAAATCGCCGCTCTGGAGGGCGGCGTCGGCGCTATGCTGACCTCCGCCGGTCAGGCGGCGTCTCTCATCAGCATCACAAATATCGCCAAGACCGGCGATCATGTGATCGCATCCGCCGCAATCTACGGCGGTACCTTCAACCTGTTCAACAAGACTCTGCGCGATCTCGGCATTGATTTCGACTTTGTCGATCCTGACATCACTGCAGAGGATCTGGATCAGTGCTTCAAGCCGAACACCAAGGCTGTATTTGTCGAGACGGTTACTAACCCGTCGCTCGATGTTATCGATCTCGAACTCTTTGCGACAGTCGCGCATGCGCATCATGTGCCGCTGATCGTTGATAATACCTTTGCTACCCCCGTGAACTGCCGTCCCTTTGAATGGGGTGCGGACATTGTGGTCCATTCCACTTCCAAGTATATGGACGGTCACGCGGTGGCGCTCGGCGGCTGTGTCGTCGACTCGGGCAACTTTGACTGGACGCAGGGCGACTATCCCATGCTGACGACTCCTGATGAGACCTATCACGGTATTATTTATACCAAGCAGTTCGGCAAGGCGGCCTACATCGTCAAGTGCCGTACGCACTTGATGCGTGACTTCGGCTCTCAGCAGTCGCCGCAGAACGCTTTCCTGCTGAATCTCGGTCTCGAGACCCTGCATCTGCGCATGGCGCGCCACTGCGCGAACGCTCAGGCAGTAGCCGAGTTCCTTGAGAGCAACGAAAACGTCGAGTGGGTCAACTATCCCGGTCTGCCGTCCAACAAGTACTATGAGAAGGCGCAGAAGTATATGCCCAACGGCACCTGCGGCGTTATCTCGGTCGGCGTCAAGGGCGGTAAGGAAGGCGCCGCGCGCTTTATGGAAGCCCTGAAGCTTGCGAAGATCGTGATCCATGTCGCCGATGCACGCACCTGTGTGCTGCATCCCGCATCCACTACCCACCGCCAGCTCTCGGATCAGCAGCTGATCGACGCCGGCATCGCCCCCAATATGATCCGTCTGTCCGTCGGTATCGAAGATCCCGAGGACATCATCGCGGATCTGAAACAGGCGCTGGAACAGGTATGAGCAGCGACCGATATACGTCCGCAATCATTGTCGCAGCCGGCAGCTCAACCCGTATGGGCGGCCGGATCAGCAAACAGCTGATTCCCTTATGCGGCCGACCGGCGATAGAATATACCGTCCGTGCATTTCAGGACTGCGATATGATCGATGAGATCATCGTTGTTGCCCGTTCGCAGGATATTGACGACATCGCTCACATAGCCTTCAACTTCAACAAGGTATCGACTGTGATCTCCGGCGGCGCCGATCGTGTCGGCAGCGTCCGCAGAGGTCTGCGCGCAGCCTCCAGACACGCGTCCTATTACGCTATCCACGACGGCGCACGTGTCTTGATCACGAAAGATGAGATCTGTCGTGTGCTGAACGCGGCTTATGAGCATGGCGCTGCGACCCTCGGTACACCCGTCACCGATACGGTCAAGGTGGTATCTGCTGAAGGAGAGATCCTGTCTACCCCCGATCGCTCCACCCTGTGGGCGGTTCAGACGCCGCAGGTATTCGCGCGTGATCTGTTTCGCAGAGCGATCGACAATGTGTATATGAATAATCTGAATGTGACCGACGACTGTTCGATGGTTGAAGCGATCGGAGAGAAAGTGATCGTCGTGCGCGGAGAATATACGAATATCAAACTGACTACGCCGGCGGATATTACGCTGGCACAGGCTATTCTTGAAAAGAGGAAGTAGTTTATGAGAATCGGACATGGATATGATGTTCATCGCTTTGCCGACGGACGCGAGCTGATCCTCGGCGGGGTAGAGATCCCCTATCATAAGGGACTGCTCGGTCACTCGGATGCCGACGTTCTCCTGCACGCGGTGATGGATGCGCTCCTCGGTGCTGCGGCGCTGGGCGACATCGGACAGCACTTTCCGGATACCGATCCGAAGTATAAGGACGCCGACAGCATCAAGCTGCTGTGGGACGTCGTCGGTATGCTCAAGGAGAAGGGCTATAAGGTCATTAATATCGACAGCACCGTCTGTGCGCAGGAGCCGAAGCTCAAGCCCTATATCGACGAGATGCGCGAGAATATCGCTGTCGCCTGCGGCGTGAAGCAAAGCGCCGTCAGCGTCAAGGCGACCACGGAAGAAGGGCTCGGCTTCACCGGTAAGCTAGAAGGCATCTCCGCTACCGCCGTCTGCTTGATTGAAAGTATCTGATATTTTTATAACATGAAAAACGTGCCTCTTTCATATGTATGAATGAAAGAGGTGCTTTTTTATGATGAAACGCATGACAGCGATACTCCTGACAGCCTTACTCCTGTTGATCTCCGGCACGACCGCGGCGGCGCTGAGCGAAGAGGATATTTCCTCTCCTTCGGGGATCCTGATGGATGCAAGCAGCGGTAAAATTCTCTTTAAGAAAAATGTGCATGAACAGCGTCCCTGCGCGTCTATCACGAAGGTGATGACGCTCCTGCTCGTCATGGAAGCGCTGGATACCGAGAAGATCCACCTTGACGATGTGGTGACGGCCTCGGCGCACGCTGCCTCGATGGGCGGCTCAGACATCTGGCTCGAGGAAGGTGAGCAGATGACCGTTGACGAGATGATTAAGGCGACCGCTGTCGCTTCGGCAAATGATGCGGCGGTAGCTCTCGCGGAGTTCATCAGCGGTACGGAGGACGACTTTGTCCGCGCGATGAATGATAAGGCGAAAGCCCTCGGAATGAAGGATACCACTTTTATGAATTGTAACGGTCTGGATGAGGAGGGGCATATTACCTCCGCTTATGATGTGGCGTTGATGTCGCGCGAGCTGATACGTCATCCAAAGATTTTTGAATACACTGCCATCTGGCTCGACTACCTGCGCGGCGGCGAGACCCAGATCGTGAATACCAATAAGCTCCTGCGCACCTACGACGGCATCACGGGGCTGAAAACCGGCACGACAGGCGACGCCGGTTCATGCATCACGGCTACCGCAGAGCGCGACGGGATGAGCCTGATCGCTGTCGTTCTCGGCGCTGACAGCGGCAAGGAGAGGTTCCGGGACGCGGCTGCCCTGCTGGATTACGGCTTCGCTAATTTTGAGACCGTACCGCTGAAGCTGTCCGAGAGCCTCTATCCGATCGCGGTTGAGAGCGGTATGAGCGATACGGTCAAGATCGTCTGCGGGGATACGGGCTTTATGACCCTGCCGAAGGGCGAGAGTGAGAACCTCAAGCAGACGCTGACGGTGGAGGAGAGTTTGACTGCACCTGTAAAGAAGGGGACAAAAGTCGGTAAGCTGACCTTCAGCCTGAACGGGGAAGAGGCGGCCGCCTTCGACGTCCTCACAGACGAGGATGTGGAGGAAAAGACATTCACCACCGTATTTGCGCTTTTGTGGCAGGCGATGACGAGGCTATGATCTGATTGATAATCGACACACTTACATATTTAGGTGAGCATGTCGCGTATGCCGGAGGCAATGCGGGAGCAATACGTATATCGAAGGGCGGGCGCAGACACGCGTGTCACACCCTGCCCTGCAAGCTTACTGATACATGACATCATTCTTCCTTCCTACATCTTGTGCCCTCCCGATAAAGGATTACAAAGTTTAGATTTTGTTAACAAAATTCTTACGAATCCTGTTGCAAAGAAGTCGGAAATATAGTATAATAAAACCGAAAATATGAGTGGAAGTGTGCATGCTTCTTCTCGGGAATTATAAGGAGGATATTATGGCTACCGTCTTAAGCGATAAGCATTTACAGGGCTTTTTGGGAGCTGATGAGTATGTCGGTATTGCGCCCGCTGTTCAGGCGGCTCATGAGGCGCTTCATTCCGGTGAAGGTTTAGGCAACGATTTTATCGGCTGGCTCAACCTGCCCACGGACTATGACAAGGAAGAATTTGCCCGCATCAAGGCTGCTGCAAAGAAGATCCAGCAGAACTGCGATATTTTTGTCGTTATCGGTATCGGCGGCTCTTATCTCGGCGCGCGTGCCGCGATCGAGTTCATCAAGTCTCCGAACTATAACGCACTGTGCAAGGATACTCCTCAGATTTATTATACCGGTAATTCGATCAGCTCCAACGCGCTGGCTGAACTGCTCGAGATCTGTGAGGGCAAGGATATATCGATCAACATGATCTCCAAGTCCGGCACCACTACCGAGCCCGCGATCGCCTTCCGCGTATTCCGTGAGCTGCTCGAGAAAAAGTACGGCAAGGACGGCGCCCGTGAGCGTATCTTCTGCACCACCGATAAGGCGCGCGGCACCTTAAAGGAGCTCGCCGATCAGGAAGGCTACGAGACCTTTGTGGTTCCCGATGACGTCGGCGGCCGCTATTCTGTTCTGACCGCTGTCGGTCTGCTGCCGATCGCCGTATCCGGCGCTGATATTGACGCCTTGATGGCCGGCGCTAAGGCTGCACAGGACGCATTTGCCGATCCCGACCTCGACAAGAACGATTGCTATAAGTACGCTGCGATCCGCAACCTGCTCTATCGTAAGGGCAAGTCTACCGAGATCCTCGTCAGCTATGAGCCTGCCTTCACCCTGATGAACGAGTGGTTCAAGCAGCTTTACGGCGAGTCTGAGGGTAAGGATAACAAGGGTATCTTCCCGGCGTCTGTTGTCTTCTCCACCGATCTGCACTCGATGGGTCAGTATATCCAGGACGGCCGCCGCAATCTCTTTGAGACCGTAGTGCTCTTTGAGCAGGTACAGCGTGAGATCACCCTTGGCACCATCGAGGGCAACGGCGATAAGCTCAACTTCCTGGCCGGCAAGACGATGGAATTCGTCAACCGAAAGGCGTTTGAAGGTACTGTCCTCGCCCATAACGACGGCGGTGTACCCAATATCGTCCTGAAGGTCGATGCGATGGACGAGTATAACCTTGGTTATCTGATCTATTTCTTTGAGAAGGCCTGTGCGATCTCCGGCTATCTGCTCGGCGTGAATCCCTTCAATCAGCCCGGCGTTGAGAGCTACAAGAAGAATATGTTCGCCCTGCTCGGCAAGCCCGGTTATGAGGACCTGAAGGCGGAGCTCGAGGCGCGTCTGTAATTTCATATCTACACTGACAAAACAGTTTAATATAGGAGGAATGTTAAAATGGTAACATTAATTATCGGCAAGAAGGGTTCCGGCAAGACAAAGAAGCTCATCCAGCTCGCAAATGAGGCTGTAGCAAAGTCCAGCGGCAACGTCGTCGTCATCGACAAAGGCTCTAAGCTCACTTACGATGTGACGCATAAGGCCCGCCTGATCGATACCGACGTCTACGGCATCAAGGGCTATGATATGCTCCTCGGCTTTATCAGCGGTATCTGTGCCGGCAACTACGACGTGACCGATATTTTCGTGGATTCTACTTTTAAGATTTGTCCGGAGGCTGTGAACGGTCTCGAGGCTTTTGTTGTCAAGCTCAACGCCCTTGAGGCCGAGAGCGAGGCGAAGATCACCCTGCTGATCTCTTCCGGCGAAGCCGTGCTCCCCGCTGAGCTCTCCGCCGTGTGTGAAGAACTCTGATCTGTTTTGATGACGAAGCCGCCCTGTTCGGATAGGGCGGCTTTTTATTCCCCTGATTTTCAGAGAATACGTCTTATCACTCGTTACAAATTGTCAGACTGGTAACATTACTGTTTCATACGATCATCCGCACGAGAGGCGGCGACCATCAGCGCCATCGCGCATACTCCGAGAAAGCCGCCGATCAAAAGGCCTAAGAAGAATAACAGCATATGATCACCTCCTGTATCAGTATTCCCTGCTGTGGGGTATGTATTCGACCGAAAGAGCTGATTTGATTCTTGCTCGGAATTAAAAATTCTCACCGAGCATTTATTATTCCGATTTGAAAAATAAGATTAAAATACTGTAACCAAAAATATAACTTTTGTTACTTGCAAACCACAATATCTTGTGCTATTATTCTAATTGCAATCAAGATAAAGTGTGCCGCGAGGCTGAAAATACCGACAGGCGCCCAGCTTTTTGACGATAAAACAGAACAATTTAAGGAAATGAGGAGATTACTATGACCGTAACCGTAACCGGCGGCTCCATGAGCCAGAATGAAATCAACGCCTATGTCGATCAGCTCAAGGCCAATAACCCCGACAAGTACATCAAGACCGTCACCTTCACTGTTGACGGTGAGTATGTCGATATGAGCTATACCTATGATAACGTACCCTTTGAGCGCATCCGCCGCATCACCGGTTACCTTGTCGGTACCGTCGACCGCTTCAACGACGCCAAGCGCGCCGAGGTCATGGATCGCGTCAAGCACAGCCTCGACTGCGGCTGCTCCCTCGAGG
>Ga0310690_10005769_pt1 | contig 16599 bp, 14 predicted proteins | sample AusTroGonzalo_MG_2_FD_207661 | JGI IMG/M metagenome (GOLD analysis project Ga0310690, IMG submission 207661) | Bovine rumen microbial communities from tropical cattle in Woodstock, Queensland, Australia - Gonzalo_04 (v2) (version 2) | ecosystem: Host-associated > Mammals > Digestive system >... | reverse complement strand
ATTGAGGACTTCACCATCATGATGGCCTGTAACGATGCACAGATACGTACCGATATCGTCAGTCGTCCAGAAGGCTTTAAGACAAAGATCGTGAAGGGCGGGCAGAACTTCAGCGGCGGACAACGGCAGCGAATGGAAATAGCGACTGCCCTGACCAAGGAACCTGCCATTCTCATTATGGACGAGGCCACCAGCGCCCTCGACCCCAAGACCGAAGACGAAGTTATGAGTTCCATCCGCATGATGGGTCCGACGCTCGTCATCATAGCCCACCGCCTGAGCACCATCCGCGACTGCGATGAAATCATCGTCATGGATCAGGGGAAAATCCTACAACGCGGGCGGCATGAGGAACTGATACAGCAAGAAGGACTCTACAGACAACTAATGCAAAGCGAGTAGTCATGGCAGTATATATCAATCAGATCAAAAAGCGTAGGCAGTTAGAAAAGGCCAGGCTTACCGAGATCATGGATCTCGGTGCAAAACGTCTTGGATTCATCCGTAAGAAGCGGGTGGTGCCCCAGGATGACGAGTCTGCCCTCAAGCAGATTCTCGATGCGCTGAATGTCAAGGACTACGAGATTGACGAGGACGATATGGATTCACCTGAGGATGTGCTAACAGGTATCCTCCGGCCCCGCGGCATCATGATGCGTCGTATCCAGATTACTGGCGAATGGTGGCGTGAGTGTGTCGATCCCCTTCTCGGCTATTCCAAGGATGGTCACCTCATCGCCCTCCTGCCTACAAATACCCGCCTCGGCTACCACTTCCGCGATCATACTGGAACACTGCGTCATGTCGATCATCAGGTAATGACGGATTACCTGAAGCCAACAGCCATCACTTTCACAAAACCTTTGCCCCTGCGCTCCCTCGGTGTGAAAGATCTCATCAGTTTTGCCTGGAGTGTAGTGTCTGGAGCTCATGCGCTGCTATTATGTGCAGCCGCCCTCGTGGTGGTATTACTTGGCATGTTTACGCCAATGGCCAACAAACTCATCTTCGACACCGTCATCCCTACAGGCGAGGCATCTAACCTGTTACCTATCTGTGGCCTGCTCGTCGGTGCAACCATTGGCACAATGCTGCTAACCCTGACACGCAACCTCTACATCATCCGTGTCCAGCACATTGTTGATCTTCATACACAGAACGCGATGATGGCCCGCACATTCCTCCTATCCCCTACTTTCTTCTCGAAACATGCCAGCGGCGAGTTGACTGCAAAACTGAACAATCTGGCAAACCTCTGCGGCATGATTAACGAGACAATCATCGGCGCAGGACTCTCTGCCATCCTCTCACTCATCTACTTATTACAACTGTGGATCTACGGCAAGCAATTACTCTTTCCAGCAATGGGCATCATTGCCTGCCAACTTTTATTACTTGTACTGACCTATCGCAGGTCATCACATACGCAAAGCAAATATACTGAGAGAGCTGGACGGCTTAGTGGACTGGAATATAATATGTTCGCGGGTATCCAAAAGATCAAACTCACTGGTTCTGAAGAGCGGGCATTCACCCGTTGGCTCGATTTCTATACCGAGGAAGCCCGTCTGATCTATAATCCTGCTCTCCCCACTCGCATCTATCAGGCATTGACTGCCCTACTTGGCATCGGTGGTACAATGCTCATCTTTTGGAGCACATTGTCGAACCATGTTGCGCCTTCCGACTACATTGCTTTTAGTTCTGCATTCGGCATGATGACGGCAGCCATGGCACAGATGAACAGTGTGATGCCATCGCTGGCAAGAGTAAAGCCATTACTCGATAGTGTAAGACCCATCCTGCTGGCTGTGCCTGAAATGGAGGCAAAGGCACCGCAGGTGGAAGAACTGTTGGGCGGTATTGAAATCAGTGACCTGAGTTTCCGCTATCAGGAAGACGGACCATTGGTTATCGATGACCTGTCACTCCACATTAAACCGGGAGAATACGTCGGTATCGTCGGCAAATCCGGTTGCGGTAAGAGCACGCTCATGCGCCTGCTGCTCGGATTCGAAAAACCCATATCGGGTGGAATCTATTACGATAATTTCGACCTCGCCAAAGTCGATAAGACCAGTCTACGGCGAAGGATCGGCTGCTGCCTACAGAGTGGCAGTCTGTTTACTGGCAATCTTTTCCACAACATCACCATCACTGCACCCTGGGCGACACAGGAGGAAGCGTGGGAAGCCCTGCGTATGGCCAGCCTTGACGAGGACGTGCGCCGCATGCCGATGGGACTGAACACTGTGGTCAGCGAGAATGGAAATGGTTTTTCCGGTGGTCAGAAGCAACGCATCCTGATTGCCCGTGCCCTTATCTCAAAGCCCGACATTATCTTCTTTGACGAGGCTACGTCGGCGCTCGACAACATCAGTCAGAAACAAGTGGCAGAAAACCTCGACAAGTTGAAGTGTACCCGTGTCGTCATCGCCCAACGCCTCTCTACGATTCGTCATTGTGACCGTATCATTGTACTCGACAAAGGCCACATTGCAGAAGAAGGCACCTATGAGGAACTCATGGCCAAGAAGGGACTTTTTAGCGAAATAGCATTCAGACAATTATAATAATATAAGGTATGACAGTGTATATCATCTGCATCATCCTCGCCATTGCCATCGGCAGCACTATCGGAATTCTCGCCTTCAGGCGCAAAACCGAAAAGAAAGATATCTACTCTGACCAGCGAATAGAACTGACCGACGAAGAACTAAGACACGTAAGTGGCGGTTCTGCCATTAAACAGAGATTACTCACTGACAAGCAGGACCGCGCCGTATGGAAGCGGGCTTTCAGGATTTGGCAGCAGAAACCTCATCAGTTAGCACCGATAACAGAGACTCAACAAGAATGCGCTTCATGCGGTACTATATTTCAGGGGAACTTTTGTCCCCGTTGCGGACAGTCGGCCCATATAGGACGATTTTCATTCAAAACCGTCTTTTTACTGTTCCTCGACATCTGGGGTTTCGGCAACCGCAGCATGTTCCGTAGTATCCGCGACTTGCTCCTACGTCCCGGCTATATGATTCGTGATTATGTGCAGGGCCGACAGTCGGCATACTTTCCCCCTTTCAAGATGTTCTTCATTCTGACCACGCTGTCGCTTCTTTTCTCCGGAGCCCTTAGTCAAAAAGGGGAACAGCATGATAAGTGGCACGAGAATGGCGACAAAATAGAGATAGAGACAGGAGATAGCGGAAAGGCTGTTTTGGAGAAGAATACGATAAACATGGCAATGACCGTGCGTAATCAAATAAAGAGTCTGGAAGAAAAAAGCCCGGCATTATTTGCCTTCCTGATATTACTACTTGTCTCGGCACCGCTCTATCTGTTCTTCCGCCGGTGTCCCACCATACCAGACCTTCGCTACTCAGAGCACATCGTGGCACTGACATATACCGTCAATATGTACAGTATCTACGGCATATTGTCAGACATCATTCCATTCAGGGGTCTGGCAGGCATTATTGATATCGTATCGGTCGTCATGGTGTTTGTTGCCCTCAAACAGTTTACGGGCTACAGCAAAAAGCGACTACTTGGGTATATCATCCTCACAAGTATCATCGTTTTAATTGTGTTCATCCTTGTAATTTTGGCATTCGCCTTATTCTGATCTTACGCACCTCACGTTTCTTGCGGAGATGTTCCAGACGCTCATGAGCATGACGCTGTGAGACGCGAAGTTGGTGACCATAGACGAGACAGGCTGAACCGAAATAGGCGGCAACCTGTATCCAGAGGTAACGAATCTCAGGCAGCACATCGTTGAGTGTCGCACCCATCGTGTTCATCCGCACAAAGGCCCTTACACCGAAAGTACTTGGGAAAAGCCATGATATACCCTGCCATGCACCAGGGATGGCCGACTGCGGCCACGACACGCCACTCAAGAACAGTAGCGGCAGCGAAACAAAGACCATCAGCAACATGACATTCTCACGATAGCGCACCAGACAGGAGACGGTCATGCCAAAGAACACGCAAGCCAAGAGATAAGGTATCATCAACAACAAGAGATCCTGTCCTCGTGCCAAAGCAAGGAAAGAGAATAGCCTCGGCACTATCATCGTCAGGTAGGCTCCCATCACGGCATAGACCATCAAATAGCAGAGGGACTTGCCAACGACGATGCGATAGATGCCACGGTAACTGTTGTGGATAGGCACAAGGTCACCATAGCGATTGCGCTCGCGAACTGTCCCAGCCGCCAGTCCGATACCCAGGACAAGTGTCTGCTGCAGAATGAGCATGAGCACGCCCGGAATGATAAAGTTACCATAGCCACCTGCGGGATTGAAGATGGGTACATCCTCGAAATCGAGTGGACGGGTGGTTATCAGATCCTCACGATCAGTATAATTGCCTGAGACCTTCTTCTGTATCTCTGCCCCCATCGCCTGGGTAACAGCCACCGATGTCTGGTAGATTGCCTTATACGTAAGCATCAGCGACATGTCACAATAGACGCTGACTACACCCTGTTCCATGCGGTTCAGGTTTGTGGCAAAGTCAGATGGAATCAGATAGATACCCTTCACCACCTGACGACTAACAAGTGATTGGGCATCGTCAAGATCTTCGGCATAATAGGCAACACGCACATCTGGCGAAGCATCACATTGGCGGATGAACTGGCGGGAGAAATGTGAATGCGACAGATCGACCACGGCAACAGGAACCTCATGAATGACCTCATTGTTATATACCCACGAATAAAGCAGTGGATATACAATGGGCACGATGATAAAGAAGATGAGCACACCCTCGTCGCGGAACACCTGCTTCATCTCCTGCCGCCAAATGTAAGCGGCATCACTCAAGGCCTCGTATATATTATGGAATATAGACATAGGTAAGCAATGCGTTCTTAATTTTATTCATTACCAGCCACGGCATCAGGGTAAAGGCGATGAGACCTGCCAGATGAAACCATGCGTCAGGTACAGGGAAACCATTGAACACAGTAATCTGATAAACCATATAATAATGGCGCAGCGGGAAGAGCCACGTCAGTGCCTGTATCGGTGTGTCCATACCCATCACAGGAAAAGCCGAGCCAGCCAAAGAGAAGCCCAGCACAGCCCACAGCGAACAGATACTCATTGACATACGGAGTGACGGCATCAATCCAAACATGAATATGCCAAAGCCAATAGAGGCAAACACCTGCAATAGCGACAAGAGGATAATCATCCAAACACTTCCAAGTCGTGGGAAATGCATCACCTCATAGATATAGAACTGATAGAAGAAAACGATGACGAGGAATATCACGGCCTGCGGCAGGTATTTGCCGAGGATGGCAACGACAATGTTGCCATCGGCTTTCGCCATCAGTTCCTTGCCACGGTCAAATTTCAACTCCATTCCTAAGGAATAGGCAGAAATGAGAAACATAAAGAGCATCATCACACCTGGGACAAGAACGGTGGAGAGATAGGTATTGTAATTCGTCCAGGGATTGGCAATCTGATGGAGATCAACGCAGATGGGCTGGAGGAAAGTCTGTATCTGCTGCGGTGTATATCCCTTCGCCCGCATCGTTGCCTGTCCCACAGCGGCAGAACCGAGGTCGGAGATAACCTTCATATCCTTCATCAGCAGCGAACCAGACATCACCGAGGCCATATTATAATAATAGGAAATCTTCGGACGACGACTCGAAAGCAACTGATCTGTTGTTCCCTTTGGGATATAGAGAAACGCATATATCTCGTTCTCCTGAATGGCACGGCGCGCCTCTGCCACCGATGGGAAATGGGCCACCACCTTTGAACTCTGGAAAGCATCTAGACGGCGGATGAGACTGCGCGACGTGGAGGTGTTATCAAGATCAACTATGCCAATGGGCATATCCTCCGGCAGTCCTTCATCCATCAGCGATGTGAAGAAAAACATGGCCAGAAGCGGGAAGACAATCATGGCAAATGCGTAAATGCGGTTGATCATCAAGATCTTGCATTCACGCTTCGCAACGACCCATATATTAGTAAGGTATCTCACTACGGATTTCTGTCTCCTGACTACTTCACAATAAGTGACATACCCGGACGCAGACCGTCGAGTTGATCAACGAGACGAGCCTTCACCTCAAAAGTCTTCAGATCATACTGTCCGTTGGCTTTCGTAGCCTTCCAAACAGCATAAGAACCCTGGTCCTTCATGTAATAGACCTTCATCTTTACTTCCTTATTGAAGGCAGGAACGAAGGCCGTGAACTCTGTGCCGACTTTCATGCCGTTCAGTTGGTCCTCACGTACATTGAACGTGCCCCACATATCTTTCATCACAGCGACAGACATAATCGGGGAGCCAGTTCCCACTAACTCACCCACCTTCGGGTAGATATCGCTCACCTCTCCGTCCATCTGAGCCACCTGCACCGTCTCATGGATATAACTGTTCACTTCTTGTACAGCACCACGGGCACGACCCACCTGAGCAGCAGCAGCCAACTTATCCTCCATACGGGCACCATTGACAGCCATATCGTACTGACTCTGGGCTGCTTTCATCTGAGCCTCCATCGCCTTGTAGTTGGCATACACCTCATCACGTTTCTGCGCTGTCACCACACCCTCATCATAAAGACGTTGGATGCGGTTATACGATTTCTCTGCAATCTCCAAACCTGCCTTCGCTTGCTGGAGTACGGAGAAAGCCCCCTGAATCTGTTCCTTACGAGCACCGTTTTGGGCTTTCAATTCAATGGCGGCAGCGGCATTCTCTGCGCTACGCGCCTGTTCCATTTTTGCCCTCACCTCAGGGGCGTCAAGGATGGCAAGCGTATCACCGGCTTTCACAAAGTCACCCTCCTTCACACGGATTTCGAGAATACGACCCGGCACCTTACTGGATACACGATACTCAGAAACCTCCACTTGTCCCTGAATCACATCAGGATCGCGGTCAAGGGCGAGAAAACCGATAATGGCCACGATGATCACTACTGCCACAAAACCTAAGATGGCAAGCAGAATGTTGTTATGTTGACTCTTTGCTGACATATTTTATTGACTATTTGACAGTTTGACAATTTATTCCAAGACGCCAAGGGCTTTCTGGAGATCTACCTGCGAGAGTTTGACATCAATCTCAGCATCAATCTTCTGCGACTGAGCCTGAAGCCAGGCAGTCTGCGCCTCCATGACGGTGGTGGGAGTGATGACACCCTCCTTAAAACCAAGATTAGCCGTACGCAGGTTCTCATCGGCACGGGCGATATTGCTCTGTGCCATCACAAGTTGCTTATTGGCCTCCTCCACACGGAAGGTATTTTGATTCACCTGCAATTCTATCTTCTCACGAGCCTCTTCATATTCCAGCGAAGCAATGGCAGTAGCACCTTTTGATGCACGTACCTTATACATCACATCGCCCCAGTTCCAGACGGGGATGCGTACGAGGACACCCACGTTCCACAGGCCACGGAACTTACGCTCAAAGCCGTTAAACAGGCTGGGATTTGTCACTGCATAGCCGCCCGTGAGTGCCACCGTCGGCAAATTGCCAGCCTTTAACAAGTTCGTGGTCTGACGAGATAGGTCCATTGTATTCTGCAACAAGCGCAGTTCAGGACGGTTCTCAAGCGCCATCTCCACATTTAGTTTGGGAGTCATCTCCACAACAACCAGATTCTCTGTATCTTCATCGGCCAAAGTGATAGATTCATTGACAGGCAGTCCGATAGTCTGACAGAGTAACATCTTCGAAAGCACCAGTCCATCGTTGACCTTCGTCAATGTCATTTCAGCCTCGTTAACCTTCACTTCCACACTCAGGCCGTCGCTTTTTGTAGCCACACCTTCGTCTATCATCATCTTGACGTCGGCGCTAAGTTTCTTGACGAGATCGAGATAACTCTCAGCAAGTTTTTGTTTGTGCTTCAGTGATACCACCTGCCAGTAGATCTTATCAGTAGTATAAAGGGTCTGCTGTCGTTTGACGTCACTGGAATTTCGCATCAAATCCACACCGACATCAGCCATCTTGTTCAAAGCAATGATACTACCACCCATGAATACCGGTTGGACGAGTGTGACGCTACCTGCAAAGATGTTTCGTGTATCTGTATCCAAGGCATCTACGATGGCCTGGCCTGTGGCATTCAATTTTTCGCCAAAGCCTTTCAACATCTCACCCGTCATAGCCGTCAAGTTGTCTATGTCCACACCCATGGCTCCCATTACGACCCCCAATTTCTTCATGTCTGGGGTTGCTGAAATTTGGTTCAATGATGTCTGCATGTCAGTCAACAAACCCGTTCCCAATTGTGGAAATCGCTCTTTCTGGGCATCATTAAGAAGTGAGATCTCACGACTGGTGTACTGATAGGTGCCAATGGCACTGACATGGGGCAGATACTTCGTACGTGCAGACTTACGCACATTATCCGCCATGTCTTGCTTCACTTTCGAGATACTCATCTGCTTGTTGTTGCGCAGGGCCATCGCCCGACAACTATCGAGTGTCAATAGCCTTTGTGCACTAACGGGCATCACAGCCCCCACAAGCAGGACAAATCCGAATAACCTATACATATCTTACTCAAAATTGAATGTTCTTGACCCAATCATGTTACCATCGGCGAAGATGCTCACACGGTACTGTCCGCCCTCCAGCATCGACGACACGTTCCAGTAAGTGGCAACGCTCACTTCCTCACCCGTATATTCGATGGTTTTCTTCATGGAATACTCCAGGTTGCGGTTTTCATAAGGGAAGGTGCCGCCACCGCTCAATGTGTTACCACCAGGGTTCTGGATACGGACATAGATGGTACGGTTGCCATTCGAGGCCGTGACATTACGGGTGATGGCAAAGTTCACTTGGATCTTCTTCGTTTCCTTGAGTTTCTTCGTTGCTTTATCGCGTTTGTTGAGCAAACTCATCTGGATGTTCGTCGCATCGAGTTGGGCTGCGATAGCCACCTTCTCTGAGAGCGATGCCTTTTCACTGTTAAGTCCAGCCACCTGCGCATTGCGCTGTTCCAGTTCGGCGCTGACACGGCTGTTCTCCTGTTTAAGACTCTCATTCAAGCGATTCAACGAATCCACTTGGATGATATAACTGCGCAACACCTCACGCACTGTGGCGAGTTCCTTTTTCAGACGGGTGATCTCACGGGCATCATCGGCCTTTACTTTCTTCAGTTCCTCCAAGAGGCGCTGCGTCTTCATCTGCTCCTGTGTCAACTGCTCCACGATGGAGTCGTTGTTGATCTGCGTCTTCATCTCGCTGTATTGCAAGGCGAAACGTTCGTATTCGTTCTCCATCTCCTGCTTGTCGAGTTCCGCCAGTTCCTGCATGTCGCGGTTCACCTGCTTCTGCTCCTGCAGGTTCATGAAGAGATAGGCCACCCCACCCAACAGGGCGAGAATGACTATCACCATCAGTGCTATCAAAACTTTCTTCATATCAAAATAAATCGCACGCTTTCAGGTTGCAAAGGTAGGTATTTTGTTTGAAACGACAAAAAGTTTTTAGCGTTTCGTGGGTTTTACCTAACCTTATTTTAATATATTTACCGAAAAATAGAACAAATTTAATAAATCGTTTGGAGGTTTGCAAGAAAAAACGTATATTTGCAACATTAATGACTACGCCTATGAACAAGAGCGGTTTCCTCTATCGGGTCTATGACCTCTACATCGACGGTTTCCGGCACATGCGTCTCGGCAAGACGCTGTGGGCGATCATTCTCATCAAACTCTTTATCATCTTTGTGGTGCTGAAATTTTTCTTCTTCCCCGACTTCCTCAAGCAGCATGCCAACGGCGACAAGGCAGGCTACGTGGCGACGGAATTAGTTGATAGGGCAAAATAACTTAAAACCAAATACATTATGTTTAATCACCTATTCTTAGACATTGATGCCGGGACCATCGACTGGTCGAGAGCGCAGTTCGCTCTCACGGCAATCTATCACTGGCTCTTCGTGCCTCTGACACTGGGATTAGCAGTTATCATGGGCATCGTCGAGACCAAGTACTATCGTACGAAAGATCCTTTCTGGAAAGACGCTGCGAAGTTTTGGCAGAAACTCTTCGGCATCAACTTCGCCATGGGTGTCGCTACAGGTATCATCCTTGAGTTCGAGTTTGGTACCAACTGGAGCAACTACTCCTGGTTCGTTGGCGACATCTTCGGTGCCCCGTTGGCTGTCGAGGGTATCGTGGCCTTCTTCATGGAATCGACCTTCGTCGCTGTGATGTTCTTCGGCTGGAAGAAGGTATCGCCAGGCTTCCACCTCGCCTCTACCTGGCTCACAGGCTTGGGCGCCACCATCTCCGCCTGGTGGATCCTCGTAGCGAATGCGTGGATGCAGTATCCCATAGGCTGCGAGTTCAATCCCGACACCATGCGCAACGAGATGGTGAGTTTTGCCGAAGTAGCCCTCTCGCCCTTCGCTGTCAGTAAGTTCTGTCACACCGTCACCTCCGCCTGGATCATCGGCGCCATCTTCTGCGTCGGTGTCTGCTGCTGGTATCTCCTGAAGAAGCGCGAGACAGAACTGGCTGTCGAGAGTATGAAGATCGGTGCGATGGTAGGTCTGGTAGCCTGTCTGTTGGCACTCATTACTGGTCATAAGTCTGCACAGGACGTCGCCGAGGTACAGCCCATGAAACTGGCAGCGATGGAAGCACTCTACAATGGCGGCACAGACATCGGACTGACTGCCGTCGCCTGGGTGAATCCCTTCTGTCAGCCCGACTATGCCAACGAGGACGAGGCGCCGTTGAAGATTGAGATGCCTTACGCCCTGTCGTTCATGGCTACGAATGATATCCACGGTTATGTGCCCGGCATCAACGATATTCTTAACGGTTATACCACTCCCGACGGCAAAGTGGAGCCATCCATCGACGAGAAGATCAAGCGCGGCAAACAGGCCATCGCCGCCCTCGCCGCCTACCGCAAGGCAAAGGCTGAGGGTGCCGACGGCAACTCCCAACTCTCTATTCTCAAGGAGAACATGAAGTACTTCGGCTACGGCTATATCCGCGACAAGTCGGAGGTAGTACCCTTCGTCCCCGTCAACTTCTGGGCCTTCCGTATCATGGTGGGATTAGGATGTGTCTTCCTCCTGTTCTTCGCCCTCATCGTCGTTCTGACCTACAAGATTCCGTTCCTGACGATTTTCACCCGCAGACTGTTGGCAGCCATCGGCCTGTTGCCAGAGACAGAAGCAGACGGCTATGCTGTCACCAACCTGCCCGCCTGGCACTATTGGTTCGCCATCGTTCTCATCCCCTTAGGCTACATTGCCTCTGAGAGTGGCTGGCTCGTCGCAGAGTTCGGACGCCAACCCTGGACCATTCAGGACATGTTGCCCACATGGGCTGCTGTCAGCGACCTCCAGTCTTCGAGTGTCGCCATCACGTTCATCCTCTTCCTGATCCTCTTCACCACGATGCTCGCCGTCGAAATCAGCATCCTCCTGAAGCAGATCAACAAGGGTCCTGAAATGAGTAATCATAATTCCTAATTACTAATTTCTAATTCATAATTAATCATGACATACGAATTCTTACAGAACTACTGGTGGTTCATCGTATCACTGCTTGGGGCACTGCTCGTCTTCCTGCTTTTCGTACAAGGAGCCAACTCCATGGCCCGCTCCTTAGGTTGGACGGAAGAAGGTCGTCGCCTCGTCTATAACTCCACAGGGCGCAAATGGGAGTTCACCTTCACCACCCTCGTCACCTTCGGAGGAGCGTTCTTCGCCTCCTTCCCCCTCTTCTACTCCACGAGTTTCGGTGGTGCCTACTGGCTCTGGATGATCATCCTCTTCACCTTCGTGCTCCAGGCCGTCAGTTACGAGTTCCAGAACAAGTTAGGAAACATCCTCGGTCCGAAGACGTTCCAGTTCTTCCTCACACTCAACGGCATCTTCGGTCCACTGCTCCTCGGCGGTGCTGTTGCCACCTTCTTCGAGGGAAGCAACTTCCTTATCGCGAAAGAGAATCTGGTGGATGCAGGTGCCATCACACCGATCATCAGCCGCTGGGCTAACGCCTCCCACGGACTCGATGCCCTGCTGAATCCCTGGGTACTCATCTTCGGACTGGCAGTCGTCTTCCTGGCCCGCATCCTCGGCATCCTCTACGTGATGAATAATGTCAACGACGAGGATATCCGTTCACGTGGCAGTGTCCGTCTGATTGGTGCTGCAGTACCTTTCCTCATACTCTTCGTGGCTTATCTCATCCACCTGTTGTTGAAGGATGGCTTTGCCTACACCACCGATGGCACCATTGTGATGGAACCCTACAAATATCTCAACAACTTCCTCTCGATGTGGTATCTGCTGATTGTGCTTCTCATTGGTGTCGTCCTCGTGCTTCTCGGCATTGGCAAGACTATCTTCACAAAGGATTACAACTGTGGCATCTGGCCTGCTGGTATCGGAACGGTACTCGTCGTGCTCTGTCTCCTGCTCTGCGCAGGATGGAACGGCACAGCCTACTATCCCTCAACGGCAGACCTTCAGTCGTCGCTGACCATCCAGAACTCCTGTTCCAGTGAGTTCACGCTGACCACGATGTTCTGGGTATCACTGCTCGTACCTTTCGTATTAGCCTACATCATCTACGCCTGGCGCGCCATCGACGCCAAGAAACTCGACAAGGACGAGATCAAGACGGACCACGCCTACTGACTCTAAGAAGCCCTCTATGGATATACAAGACTACAAAAACGAAAACGATGCGTTGCGGCAGCGTGTGGCCGAACTAGAGAAAGCCAACAACGAACTTATCGTCCACAACATGCAGTTAGGCCGGAAGGTGGACATCTGGTATGATGTATGCAGGCGTGTACATATATATAAAGAGTTGCTGATACGCCACTCTGAACTCCTTCGCCATGCCGACCTTCGCAACGACGATGAACTGCTGGCCATTATCGAGTCGCGCCTTGAAACTGAGCATAACTATGAGAATCCCAACTTCGGTGTCAAGGAGATGGCCGATATGGTAGGTACCTCGCAGACGCGTATCCTCGACCTGTTCCGCAACTCACCGCTGTATAAGTCGGCAGAAGACTATATCGACTACATGCGGATACTCCGTTCGTTGTATTACCTGATGATGAAACGCGAATGGAACGTGGCTGCATGTGCACAGGAGGCCGGTTTCACAGCCATCCGTTCGTTCAACCGCAAGTTCCAAAATGCCATCGGCATGTCACCCCATGAGTACCGTCAACTCATCGATGCGCATCCTGCCATTAAAGTGACTACGTTAGAGTAATTTCTCTGCATAAAATCACTGTTTTGGCCAAAACTTGAAGTCTATCTTTGAGTTTTGGCCAAAATTCGTTTCTGTGGCCAAACAATCTGAGAAGAAAAACGCTAAAAAGAGAACGATCAGTTGAAAAACAATCTAATTTTGCAGTGTCGAAAGGCAAATGTGAGTAACAAAAATAGTAAATAACAATTTAAAACTTACAATTATGAAAACTTCAAATTTCAATAAGAACATCACGAAGGCCATCGCCTTCTTGTTCACAGCATTATTCGCAGTTTCTTTCACTGCTTGTACCGATGACTTGATGGCCGACAATAATCAGCCAGCAGACAGTACCGAGACAAGAGGCGAACTGTTAGAGGCATACGGTCTGACCTATCAGGACTTCAATTCACCTGCCGACGTGATTATCCTGAATGCCGACACCACCGAGATCAGTGTCAGCAAGAATCTGGCCGACAAACTGGGCATCACGACTTTCGTCAATCACCCCCTCGGTATCTGGCACCAGATCGAGCAGTTGCCCTACGCTCGCAAGACAATCGCAGAGAAACTTGTTGGCGACCGTTACATCCTGACCGTAGAGCCCGCCACGCTGGCAGAACTCATCGGCGAAAAGGAGGTTCAACTCAACACTAGTCTCTATGTCAATAACAACATCCAAGAAGGTGCCGCCACCCGTGCCGGAGGCGTCAACATGCCTGCCTACGCTGCCAAGTACGTGGATGGCAACCAGGTAATCCACCCCGCTGTGATCCACCTGACCGACCCCTTAGGCTATGGTAAAGGCTACCACGATCCCGACGAGCAGCCCACGATGACACGCAGTGCCTCTGATAATGGCTGTTACGACTACATTATCCCTGAGCAGATGACTGCCACCCGTGCTTCTGCCCATCATCGCATCATGTCGCTCAAGCAGGAGATCAAGGCCCACAAGAAGTTCGCCATGGGCGAAGGCAACAGGGATTCCGTTGACTTCAACCTGAATGTACCCATCGACTTCGAACTCAACTACTTCATCACCCTGAACGGTGGTGTCAACTGGAAAGTCTGTATCCCCGTACCATACGTCAAGAAGTTCGAGGCTGGTCTCGACGGTAAGTTTGCCTTCTCGCCTGAATTGACCGTTGGTTTCAACAAGGAGTTTAAGATCCCCGACGACAAACTCAAGTATAACATCCTCGACTTCGAAGGTTACAGTTTCACTTTCTGGGTAGGATGTGTGCCCGTAGTCATCAAGTGCCAGCCCAACCTGTATGCCAAGATCGACGGCAAGGTGACCGGTCAGGCCGTGATGGGTATCAAGTACGATTATGAGAACAACTTCAAGGTAGGCGTCGGCTACAAGAAGGGCGACGGCTGGAGCATCATCGACGAGTTCAACGAGGTGAAGAACGAGGTTTCATTTATCCGCCCACAAGTGAGGGTTCACGCTGAGGCAGGTGTGGGAATCTATCTCGGTATGGATGTCATGATCTACGGTGTGGCAGGCCCGACGGTGGCTGTAGGTCCAAGACTGGGTGCCGAGGCTGACCTGAAGATATCTCCTTTCGAGAGCAACTGGAACGAGAAGACCGATTTCTCAGCAAACATCAATCTGTCTGTCAACGCCGTGGCAGGTGCCAAACTGAAGGTGTTAGGCTATGAGTTGGCAGAGTACAAGGCCACCTTCCGTCTGGCTGGTCCCTGGTGCCTCTGGAAGTACCCCAGCGACGGTACCGAGCACAAGGTGGGCGACCTCGAGTACAGCGAAGAGGACTACCGCAACTACACCACGCTGATGAACGGCTTCATGAAGTCGAAGGAAGGCGCTTCCTACCGTGCCTTTATGAGCGATGCCATCAGCGAACTCATGGAGATGTACGACATCGACAATGCCACAGCCAACAAGATCCTGCAGAAGAGTAATATGAAGGCGCTGATCAAGACCTGGGGCTACATCCCGACAGAATCCGCATTCTATCATGGCGTCTATGAACTTCTCATGAATTGCGCAAGCGAAGTGTACAGCACCTACTACGAATACCTCGAGCAGAAGGCCGGCGAGAGCGGCGACAGCGAGTACCTCGCAGCCCGCAACTGGGAGCACATCATGGAGATGCTCAGCACCAACAGCGACATCAAGGCATTCATGAACAAGTACAAGACCGGTGCCGACTATGTTCACCAGTGGTTCGTCGAGGAATTCGGCCGCGAGCCCATCGAGTCGCCCGAGGATCTGGAATGGCTCACCGACCACATGCTGAACTTCGATAAGTACTGTGCAGAGCGCTTCGGTAAGCAGGATACCACCGTCGAGGTTTACGAAGAGGGTTGGGATGCCGTGAAGGCCAAGTTGATGAGCCTCTACCCCGAGATCTACGCTGAGAATCCAAAGCCCTTCACCGGTGCCTTCACCTACGCCAAGAACTGGTTCCATGGCTATTATCCCGGCGTTACCGCTTCTACCAATCCCTACTACTTCGACCAGATCAATGAGAAGTTCTGCGAGTACCTCCGCAACGAGAAGGGTATCGCCATCGAGCAGCGCTCATAAAGTTCTCACGGATGGTACCTGATAGAGAATCAAAAGTCTTCACGGATGGCACCTGAATTCAGGTGCCATCTTATTTTTGGCGGAGAATGGCGATATAATCGTCGTAGGGGATATACCTGCCACCCATAGAACGGAGGTGCGGCGTTTCGAACTGACAGTCGATAAGCCGCCCTCTGAGTATTTCAAACATGCGGGCCAAATGGATGAGTGCCAGTTTGGAGGCATTGGGTACCAGCGAGAACATGCTCTCGCCGAAGAACGACGCCCCGAGGTTCACGCCATAGAGGCCGCCCACCAATCGGTCATCCTCCCATATCTCCACACTCGCAGCAAAACCCTGACGGTGCAGTTCTGTATAAGCATCGATGATGTCAGGCCCGAGCCAGGCACCGTCTTCCTGATTACGGTTCTGGGCGGTGGCGCACCCTCGTATCACTCCCTCAAAATCCCGATTGATGGTGGGCGTATAGCGGTGCTTGTTGATGAGTTGCTGCATGGAGTGGCTGATATGAATCTCGCTGGGGAAGATGACGAATCGCTGCAGGGGACAGTACCACAGGGGTTCCTTCTGATGACGGTACGAGAACCAAGGGAAGTATCCGTTCGAATAAGCCAGCAACAGACGGTCAACGGACAGGTCGCCACCCACAGCCACCAGCCCATCTTCCTCCCCCTGATAAGGGTCAGGAAACCACAGGTCATTATCTAATTGATATACCGCCATCGGCTGCAAATAGGGGCAGCGTGTTGCGCTTATTTTTTAGCCACAAACCTGACGGATAACAGCATCACGTCGTT
>Ga0310690_10005768_pt1 | contig 16605 bp, 6 predicted proteins | sample AusTroGonzalo_MG_2_FD_207661 | JGI IMG/M metagenome (GOLD analysis project Ga0310690, IMG submission 207661) | Bovine rumen microbial communities from tropical cattle in Woodstock, Queensland, Australia - Gonzalo_04 (v2) (version 2) | ecosystem: Host-associated > Mammals > Digestive system >... | reverse complement strand
GTGCTACATGCCCGAGTTCCTCACCGAGCGTACGCACATCGAGGACTTCAAGCGCCAGCCAATGGTCTTCACGGGGGCGATCGAACTTCTTTGCAGCATCTTCAAGGGCAAGACCTTCACGACAATGACCCCCCTCGAGGCGGAGATCACCAAGTACTGCCACAATGTCTTCGGGGCGTACAAGGTCACCTACTTCAACGCAGTCTACGACTATTGCCGCAGGATGGGTGCCGACTGGGCGCGAGTGCACGCGGGCATGCTGCTTTCGGGATACATCAACGACACCCATACGTTCGTGCCCGGACCGGACGGCAAGTTCGGCTACGGCGGAAAGTGCTTCCCCAAGGACGTCAACGCATTCGCCAAGATGACCGAGGGCCTGCCGCTCGGCACCCTGCTCAAGCCGCTTCACGAGCTTAATGTGAAGTTCCGCGGATTCGAGGAGCATATCTAGCAAGGGAACCACCGCATGGAGCTGAAACTACCGAAAAAAGCGCTGGTTACTGGAGCCGCAGGCTTCCTTGGAAGCCATCTCTGCCGCCGGCTTCTGGAAGACGGCTATGAGGTAACCGCCCTGGACAACCTGTTCACCGGGACGAAGGACAACATCCTGAACCTGATAGGGAACAAGCGGTTCTCGTTTGTCCTCCACGACGTAACGCAACCGTTCTGGGGTCAGTTTGACGAGATATACAATCTTGCGTGCCCGGCGAGCCCCATACACTACCAGCACAATCCCGTGGAGACGCTGAAGTCGAGCGTGCTCGGCATCATGAACATGCTCGACCTCGCCCTCAAGACCAAGGCGCGGCTTCTGCATACCTCGACGAGCGAGGTCTACGGAGATCCTCTTGTCCACCCGCAGGTCGAGAGCTATTGGGGCAATGTCAATACGATCGGCGTAAGAAGCTGCTACGACGAAGGGAAGCGCTGCGCCGAGACTCTTGCGGCGGACTACAGGCGCGAGTACGGGGTAGATGCGAGGATGGTCCGGATATTCAACACATACGGACCGAACATGCACCCGAAGGACGGACGCGTCATCTCGAACTTCATCATGCAGGCCCTTGCGAACGAAGACATGACGCTGTTCGGCGATGGCGAGCAGACGCGCAGCTTCCAGTACTGCGACGATCTTGTCGAGGCGATGCGCCGGTATATGGATCTGCCGCGCGATGCCGTTGACGAGTTCTGCGTCAGGCACGGGCTGGGTGCGCCTGTGATCAACGTCGGCAACCCGGGCGAATACACGATACGCGAGCTCGCCGAGGAGACTCTGAGGCAGATTCCGGAATCAGGCTCGAAGATCGTCTACCGGCCCATCCCGGCGGACGACCCCAAGCGCCGCAAGCCCGACATAACCCTGGCGAAGGAGCTTCTTGGCTGGGAACCTAAGGTCCCGCTCAAGGACGGGCTCGCGAAGACCATCGCATACTTCAGGGGCCTCGTAAGGTGAAGCTCAGGTTCCCCCCGTGGCCGCAGTTCGACCGGAAGACTGAAGGCAGGATTGTCGAAATCCTGCGTTCCGGAAAGGTCAACTACTGGACCGGTCCCGAGGGACGCGCTTTCGAGGAGTCCTGGGCGAAGTGGCTTGGCGTCGGAAACGCCGTCTCCGTGACCAACGGCACCGCGGCGCTCCACCTCGCGCTCACGGCCCTTGGGGTCGGCGCCGGCGACGAGGTTATCTGCACTTCGTATTCATTCATAGCCTCTTCGTTCTGTGCGCTGATCGCCGGGGCGATGCCGGTGTTTTGCGACGTAGGCGACGACCATCTCATCGACCCGAAAAGGATAGAGCCCCTTATAACGCCGCGGACGAAGGCCATCGTCGTGGTGCATCTCTACGGCATGGTCGCCGACATGGGGCCAATAATGAAGATCGCCCGCCGCCATGGGCTCTTTGTCGTAGAGGACTGTGCGCAGTGCATAGGCGGCGAGTACAGGGGCCGCAAGGCGGGTACGATAGGCGATGTAGGATGCTTCTCCTTCTGTCAGTCGAAGCAGATCACGACAGGCGGAGAAGGGGGAATGGTGTGCTGCAACGATGACGGGCTTGCGTGGGAGCTGAGATCCTTGCGCGACCACGGAAGCGACGTTAAGGCGAAGCTTTCAGCTCACAGGTCGACCGAGTCGCGCCCGTATGTGCACCGCCGCGTCGGCTACAACTGCCGCATGACGGAGATACAGAGCGCGATAGGCCTTGGCGAGCTTCGGCGCTATGACAGCTGGAACCTGCCGCGGCGCAGGGCGCTAGGCCGTGCGCTTGTCGAGGCGCTCAAGGGACATCCCCTTGTGAGGTTTTGCCCGGTCGATACGCCGAGGCGCGTCAACAGCTGGTGGCTCGCGCCGTTTGTCCTGAGGGAGGATCTCCTGACCGTGCCTGTGTCGAAGTTCGTCTCCGAGGTCCAGGCGGAAGGGGCCCAGGCGTACGCGATCTTCTGGCCTGAGATGTACGGCGAGGAGGCATATCAGAAGCGCCGCGGATTCGGGCGTGCGAACTATCCTTTCGACGATCCCGCGAGCTCTAGCGTGGACTATTCCCGCGTCGATTGTCCGAACGCGCGCGCGATGGCTCGCGCCACGATTGCGTTCTGGACCCACCCCGTATATACGATGCGCCATATCGCGGCGGATGTGAGGGCGTTCAGGAAGGTCGCCGCGAAATACATGAAGAAGGGTGTTGTGTCATGAAGCGCTCGCCTGGCAAGTACACGAGCGGAGAGGAAATCGCGAACGCGGTTACGCATGTCGTCGGATCCCACCTTGGCGCGGCGATGCTGGCGCTTCTTGTATGGCAAGGGGTGGAGAGCGGCGTCGATGTCGGCTGGAAGGTGACGAGCGCGTCGATCTTCGGCTTTTCGATGATACTGCTGTATGCCGTGTCGTCCGCCTACCACACAGTCACGTACCTGCCGGCGAAAAGGGTGCTGCACGTCATGGATCATATGGCGATATACTTTCTGATCGCCGGTACGTATACGCCTTTCTGCCTGGTTACCTTAAGGCCGGAGCATCCCGGTCTCGCCTGGTCCATTTTCGGAATCGAGTGGGGCGCGGCGCTTTTGGGGATCTTCTTCAAGCTTCGCACGACGGGGCGCTATCGCTATCTTTCGACCAGCGCATACGTCATAATGGGCTGGGTCGCGGTATGCGCGATAGTGCCGCTCGTCAGGTCCCTTAAGGGGCTTGGGACGATGTGGCTTTCGGTCGGCGGGGGCCTCTACACGCTCGGATGCATCTTCTATCTCTGGAAGTCGCTTCCGTATTCGCATATGGTGTGGCACATCTTCGTCCTTGCGGGAACGATCTGCCACTTCTTCTGCGTCCTCTGGTACGTGATCTAGAGGCCCGCCGACGCCTTTCAGTAGTTCTCGGGCTCGACCTGGAAGTAGGCCTTGGGGTGCGCGCAGACCGGGCAGACCTCTGGAGCCTTTTCGCCCTCGATTATCGCACCGCAGTTGCGGCACTGCCAGCGGTTCTTGCCGATCCTGACCCAGACTTCGCCGGTTTCGATGTTTTTGGCGAGCTTGCGGTAGCGCTCTTCGTGGTGGGCCTCGATCTCGGCGACCTTGGCGAATAGGAATGCGAGCCTGGTGAAGCCTTCGGCCTTAGCCTCTTCGGAGAAGCGCTTGTACATGTCGGTCCACTCCTCATGCTCGCCTGCGGCGGCGGCAAGAAGGTTGGCGGGTGTGTCGCCGATTCCGCCGAGCTCCTTGAACCAGAGCTTCGCATGCTCTTTTTCGTTGAGCGCAGTCTCCTGGAATATCGCGGCAATCTGCTCATAGCCGTCCTTCTTCGCGCGGGAGGCGAAGTAGTCGTACTTGTTGCGGGCCTGAGATTCGCCGGCAAATGCCGTCCAGAGGTTTTGCTCTGTTTTCGATCCTTTGAGTTCCATTGTTGACCTCCTGTTTTTCTGTTGTTTAGTGTTTTTCTTTGCTTTTGTCGTTCATTATATCAAATTTTCCGCAGGAATGAAAATCGACGCGCTGGCAGGGCGCGCTGGGGGGCGAATGCCGTTGTTTTTACGCATATGCGCCGAGGAATGTGAAATGCTCTATCTCGGGATCTTGCGAGAGCTCGGACAGCAGCGCGAGCACATCCGGATTAGTCGGGGTGGATTCGAATTCAAAGGTGAAGCGGAATTCGAAGTCCATCCCCGGTATCGGGCGCGACTCCAATTTCGTCAGATTTACGCCAACGGCTGCAAATTTGGCGATTATGCCGCTCAGCGACCCCGGTTTATGCGGCAGGCTCAGCATTATGCCGAACTTGGAGGCATCCTTCGTTATCTCCATCTGCCGCGAAATGCATATGAACCGCGTATAGTTGTAGGCGGCGTCTGCTATGCCCTCGGCCAGGATGTCGAGCCCGTAAAGCTCTGCGCATGCACGCGATGCGATCACTGCGCGATCGGTCGTGCCGCTCGACGCGAGCTCCTTCGCCACAACCGCTGTGTTGGCTCCAGGCACTGGCTTCATCTTGGGGTGCGCCTTAAGGAATTCTCCGCATTGCGTAAGCGCATGCGGATGGCTTGCGACCTCGCGGACATCCTCCAGCCTTGTGCCGCGCCGCCCGAGAAGCACATGATCTATCTTGGTCCTCACTGACCTCACGATGTGAAAACGATGTTTGACCATGAGATCGTATACCTGGGCGACAGAGCCGGCGGCGGAATTCTCTATCGGGAGAATGCCGTAGGGGCAAAGTCCTTTCTCGACGGCCTCGAATACGCTTTCGAACCCGGAGAAGAACAGTATGGTCGGAATCTCGAACATCTCCGAGGTCGCGATTTGCGCGTACGATCCTTCAGTTCCTGGACAGGCTACGACGGCCTTGGTAGGGAATTCGCGCCCGGACGAAGCGGCCTTGCGAATCGCCTCGACCAGAGGGGCCTCCCCGCATCTGGCAGCCCTCCGCTTCGCCTTTGCCATGCCGAACATTGTCGTGAAAAGTATCTTCATGTCGCGCTCCAGCGGCGGACCGACTATGTCGGCAGCTCGCGCGAGCGCCGCGCGCTCCTCTGCGGGATCCAGCGCACCATTCTCCGCGAGCTTCATGCGCTCGCTAAAGAGCCGTGCGATTTCGTCGTCTATCCTGTTCATTTCTTCATTCATTTCGTTTTTCCTTTGCTGCTGGTTGGTTAAAAAAATTCGGGCCGAGTCTCTTTATCTGAGATTCGGCCCGGATGTTTGCTGGCTGTACCTTGCGACTATGCCGCAAGCGACGCTGCAGGACCGAATCCGCAACGCCACCACCAGCAAGTGCTAAAGTACATTCTGTTGTTCACGCGAGGTAGTTTAACAAAACTTATCCCCGCCGTCAACGGGGGTGTATGCAGAGACTTTGCCGACACGCGCCTTTCGTTTAGATTTGGTATAATGCTGGACAACGAAAGGGGTGTAGTATGTTACATCGCATTGTTCTCCTGTCCTCTGCCCTCGCCGCGCTTTGCGCAGGCGCTTCCGAATATACCCTTGATTTCACCGGTGCCAGTGCGCTTGATGCCGAAGCGCCCGTTTTGCGGCGCGCCGAGATGGCGGCGAGTGTGGGGACAGTCCCCGCAGTCGCGGTCGGCGACACGCTGAACCTCAAACTTTTCGGCGATGTGGACTTTGCGCTCAAGATCGTGTCCGCGCCACCCGCCGGCATAGCGGGTCAGAGCTTGATCGCGAAAGACGAGAACGGCTCTGCCTCTGCCATAGTCAAGGTTACGGACAAGACCGCCCGCATTTCCGTGGACGACTTCACGAACAGGCGGCAGTATACCGTCCGCTGCAAGGATGGCGTCGCCACAATCACGGAGCGAGACACTCATCACGAGAGTGGTGGCGAGTGCGGAACTTGTGGAGGGTCGTTGGGCGTTATGCCGGCAAGACTCGGTGAAGAGCCTTCTTCCGACGCGAGCAAAGAATCGGACAAGTCAGCGGATTCTCGAGTGGCCGCCAGAAAACTTCTCGGCGCCTCGTCATCTTTTCCGTTGGCGGAGCAGAAATGTATTGTAGACGTGCTGGTTGCGTTTGATCAAGGCGCCAAGACTTGGGCGGAAGCGCAAGGTGAATGGGACAAACTTGAAGATTGTGCTGAAGCTGCCGTCCAAAGGATGAATATGGTTCTTCAAAACTCGACATTAGGCGATGACTATAGCTATCGTCTGGCGGGAATAACGGTGCTGGATGACACTGATACTGATGTTGGATCGGCTTTGGGTAAGAGTCTTGATGGCTTGGGAGGATATGCGAGACTCCGTGCCGAGCAGGCAGCATGTGGCGCGGATGTGCCGGTTGTGTTTATCGATACTGGCAAGTCATCTGGAACACGCGGTGTGAGTTATGCTCTTATGAGCACGAATGAGACGAGTATTGCGAACTGGTGGGATCATGCGTTCGCTTCTTGCCATATCGCTTCTTCTTTCGACGAATACACTATGACTCATGAAGTAGGGCATTGCCTTGGTGCTGGGCATAGCAATTACAACTGGAATAACGAGAACTTTTGCAATGAAAGTGGATATAAAGGCGTGGGCACGCCACAGTCGTGCGATTTCTCGGCTGGATATCATTTCACCGATTATACGAATGGGCTATATCACACGATTATGGGCTACAACGATGGAGCGGACGGTAGACGCTATGCTCCAACACCATATTTCTCATCCCCTAACATAATCCCGCCCGAACATAAGGTTGTAATTGGAACTTCAACAAACGACAATGTCCGCGTTTTGCGCCATACCTGCACATATGTTGCAAACTGGCGCAATCCGGTCAAACCCGGTCAATATGACGTATTGGCGTTTGACGACCAAAGTCGCGAAATCCTTGATGGACGTATCTTCACCGGAACGCTTCCGGTTTCGCTCTCTTCAAATATCGACGGCGCAACTATCTACTACACAACTGACGGCTCAACGCCTACCCCCGACTCTAATACCTATTCCTCTCCCATCTCGATAACCAATACAACCACTTTGACGGTTTCGGCTGTCACAAATGGGGTTGCGGCATCTGTGCGATCTTTCAAAGTCTTCAAGGTGGATTCTCCGGTAATTGCGAACGATTCCTCTATTGCATGGCGCACAAGTTCAACGCATCCTTGGCTTTATACTTCCGTCACCGATTGGACCGGAAGCGACAAGCAAGTGATTCGCGGAGGACTGACCGGCAATAAGCGCGGTGAAACTTTCCTCAAGGCCGAGGTTGAAGGCCCCAAGCAACTTTCGTTCAGGGTGAAGTCCAAATTCCACTATTCAAAGTCTAAAGTGCCTGCACAATATGCCTCTCAATACACGCACTGCAATTTCTTCGTGGATGAAAAAGCCGTTGTTACTATGGTCGAGCCGCAGAGCGACTGGATCGTGGTTAAGACGGATATTCCTGAAGGAACGCACACCTTGCTTTTCTCCTTCATCCAGCAAGCCGCTCCAAATGGCGCAAGCGACGGAATGTGGCTTGATGATATGCGCCTTGACGATTCCGCGAGTGTAAGCATTGTGCCGCCTTCTTCCGATTGGGACGGGAAAACGCTCCCTGAGACAGCGGTAACGGCCAATGTAAATAGCGAATATTATTCGTTCTACGCTGCCGGCAACTTTGAAGATCCGCTCAATCCGTTCGTGCAGTCGCTGAACGACCGAACTGCCGTTGTCGGACAGGTGCAGACAACATCTAATGCTAAATGCGTCTATGGCATTTCAACCGGAACCGAGTCAAGCGCCAAGACTTTCAGCGGAGATGTCTATGCTCTTGTAAACGGGGGTCGCTTGGATGTTGCATCGCCCACAATGGAAGATTATGGAAGCAATTTTTCTTACACATCCGGCGATGCGCTGTTGCAGTTGGGCGGAAATTGCGCGGTCACGTATGCGCTTGGCGGAAATTATGGATCGGGCAGCAGGACGATTCCCGGCAATGTCGGTATAACCGTCAAAGACTATGCGCAGGTTGGAAGCATTATTGGCGGCTGGACCATGTATACCTCCTCGAACGGTATTCAAGGCAACACTTCCGTTCTGGTGCTGAACAACCAAACCAACAATCTGACCAGAACTTCTGGTTACAAATATGTCCCGGAAGAACTTACCGGCTATATTATCGGTGCGTCTTATGCCGATGGAGGAGGGTATGGTAGCAGTACGGTAAGCGGAAGCTCTTCAGTGAGACTTGCACCAACATCCTCAGCCGACACTTCCTGCAGCAAGACCATAATTGGTGGCGGATATGGAGCAGGTTCGGTTGTTGGCGGTAATTCTTCGGTGACAATATCCGGCGGAGCATATTCCGGCAACATTTATGCCGGATCTTACAACGGTACGGTGCAAGGTAAAGCGACTTTGACGATATCTGGCGGCACTTTCGCCGGGGCCCATCTTTGGGGTGGCAATGCGAATGGCACCAAGTCATTGGTTTTTGCCGACAATGCCGACCTCTCGGATATTGCCGGTATATCGGGATTCGACTCGATTTCGATTCTGGACGGCGCTACGGTGACCGTAAACTCTGCTGATATTCTGGCCGTCTTTACCTCGCGTGGCTATGTAACGCATGACGAGAGCGCCCCTTACCGGGTTGGCATCGATATCTGCTCTTGGCACGATGACAACGGAACCGGCACTATAAGTTCCGGTTGGGATTACACTCCTTCGAGTGGTAGCGATGCGGTAATGGTCCTCTCGCAGGACACTACGCTCACCATAGACGCTGCCACCACGCTTGGAACGGTGACGCTGCGTACTTCATCGGAATCGCCAGTAACGCTTACGCTTGAAGGCTCGGCCAAATTGACGGCGACAAGTCTCAACCTCCCGGCAAACATTACATTGGTGTATAATTCAAACCGTCTGGGAATCGGAAAAATCACCGGTGAAGGTGTGGTTTTGTGTGATGGTTTCAAACCGTCGGCATATATCGGTTGGTCCGATGATGCCGAATGGCACGGTACCGTGTGGATCAAGAACATCAGTGGCGGAACTAGCGGCAACAAAGGTCCCGCATGGGACTTCAATCCCGATAGTTTCGGTAACTCCAACTCGGTAGTTCGGCTTACGGGTGTGGCTGGACATTTCCCGCAAGCGCAGATTGTCATAAAACCTGCAATTGAACTTGTGGATGAAAGTGACGTTGTCGCACTGCACGTGAACAACGGATATTCATACAGCGCATCTACGCAAGCAGCTACTGCGTATGTGTATGCTAAAATAAATCGCCTTATTGGCGCTGGTACAATCAAGACATCGAATTCGGGTGATAATGTTGTTATCAATGTAATCGACGCGAAGGATTTCTGCGGGAATGTGAATGTTGAGAACAAAGGGTTGTATTTCGGTGAAGGTGTGCCAGCACAGACAGAAGAGAAACCTGATGTCAAAGGCACAATTGTAATAAATGATGGTTGCGAGGTCGTCATCGCATCTAACAGAACATGGTCCGCCGCCAATGGCATAACGGTGGATGGAACGCTTGTCGCACATGGTTCGATATCGAGCACTGCATCAGAGAAAATCAAAGGCAATGGTGTTGTCCTATACGAAGGAGTTGCGCCGGCCACAGGAGAGGGCATGTGGACGAATTCGTTGTGGAAGGGGACTGTTTGGGTTAAAGACATCAAGGACTTTACTGCGGCTTCATTCACGCCTAACCTATATGGAAACACAAACTCAACGCTTCGTCTGACAAGTTGCTCCGGCTATGTAACCGTAGGTGGCAATGCCAAAACCGAAATTAATGTTCCTTTTGAATTTGTTGATGAAGGTGGAAATCCGGCGTTGACAATCAACAACGGCAGTTCCAATCCGGCAAACGAGACCTCGTTTGCGGAAGTCAAGGGGTCTGGAACGCTAGCATGCAATGGCAGCGCAGATAAGGTCTTGTTGCGCTTCAAGAAGTGGGATGGTTTCACAGGCGCCCTTACATTGACGAACAAGGAAGTCGTGTTTGGCGATGCTACCATATCTACAGTCGCAGCAGGCTCGTTGGTTGTCAGTCCAGGAGCAGAAGTTTCCATTCCTGTTGGCAAGACCTGGATTGTTAAGAGTGGTGTTGTCGTAAATGGCAGACTTAATGTAAACGGCGCGCTTGCAAGTGAATCATCCACGCCTCTTGACGGTGGTGGCACGGTGCGATTTAATGGTGTCGAGGCGCTCAACACGGCGGCGAGCTGGACGGGAACGAATGTTCTTGCCGATGTTACATACAGTGCACCTCCAATTTCTGCCCCTATTCCGCTTGCGAACCTTGGCAACGCCGCTTCCACGATTGTTTTGCAAGGCGTGAAGGGGTATATTGAAAATACAGACAATATAAAGGCAGTAGTTTTATTGCGTAATTCTCTCACAGCGGGACGCGAGTATGGCTTGAATATTGACAATGGTTACAGCGCGAGAGCGACAGTTTTCCCGAAACTAATGGGCGACGGCACCTTAATGGAATCGCATGGTAATTCAACAGCCAACCAAAGGTTCGTGTTCTCCGATGCAGTGGAATACACCGGTTCGATTGTGCTCTCGTCAGGTTGTGTTAAGCGTTTCATATTTGGCGAAGATGATGCGACTGTTGGCGGTGGTATGATATTCGTCAAATCCGGTGCGGTTGCTAAGATTGGCGACGGCAAGACATGGACGGCACAGGGTGTAATTGTTTCGGGCACGCTTGCTTCTGGTGGACGTGCTACCATAAAGGCACCGGCAACTATCAAAAACGGAGCAATTCTCCGTTTTGATACAGATGATGCTTTGTTTGTCTTTGACAATGGCCTTACGCTTGACGAAGGGGATTGCGTAAAGCTTGCCATTCCGGACGATGGTGAATTAACCGGGGAGCGTACGCTTATTAAATGGCAAGGTGTTACGCCCGAAGGAGACTTTTCTTTTGATGACACGGAGCTTTCCAGCATTTGGCAGCTGGATAAGGCATCAGGCGCGCTAAGTGTCGTAAACAATATTGCACGTTTGCCAGTTGTTGATATTCTTGTTGCGTATGACAAAGGCGCACAGGCATATGTCGCCGAGAAGAACATGACATTGGAGGAGTTCGCGCAAATCCAGATCGGCACGATGAACGAGGCACTGGTCACGAACCGACTGGATGCTTACTATTCATATCGTTTGGCAGGTGTATGTATTGTGGACGCGACATACCGGCAGATCAATGCCATTTCGACGGAGCTGGCGGAGGGAGTGGGACCGCTTATCGCTTTGCGTGCGCAACGCGAGCTATATGGAGCAGATACCGTGACCTTGCTGATAGACAATGTTAGTGAGGGTACGCTTGGTTACGGTTGCCCGATGACAACGACCGATGCTGCCAGTTGCCATGATGACGCGTTTAGCGTTTGCAGCATCAAGGCGGTGCACTTGGGCAAGCAGCATACGATGTTACACGAGAATGCGCACAACATGGGTTGCGGGCATGCAGATAACGTTCAACAGTGTTCTCCGTTTGAGTACGGCAGGGGATGCTACTTCAGCGACCCGGAAGAGTTCGGCTCGTCTCGCCATACCATAATGGCATATGGCAGTGATGACGACGCCTCATGGTATTTCTCCACTTCCGAAATTTACACTGATCCTTATCTTTACAGCGAAACCGAGGAGGATTACGTAACTTTGGGCGATGAGCACCATGACAACAAACGCGTCTTGACCGAAACTTGCCAGGCGGTTTCGCAGTGGCGTGACTATGTGAAGCCGTTTGTCGAGGATGTGATTGCAACAGATGATGCGGACAATGAGATTTTCTCTGGTCGAGTTTTCCACGAGTCTATTAGGGTCTCGCTTTCGTCGCAAGAAGATGATGCAACAATCTTCTATACGACCGACGGCACCAAGCCGACCAGTGTTTCCTGCGTCTATTCCGAGCCTTTGTCCATAACTGAAGATACGACATTGAAGGTTGCATTGCAGAATGGAGACACCCTTTCCCCGGTCCGCACGATCGAACTTTTCCAGATGGATTCGATACCGGACGAGGGCGTTTGGCGGACGAGCGTAAAGTATCCCTGGGGTCAGGATGGAGACGGATCGATCCGTAGCTTCAACCACACTGAATACGGGTACAAGTGTACGACACCGCTTGCAGTCAAGGTCGAAGGCCCGAGGAGACTGAGCTTCATGCAGAAGTCCTATTTCTCTACGCCGGACATCGACTCCAACTATTCGCACATTGAGATAATGCTAGACGACCAGATTGCATATTCGACTAACTATTATGATAAGGTCTGGAGGGACGGTTATGTTGACATTCCAGAAGGGGAACACGAAGTGCAGTTTGTGTTTTCCCAGCGCGATGCCATGAACAAGCCTGATGGATCGTTCAGGAAAGATAACAACATTCCCGAGATGGATGACGCGTGGTGGATAAAAAATATTGAATTCGGGGATGTACCGAGGGTGGCGTTTGTCAATTGTACCTCGGAAAGCAATGATGTCGAGTGGGGCCTGCCGTATGTGTATGAGGCCAATGAGCTTGAAGGCAATTTGGGCGGAATAGAGATAGGCACAAAATTTGGAGCCAAGGGCATTGTCGAGACGCTTGGTTTCGGTTCCACCAACGCAGTCGTGTTGAGCGTCCTAGCTGAACTGCCGCAAGGCGGCAAGGGTGAGATTGCGGGATGTCACATCTATCGGGCGTCAAAAGACGAAAACTTCTACGCCTTCGCCTACTCCAATGGAGATGGTACAATTTCGTTGGGATGTGATACTACTACCAATTATGTTACCTCTTCTAGTATACTGAATTGGACGGGACTTCATGTTTGGACGTTCGCCTTTGCTGCGCAGACTGGCGCAAAGTTATACTGCGATGGCGTGGAGATCGCTTCGACGGGCGGCATAAAGTGGTCCGACACAGTAATTACAAACATTGTCACCTTCTGTGATGATCCTCGCGGCGATTGGGCGCTGACAGGTGCGAAGGTGTATGCCGTGCATTCTGATTTTGGCGTTGGCGGCGGGGTATTCGACGCGGTGTCGTCCTCGGTGGATAAAGTGCTTTCGCTTTTGGACTGCTTGTCGGAATATGCGGACGAGTCGCAGGCGACGAAGCTTGCGCTACTCAGGATATATAAGGATACAGGTTCGGTGGTCGGCGATGCTGCCAGCGAATGCGTCCTTCGCATAAGTGAGATAATGCCGAAGCCGACGGATGATCGCACATTGAACGGGCGCGAAGGCATGGACGTCAACGGCCTTGAGAGTGGCTGGGTGGAGGTCGAAAATACGTCCGACCAGTGGGCCGACCTCAAGGACTACAAGTTTATTCGCACAAATCGCTCGAAGGCAAATTCCAAGGGCGATTATGGTAATTTCCCGTCATATCTGGTTCCGCCCTATTCACGGGCCATATTCTACACGTCCGAGCGCTACTCTAATAGCGCCAGCATGAAAGATAGCGCATGGGCTACTGCGGATCCAAATGGAGCAAAGCCGAAACTTTACGGTGAAGCGCTTGGCAATGTTCTCGTGTGGCCAGACAAGGTTAACCCGAAGAAGTCGCCGTTCGTCCGCTTGATTCATACGCCATCTGGCGTCCTTGCGGATACAGTGGTTGTGCCCAGCGACGTTCCAGAGGGGTATTCAATTATTGTTGGAGAGGTTAAAGAAAGTCTGGCAACGGAAAGATGGCTTTGCCCGACGCCGACGCGCGGTAAGGCGAACGCAAAGACGGACGGCTTGACTCGTATTGGCCCGAATGTGGGACCGCTCTACGAGAACAAGACGGTAGACAAGAAGGGTAAAGAGGTCGTTGGAGCCAAGCACGACAGTGCAAACGAATTTGCGAGGGTTGCACCGCCTGCGAAATCGAGCGAAGCCTACGAAATTACCTTCTCGTTCAATCCGGTGATGAGTCCGACCGAAGCTGCGGGATTCCGGGATGAGGATGAGATTTCCTCCATAACACTCGTCTATCGTGCAGGTTTGACCGGCGCGGAAAATGAAGTTGCTGTTGACATGGATACCGACAATTTCGATCCGGTGGATTGGGGCCATACTTACAAGGCTGAGATTCCGGCAGACAAGTTGCCGGGCGCAGGACAGCTGGTGCAGTGGAAGTTCAGAGCGACTGACGCAAGTGGCAACGAGTGGACGTCCCCCAGCTTCAACAACAAGGACGACGGCTACGAATGGTATGGCACGATTGTCGAGCCGGGCGAGCTCAACAGCTCGACGCTCCCGACCTGGCACATGTTTGTAGATAATGCCAGCAAGGCTCAGATGGACTACGACAAGGATGACAGCAGATATACGCTGCCGAATGGTGCCCGCGTCGCAATCTACGACTCTTCCACCTCGAACTACTACGACTATGTGCGCATCGACTTGCGCGGCCATACGTCGGCGAGCTTCACCAAGAAGGGACACGGCCTCAGGTTCGCCAAGGCGCATCCCTTGACGATGCGCGATTGTGTGACAGGCGAGGAAATCGAGGAAATCCGCAAGACCTCGCTCATCAGCGAGTTTGCCGACCCAAGCTTCATGCGCCAGATGATAGCGTTCTGGCTGTGGCGGAAAATGGGCAATCTCGTTCCGTTCGACTTCCCGGTAAGGTGCAACTTGAACGGCGAATTCTACCAGCTTGCGTTCAACTCCGAGCGCTTCACAGACGAATTGATCGAGGACGTCTACGGACTCGACAAGTTCGGCTATGGCTACAAGAACGTTGGGACGCTCAAGAGCGGATCGGGCACGACTGCGGGCGGCATCGAGAAGAAGACGCCGGACGATGAGGACGAGGGCAATGTTACGGTGCTTCAGAGCGAGCTCCGCTCCAAGATAACGGCGGCGCAAAATGTGTCAGGCACAAGCTCAGCGGCCTTGTCTTCCTCCACTACTGATGCGACTGGCCTCGAAAACGCCGAGCTCACCAAGTTCGTCGTCCAGAAGTTTGATCTTCCTGCGTGGCTGAACTATCTCGCCTCTGCCAAGATTACGCAGGAGATGGATGATGTGTGGGCGAACATCTGCATCTACTACGATAATCCGGACATGCTTGATGGTGCTCGCGGTACAGGCACGTGGATGCCGCTCGGCTACGATTTCAACGTGAGCTTTGGTCAATATTACCAGGGTGACATAGGCTCTAAGATCGGGCTTATGTCGAACCAGGATTGGTTCAAGAGCCATCCTTTCTACGGCGGCAACCGTGTGCGGTGCTGGAAGCAGGCGGGGATGACGCAACTCTGTAATGAGGGCAATAATGGTTTCGAGGCGGTATGGCAGTCGGCCAAGTTCCGCCGCCTCTACTTGCGCCGTTTGAGGACGCTCATGGACCAGGAGCTCAAGGGACCGGACACTCCGGAGAGCGAGGTGCCTTTCATGGTGAAGATGCGCGAGATGGCGAACCTTATGCGTGCGGACTCGGAGCTGGACCTTGCGAAGTGGCCTGACGACGGTTCCGATAATGCGATCGACGTATGGCCGTCAGAAAAGCGACCCAAAGACATGGATGCAGGCATAACTGAAATCTGGAACGATTACGTTGTGCCGCGCCGTCAGCACCTGTACGTCACGCACTCCGTCACCAACACGGCGAAGGCGATTGGCTACGGCTCCAACCTGAACGCGGGCATCCCCGAGGCGCAAAGCCCGATATCTGTTCTTGCGCAGAACTTCGTGCTTGCAAAACTATCAGATTGCGTCGTGATCTCCAATCTCAACAATGAGGTGGTGGATATGAGTGGCTGGACGCTCAAGTTCGGCGTTGAGTGGACGCTCCCTGCAGGAACCGTCTGCGACTCCAACGACTGCATATATGTTGTCGCAGATCGCCGTGCGTTCATAGAAACGCACAATGAGGATCTGACAGACCAGATCATCGTAGGCAACGCCAAGTTCGGTAAGCTTGATGAGGTGTCGCTCGATTATGGAGTCAAGGGCATTTCGACGGATGATGATACTGTTGTATTCAAGGCAGGAACAGAGGAAAAGATCGAAGAGATTATCAAGGGTATGTCCCCACAGCTGACGGCAGATGATGAGCTTGCCAAGTTGGATGTGAACTGTCTGATGGTCGTCGCCGAACCGATTGATGGTAAGGAAGGCGAGTATAAGGCGGTTGTCGCGGTAAATCCCGAGACGGTGAATGCGCCGGTGATCGCCGAGCCTGCCGCGGAGAGCGAGCCGGTAGAGATAGAAGAAGACGATAAGGGCGAGACGACCGTGAGCGTTTCCATCTCAAATGCGGTAAAGGGCCTTTGGTACGGATACGAAGTATCGGACGAGCTGGGCGAATCCGCTGTGTTCGACAACGATGTCGATTCGTTTGAGCGCGCGACAGGGTCTGCACACACCATAACGGGCTCGCCGCGAACCGAGCCAAGCGGCTTTTTCCGTGTGAAGGTGCTCCCGGCCAAGCCAAAATCCTCAAATTGAGCGAATATAAAATGCTTGTTTTCGCAAAAATATTTCGGGAACGTGCAGTTATAAAGAAAAATTAACTTTTTTTCAAAACCCCCTTGCGCTAGGGGCAAAGGTTTTGGTACAATATCCATCCGTTGCCCCCGAAAGGGTGGTGGCGCGTTCTTTGACAATGGATCGATTGGAAGACAATTAAAAGATGTTTGTGTGAGAGGTCCAGGTCAAAACTCAAGTATTTTTTCTGAGAGTTTGATTCT
>Ga0310690_10005767_pt1 | contig 16606 bp, 14 predicted proteins | sample AusTroGonzalo_MG_2_FD_207661 | JGI IMG/M metagenome (GOLD analysis project Ga0310690, IMG submission 207661) | Bovine rumen microbial communities from tropical cattle in Woodstock, Queensland, Australia - Gonzalo_04 (v2) (version 2) | ecosystem: Host-associated > Mammals > Digestive system >... | reverse complement strand
TCTTGTTCCAGAAAAGCAGGAACAGGGCGGCCGTGTACAGGTATCCCACCCAGAAGTTGTACTTCGAGTTGCGACCCGCCAGCACCACGCAGGCGAGCCCCAGCACAGAAGCCACTATGTCCATCCAGTTCAACATCATCCAACAGACCCTTCAAGTGATACCTGCAGCAGTTTCTGCGCCTCCACGGCAAACTCCATCGGCAGGCGGGAAAGCACCTCCCGCGCGTATCCGTTGACGATCAGCCCCACGGCATCCTCCTCCGCAATGCCCCTCTGGCCGCAGTAGAAAAGCTGGTCCTCGGAGATTTTGGAAGTCGTTGCTTCGTGCTCCACGATGGCCGACGTATTCGCGCTCTTGATGTCCGGGAAGGTATGGGCGCCGCATTTCGAGCCGATGAGCAGGCTGTCGCACTGCGAGTAATTGCGCGCTCCATCGGCCCCCTGGCCCATACGCACCAGCCCGCGGTAGCTATTCTGGCTCTTACCGGCCGATATGCCCTTGGACACGATGCGGCTCTTAGTCTCCCGGCCCAGATGGATCATCTTGGTGCCGGTATCGGCCTGCTGAAGATTGTTGGTCACGGCCACCGAATAGAACTCCGACGACGAATAATCGCCCTTGAGAATGGTCGACGGGTATTTCCAGGTAATGGCCGATCCCGTCTCCACCTGAGTCCAGCTCAGGTGAGAGCCGGAGCCCTTGCAGATGCCGCGTTTGGTGACGAGGTTAAGGATGCCGCCGCGGCCCTCGGCATCGCCGGGATACCAGTTCTGCACGGTGGAGTACTTCACATCGGCATCCTTCTCCACGATGATCTCCACCACGGCGGCGTGGAGCTGCTGCTCGTCCCTCATCGGGGCGGTGCAGCCCTCCATATAGCTCACGTACGAGCCCTCATCGGCCACGATAAGCGTGCGCTCGAACTGGCCCGTGCCCCGCGCGTTGATGCGGAAATAACTGGAAAGGTCCATAGGGCAGCGCACGCCCTTGGGGATGTAGCAGAACGATCCGTCGGAGAACACCGCGCTGTTGAGCGCCGCGAAATAGTTATCGCCGGACGGCACCACGCTGGCCAGGTACTTCCGCACCAGGTCCGGGTGCTCCTTCACTGCCTCTGAGAACGAGCAGAAGATAATGCCCTTCTCCGCCAAAGTCTTTCTGAACGTGGTGGTTACGGAAACCGAATCGAACACGGCATCCACAGCAACAACCCCGGCCAGAACGTCCCGCTCCTGCAGGGGAATACCCAACTTTTCGAAGGTCTCAGCGAGCTTGGGGTCGATTTCCTTGTTCGTGGGCTTCTTGGGAGCGGCGAAATAAATTATGTCCTGAAAGTCGATCTTCGGCATATCCAGATGCGCCCAATCCGGCATCGGCATCTTCTGCCACTTCCGGAACGCATCCAGCCGGAAGTCCAGCAGCCACTGCGGCTCCTCCTTCCTTGCCGATATCATCCGTATGATATCCTCATTCAGCCCCTTGGGAACGAACTCCTGCTCCACATCCGTCACAAACCCCTCCTTGTACTCCCCCTGGGTGAACTCCCGTATTACCTTCTCGTCTTTCATAGACCGCAAAGATACATCTTTTCCTCCGGAAAACCATACGTCTTAACACCAGCCCAAAACTCCTGGCGGCCAACACGCTGTGTTTCAGTGAATTACGTGTTTGCCGGTGCAAATTTTTTTGCACCGGCAAACAAGGAACGTGCTGTGTTACAATGACTTAGCCGCCAGCCGCTACACGGTTTTCCACAGGTCCACGAGCGTGATGGCGGACATGGCTTCCACGATGACGGGGGTGCGGAGGGCGAAGCAGGTGTCGTGGCGGCCGGGGATGCCGGCTTTGGCGATGCTGGCGGTGGGTTTGAAAGCCACGCGGAACACGATGGGATTGCCATTGGTGATGCCGCCGTTGATGCCGCCGGCGTGATTCGTGACGGGTGCCTCGATGTGATTCCCGTGGCAGCAACCGCCGCCGTGGCAGCCGCCTTCTTCGTGATGGCAGCCTTCGCCTTCGCCGTGATGGCACTCGTGGCCTTCTTCGTGGCAACCGCCTTCTCCGTGGCAGCATCCCTCACCTTCGCCGTGCTTACACTCGTGCTCCGGGAAGGCGTCGTTGTGCTCGCTGCCCTTCATCCGCGAGGCCTGGAAGCCGTCGCCGAACTCGATGCCGCGAACGCCCGGGATGGCAAACACGGCGTGCGAGATGCGCGATTCAACGCTGTCCCAGAAGGGCTCGCCCAGCCCGGCCGGCAGCCCGCTAACTGCACACTCCACAATGGCGCCAAGGGAATCGCCTTCAGCCATAGCGTCTGCCAGAAGCCCGTCCCACGCCGCAGGATCGGCATATCCGCCCAGTTCCACGACGCGCGCAGAGCAGTCAAACTTCTCCTGCCCGCGCGTCATAGCATATACGTATCGCGCCAGAATATCCTTGGCAACAGTGCCCGCAGCCACGACGGGCAGGGTGAGCCGCCCACTGAAGTGGCCGCCGCCGCGGGGGTCGTTGAAGCCGCCGAACTTGAGGTTGGCGGTGAAGTCGGCGTGTCCCGGACGCGGATGCTCGCGGAAGTCGGCATAGTCCTCGGATCGCACGTTCGCATTACGGAAAACCAGTGTCAGCGGAGCGCCGGTTGTGCGGCCCTCATAAACGCCGGTGAGGATTTCCGGGAGGTCCTCCTCGCTGCGGGGCGTGGTGCCGGGAGCGCCGGGACGCCGCCGGTCGATATCGGCCTTGAAATAATCCGGGCCGATGGGAAGGCCGGGGATAACCCCGTCCAGGGTGACACCCACAAGCGGGCCGTGGGATTCGCCGAAAATGCTTACGCGGAAGTTGTTGCCAAACGAGTTCATAAGGAAAGAGATTTCTCGACAGGCTCGAAATGACAACTCTCGAAATAACAAGCCTTGTCGAACAGTTCGTTAAAGGTAGGGAAGGATTTTGCCACGCAGGCGGTGTCGTCGATCAGGACGGGGGCCGATGCGCCCAGGGACGCCACGCGCAGGGCCATAACCATACGGTGGTCGCCGTGGGAGGAGAACGAGCCGCCCTTCAGGAGCCGACCCGTGAGCAGGCGCTGCTGCAGGGAAAGGCCGCAAACAGTCATACAGTCCCCGTCCACAGAAACATCCACGCCCATCTGCGAAAGCATATCCTCTATGGCTGCGGCGCGGTCCGTTTCCTTGTGGCGTAACCGCTCCACGCCCATAATATGGCTTTCGCCGGGGCAGAAGGCGGCCAGCACGGCCACGATGGGGAACAGGTCGGGACAGTTGTTGAGGTCGGTTTCAAACGCGTTCAGGGGAGCGCGGGATATGTGTATGGGGCCGGTTTCGTCGCCGTCCTGCGACATACTTGCACCGGCGTCCATCAGGATGTCCATAATCGAAATATCGGCCTGGAGGGAACGGGTGTCCAGGCCCGATACCTCCACCTCGCCGAAAATCGCGCCAGCCACCATAAGCGGAGCGGCGCCGGACCAGTCGGCCTCGATTGCGAAATCGGCCGCTGCAAAGCGCTGCATTCCGGGAATCTTGAAGGTGATGCCGGTGCACAGGCCCCAGTCCTGGGTCTCCAGGAAGTCGTCGCCGCCCTCCATCTCCGAGCCGATTCGTATGCCGAACTTCTTGAGCACGTCCACCGTGATGAACAGGTAGGGGATGCTCTTGGGCTCGTGGACGTATAGCGTGGATTTTCCGCCGGTCAGAGGCAGTGCGTACAGCAGGCCGGAAAGCAGCTGGGAGCCGCCGCGGCCGGACACATCGGCCCTTCCGGGAATGAGCGGACTCGCCACTTTCAGCGGAACCGTGCAGTCGCCTGGCCTGGGTGCCGGGCCCTCCGGGTACAGACGAACGCCGAAGGAAGCCATTATGTCGTGGGCATCGGCCAGCGGCCTGCCCGGAAGAGTCTTCTCGCCCACAATCCTCACCGGCTTTATGCCGATGGCCGATATCACCGGAATGGTGAGCCTGGCCAGCAGCCCGGACTCGCCCACATTGAGCTCTCCGCCCTTATCCCAGCAACCTGCCGATGCGCCGATACCGGCGATGGTGAGCTGAGAACCGTCGATGTCGACCGTGGCGCCCAGTGCGCGTGCAAGGCTGATGGCCGATTCGCTGTCGCCGCAGGGAGAGTACCCGCTCAGGTGCGACGTGCCGTCGGCAAGAGCCGCGGCCAGGATGGCCCTCTGCGCGAAGCTCTTGGACGCGGGAATCGGGAGCTGTCCGGCGGGCTTGATGAAGCGGAAACCGCCATACACGGCGTCCCGCATCTCAGTATACGTCCACTGCCCGGCGGCCGTGGCCTCTTCCGGGGTGAGGCACGCGTATGTGAACGGCGCGCCGCAGCGCAGTGCCTCGAGGCGGCTGTCCCGCCCCTCGTCGCCCATACAGAACGCCACCAGCGTTCCAGGTTCCGCTTCCTGGTACAGGCGCATTACGGAGTCTACATCGGCCCCACAAGTGGCTGAGGTCACGATTTTCACAATCTCGCCGCCGAAGTTGCGGGCCTTTTCCAGGGTGGAAAGCAGGCTGTCGTACGGGGGCGTTCCCTTGAAGTCGTGCCAGGAACGGATGAGCACCGTTCCCCACTGGCGGCAGGCCTGGCGTATGCTGCGCCCCATCCACGGCGGCGCCTCCATCTCCAGGTCCACGTACTTGGCGCCCGCCTCGATGGCGACGCGCAGTTTGCGCTCGGCGTCGGCATCGGCAATGCGACAGGTGGCGATCAGCGGCACGTCGGAGCAGGAGAACAGCTCCTCGATGTCCTCGTCGTCCAGCGGGCACAGGTCCAGGCGGATTTCCGCCATCTCCAGTTCCCGCAGCACCCCGGCAATCTGCTCCAGGTTCTTATCTCGTATGGATGTACAAATCATCGGCTCAGAATTTCAACGGCCCGGGCAGGGGCCAGCATTTCGAATTTGGGCTTGCCGAAATCCTCCAGCAGCACGAACTTCACCTTCTCCCCGGCGCCCTTCTTGTCGCGGCTCATCGCAGGCACAAGCTCCTCCAGCGCATACGGGCATTCCACAGGAAGGCCAATGCGCCCGAAATCCGCCGCAATCCGCGGCTCCAGCGCCGTTCCGTACAGCCTGTCGCCCAGCCTTGCCGCCAGCACGATACCCATCGCCACGGCTTCCCCGTGCGCCACATCGTCCCCCCGCTCCAAAGCCACGTGCTCTATCCCGTGCGCGAACGTATGCCCGAAGTTGAGGACGGCACGGGAGATCTCTCCACGCGCTTCGCTTGGTCGAGATGACAATGTGTCTCTCTCATATAAGTCGTTCTCCACTATGCTCTGCTTGATGGCAGCGGCTTTCATTATTGTACAAGGTTGGACCAAAAGGTCGACACCTTGTACATCTGCATAAGCCGCCGCATCTGCAAGGAGGAACGTCTTCAGCATCTCCGCCACGCCGCACAGCAGTTCGCGCCGGGGCAGCGTGCGCAGGGCATCGGCACAGATATATGTCATCCTGGGCTGCACAATGACGCCCAGCATATTTTTCAGCCCGTCGAAGTTCACGCCCGTCTTCCCTCCGATTCCCGCATCAACCTGCGCCAGCAGTGTCGTGGGCACGTTCACGTACGAAACCCCGCGCTTGTAGATCGAAGCCGCAAATCCGCCGATATCGCTGGTTATCCCCCCACCCACACAAATCACTTCCCCGCCGCGGGGCAGCCCGGCCTCCATCATGCTGCGGCAAATCAGCAGCACGGTGTCCATCGTCTTGTTCTCCTCCGTGGCCTCCATGGCAACGGACCCCAGGACTCCGGGGCCGATAATCTGCTCAGCGATCCACGCCACGTTGGCGTCGTACACCACGAACGACCCTTCCGCAACCGGAATCTCCGAAAACGCTGAAATCTCCTTTATCATATCTTATGTTTGAAAGGTACAATAACGTTAAACGCCGCCGGAACCACCTTCAAGTGCAGTTCCTCCTCCAGCCACAGCGGGTCCCCGTCGAAATGGGCGGCTCCCGGGGCGCTGCGGCGGATAACCACCTCCTTCCCTCGGAAATACGTCACCCGCCTGCTGGTATGTGTGCGGCCCGCCATCAGCTTTGCGGCCAGCTGCGGAATCTCCAGACTCTTGAACGGCTCCACCACGGCAACGTCCAGCATTCCGTCGCAGATACTGGCCCTGTCGGTAATCCTGGCCTCGTTGCCCCACTGGTTGGCATTTCCCACGGTCACGATCACGGCGGGGAGGCGGTGCGATACGCCATCGACAATTATCTCATACGTGTCCGGCTTATAGCCCTTCCACAGGTCCCAGCTTATGCGGATATATCGCGCCAGCCCCCTCTTTTTATCCGATGCGAACTTCCAGGCCACTTCCGCGTCCAGGCCCACTCCGGCGGTGCAGAAGAAAGGCCGGCCGTTGACCAAGGCGTAATCGACCTTTTCCGTGTGCCCGTGGATAATCTCCTCCAGAGCCACCACCGGCAGCCTGCTTATGCCCAGATGCAGGGCCAGGCCGTCGCCGCTGCCCTGGGGAATGATGCCGAGGATTTTGTCCGTGCCGATAACCCCGCGCGCAACCTCGCTCACGGTGCCGTCGCCGCCAACAGCAACGACGGTCCTTTCCGGACATTCCCGGGCCAGGATTTCCCCGTGGCCGGGACGCTCCGTGAACACGATGCGGCTCTCCGGACACCTTGCCCGGATGAGCGCCTCGATCATACGCTTGTTCTTGCCTCCCGACAGGGGGTTAATGATGAACAGTCTTTCCTCAGGCACCGGCAAAGGCTATTTTACGGTTAGGGTAATAGTCTTGTGCAGGTGGAATCCGTTCACTCTGAAATGAAGGGTTACGCTGGACTGCCCCCTTTCCGTACCCTTCAGTACAAGGCAGTTCTCACCCTTGAAGGTACCGGCCTCGGCTTCCGCGCAAATCAGAGAGCTCTCCTCCACGGGAGTAACATCAGCCGAGTATTCGCCGGTGTCGAAATGGGTTCCGTCCTCTTCCACAGCGATGATATAGACGGGGCTTCCCAGTTTGATGCTCAGGTCGTTCTTCACGGTGGTGAAACCACTGCCGCGGCTGACCTTGAAAATGTTCGTACTGGTTGTGTAGGCGTGCTTTTCACAGCTCGAAAACATAAGAACTGATGCAAGCAGCACCACTGCGAGGGTAATGAAACGTTTCATAATAATAATGTTTATCTTGCCAGCCACTGCGCCGGATTCTGCGGCGAGCGGCCTTCCCATAATTCAAAATGCAGGCGGCTTTCCCCGCCCACGGTTTCCACTATGCCGATGGTCTGCCCGGTTTCCACGTGGTCCCCTTTGGATACATTCACGGATTTGAGTTTGCTGTATAGCGTGAAGTAGTTTCCGTGCTGCACCAGCACGCACTGGTTGAAGCCCGGAATCACGGCCACCCTTGTAACGGTGCCGCTGAATACGGCCTTAGCTGCAGTGCCTTCCGCCACCGCCATCGTTATACCGTTGTTGAAGGGCATAACCACGTTCTGGTACACGGGGTGGGGGTTCTGGCCAAATGGCTCAACGATGGCGCCGCGGGCGGGCCAGGGCAGCCGGCCCTTGTTCGATGCGAAATCGGCCGACAATGCGGTGTCCACGGTGCTGCTCCCGGCCGACGACGCGCGGCGGATTTCCTCCGCGATGGCCCTGTTCAGGGCGACAATCTGCTCGTTTTTCTCGCGTATGCTGCGCTCCCATCTGGCGCGGTCCCGCTCGATAGAGTTCAGGAGGCGCTGGGACTGGGCTTCCTCCACCTTCAGGGCGGCATAGCCTTCCATCAGGGCGTTGCGCTGCGCTTCCGCATCGGCCCTCAGTTCCCTGATGCGCAGCATCTCTTCCTCCAGCGATGCGGTTACTTCCGCGATTTTGGTGGCCTGGGCGTTGAGGTTGCGGGCGAAGCCTCTCAGATAGGCATATCGGCGCATGGCCTGGCCCAGATTGTCGCTGGACAGGATGTACATATACCACACCCGGCTGTCGCGGTTGACATATGCGCTGCGGACCAGCCTGGAATAGTGCATCGACAGGGTGTCCCTGCGCCTGGCCAGCCTTTCCGCCTCCTGCTCCCGCACCTTCACGGAATCGTCCAGGGCGCGGATAATATTCTCTGTTTCAGTGATTAATTCCTTCCGGGCCGATATCTTCGAGCGCGTGAGCTCCAGCTCCGACATGGCGTTTTCCTTCTTCCCGGCGAGGCCCCTGATCTGACGGTTGAGCTCCGCGATCTCCCTCTCCAGCTGGGCCTTCCTGGCCTCCATCGCCGCAGTACCGCTTTGCGCCCGGAGCCCCACGGGCACCAGGACGGCAAGCAGCAATATGACCACCAGTTTTCTCATTTTCCGGCCGACATAACTTTCTCCCTTTGCTGGATGCGCTCATCCAGATCCGGCACCTGCCCGCCGGTATTCTTCGCCTTTGCCTGCTGCCAGTACACGCGGGCCAGTTCGTACTCTTTCAGGGCGAACAGCACCTCCGCATAATGGTCCATCATCACCGCGCTTTCCCGACCGCCGTGAATCATGGCCCTCTGGAAAATGGGCTTGGCCTCCGCATCCTTTTTCTGAAGATGCAGTATCCAGCCGTATGTGTCCAGGTATGTGCCGCTGTCCGGGTCCAGTTCCACGGCCCTGGCGGCCATCTTTGCGGCTTTCTTGAGGCAGCCGCCGTTCGTGGCCAGATAGTATGCGTAATTGTTCAGGACGGGTACATAGTCCGGATTCAGCTTGAGGGCTTTCCTGTAAGCGCTGAAAGCCTTGTTCTTCTTGCCCATCGAGTAGTACATATCCCCGATGGCCGCCCAGCCGGTAACCCTGGACAGAGTGTCCGTGCTTTCCTTTATCTTAATGGTATTATAGTCGATGACGCCCTGATAGTCCTTCTGCTGGTATGCGGCGGTGGCGGCATAATCCAGGAACTGCCAGTTGCCGAAACGCCTGTAGGCCTGTACCGCCCTGTTCTGCAGGGCCGTCCAGTCGCCGCTGTAGCCCAGCATCTCCTCGTAGGCGGCCTCCAGGCGGGGACTGTCCGGATACAGGTCGGCGTTGGCCTTGAAGAAACGGCAGGCTTTGTCGCTGCGACCGGTGGCGTAGCAATAGATGCCCGCAGTCTGCAGGAGGGTGGTATCGGTGGGATGCGCCGCTACGGCCAGATTCACCAGGGAATCGAACTGCGGCAGCATCTGGTTCAGCATACGCGGGTCCAGGGCCCTGAGCGCGTTGTTGATGTACATGCTCTTGGAATCGGCCGGGATGTTCTGCCGGGACATGAATTCGCCAACGGTCTCGAAATACTCCTTGGTGCGGTTTGTCTGTCGATAGACCTCGCCCTTGCCCAGAAGCGCCGGGATGTAATCCGGATCCAGCTTAAGGGCCTGGTCGTACTTTTCCAGGGCCAGGGAGTCCCTGTCGTAATCCAGGTAGAAGTCGCCCAGCATCGACAGGGTGGAGGCCGATGGCTCCGCCGCACTGAATTCCTCCAGCACCTGGGCGGCTTCATCGTCCCTGCCCATACTGCGCAGGAGGTCGTATTTCGTGTGCACCGTCTGCTCGCTTTCGCCCATACCCGTTTCCACCTCGTCCAGCGCAGCCAGGGCGTCGTCGTACCGTTTCGTGTCGATGTACAGGTTCACAAGCTCATAGGCCGTGGCCAGCGCCTTGTCCGGAAAATCCCGTTTGATCGCCTCCAGAAGTTCGATTTGCTTCGCCTTGTTGCCGGTTGCGGCATACAGCACCGACAGCCTTTGCCGATACCAGTAATTGCCGCGGTCCAGATCCGCGGCCTTGGACATATGATTAATGGCCGATGCCGCCTCCCCGAGCTCCACCTCCGTGAGAGCCAGATAGTACCACACGGCGTCATTGCCGGGTGCGGCCTTGGCAAGGTCCTGGAGCTGTTTCTTCGCATCGCGAACCTGGCCGTTCTGGTAAAGTGCGATGGCGTCCAGCATAAGGTTGTCGATACCCTGGGCCAAAGCGCCCCAAGGCAGAACGAACAGCGTTATCGCCAGAATCCATTTTAAGAGCCTGAATTTTTTCATCTCTTGCGCACGCATACTCTGCAAAATTACAGAAAAATTTACGAAATTTGCCTTCATAAGAAAAAAACCCGCGCGGAGTTGAAACATTTGCGGTACAAATTGCATCTAGTTACCTGGGTGGACAAAGATGATGCCCAATCAGGAGGAGACCCCTGGAAAGCCCTGCTGGAAGGTTGTAAAAAGAACGACCGGAAAGCGCAGAAGAGCCTTTTCGACCGTCTTGCTCCTAAAATGATGTCTGTGTGCCTGCGTTACATGGGGGACCATGAGGCGGCACAGGACATCCTGCAGGAAGGCTTCATCACGCTGTTCTCCCGGCTGGACAGCTATTCGGGGACGGGTTCCTTCGAAGGCTGGGCGAGAAAGATCTTTGTAAACACCGCACTGATGCAGCTTCGGAAGACGGATGCGATTAAACTGAGTGACGACATATCCGAAGCCAGGACCCTGTCGGCGGAAGAGGCCACGCCCGTCCAGAAGATGGGCTACAGGGAACTGATGGGGCTCATTGCAAAACTGCCTCCGGACTCCAGGACGGTCTTCAACCTCTTTGTGGTGGAAGGCTATTCCCACAAGGAGATTGCGGAGATGACCGGAATGGCGGAGGCCACGTCAAGGTCGAAATTGCAAAGGGCAAGGCTAAGGTTGCAGGAACTGATCAAGGAGAGGTATTAAAATGATTTTGGACGATAAAAACATACGTGACATTTTGCTGGCAGGCGAGGAACCCGTTTCCCCGCAGGTTTGGGCAGGGGTGGCCAAAGGACTGGACAAGGCGGCCGTCGCAACAAGGCGCCGGGTTGTGGTCCTTTGGAGTTCGGTAGTATCGCTGGCTGCGGCCGCGGCAGTTGCCGCCGTCGTGGTATTCTCCCCTGCCAACAAACCGCAATCTCCGGCAGTGACGCCGGTTGTGGCGGTTGTGGAAACACCGGTGGAAGAAGAGGCCCCCGTGGTGAACGAGGTGGAAGAGATCGAAGCGGTAACGGCCCCGGAAGAAAGTATCGCAGCGCAGGTGGCCCGTTCCGGGCTTGCCGTAAGCGCGGTTGCACAGAATAATATTTCGGTTCCTGAAGACGCGGCTGTCGCAGAGCCCGTGGCAGTAGAGGAGCCCGTGAAGGAAGAAGCGCCCGTTTCGGAGCCTGTCGTTTCCGTGCCCACGGAGCCCGAGGCTTCCGGAAAACAGGATACGGCCGCTCCCACTGCGGCGCCGGCTCCCTCGGCGGGCAGCATCGACCCGTTCGCCCTCCTTCTGGCGGAACAGAACAGGGTTGGAAACAAGCCCACGGCAATTACCTTCAGCGGTCTGGCCCAGGCCGGCAGGGTGCGGCAGAGTTCTTCCGTCGGTTCCGGCAGGATATCGGCCCCTTCGGCTCCCGTCACCGGCATCAAGGAGAGCGGAGACAATAGGTTCGAGTTGCCAGTATCAGTCGGCATCGGCCTGCGTTTCCCTCTGGTGGCTAATCTCAGCATCGGCGCAGGCGTAAACTACACCCGCCTGGCCCGCAGCTTCACCGGCACGTACACGGAAGCGGAAGAAGGTGTCGTGCTGCGCAAGATTTCCGATGTCACCATCTCCGAAACTCAGCAGTATATCGGCATCCCCGTCAATATCTATTACGATTTCGTGAGCAACGCCCGCTTCACGGCCAGCGCCTTCGCCGGCGCCACGGTGGAGCGCTGCCTTGCCATCGACTATCGTATTCCGGATTCTGGCAACACCGTTAATTATTCCCGCGAGCCCAAGTACTTGCAGCCTTCAGTTGCCGCCGGTATCGGCCTGCAGTACAACTTCCTTCCCAAGTTCTCCCTGTACGCAGAGCCCGGCATCCGCTACTACTTCGACGCCCACCAGGCCCCGTCCATCCGCACAATGCAGCCCTGGATGGTCAGCCTCGAACTCGGCCTGCGCTACAATCTGGGGAAATAATCAATCAGGTAAACCTTACGGCCCTTAATTGGTCGCAGAAAGAGTGGATTCCTTCTTCCATCCGGCGAACTGTTTTTGCCGAGGGTTTCCTGTATCCACTTACATAGTGGCCCAATTGCTTTTGATTGATACCAGTGATTCTCTCAAGCCCAGAGAGAGTAAAGGCATATGCAAATTCCTGAAGGAATGAAGGTATATCATAACGGAAACTGAATTCCGCATCCTGAAAAGATTCCCCCGAGTCCAAGACGCACTCCCTCATCTCCTCATAACCACGAAAGAAATCTTCCTTGGCTTTGGCAATAGATTCACCGGTGCCAATAATTCCATACGGATAATCGCCATCACCAATAAAAATTGAGTAATGATGGTCCGGTCCTGTTTCAATGATAGCTTTCACTTGACGAATTGAACTCATAATTTAACCCCCGATTTCTTACTAATACTTTTCAGTGTTCCTTTCTTAACTTCTTCCGAATTGTGATAACTGGTTTCAAAAAGAAGTCCGGTTATCGGACTCTTCCATATTGGATGGCTCGTCCCGTTTCTAATTATATAACATCCGTCGTCACGTAAATAACGGTGTAATTCAGAATATTTCATCGCAAAGATAGTAATTTTTCTAACATTTACAAATCAAAGATATCCCGGCGGTCAAGGAAGCGGTAGGAGGCGGCTTCGGCCAGGTGGGCGGGGAGGATGGGACCGGGGGCGACAGAGGGCCGAAAGTCGTGGAACGCCGCGGTATTATCAGAGTTGGGAGCCTGGGCAATGCGGATGGCCTCGGAGGCGGCCTGGAGGTCTGCGATGGTGCGGGCTATCTTGATGATTCGGGTGTAGGCGCGGGCGGAAAGGCCCAGTTTGTCGATGAGCTTTTCCAGCATATCTTTGCATTCGTCGTCCAGGACGCAGAACTTCTCCAGTTGCTTTGAGCCCATCTCGGCGTTGACGTGAATTCCGCTGCCCCGGAAGCGTTCGCGCTGGATTTCCCTGGCGCGCAGGACCCTTGCTGCAATGGCGGCCGATGATTCGCTTTTCCCGCCCCTCACCAGCGCGGCTGTATCCACCGGATGGATCCAGATTTGCAGGTCGATCCTGTCCATAATGGGACCACTGAGCCGGGAGAGGTAGTTCATGCGCTGGCTGGGGGTGCATCGGCATCTGTCTCCCTCGCCGTAATAGCCGCAAGGGCAGGGATTGGAGGCCGCCACCAGCATAAACGAGGCCGGGTAGACGATCTTGGACTTGAGCCGGGCGATGCTCACCCTACGGTCCTCCAGCGGTGCCCGGAGCGCCTCAAGAGTGGATTTCGGCGCTTCACAGAATTCATCGAGAAACAGCACACCATTGGTCGCCAATGAGACCTCCCCGGGAAGGATGCTGTCGCCGCTGCCGCCGCCCAGCATAGCGGCTTTAGAGGCCGATATGTGCGGCGCCCTGAATGGCCTCATACGCATAAGGCCTGCTTCTCCCGATGAGCGCCCGGCTACGGAATAGATCTTCGAAGTTATTGCCGATTCCTCCAGGCTCATAGGCGGCAGAATGCCCGCCAGGGCCTTCGCCATCGAGCTTTTCCCTGCTCCAGGGGCACCCAGGAACATTAGATTGTGACCCCCGGAAGCTGCTATTTCCACGCCGCGCTTGGCGCCGTCCTGGCCGATTATATCGGCAAAGTCCATATATGACCCCACAAGGCGGCTGCGGTTATCCACGGTGTTTTCGTACAGTTCGGTATTCCATATGAGGAGGTCGGACACATCGTCCTTGTCCTGAAGGATGCGGAACACATCTTCCAGAGTTTTCACGCCGAACACCTGCACGTCGCGGAAATCGGCCGCCTCCAGGGCCGACATTTCCGGCAGGATGCAGCCTTTCAGGCCAAGGTTCCGCGCCAGCTCCACCATCGGAAGCGTGCCGGGGACATAGCGCACGCTTGCATCCAGCCCCAGTTCTCCCATTATCAGGTAATCCCCGAGCAGGGGCAGATAGCGCTGCTCGGATGCTGCCACGATTCCAATGGCAATAGCCAGGTCGTAGCCGCTGCCCTGCTTGTGCAAATCGGCGGGTGCCAGATTTATGACGATTTTCTTGCCAGGGATCCGGAAGCCCAGCGACTGGAGGGAGGTCACCGTTCTCAGGAGACTCTCCTTCACGGCGGCATCGGCCAGTCCGATGAGGTGGATTCCGATTCCGAGGGTGATATTTACTTCTACGGTTACGGGGACGGCATCAATCCCGATGCTTTTGGCCCCTTGAACATATACCAGCATAGCCAAAAAAGTTTTGGGGCGAAGAAAAGCAATATAATCGTAACCGGATTAAAGAAACAGAAAAACTTTTTCTTTATAAAATTAAAAAACATTAAAAAAACGGCCTTGTGGGCCGTTCTAAAGAGGTTGAAAAATTTTTGCGCGAGGCTCTATCCGAGTGCCTGTTCGGAGTTGAAATACTCCTCCGTGATGCAGTTGATGTACTCGATATAGCTGTCGTCGCCCCAGAACATCTGGTCGTGGAGGATGACGCAGTCCCTCATAATCACGGGGCAGCTCACGTTGAAGAGCTCGCCGGTGTTGTTCGCGAACATACAGTTGTCGAACAGGACGTTCGAGCACTCGTAGATGTTCACCTGCTCGAACTCGCGGTTGCGGAAGAACTGGCAGCCTTCAAAAGTGATGTAGGAGCTGTTGCGCAGGTGCATAATGTGATATGAGCAGTCGCGGATCTTGGAAGCCTTGAACTGCACGTCGGTGCACTGGTCCACTTCGATTCCTTCAGTTCCGCAGCCGAACATATCCACGCGGTCGAGGACGATGTGGGAGCAGTCCGTGAAGCCGAGCACGCCATTGTCGCAATAGCCTTCCTCCGAGTGGCCGAAGGTGATGCCCTTGATTGTGAGGTTGGTGCAACGCTCGAAGGAAATCACGTCGGCATACCTGGGATCCGACATCAGGACGATGATGTCGTCACCGGCCACGATCGACAGGTTCTTTACATTGGCGATATGGAGCTCCGGTCCGTCGAACTCATCGACGAAGAACACCTTCTTGTTGGTGGTCTTGATCTGTTCGTAGGAAACGCGAAGTTTGCTGTTCTGGGATTCCAGAAGAGTGGAAGTGATGTCCAGACCTTCCTTGATCACGATTGTGCGGTTGTTGCCGATTGCATCCAGGAATTCCTGGGTAGTGGAAACTTCGATGGTTTTGTTTGCTGCGCGGCAGGCCAGGATGGAAACATTGCCGAAAAGAGCCGCAGCTGCCAGGATGCAGATGATTTTTTTCATACTATTTGCCTTTTGATAATGCAAATATACGAAATTATTCCAAGCAAAGCGAAGTAATCGGGCCATTGTAGTTGAAAACAGTGCGGACGCTGTCCCTAAGAACCAGTCCCGGCCGTCCGTCCAGCCCGCTCAGGGCCACAAAGAATGAATTCCCGGCCGATACAGCACAAGCCCCGGAAACGAAGCAGAAATCCCCTTCCGGAGGCTCTCCATACGGGTCGATGCGCACGACCCGCCCTTTCCCGGTTATGACGGCGGCGTCTCCGCCCCGGCGTGGATAGAGTTCGCAGTACGACTCGCGGTAAATGTCGATGAGCCTTGTCGTATTGACATCCCAGACATACCGGGCGCCGGCGACATCGGCAATAAGGCGCACCTGATTGCCGTCACATACGAATCCCACGGAACGGATCTCATACCTGAAACGGGGCTCCAGAAATGCCTTGTACCCACCATAAGATATATATATGGTATTGCGGTTCATCGATTGCACACAATACGCCAGATACAGCTTCTTCCCGAACACCCTGGCATCCAGGATGTTCTCCGCTGGCAGGGCCCTCTCCAGATTATCCTCCACAAGATGTACGCGCCCGCCCTCGCGGAACGAAAAGTACCAGTGGCCGTTGTCGCAATACAGGGCTCCGCTCCGCGGTACGCCCCGGTCCAGCGAGCCCACTACGGTGCCCTCATCGGAAAGGAACATCACGCGCCCGTCCCTGCGGAAAGAAAGCCCGTGGCCGCTCACGTTCTGCCCCAGGGTGAGTATCTGCCCCTCGTCCACGGCAAATCCCCGGATGCTTTCCGCGGCGCTGTAGCGCAACACTTCCTCGCCGTCGCAGCCTATGACAGTGCAGCCGTCTATCGTAGCGAAAGTGTACAGGTGGCCGTCCCAGATACGGTGGCAGTCCGGGTCAGTGGGCCAGAGTTCGCCACCGCCACACGGTACGCGAAGATGCTCGCGCGGGCCCCTGAACAGAAGGATGTTGGCTTTCACGCTGCTATGCGCGGTATCACGCACCCAGTCGTACCCACCAGGATACTCCACTCCGGTAATGAGCAGGCTGTCATTGAAAAACTCGTACGGATCCCGCTCATAGGAATGGTCCCCGTGGGGGTCCCAGTCGCTCCTGCGGCCGTCGCCCTGATTCTTGTCGCAGGCCGGAAAAAGAAGCAGCAAAAACAGTAAAAACAGGCGTTTCATAATCATCACTTTTTGCCGCAATGTATGAAATAATCCCTCTGTTTGAGCGCCCTTCCAGGACCCTGGATTCAAATATTTACGATTTTTATGTCTTTTCGCCCACTTTTCTTAATAATGTTAAAATTTACTTTAACTTTGTAAAGAAAAAAATGAAGCACGAAATTC
>Ga0310690_10005765_pt1 | contig 16607 bp, 26 predicted proteins | sample AusTroGonzalo_MG_2_FD_207661 | JGI IMG/M metagenome (GOLD analysis project Ga0310690, IMG submission 207661) | Bovine rumen microbial communities from tropical cattle in Woodstock, Queensland, Australia - Gonzalo_04 (v2) (version 2) | ecosystem: Host-associated > Mammals > Digestive system >... | reverse complement strand
TCGCGCGGTGGTACGATTCGTGTCGTCATTCGTACTTCCTCCCGTCGTATTTGGTCAGCGCGCGCCGGATGATCCTGCGGGTGCCGAGCGCCACGGTGGCGCTCCATTCGTCCTGGCGCGGCGGCGGTTCTGCCAGGATCAGCTCGAGCTTCCGATCGGCCGATTCGAGCGCCGTCGCGAGGATCAGGATTTTGTCTTCATCGGAGATCTGACTTTTCATTTTTTACCGCCTTTTTGTTTTTGCGCATATTCCAGGCGGGTAGCGTTGACACCCTCCCGGCGTCCCGCGGCATAACCTTCCATCCAGCTGTCCGGCGGAGTTTGCTGGATTCTGGAGAGAGAACAAAATATCTCTATGAGTTCGTGTTCTGTGAAGTCTCCTTCGATTGCGGCGGATCGTTTCACACTATCTTTTTTCCAGGTGAATTTGAGCTCGCCGTGTCCGCGCGTAATGGTCATTATGCCACCTCCGCCGGGCTGTAGTGCTGGTCAAGATAGCGGTTAAGGTCGATGACCTTGATTCGGTAGGACTTCTCGAGGCGGATGGCCGGGATTTTCTTCTCGCGGCAGAGTTGCCGCATGACCTGGACGCTAAGCCCGAGCTGCTCCGCCGCCTCCGTCAGGTTTAAGGTCGGTTCCACGCGGGCGTGTTTTTCCATCTCCGCGGCGACGGCGGCGGCCACGGCGGCCGCCACGTCCAGGGTAATGAGTGTGTTATTCATCGGTTTTCTCCTCGGTTTCGGTGTCGAGATCATTCAGCAGTCCCGGCTCAATATCCACGTCCGCTCGCGGAGCAGCGGACTGTTTTGCTGGAGCCCATGGCTCCTTGTGCCTTGTGAATATTTGGGACAGTTGGCGAAGAGTTCCGCCATGGGGGCCTGCCTCATCGCGAACGCCGCTCGGTTGTACAGGTGGCTTGCCACGTTGTACGCTTGCTGGTTGAGTTTATGGCCGGTCGCGGTCCAGTTCTCCAGGAAGTTCCCGGCCACGCGGATCAGGATCATCGCGATCATGTGGTACTTGGCCGCCGCGGCCCTGCGCGTGTACATGTTCGCGTAGTCCAGGCGCTGCGCCTCCGTGATGACCAGCCTGCCGGAGACCAGTTTTGCGTACTGGGCGTACATGGGATCGTCCAGGAGCTTCGCTCCGCCGTTCTCGCGGATGATCCGTTCGTCGCGGGAAATCATCACGCCCCCTTTCGGCATTCGTACTTGATGAGCCACGCCGCGAAAAAGGCGGTCATAAGTGCGGGCAGGCCGATGAATGCGGCCTCCAGGATCAGGTTGATGGTGTTCTCGCTCATTGGTTTTCTCCTTCGGTTGGTTTATTGTTTGACGGCGGCGCCGTCGGTTTCGTCTATCAGCTTGGTTCCGAGCATGACGGTGTAAAAGCAGCGGCAGAAGAAAAGCGGCTTGCCGTCGGGCGACGTGTAAATGTGCTTTTTTGCGCACTCGGAGTTGCAGTATTCGTAGGGGCCGTTGCAGCAGTGTCCGCGCTCACCGCCGCCATCGCCGAGCTGCTCGTGGATCAACCCGAGGTACTTGGTCAGCTTCATGTAGCCGACGCGCTCGAAAACCGGTTTCATGCTTGGCTGGAGCAGCAGCGGCTGCCGGTAATAGTCCCACTCCCCGTGGTAATTCTCTGTTTGCGGTTCAGGCAGCTGTTTGGATTTTTTCCGCAGGAGCTCCTTGTAGTTGTAGTCGTTCACGAACGCGACAAAGAGTGCAACCGAAGAAATTGCGAACGCGACCGCCGCCAGTATAAATTCTTTCATCTTGACGCCCTCCCAGTCTCTTTCTCAAATTCAGAGATCGCCATAAGGGGAAAACCGGCGACCCTCACGCGAGCACGCTGGATGAGTTTGTAGAGTGCGTCGGTAAGGTTGAGCAGCTCTTTTGTCGCTTCAGCTTCGAGTGAAGAGTTTCCGAAGGTTGTCACCTCGACGATCTTAAATGCCGTGTACAGCGCCGAGACTGCTTGCGAGGCGTCTCGCTTTGCTTCAGCGACTGCGTTCCGTTGAATGTCATAGGCTGTAGGTCCGTTCATCGTGCGCCCTTTCGCTGGTTGGTGGTTTTTGACTTTCGTTTTCCCTGGGTTGAGGTTTGATGTTTTTTGCTGTTATCTTCGCTGATGCGAAGCGCCCGAATAAGCGAACGTGATCGGTAGATCTCCTCGAGGTTCATCGCGCGCCCTTTCTCCTGGTTATCGGTTCGCCGCCGTTGCCCGGCGGTTGGTTCTGGTGTTATTGGCAATTGAGGATGTCTCGGGTAAAAAATTTTTTGCCGCTTCGGCGACCAGGGCGCGAAGGCAGTCGCTCATGGTGCGCCGGTTCATGCTTTTCATGACGAGCTGGAGTTGAGCGTAATCCTCCTCGCTCATCACGCACATCACGCGGTAGGTTCCATCCGGTCGGATCATATTTTTTGCTCCTGGTTTGATTGTCGTTTGAGAATACTATAGCCTCAATTGCGAATATTTCAAGCCCTTTTTTAAAATTTTTCTTGAAAAAAGTATCATTTGAGGCTACAGTTTTATAAATTTTTTATGAAAGGGGTATAAAAAATGACGCTTGCCGAACAGATCGTACAGTTCATTCGATCCCGGAACGCCCGAGGAATGACCTACTCTCAAATGGAAGCCGCCTTCGGGGTGTCGAGTACCTACCTTCATAACCTAGCGAACGGGAAACGGGATCCCGAGGGCATCACGCTTCACGTACTGCGTGCCCTGTTTCCCTCCGCCCGGATTGAGCTCGAACCGGCCGCCGCCGAAAATAGATCCAGTTCTCCGGCCGCCCTATCTGACCTCGACCGCCGGGCCCAGGAGCTTGACGCGCGCGAACGCGAGCTCGCCGCCGAACGCCGCGAGCTTGACGCGATCCGCCGGGAGCTCGCCGCCGAGCGCCGCCTGCTGGATCTGGAGCGCGAAATGCGCCCCCCTGCGCCTCCCGACGTTGCCTTCTCGCGCGATCCTCGTGCGCCGTACCATATCAGCGCGAAATCTTCATCTTCATCGAACAAATAAACCCACGCCCTTTTTTATAACCCCGTGCCCGAGCGTAGCCGGGCACTACTACAGTTGAGGAGGTTCCTCATGTTTGAGATGAAATGCCCGCTTTGCGATAAGCTCCTGTCGGTCGACGACGACATGGCTGGCCAGACGGCCACGTGCCCGGGATGCGGCGGCGAGATCGTGCTGGACCGGGACGATGCCGCGCGCCACGCCCGCGAGGATCACGCCCGATCCGCCTCGAAAGATGTTCAGAACATGAGGGCCGCGGGGATCGCGTTCGCCCCGACCACTATGCCGCCGATCACCTGGGGCTGGGCCTTCGACACGGTGATTAAGCTCTCGATTGCGATCGGGGTGATCGACGGAGTCGTTTGGCTCTGTATTAGTATCCTGTCCGAGATCTTCGGCCGGTGACCTCATGCGCTCGATCACCCTGACACCGGATGTCAGTCTGTTTTTGGTTTTCAGAAGTGAAAAGAAAACCCCTCCAGCCTTTCACTTTTTGCCGAAACTGAAAGACAAGCCCCTCCAACCTTTCACTTTATCCCGTCCGCCGCTCTGCGTTGGCCACCCGTTTTGCGGACGGCACGTCCGCAAAACTCCCGAGGTGCAGGCCCCCGGCCTGCTGCCCGCCCGGCATGAGGGCCACATAAAATGGCATTAAGACGCATGAAGCCCGGCGGCCCCTGGTACGCCTACTACAAGGGCCTCGCCGAACGCCCAGACGGCACCCTGCGCGTGGTCTGGCACACGGTGCCGCTCCATACTTTCGACCGGACGCAGGCCGCAGCGATAGATCTCACGCTGCGGGACCGTGAACGCGAGAACCGGGCGCGCCTGCGTGCGCGCGCCTTCGCCCGACAGCTCATGGATGATGGCAGCACGGAGCCGCCGTCGGCCGCACCGGCCACGGTTGACCACCGGCCGAAACGCCTGAAGATCTCCGACGCGCTGGCCGCGGCCGGGAGATACGGCGAGATCGGATATACGGCAGTCAAGGTGTGGAAAAAATTCGCGCGGACGCTCGGGGTCGAGTACATGGACCAGGTGACAGCGGAGATGGTGCACGGGTACCTCGCGGGCTATAAGCGCGGCCACACTGCGAACAATGTCCGCGGAGTAATCAACCGGATTTTCAGCCTCACGCTGCTGGACTCCGGCCTCGACCGCTCGCCTGCGGAGAAGATCCCGACGCGCCGCCGGGACAGCGAGCACCAGCGGCCGCTCTCCGAGGAGGAGTTCCTGCGGCTGTATGCGGCCGCCCAGGAACCCTGGCGCACGGCTCTTCTGATCGGCTGGCACACCGGCCTCCGCGAGATCGACGTGTTCGCCCTCTGCTGGAGCTTTATAGATGGTGACACGATCACCACGCTCCCGCGGAAGACGGCGCGCTTCGGCCGGTCGGTCCAGATCCCGATCCACCCGCAGCTCGCCGCCGCGCTGGCGCGGATCCCGCGCGCGGGCGAATATGTCCTGGGGTACTGGTCGCCTGCCGGGCGCGTGACTCCCTCCCAGCGTCGCGCCCTGGCGGACCTTTTCGCGTCCTGCGGCGTGCTCTCGGACGAACGCGGCCTGGTGAAGTTCAACTCCCTGCGCGACTCCTTCATCACGCGCCTGGACGCCGCCGGAGTCCCCCGCCACGCGATCCGCGGCATGGTCGGACATACGACCGACGACATGACCGACCTTTACTCTTGGGACCTCGAAACCGCCCGCAGGATACAGCAGTTTCCAAACCTCCCCCTCCCGCCGTAATATATCCATACACAATCAACCACACCCGATTTTTCCCGGCTCCAAAAGTATGCAAAAACGGTATGCACCCCGAAAATCCCTCCTCACCTCTTCGGGTTCAAATCCCACTCTCTCCGCCATTTTTATTTTAAATTTGAGGGTAGACAAAACACAAGGCAACGCAAATATAAAATTGCGTGGTATGCAAAAACGGTATGCAAAAAAAATCCGGGGCGAACAGAGAAGGCCCCGGGTCGGTTGGTCCGAATAGCAGGATACACCGAAAAACATCCCAAAAGGCCTGAGGCGGCGCGGTTCAAACCAGTCCGCGGCTGTAGCCGCCCCGCCTGACGCGCGGCCGTGGGCGCGGCCGTGCGTCAGGTGCTGTTCAAAAAAATCAGGGAGAAGTGACTGCCGGGATCTCCTGGGGAGAGTCGGCGCTCGAGGATCGAAGGACGTCCGCCACCGCATGGATCGCGTCCGGGACGCTGCCGGCGTCGACCAGGGTAATGGCGAGAAAGCGTTTCCTGGTCACGGCCTTTGCGTTGAATGTGGACGCGGAAATCTCCTCTCTGTATGTGACCGAGTTGGATCCACTGCGGGCAGAGGAATAGTCGCCACTTACAAAAATCGTGGAGATTTCCGGGACCTTCGTTTCAGTGTTCAAGCCGATCGCCGACTTGACGAACGTGCCATTTCCAGAGATGTCCTTTACGGCGATTCCTTCGGCGAGCTTTTCCGCGGTCGCGCACGAACAGAGCATGGCGGCGGCAAGAGCTTCAAAAAAAAGTTTGATCTTTTGCATTGTAGCCTCACTTGTTGACTTTCGAGATGAGATTGTATAGGGCGATTGCGGTTGTAACGAGCCACGCGATACCGATAACGAGCTTTCCGGCGATACCGGACTGTGTCTCGACTTTCTGCTCCAACGTCTGCACGCGGTTTTCGAGCTTTTCGTGTTTGACGATTAGCCCCGGTTGACCGTTGCCGTGGAGCGCGAGGTAGTCGTTGTCGAGCTTGGTTTCAATACGACCGAGGCGGTCGATCACTTCTTTTTCGAAATTTGACAGGTTCATTTTGAGCCTTTACCTCCCTCGTTCCACGCCTTTGAACCGAACAGCCTCACCCCGATGTAGGCGCGGTAGGCACGAAGAGCAGACACGCCTCCGTCCAAGAGCAGTTGCAAAAACGCCTCGTCTGCTTCGAACCTGTCCCATACCGGGGGATGCGTCCGGTAGATATAGTCGTGGAATATCGCCGCGAACATAGCCTTTGTGTCGCCTGATGGGAACACTACGCCCCAAAAGAGGCGAGGCACGCTTGCTCCGTCGCTCTCAAACCCGGCAGGTATTACGATGCCAAGCCAAGAGATGGGTCGGAGCAGGGTGTAGATGTTCCCCCGGTCATCGGCGCGGTGTTCCCGAACTTCGACAACCGGGAGATGGTCGTAGACGACGCGGATGGTCGAGGACATTTTACGCCTCGGCAAGTTCCCAACAACGATACCACCAGTCAGGTTGCGGCAGTCCGATTTTCGAACCCTCGTACTTGCAGAGTTCGTTCAGAGCCGACCACTGGATAGCAAGGGCGTTGCCCTGAACCGGGTTCTGCTTGTAAGCCTCGGACGTGGCGAACTCGGTGTACTCGTCAAAGCCGCCCTTGAACTCGGCATCACCGATGAACTCCCCAATAGCCGCGCAGAGCGTGCGGAATTGAGCGCAAGCCGCCTCGAACGGAGAGGGCTGTCCGTCATCCGTAATGGTTCCCCCCAGTGCCACGAACGTCCCCTCGCTGACCGGGCTGACCTCGCCGCTATCCGTGTGCAGGGGGTCGGGGAGAGTATCGTAGGATTTGCCGTTGAAAATGTAGTGTTTCATGTTGTGCCTCCTTATTCGGTCGGTGTTCCGGTGCTGTCGATACTGGTGTACGTTCCCGCCGCGATAGCGTTTCCGTTCACGGTGCAACCTCCCTCAAGAACAGTGATGCCGCCTCCGGGAGCGATACTACTTGTGAGGTTGATGGACGCGCCGGATGAGATGATAACAGGAACAGTAGCAACGTCGTTGCGCTTAGTTATATTGCCGATCGTATTAGACCCCACGATCGTTACGCTACCATACCCTCCAGCTGTTCGACAATCGCCGATAACGCTGTTAATTATGTCGAGCGACCCCATCGTGTAAATATCTTGACCATAACTCGGTGCTGTATTACCGCTCACAACACACGAATCAAGCACGAGCTTTGCGTACCCGTATTCGAGAGAAAAAGCTCCGCCGGAGCTAACAGCACTCCCGCCCGTAAAAGTGCAACCGCTTGCGTATGCCGTACCGCCGGAGCCGATAACCACGTTACTCGAGTTGAGATTGACCACGTTCGTATTCCCGATTTGCGGAACGGTCATGCCGCCTAGTGCGTAGGCAGAAGCAGAACCAGCGGATGGATACACAGTAGCTCCACCACTTTCAAAAACGATTCCACCACCAGGAGCAATTGGAGTAGCATTAGTATTACCCGTGAGGTCGACCACGGCACCGCTTGTAATAGAAACGGTCCCATACGCAGAAGTAGTATTTTTGGAGATGAGATTAATTGCATTAGAGCCGGAACAAATAATTGTCGCAGAACTGCCATCAATTGCAATTCCTTGACTTTCACCGAATTGGCAATTTGACAACGTGACAATTGTGCCAGGTTCTTGCACACGTCCTGCCTTAAGGCTTCCAGTAGCAGAATTGTTTTCAAAATTGCACCCAATAAATGTTGCATTTGCACCGCCACGTATAAGAAATGCTGCTCCAGCTTGGTTAGTATTTGTGTTGGAGTTGTGCGCAAAAGTACAATCTGTGAAAACTGCTGTTGCACCTGTCTGCATATATAATCCAGCTCCTCCTTGAGTGTAGCACGACTCGATTGAACAAGAAGTCGCACTCAAGACGGACGAGCTGACCATTTGAATGCCTCCACCATATTGAGTGGTTGTTCCTTTTTTAATTACAATACCTGAAATGGTTGCACTCGCTGTTGCTGATGCACCTGCAGCAAGACTTTTATTCAGCTGGATATTACACACTCCATCCAAATCAACCACGCCACCATTTCCCGTGACTTTCTCAATCGCCAAACCGCCGCCGCTGACCGCAACCGTACTGCCGGAGGGAATGTAGGCGTCGCCGAGGGTCATAACGCCGCCCGTGACCTGAACATCGGAAAGTGCGAGGTTTGCGACGGTGAATTTGGACGTGCCGCAGTTGACCGCGCCAGTAAGTGTGGTCGAGGTGTAGCCGTTGCCGACGATGTGTTTTTCGCCATTCGCGGTACTGCCGGAGAGGTCGATGGTCGTTCCGTTTAGCGAGGCGTCGACGGCGATGTACTCCTGCGTTGCAGAGCTGATGCCATACGGCAGAGAGCCGGACGTGGTTCCGGTCGCGGAAACGACGATGTAGCCTGCAACGTGGTCTTCGACCGAGATGATGCAAAGCCCATCGTGGAATCTCAGCGTGCAGTTGTTCACCGCGTCAGGTTCAAGCGGAGTAGCCAACACCACGTTCGCGCCAGTGACGACATAGCCAGTTCCCGCGACAAAAATCTCGGCGTGACCGTCAAGCCCCCATTTGCCGGAGGCAGGGACGTTCGCGTTGAGCGTGACGGCTTGCGTGGTAGCCTGAATCTTGTAGGCGGTGTCGGGGTTGAGGGTGACGGCAGAGCCGGAGACGGTTACAATATCCGCGATCGGGTTGTAAGTAATGGTCCCGCCGTCGACCTCGATTCGGTCGAGGCCGGTCAGGTCCGAGTAAATGGTGGCGCCGTCGATCGCGACGCCGTCGCCGGCGACATACGGCACGCCGTCGGGCGGGGTGATGGTGCTGATGGTGCCGCCGGAAATATCAAGGCCAGCGCCGGCCGTTAGCTCCGTGCGCATTTTGCCGAGCAGGGGATCATAAATCGGTTTCATGTTTTTTTGTCCTTTGAGTTATTGGCCCTCGTGCCGCCAGACTAACGTCTGGACTGTAGTAGTCGGCGGCTACGCTCGCCGACGGGGCGCGGTGGGCCGAGTTGGTGTTTCAGGAGATCGGGGCGACCGGGGTGTTGTACGGCGCGACGGAGACCAGGGCTCCGGTTTCGTCGTTGACCGTGAATACCGAATTCACCGGGTAGTAGTTGATGCTCGCGCGGTTGGCCCAGGCGCCCCAGCCGACGCAGACCTGTGTGTCGCCCGCGACCGTGACGACGCGGCGGATCGCGCGCGGCGCGGAGTCCGTCTCGTAATAGCAAATGTACTGGGTGGTCAGGGTGGCCTGATCGATGACGTAGGGTTCCGGGGCTCCCTCGATCGGGTTCGAATAGCCCGCGGCGCGTCCGTAACGGTCATAGCGTGTGGTGCTCATAATTGGGTGTCTCCTTTGGTGAGGGTTATATTGTCAAAGCGTGTGAACCAAATACAATTGATGTTCTATTAGATTGTCGCCGCCTGAACCGTTTAGCTGAAACGAAACATTGGCGGGAACTGGAATACAAACCGGGGCGAACTGATAAAAGTTAGGGTCTTGAGACCATCCATACCCTACAACATAAGTAAGTAATCCAACCTCGATTTGATAATGCAAACCGTATGACGTATAGTCGTACGCAATATATCCAACAATCCAACCATCATACGAAACACTTGTAACGGTTCCAAACGGAACTTGAACTTGATTGTTATCTGCATAGTTTGGCGCGCCGAAGCCGCCGCCGGAGAAGGTCGCGCCGATGATGAGCTCGCCGTCTGTTCCGGCGGTCAGGGTGACCGGGGCGGTCGGGACCAGGGAGATGCTGGACGCGGTGCCCCCCTCGACCAGGGCGACGGACGCGGTGCTGCCGTCGATGGTCGCCTCGATGCCGTAGGTGGTGCCTCCGCCGCCTGCGGCCGGGGCGGCGCCGCCGGTGCGTTCGAGTGCCTGGATCAGGGCCGGCGTCGGTTTGATCGTGGTGCCCTCGGTGGTGTGCGTGACAGCAAAATAGCGGCCGTCGCCGCGCAGAAGCAGGGAGTTCATGAAGCGCACGAGCGCGGCAAACCATCCCCTTGGGATTTCTTTGTTTGAGACTGGAACTGGGAAGCCGTAAGCCATCGATCACCTCACGTGGCGTAAGAGTAAAGGTCGGTATCCCAGGCGGCCGGAGCGAACTGGTAACTGGTGGTGACCACCATGAGGTCCTTTGTGGCCTCCTGGACGTTCGATGCGGTAATGAGCCAATACTGATTTGCCGAGGTGCTCGAGATGTTGTATGTGTAGCCGGGGGCTTTCAGTTTGCCGACGGTGTACAGGTCGGAGTTCTTGATCGTGCGGTTGGTGTAATAGATTACACTGGTCACCACGGAGCTCGGGATCAGGTATGTATCGACGCCAAATTTGATGGCCGGTTTGACCTGCTTGTACTCATGCTCCGCGTCCGGCGGCGTAGGCTGCGTTCGGCTCCAGATATACTGCGGCTCGCGAGCGACGGGAGCGGCGCGCGTTCCTCCCGCCGGATTGTTGTCGGTCGTCGCCCAAGCGGGGACCGCGGACTCGGTGCCGCCGGACGGGATGAGCTCGTAGAGATTGTACGCCCAGCAGCAGAGAAAATTCGGATGCTGTTCAATCGGACGCTCCTCGGTGTTTGTCGAGAGATTGTAAACGGGGTTGTACCGGTTCGCGTCCGCGCCGGTGCCGATGGTGAGATCCTGGACGGACTGAGCGTCGAACACGAGGTTCAGCGTGGCGTAGGCTTCGCCCATTGTGACGGTGCTGGAGTTCCGGTCATAATAGCCCTTGACATCGACGGAGTTTACGCCGGTTCCGAGCGTCTGATACCAGGCGCCATTCGTGAGCGAGGAGAATACAGACTCCGCGTCGGACTTCGCGCAGACCAGGCGGACGCTGCGGCGGGTCCCGGAGAGCGAATTATGCCCGACAGTCGTCCATGTGTTTTTGCTTGCGATAACAACTTTTTGAGACATACTTACAACTCCTTACGGAAAGACCATGTCGTTGGAACCGGTCGCCGTGCCGCGCGTGGCGATCTGCTGGACATAGCCCTTGATGGACTCCTGGACGGCGAGCGACTTGTCGAGGGTCATTTTCTCCGCACTGGCGACCGGCGTAGCCACGTTCGCGCCGATGCGCTGGAGACGGTCCAGCGGCATGGTGTAGGAATTCCCGCGGGGGGTATTCGGCGGCGGGACCAGGGACGGCTCCTCGGCGGAGGCCGGGTTCCGCAGGTCATAAAGCCGCCCGGCCGTCTCGGCAATTGTGGCAAGCTGTTCAGCGGAGAGCGGCTCGCCGTAGCCCTGCTGGGTGGAGATCTGCTGCTGGAGAATGTAAGCCTCGCGCTTCTTGTCCTGATTGATAAGCTCCTGGATCTTGGCCTGGTTCTCCATGCCGTCGATCACCTTCTGGAACGCTTCCTCGCGGCGCTGCGCCTCCTGCTCCGCGGCCGCTTTGCCGCGTTCGATCTCCTGATTCATCGCCTCGAGGCGTTTCGCGGTCGCGGCCTTGTCGCGTTCGATTTCATCTGCGCGGCGCTGGCGGTCGGTCATGCCGCCGGAGATCGCGTCGGTTGCTGTCCGGTCGAGTTCCTGCTGCGTCTGGCCCTGCAGCGGGTCGACGGCGTAGGTCTCCCGGATCGACTCGAGCGGGCGAATAAGCTCGAAGAGTTTGGTAATTTCGGCCTGCTCGGTGGTGTCAAGCCCGGAACCGGTACGCGTGGCTGCCTGGAGTCGTTCGAACTTGCCAAAGACGTCGCGCTCCAGGAGATCGCTTTTTGCGGTCTTGTTCAGACTGGATTGTTCGATTGCGATGTTCAGCGCGTTGTCGAGTCTGGTCAGATAGTTTTCGTACTCGGCGCGGGCGGTCCCGACGCGTTCGCGTTCGATACGCTGCGCGGCATTTTCGATCGCCGAGGAGCGAACGCCGGAGCTCGAAATGTATTTCTCATCGATCCCGAGGCGTCCGGCCATTTCGGTCAGCTGTTTCGTCTCCTGCTGGGTGAGCGGCGTGGTGCGCGCCTGGGCGGAAAGCTGCTGGACCTGTTTCAGAAGTTCGAGCTGCTGTTTGTACTCTTCGCGCCCCTTGTTCAGATCATCCAGCGCGGCCTTTGCCATGGAGATCGAAGCGTTCTGACTGGTCGCGTTGATCTCCTTCACCTGGTCCATCATCTTTTTCAAGACGGCCATAGCGGCCGTGATCGCGGCCGTAATCATGCCGAGCGGACCAGTTAGGACCGACTGCAGTGCGGTCCCGATCTTTCCGATTATCGGAACAGATTCACCGAGCGCGCCGGAGACGGAAGATGCGGCACGCGCGACCGATCCGATTTCTCCTTTCAGATCTCCGACCGCTGTGATCGTGGTGCCGAGAGAATTATTCGCCGCTGTCGTAACCGTGAGGATCTGTTCCGCGGCTCCGGCACCGGCACCGCTGGTCTCCTGGGCGACTTTCTTCGCCTCGACGGAGAGTTCGACCGTCTTCTTCTTGACGGTGTCGATGGCCTGGACCGCCTGATTAGGGTCGGCAGTGATTGTGATTGAAATATCAGCCATGAGGTTGCACCTCAACTGTTATCGTGCGCCCAGCTTCGCTCGCGCACATGTAAGCGTTTTCGTTTTGGTTTTCCGCAGACGGGGCGTCGTACGCTTCGCAGGTATCGGCGTTCGGTGTCATTTCTTTGTCGGCGAGCGGAGCCGCCGACTGCTCGGCACCCTGTTCGGGTGCGGGGGAATGCTTGCGGTGCCAGGATTCGACGATGTCCTGGAATTGGCCGATCAGATCGGGGTTGGCCTCGGCCTGGGTCTGCGAGAGTGGATAATTGATCGGGTCGAGATACTGCCAGGGGTGCAACTCGCCGCGGCGTTCGCGTTCCTCTGCCTCCTGCATCATCCGGTCGAGCGCCGCCCGATCCGGCGGGCGTTCGATCCCCTTCACGCCGACGCTCGCGTCATGCTGCGCCACCGCGTGTCCGACCACGCACATGGGGACGTACCACAGGATCTCGTTGTACGAGACGCCGAGCATGCGGCAGGCCGGAGCCAGTACGCCGCCCGCAAAGGATCCCTCGAACCACCACTCGCGCGGAGCGGACGGGTGATCCTGGTTCCGCATGAGGAACCCGGTGGCCGGAATGACCAGCAGCCACTCGCAGATCCGCTGATAGTCGGACGCGAGCGCGGCACCGTGGGCGAGAAGCCAGTTGGCGGCGGCTTTTTTCAGTTTTGGATAGGCGCTCAGGCCGCAAGGCTGCGCCTGGACTTCGGCAGTGCGCTGCTCCGCGAGCGCACGGTCCTCCGTGAGCAGGTCCGGAATTTGCGCGGGGGCGCATGTCGCAAGCACGATCGCGGCGGCGGCGTCCAGCGGGTCGCACGTGTCCGAGTGCAGGAAAAACGGTGTAGAAATAACCTCCCACGCCATAAGCCTCCCGGCCGTAAACGGCGGGATCTCGAAGCCGTCCGACAGCACCAGCGGCAGCCCCAGGCATGCCCGCACCTCGGCGTCGTAATTCACATACGCGCGCGGCACGATGGATGCCGGGATCTTCACCGGGATCGGTTTCGGGGTCTGTTCGGTACTGGTCATGGTGTTCTATTGATGAGAGGTTGAAAAAGGACGGCGGAGCGGGGAAAAATGTCACGCGGGCACCCATGAGCTGAAGGTGTCGACGGCAGGGGGAAAGGGCCGTAAGCCTGCCGTCCTGGTCGCGCCGGAGAAAAAGCCCCGCCCCGCCGGGAGCGAGCTGTGTTTTATGCGGCGCCGCCGGAGCTGACGGGATAGTCCGGCAGGATGCGGCGTGTTTCGGTGACGTGCTGGTAGCCCTGGTTCGACGCATTGATCGCCGATGCGGTGATCACGCTCGAGCCGGACTGACCGGCGGTCGCGCCGTTGGACCAGGTCTCGCCGGTCTTCAAGTAGTAGTCGGCGCTGACGGTGATCGCGCCCTGGATCGTCGTCTGGTCGAGGATCTTGCCGTTTTCGTCCAGCAGATCGGTCGTATTGCACGCGCCCGCGCTGGAGAGCGTGGACAGCGCCTTGCCATAATAGTCGCCTCCGCTGGAGACGATCCCGTTAAAACCAAATGCCATAAGGAAACTCCTTAACTGTTGCTGTCCGCGGCTGCGCTCGCGGACGGGGTGATATTGAGATTGCGAGTGATCGATGTTGAGAGCGGCGGGAGCGGCGGCGAGTAGTTCAGGCTCGCGCGGTCGGCCCATGCGCCCAGGCCGTAGCACACGGCCAGCGGTTCGCCGGGGGGCGAGATCCATTTCTGGATTCTGCGCGGGTCGGCGGTGCCGTAGGTGAGGTACAGCGTGGAAGCGTCCGCCTGGTCGACCAGGTACGGCTCCGGGAGCACCGGGTCGGAGAAGATCGCAGGCGCCGTGAACCACACGCGGTACTGGAGCGTCTGCGCGAACGTCTTGTCGCCGGTCTCCGTGATCGCCGTCGGATCGCTGCTGGACTGTTCGATCGCGCCGTCGACCGTGAGGTCTCCGACCGAGCGGCCGGGCAGACCGTGAAGCGCGGAGCGGACCGAAGCGCGGACGTCCGCGAGGACCTCCCGGATCGCCGGGGCCCAGTTCACGATCAGGTCGATGGAGACCACGGCGGTCCATAACGTGCCGTCGGGAACGATCTCGACGGCGTCGGTCACGCTGACCACGAGGAACGGAGCGAGCACCTGAGCCTTATCTCCCGGCGCGTACCAATCCCACGAACGCAGGACGGCGGTCACGCGCGGGTCGGCCTGCGCCAGGAGCACGGACTCGACCAGGGCGGACAGGAGAGCCGAGACATCGTTATTCATACGTCTGCGCTCCTTCGTTCCACGCCACGCCGCCAGCCTCGCGGAAGCGCGCGAGGTGTTCGGCGGACTGCTTGGTCATGCCCGCGATACGGTTGTTCACGGTCGACAGGATCAGCTGTTTTTTGCTGGCCGCATAGGTGGAGCCGATGGCGGTGGATTTGTTCACCAACGTCACGGACGGAGCCGAGGCCTGCAGCGAGCCGGTCGTCGACTTCAGGCCGGGAACGGAGAGCAGGTGCTCGAACCGCGCGTACTTGCCCGGGATCGGTTTTCCGAGCGCCGGGAGCTGGGACCAAAAGCCCGCTTTCGCGACGCCCTGGTAGTTTACCGTGCGGTGCTCCATGGCGGCCTCCTTTGTTTCAAACACCCACCAGCGTCGGTCGCCGCTGCGGGAGATCGCGCGGCGGTTCCTCGGTCGGCGGATCATCCACAGGAGCTTATCGCCCGGAGCCTCGACGCGTCCGTTTTGCACGAGCTCCTCGAGTCCGTGGCGGTAGCGCCGGACAAAACGAAGCACCTCGCGTTTGTTCGTCTTCGGCGTCCTTTTTTCCGGGTACTGCGGAAAGACGTTCGCGCCTGTCTGCAGGATCATGACCGCGCTGTCACGAACGGACTGCACGGCGGTCCGCTTCATCATTGCGGCCAGGGCCGTGACGTTGCGGTTGAACGCTTCAAGCTCGATGTCTACTCGGTGTTTCATAAGTCGGAACGATCCAGGGTAATTCGAAGGGAAACGATGTCGATGGGGGCAACGGATGTCACGCGGTAGCGGTGACCGGAGACCCACAGGACGCTGTCCGGTTCCGGCGGGATCGGCATATCCGAGCGGGAGACCATGATGCTCACGGGCTCGGCTCCGAGCTGGCCGATGGCGGAAAACCGGACGGAGTCGTCCTGCGAGAGCCAGGCGCACGGGATAGTCTGCGTCTGCGGCGTGTAGCCGCAGTACACGGGCAGCTGGCCGATCAGGTTCGCCAGATCGGCGGCCATGGTGTCGCGCAAACTCATCCTGTGCTCCTGGTGTGCTCACGGTGCCTGGTCAGACTCACGCGGAGACAGTGCCGCCGTCGATCGTGACCACGGTGCCGCCGGTAATGGTGACGGTCGAGCCGCTGGAGAAATCGAGGTTCGTCGGATTGATGATGCACTTCGCCATCGGATTGATCTCCTTCACGGCGACCATGCCATAGGCGGTGTACATGTTCGTCATCGTGTTCGCGTCCGGGAAGGATTCGAGCTGGAAGTCCTTCATGCCCTCGTAGGGCTGATATACGACCGTGCGGCCGAGTTCGGTCTGGTACGTATAGGAGTCCTCGGTGACTTCGTTCTCGGCCGGGATCACGGCGGCGACGATGTAGTCGCCGATCGCGGAGGCGTTGCCTGCGGCATTGAGGATGGTGTCGTCTGCCACCAAAACTTCGTCGAGCAGGAACACGGTCTGCATGGCGGAGACGATGCGCTCGAGGCCGTCCAGGAGGCTGTCGCGGCGTTCGAACGGCATGCCCTGGTAGTAGGTGCGGAATTCGAGGCTGTTTGCGATCTTCTGGGCCATGTCGGCGCCGACGATCAGGACGCGGCGGCCGTGGTAACGGCGGACGGCTTTCAGAGCCTCAAAGATCGCCTGGGTGATCTTCGTGCCGGCGGCGGGCGTGACGATGTTGTAGTTCCCGGAGACCGGAGTGACCAGGGCGGTCAGGCGGGCCTGTTCGAGGGTGTACATGTAGGAATAGATCGCGCCGCGAGCGCCCTGCTCGTCCACGCGATAAATGTTGCCCGTGTCCATGGTCTGTTTCGCGGTCTTCCCGAAGCGGGCGATGATCTCGCTGGTGGTATAGGAGACTTCGGAGTTCGTGATCAGGGTGCTGCTGGGCGCGGCGCCGTCGACGCGGTTCGTCTGCGCGGCGGCGTACTGCGGGAGCGTGAGGCCGGAGAGCATGCCGGATTTGAACCGCGACGGGGTGCGCGGGTAGATGCGGCTGCCGATGTAGCCGAGGGGTTCGTTGACGGGGATTGCTTCGAGGTCGGGGCGACGGCCGTAATCGGTCATC
>Ga0310690_10005764_pt1 | contig 16610 bp, 18 predicted proteins | sample AusTroGonzalo_MG_2_FD_207661 | JGI IMG/M metagenome (GOLD analysis project Ga0310690, IMG submission 207661) | Bovine rumen microbial communities from tropical cattle in Woodstock, Queensland, Australia - Gonzalo_04 (v2) (version 2) | ecosystem: Host-associated > Mammals > Digestive system >... | reverse complement strand
CACGCACAGGTATCCCGTCTGCACCGTCAGAGATCGTAACTAAATCCCCGTTTGCTATATCGTGAGGAAATGCCTTGTACAGATCAGAAAACTGAACCTCTCCGTCCATGACATCAAAGGTTTGCGTTCCCTGTGCATCTGTGATAGATACCTGATGACCCCCAGTTATGTCAGTAACCACTACAACAGGAGAAAATCCGTCCGTTCCATCCTGACCGGGTTCGCCCTGTTCTCCCTGTTCACCGTCCATCACATCGAAAGTGTGCTGTCCTTGTGCATCGGTTACGGTTACGCGATGACCACCAGTAATGTCTGTTACGGTTACGGTTGGAGAATAGCCGTCCTGCCCGTCTTGTCCATCAGTTCCCGGCTGTCCTTTGAGGTTATGAAATGAGAAGGACATATTCTTATGTCCGCTCTGTTCAGATACGGAAACACCGACAGACGGAGTGCCGACATTCGCATCAACCGATGCGTCAGCTGTAAGATCGAGAATAGACTGCGCTGCCTGTTCTGCCTGAGTCGCGGATCCAGCCGCATCACTGGCATATCCTTGTGCCAGATCCCGCGCATCCTCTGACGCACCCTGTGCATCCTCGGCCTTTTCTTGTGCCGTTTCAGATGCTTCCTGTGCATCTTCTGCTTTATCTTGTGCAAATTCAGCGGCACTCTGAGCATCTTCGGCTTTGCCTTGTGCCAACTCTGCCGCATCTTTCGCGGCGTTTGCGTCAATAACATCCTGCGCGGTTTGTTCAACAGCCGCATCCAGCGCAGCGATTGCCTCGGTGATCGCGTCCTGTTGCACCGGCGTGGGCGTTTGGTTGGTCGGCTTCGCACGCTTCTGAACCGGAATAACCGTCTTGTAAACAGTTTCCCCATCATCCGCAGTGGAATGTAAATACACCCACGCGTAAATGGTTTCGCCGCTCAAGAACATCGCATCCGGCACAGTGACACCGTTCTCGTCTCCGATCTGGGTGACAGAATTGCCTGACTTGTCGGTGTTCGAGAAGTGAACCTCATACGCAAACGGGAGATCCAGATCAGTAAACTTGAGGATCTGCCCGTAATCGTACTGGTAACGCGGGCAAGCATAGACCAGATTCCCGCCGTCAAACCGGACAGAAATGATATTATTCTCCATTAAGTCCTCCTTCTGCGAAATATCCGACAGTGAAAACAGCGCTACTCAATGTTTGAGGATCGCTACCTAAGTAAGATGGATAAAACACATCATTAATTCTGTCATACATCCCGATATATCTCCCAGGCCGCTTTACACACGGAACAAGAGAAGCCAGCGCATTGTCTTCAAGGTCGTAAAAAAGAATTTCGCAAACCCCAATAGATTTAGGGGTACTGTAAAACAATTTCCACGGATTCCCTGCATCCTCATAAGTGCCAGTAACACTTGGATACTGGACTCCATCAATCGTTAATTGCGTATCGCTTCCATTGAACACTGCAGTGACTTGATGCCATTGATTCTGTTCCAGATCAGGCCCCAAACTCGCATATGTCAAACGATCTTCTAAGTAGCCGAACCTTTGATCAGGATAATATGACTGAGGATCAAGATAGTGTACTAATCCAAATCCATGTGCTTGCCTTGTATTAGCTTCTCCAAGTTGCGAAGCTAACATACTGTCACTTGTGCTAGCATATTCACCAATCCATCCGACAGTTGTTACAATCCTTACATCAGAAGTTGTAATATCTAGCGGGATCTCAACACTCTGATATATTCCAGATGGTCGATTTGCAACCATATAATCATAGAATGTCAACGGATCGTTGTTCTGCTTCTGAACCCCGATCAATCTGCTCATTCTCATTCAAGATCACCTCGGAGCAGCCACACATTCGCGTTCATCTGTTTCGCGTACACGCCGCCGTATAGTGTCTTTAGATCTACACAGGAATCAATAGACTGGATCGTGACCCCTTCGGCTCCGGCAAACGTAATATTGCCATCGCCGCGTTTTACGAAATCAATCTCAGCCCCGACCACGAAAACATCAGCAGGGATTGTAATTGTGATATCAGTTTGATTCTCACAAGACTGAGTAGTCCCAAGGTCTGCGGATGTAAGAGTCTTGTCTGCATAAACAACTTCAATACCTGACAGGATCTGATTGACCGGAATCTTCCCGTTACTCAGTGTCGCGATATTATTGTTACTGATAAATGCCGCTGCGCTAGTGTATCCGGTGCCGCCGGCAGATACCGGCAGCGGGATCGGGACACGCCTGGTTCCGACATTCTCGTTGTCGATTGCCAGGTTGTCACCGGCGCCGATCGTCAGCGCAGCCGGAAGGCTGTAAAATCTCATCGCTTATCCCTCCAGGAGACTCTGTGCGAAGTTCAGGAGCGCATTTGCCTGTTTTTTTGTTGACGTATCTGTCAGAACACGATCAAACCGCTTATTGTCAGCGACCACGTTGCCCTTCTCATCGATTTCTGAGTACGTGGCCGACATTCTCAGCCCGACCGCATCCTGGAACACTGTAACGCTCGTTACTGTTTTCATCATTCAATACCTCTCAACTTCCTAATATTCTGGAGATATGACGCAGCTGCGCTGCCATAGTCCTTAACCTTCGGATCGTATTTTTCAAAGTCCTGGACAAGCCGGATGTTTTCATATCCTGCCTGTTTCGCTTTCAATTCCCATCCGAACGCGAGCCCAGGAGTGCCTGATACAACAAAATACGCAGGCTTCCTCTCAGCAACATAAGAAGATCCTTCTCCGTAATTCTGGAGAAAGACCTGATACTGTGCATCGCTGATTGTTTCTGCAAAGACTGGATCCAGCCAGACATAACACCGGCCATCCTCTCCGATCTCACCTTCGCCCACATCGCCAAACATCGGTGTAGGCGTTTCATAACAATACAGGAGCCGATCGGAATAGTTCTCTGTGGTCGCTTTCCTACTTTTGGTGCCGGTGACTACAAAGTTATTTCTGATCTCCCAGTTTACCCAAGAGTAAGATGTGTTGTCCGAGTTAACATATCCGATTATCGCATTATCAGATGCACCGGTGATCTGGAACCCATCAGTGTCAAATGATTCGATGTACATCGTGGTTGTCCACTCTGTAACACCTCTGTCAAGATCAAGATACTGGATTCTGAATCCCCAATCGTACAGGCAAGCGCGATGCCCCCACCTGTCTGCGTATCCGGTTCGGATCATCCGGCCATAATACAGTTGGTTATATCCGATCGACGCAATAGCAAAATCCGGATATCCGAGATCGGCTTCGTAATACAGGCCAGTCGAATCGATCGAGAACTCCCCGATCCTTCCGTTCTCAGCGACCAGGATCCCGTTCACCAGATCCCAATAGTTATTGTCACTATATCCCTGGAGCTTTCCTGTCGTAATAAAATCTGCGACCATGTGGCCGTCCTGCGTCGCGGCCAGAGTATATGGGCCATCTATACCGTTTGACGAATGCCCCCATCCAGCTGAGTTGTACCGCCATACATTCAGAGCCGTTTCCATGTCATCAGTATCCATGATCAGGATCTCTTCGACCCCGCCGAAATCATTCCGTTTGAATACGACATGGGAGTTCCCATTGATGCCGGTCAGCTGATTGGTTGCGTTCTCGATCGCGGCCTGCATGGCGTTCAGCGTCTGCTGCTTGTTGATGCCGATTGCCTCAGAAGTCTCAGACATTAGCAATTCGGCGAAGGTTGTCCGAGCCTTCCCAAGTTCAATCTCATCATACCGATCCAGGAGCGTGTTGTATGTTGTCCGGATAACCTTCAAGGCGACGTCTACTCCGAGCGCGGAATAGATTACGTGGACGGTATCGCACAACTTGACAGTCTGGAGTGGTGCGTAATCAGCATATTCATCTGTGCCGGAGAGCTGGACGAAATCAACCACAAGATTCTCATCCGGAAGATACGGTTTATTATTGTTGAGGAAATTTCTTGCGGCTTCATTTAGTTGAGATTCCGAAGGCCTTACCTCAAAACGATCAGTGAAATCATAAACAACGGCCACGACTTGAGGAGCTGCCAGTTCAAGATCATTCCCCTGATCATCCTGGAGAACAACATTGTCCTCATTTGTCCAGACCTCAGAAACGACAGGAAGATTATCTGCCGTTACTAACCCGCCGTATACGTATTCGTCGTTTTCACCATGCCAGACCGGGATTATCGCCGAGTATGAATCCTCTGCGTTGACAGTCTGCTCAAGATTTACCAGGTTCTTTCCGTAGCGAATCGTGACACCTTTATCAGCTCCACGATGCAGCCACAAGTTGACCATCATCTTGTCGAACTCATACTCTCCGGTCCCATACACGTCCAGGATTGAACCTTCGGATCCAAAGAGCATAGATCTGACAGATTTTGGCAGATTAGTCTGAAAGACTCCAACCGTCGTTTTATCCGTCCAGAAACTAAACTTACAATCCGTGATCGCGTTTTCCTTGATCCGCTGGAATGTCTGGGCCACGCTGGTCGCCTGGAATGGTGCGACAATTACGTTCCGGAGTTTATAGCTGATATGATGGGCGTTGAAAGTTACGATCCCATTAATCGGCGCAGACTTTCGATATACAACAAACGGTTGATTGTCTCCACCTTCTTCATGAGAGCAGCAGACAATTCTTCCAATCTCGATCTGATCGTATCGGATCCCGTCGATCGGGTACTCGAACTCGCACTCGTAAATTCCATTTCGTTCTTCCGTAACAACACACGAAATGACATCGACCAGACGTCCAAGGCCATTCGAATCAAACAGAACCTCATCAGCCGGGAAAAGGATCGGTATCATAAACGCCACCACCTCGGTGTGATTTTTACTGATGTAATCGTGTTGTCAAACGAAATCAAATTATTCCCAGGCGCCAAGACCGGCAGATCGTTCGTCGAGAATGATACCTGACCGTTCGCGTTATAGGTCCCAGAGAAGCAATCGCCCAGCTCTGAGTCAATAACTATTGATGGCCAAATATTATCAATCGTGATTGTCTGGTCCCCGATCTCAAGATCTCCGTACCCGACCACCTCAATCCTGGGGAGCGAGTCGAACTTCGTCGGATTGTTCAGCGTTGATTCGTTTGCTACTGTGACCACAGTCGCGCCGGAGTTCAGATATCTCTGCGGTTTACAACTGAAATACAGATCAAACTTGCCAGCATGGAGCGATCTGGTCGGTGCTACGCCGATCCCATTGATAAACGTGGCCATCCTGAACTCGTCAGCGTGATAACTGTCAGTCAGTTTGGCATATCCTTTAACAGCTGAAAGCGCATTGCACAGATCAGATATCTTCGACTGGAATGAACTGTAAATAAACGCTGGGTATCCAAGCTCGATGTTATTGAAGCGACGCTCCGGCCCGATTACCGCGCCATTTCTCCCAGGGACATCAATGAATTCATATGCACGCTCCGGCGCATTGAACACATTTGTCCCTGAGATATAGACGTTATAATTGCGACTGTCGATCGTTCCGAAAATAAAGTAATTACGCATACGCGTTTAACCTCTGTTTCTGAAGCTGAGCCAGCCGCTGCTGAACCTTGTCGGCCAGCTGGTTCACATTCATACCTTCACTGGCATAAATGTTAATTGTGATATCTCCCTGAGTTGCATCAGCGATATCTCGCATCAGCTGGTCGCGTCCGTATACGATCTCTCCGGATCCAGATTTATCTCCAAACCCCCGCCCATTCATAACAGTCGGACTTGTGAAAAGATACGGATTATCGTACGCCTTCCGATACCATTCGACCTTAATGTTCGGCAGCTTTATGAGCCCTCCTACATCCTTCCAACTCCATGAAAAGTGTGGGAGCTTGATCTTAGGAAGTTTCCACTCGAAGTTAAACAGATTCTTAATCTGCTCAAGACGACTCTTGATTGTATCCTTGATGTTATTGAAACGCTCAGACGCAGAAGTCTTCAGCGTGTCCATGATCCCAGTGAACTTATCCCGCATATTTGTAAACGCCGAAGACACACCATCACGGACTTGATTCGCACGTGTCGTTACAGTGCGCTTGATATCATCCCATGTGTCATTAACTGCGATTCTTGCGGATTCCCAAAGGAATTTCATAGTTTCAACAGCAGAAGTAAATCCCTGCTTTATTGCATCACCGATCTGCTGGACCCGTGTCGAAATCGACTTTTTCATGTCCTCGACAGTGTCCTTGATTGCATCAACGGCCACCTGGCAAGCATACTTGACGTCGTCCCATTTGATGATCAGGATAGCAATAGCAGCGGCAATCGCAGCAATTATAGCGATCACTACTCCCGCAGGTGACGCGATCAGACCAAACGCTGCAACAACTCCACTGATCCCAGTGATCAAGCTCCCGATCACCACCAGCAACGGACCGATCGCAGCTGCGATGGCTGCCACTTTGATGATCGTTTTCTTAGTCGGCTCGTCAAGCTGATTGAGCCAGTCCACGACACCTTTCAGATAGTTAATGACTTCTTTGATGACCGGCGTCAGGATGTCTCCGAACTGGATCGCCAACTCAGCCAGTTTTGAGATCAAGATTTTCATCTGCCCGGTGGTCGTATTCTCCATCTGAGCAGACATCTCTCGTGTCGCACCGTCTGCGTTTTCGATTGCACCGGCAAGACCGTCATAATCCTTCTCCGCAGTATTCACGATTGCCAAGAGACCAGGCATCCCGCGAGCACCGGCCAGCATGGCTGCATAGCGAACCTTCTCAGCTGATCCGGCACCGTACGCGGCATCTGCCAGGCCTTCCAGGCGTTCGAGGTATTCCTCCTCAGAAATGGATCCATCATCCATCTGCTGATTCAACTCATCGATTTGAAGTTGCAATTCAGCTGAAGGCTGCAACAGATCACCGAACGCTCCGCGCATATCTTCCATAACTTCGGAAAGTGTCTTCGCGGATCCGTCAGCGTTGAGCATCGAAAGGCCAAGCTCTTCCATTGCCTCGCCGGACTCCTTGGTCGGCTTGGCCATCCTCTGGATCACGTTCCTGAGTGCCGTGCCGGCCATAGACCCCTTGATGCCGTTATTTGCCATCAAGCCAAGAGCCTGGGCGACATCATCAATGCTGTATCCCATCGCGCCGGCCATCGGAGCGACGTACTTGAATGCTTCGCCCAGCTGGTCGACATCGGTATTTGAACTTCTGGTCGTCTGTGCCAGAACATCTACAAAATGACTGGTGTCCTTTGCTTCAAGACCGAACGCGGTCATCGCGTCAGTGACAATATCGGAAACTCGTGCGAGATCTTCACCGGATGCCGTTGCCAGATCCAGGACGCCAGGAATACCATCATAGATTTCCTGTACATCCCAACCGGCAAGGCCCATGTAGTACATGGCATCGGCCACGTCGGTGGCAGAGTGTAGTGTCTGCTCTCCCATCTCCCTGGCACGGTTCCTGAGGCGGTCAAAGTCCTCCCCGGTCGCACCGGAGACAGCGGCCACCTTTGCCATCTCCTGATCAAAATCAGCTGTGGTTTTGATAGCAGCCGTGAAACCGGCGACGATCGGAACGGTGACAGACTTCGTCAGGTCTTTCCCGATATTCGTTATGTTTTTTCCAACTTTTTCGAGATCCTTGGATAAACTCTGTGCTTCTCTTGAAGCTTCACCCAGAGCACCCTTCAGACCGCCCACATCGGCATTGATCTGAATGGTAAGGCCTCGAATGTTTCCTGCCATGCTCATATCGGCACCTCGTTAGAATCTATCAAAGTCTTCCTGCGTCGCCAGCTCGCGATACTCGCAGCCGTCGTTGCCGCTTTCGACTAAGAGATCAATGACCTGCCCATACTCCAGCTGATGCAGATCCGGGAGACGGATCCCGAGCTGTAAGCACCGGAGTAGATACAGACCAGTCGTATATGGACGCTCCGTCAGGCGTCCTTTGCTTTTGGGCTGGACAGTTGAACCTCCTGCCCCGCGTATAGTTCTGCGATCTCCTTCGATGCATTCAAAATATCCATCGGTTCAAACTCTCCGAGCCATTTATAGAAGTCTTCAAGTTTCAAACCTTTGAACAGTTCTTCGATCGGCATACTTGCCTGACAAGCCATCACATAGCCCATCTTTTCGAAGATATTCGCAGATGGATTGTTCTGAAGGATCTGAAGGAAATCCTCATGGAATAGCTGACTGTAAAGATAAGGAGATGCCGCGTTCGCAAGCATCTCCACATCCTTTGTCCCGATTTTGATCGCCCCTCGCATAATCAGCCTCCGTCATCAAGTGGTCGAAGCCGCAGGAGTTACAACAGAAGTGTACCAGGTTGAATATCCGGTATCACCTTCATATGCCCGCATCTTCGTGACGTTCTTGTCAACACCGGCGAAATACACCGGGTTAGCAGTAATATCGACGGACTCCGTCTGGGGTTCATTGCTTCCCTCAGTCGTATGGCTAGCGATCGACGGCTGACTGGCCACGCAGTTATACAGTACGTGCCGGATCCCGTGCTGGTCGCCTTTGAACTGGAACAGGAGAGCGAAATGCGGAAGTTCTGCATCCGTGTCCGCATAAAGACGGCCGTATGCATCTTCAAGTTCTCCGAGGCAGTCTTTCCGGAAGTCACTCGGAAGATATGCCATCTCAAGAGTCCCGCTGTAAATGCCAGACTCAGTGTTATAGAGATAGTACGGCATATTATCTGCCCAGAACTTCTCAAGGCTTGAACTCGAATCCATGGACAGATCCACAGCGCCAGGGAAGGGCTTCGGAGCTGCGAACGTCGCAGTCCCATCGGATGCGAGCGTCGCTACCGCATAATATACTTTGTCAAGTCCGTATTTGACTTTGTTTTCAGTAACAGACATTTTTTATTCCTCCGTGTTAATTGCGTCCGTAATAATTACGTCCGTATCGTAAACATTAACAATCATTCCCTGATCGTCGAGATAGGACTCTTCTTTCGTCCACGTCAGCCCCGAACTCTGAAGAGCACTTTCCAACGTAGATTCAAGAGTGAAGTCCTTTTCCCGAACATACAACTCGACAACTAGGTGTTCGATCTTTTGGTAGTTCTGATTATCCGCATACACATCACGGCTGCCGGAATAATAGAAACAGATGAACGGCGGCTGTATCCCGGTGTTATCCGGGAACTGATAATACGCAGTCGGAATATCAACTTGCGCTAGCATGGTTTGAACATCTGAATATGTCATAACTCGCCTTTCACGGTCCGGATCGCTTCATTCACTATCTGATCCTCGACCGGTTTGATATGCGCCTTCCCAGATGTTCGACCACCGCCAACCTTTGCGTGGCCATGCTCAAGGAGGTGCGCGAGGCCCGGCTGTTTCCCCTCATAGATAACCGCGCTGGCGGCCCATCGGTTACTGCCGTAGCCCATCTTGTACATCCATCCATTCGAGTATTTTCGCCTGGTGCCCTTCTTGCCACTGAATGCAGCGCGGGCATTCCTCCTGACAGCGTTTCTGCCTTTGTTCGCCAGTTTCTTGACAGCATTGTTTATTCCAACAATCACCCCGGACTGATAATCAGCCAGGATCTGATCGATCTCTTCCGGCAGCTGCTCAGGATTTATCGTTTTGGCCATTGGATCCACCCTTCCGGATGACGTACAACTCTAACGTGTCATTCCGCTCGAGATACGTGCGATAAATGGAGTATGTCTGGCCATTCAAAGAACAGATCCGCTCGCCGGAATAATCTCCAGCGAACATCGTCAGCACAAACTCAGGATTCAAGCCGTTCCGTCCAGCCTCATAAAACTCGGATCTGGTTATAGATCCGACCCGGCAAAAGACATCCCTGGTAACCAGTGACGAACGCCAAACGCCGTTCTCATCCTGTTCCTGTACTTCCTTGATCAGAGTCAGAACTGCGCTTCTGTCCATCTTATCCCTCCCACCTGGTGAACCCGGTGGCCGTCGCCAGCTGTGCCTTCTGTTCGTCGTAAGACCGTTTCAACAGATCATACTCCTCAGGAGCGCCGAAGTTCATCCGGACATATGTGATGACCGCCTGAGTAACGATCGGAGATATTTTCTCAGGAACGACCACTCCTGCTATCCCAAGATCAACCAGGGCAGCATCGATCAGTAAAAGGATCTGCTGATCGAATACGTCCGTCGTAATCCGCAGCGCGAGTTTCGTTACGGTTATAAGTTGACTCGATGACATATCACTCACCCATGTAGACTTTCAGACCGATGTGGCCGCACTTAACGCGACTATCACACCAGAGTTTTATCCCGGCTTTTCTTGCGCGCATACAGAAGCTGAGATCCTCGCCGAAGCCGGCTGTCGGCATGAACGGCATCAAGCCGAACTCGCCTGTCACCTTCTTGGCAGCATCCATTGTCATCATGACGCAGCCGAAACCGAATGCGGCCACCTCGAAGATCTGATCCTTCGGGTAATCTTCGTAAGTCGTATGCAGCGGGAGCAGCTGACCATTGCCCAGCTTCATCACATCACAATCACTGAAGATCGTCGGTGTGTACGGCTCTTTGCGTTTAAAGTAAAGTCCGCTGACGATTTCATACCCGTTGTCCAGATCTTCGGACAGTATCCGCATTGCATTCCAAGGGATGTCCATATCAGAATCGAACCATAAGAGACGATCAGCTCCCGTCTGCTTTGCGGCATCTAGGAGCTGATTTCTCGAATCATAGATCAATGACCCGTAATGGATCCCATAGGTCACATCGCCCACCTTGTCGAGAAGTAGTAGCGAGCGCATGAATCGCGCCTGCACCAAATCCATACAAGGGATTAAGATCATCGTTTTCATACGCTCGCCCCATTCCTAACTCGATCAGGTCTGAGCGAACCGGACAAACGCGCTTGTGTCGAGCAGCTCACCGTCAGCCATGCAAGCGCCACGGAACTGGAAGTTCGTGGTCGTGGGAGACTCAAACGGCTTGACTTCGATCGGCTTGAAGATGTTCACCTTGTAGGCCTTCGGATCGCCGTAGAAGATGGTCTCCTTGGAACTGATCAGCGCTTCGCTCATCAGAACGACATCGTGACCGAACAGTTTGAACTGGAACCCATCGTTGATGGTGTAGGCTTCGAAGTCCTGGAGAGCGATGATCTTCTCGTAGAACATTTCCGGAGTCATGATCCAGATTGCGCCGTCCTGGTAACGAGAACCAAGAGAAGCCATGATCTTGAGGATGCTGGCCTTGGTAACGGTTGCCGGGATTGCCGTGCCGCTCGCATTGACGGATTCTTTGATGCCCTTCAGAGCATTCGTGCCGGATCCAACGAGGATGTCCTTGTTAATCGCATATGCGATGGAATCAGTCAGGTTGTTGACGATCCAGTCATGAACTGCCGGGATGGCCATATGCTCAATGTCAGCACCCACAGTCAGGAGCTTCACATAGTCATTGGGAACGAGATCAACATAGTCGACCACGTCGCTGGATTCCGTGATGGTCGTGCCAACAACACCGGAAGCAGCTGCATTGACAGTCGTGGCGACCGGGAACCGGACATAAGTCGGGAACTGGGACACATCGACCTTCGCAAGAAGATCAGCCTTTTTGATCAGACGATCCCAAACCGCATTCACGGTCATGGTCGGGATCACCGCGCCGGCGCTGGACAGAGCTGCACGCTCTTCCTCATTGAGTTCACGATGGATCAGGCTCTTGACCCATGCATCACGGTATTCAACAGATTCTACACCGTACATTTTTCTTTCCTCACTTACTTTATTGATTTCTTTGATAACTTCGCCTTCGCCGGCTGCCACTGCAGCACGGACTTCGGCCTTCTCGGCCTCTGCGGCCTTCCTTGCTTCGAGCTCTTCGTTGATCGCACGGACGTCAGCTTCGATCTGATCCAGATCGGCGCCTTCAACATCCACCTGATCCTTCAGCGCTGAACGCTGTTCCAGGAGCTGCTCTGCTGTCATTTCTTTCAGTTCCATGCTCACACCTCTGCAAGAATTCTTATCCTCTGCTTCTGAGCCTCGCGCTTCTCCGCATCGAGTCTCTCCGCTCGCTCCGCTTCGATCACTCCGTCAAAGAAAGAGCGCGTAGAAACACTCAGCTCTGTCCCCGGATTAGCCGGAAACGAAACAGGCGACACATCATAGATTTTTGCGATCCGGTGGATCGTCCTTGTATGTGTCGACTTATCATAACTATCGCCATCTTCTGCGACAGCAAAAGCAAACGACATCTTGGGATAGTTCCCCACCTCAATGTCAGCAAACACATCCCTTGCCGATTGCGTTTTTCCAAGATCTGCCTTTGTGAATAGGCCATGCTCATCCGGCCACAGCTGCAGCGTGCCGGCAGAAGTCCTTGCGTAAACTCTTCCCTGATGTTCCAGCCGGAAGACGACATCGCTCAGATCTGCATTGTCGAATGCCGTCGGTTCAATTCGCTCTGAATAATCGATCCCGTCAATACTGAACAGAACATACGGTTCAAAAGTGGACGCATAGCCTTCAACGACATAACTCCTCTCCTCACCTTCCTCAGGCGGCAGGATCCGGAGCTCCATGCACCGATATTCTCTGTTATCCTTCATTTTTGGTATCCCCAACTTTCTGATCAGCGTTGTAATATTCGCCCCTGATTATCCTGGAATCGCCACCGTCAACCGGCCCTAGATTCCAGATCTCACGAATCTCATTAATCGACATAATCCCGCGATCCAGCATTTCAGAACTGACCTTCAGTTTGTCCTGGTTGCTCATATACTGGAGCCTGTTCGCTGTTGCGATCACACGATTCCCCTGGCTTTGCTCACGGAACGTAAAAATCATCTTGGTCAATACGTCCGAAAACTGGATGGAGAAGCTTTCACAGCACCCTTCATAGAAGGCCGACCACGCATCCCCGTATGCCTTATTGGTCAAGATGTCCTCATTCACGCCGAAATACTCGAAGACGTTCGACCGGATCAGTTTCATCTCTTCGGCATCCACTACCCACGGATCCGCTTTGATCTGCTGGATGTTGGTGTACGTGTTCGGGAAAAGAAGCATCCCGCCACCTTCTGCTTCAGCTGAGAAGTTCTCCCTGGTGAACCGTTTGCGCTCCTTGGCCAGATCCTCCGCTTTCGTGAAGTTGCTCATCTGTGCCATGAAGCGATAGCTGGCCGCCGATCGAACGCCTTCCTTGATGCCTTGGTTCTGGATATGGATCAGATCTAGCGTCGGGATCAGCGCGGCATTGCTTTCGCCCATCAGATCATCACGATACTGGAATTTGGTCATCACACCGCAGTTGGCCAGTTCAATGGCTGCCTTGTCGCCATTCGAGAACGTGTACCTCAAATACGGCACATTAGAATATTGGACGACCTCGCACCTTTCCGGAATAGGGGCGAATATTCCAGATGGCTCACCGTACTGGTCATAAACCGGCACAATGAACCCAGTGTTATGGACGTCCAAGATTGTTGATAACCGGTAAAGGAACTGCCCCCAAGTCTGAAACTCATTGGGACCGTGCCGGAGCTTGTTCTGAAGTGCCGGCTTCGCAGATCCTTGAGTATCAACCTTTAATTTCGAGATATGGACCGCCCTGGCATTAATGGCAGCGCGAATCAGTTCAGATTCATACAGAGATCCTCCGTATGATGTGAAGCTGGGCGTGTAGCCATTGAGCATCTTATAGCTGCCCTGGTATACACCTTTTTCCTTCGGGCGTTTCCCGAAGATAGTCTCAAAAAGTCCCATTCCCCAATCCTCAATTTTTAAGTTGTTCTCCGATTTCGGCAAAGTATTTTTGCCTCACCGTCAACGCGTCCAGGAGCGCTGCACATCCGTCGATGTGTGCCTTCGGCGTCACCTTCACAAGTTTCCCCCGGCCACGCTCAACATTCATCTTGATCGCAGAATCCAACAGATGGATCTTCAGCAGATCGTTATCACCGACACAGATCTTCCGGTCTTCAAGCAGTCCCTGCATCTCCATCATGACGCCATACAGATTGTCGCCCTGGTAAACGTCATCCATGTGGAATCCGTAGGCTTTCATATCCTGAACGAGATACTGCGCGGAATATCTGTCATAGCCGATCCAGAGCGGATAGATCTGATACTTCTCAACCAGATCAACAAACCACTGATAGCAATCGTGATAGTCAACGAAATTGTCTCCGGACGGAGTAAGCAGTCCCCGCGTAACATATGCGTCGTACGGGATTCCGTCGCGCTCTTTCGCTTCGTCCAGTTTCTCAGCCGGCAAGAAGAACCGAGAAAATACATAAAGCCGGCCTTCCTTCTGGACCACGATGCAGCAGCTGGTCAGGTCGCGTGTCTGGCTAAGATCGATCCCGCCAACACAGTAACATTCACGGAAGTCTTCCAGGTTAAGCTGATCACTGCACGCATCAACGACCACCTCTGACGGCAACCATGCCAAAGACGAATTTTGTTTGATGCAACAATGTTTCGTAATAAACTCGGCCTTGCGACTTAATGAGCCTTCCGCTACTGCGATTTCTTCCAGGAGATAATCGGCAGGAACGGAAATATTTAAATTCGGGTTAGCCTTTTCCAGTTCGTTTATATCGTTCCATTTGTCTACATCGTCAACCATGTACAAAATAGGCAACAGCCTTTTCTCCTTGCTGTCGCCTAATAAGAACCTTGTGGATCGTTTTATCAGTTCGTCGTATATGCTGTCGTTTATATAACCAGAAGTCGTACACGATAAGATAACTCCGTCAGGCCGCGCCCCCATTGCAGACTTCATGACCTCATACTGTTTCAGCCCTTTATCGCCCTCCCACGATGCGATCTCGTCGCAGATCGTGAATGAAGGGTTAAAACCATCAGACTTCTTCGCGTTAAAAGCGATCTTCTTTACGCTACTGTTTGTTCGCGGTATATACAGGTCGCTCTGCCTGTGTCTGGCCAGTTCGGAATCATCTTCCAACTTTCGCCCAGTGTGATCCTTCGCTGACAGCCGCTCTTTTGCTTCTTTCCATTCAGGATCAAGTTGAATCATTGCCCACAAGTTATTATAAATAATGTCGGCCTGTTCCAACTTCGGCGCGACGCAGTAAACCCGCGCCCCGAATCCCCCGTATTGCCGAAACTCATAATTCGCAATCGATGCGGCTGTTATCGACTTGCCGTTCTTCCTCGCTTCGACTAAAAGAACCTCATGAAACTGTCGGTTACCCTTTTCATCCCTGATCCCATACAACGCAGAAATAAACGCCTTCTGCCAAGGTTCAAGAATGAACGCCCCCGGCGCAAGAATGCCTTCAACGTGGAAGCAATGCGTTTCAATCCAGTTTATTGCATCGTTTGCCAGTTTCTGATCCCAAAAGAACCGCTTTTCTTCTAGCCCGTGGACTAAATACTCATAAACAAGGCTTACCCACTCGCCAACGTGGTACGTTCCGTTTTTTATGCCCTGATAATAAGAATAAATTGCGTTCCCTTCGGCTAATTTGCCCCTTTTAGCCATAAATTTCGACCTTTTCAGGTGTGGTTTTTGTAACTCGAGGGTGCGCCCCACCGTTCCCACCAAGCTGTTGTGCCCCTTATATATGGGGGGTAGTGCCACTAGGTGCCACTCGCCCGAATTCGTCGACACTCCACCGCCGCCGGTCATGTGCACCCCCGTGGACTTCTGCGTGGTGCTTTCTGCAGAGCGTCTCCAGGTTGTCCCAGTTTGTAAGCACAGATGGATCATGCAGAGTATCTGGAGATACATGGATCTTGTGGTGAACAAACTCGCCAGGATAAATTAATCCTTCACGCAGACATTCCTCACAGAGTGAATGCGCTTTGTAGTACGCAGCTCTGCAGCGCTTCCACTCTTGCGTCTTGTAGAATGCAATCTGCTCAGGATCCCGCATACGGCCACTCCATCGCACGGTAATGTTTAACGATCTCCCGCTGCTCCCATCCAGGCGTGAATGCGAAGTGCAAGATCTTCGGATCGGCCACCGGTGCCGTGAACTGTGAGGCGTTATAGGTTGAGCTCAATGGCAGCACATGGTCGATGCAGTTTGTGTTGATGCAGTCCTGCTCAACCCACTGATACCAGGTGTTGTTCAGATCCTCAATCATATGATCGTCCAGGTGATCCTGCCGGATCTTAGCCAAGTTAAACATCGACATCCCCGCGTTAATGTACGGGCGGCCAAGATGCTCAGACAGAAGGACCTCCGGCACGCCGGCCAGATAGTAATCTGTCAGATCAAGATCCCACAGTTCCGTCAGGTCTCCGGTGATGATCGTGTCGGCATCCAGGCTCAGGATCCTGTCCAGATCCGGGAAGTATTTGGCCAGCGCAACACGTACAAGACAAATAAACGAAAAGTCATTCCGATAGTTCGGACATTCTTCTCGCTTGAACCACAACTGCTTTGCGACATTGATCGTATGAACATTGTCAGGCAGCCATCCTGGGTATTCGTCTTCGTCGATCATCAGGTAAATGTCATCAATATGTCCGTTCAGCAGTGCAGACTTCACCGCTGGCAGAACGCTCTGATAATACAGATGCGATGCCGGATATACGATAACCTTTTTCAAAATGCCCCGCTCTCCCACCACAGCGATATTAAAGGGCCGCTCCCACCCAACCTTGGCGCGATGTCCCGCTAAATACAAGAAGGACCGGAAGCACCGGCCCTTCAAG
>Ga0310690_10005763_pt1 | contig 16611 bp, 12 predicted proteins | sample AusTroGonzalo_MG_2_FD_207661 | JGI IMG/M metagenome (GOLD analysis project Ga0310690, IMG submission 207661) | Bovine rumen microbial communities from tropical cattle in Woodstock, Queensland, Australia - Gonzalo_04 (v2) (version 2) | ecosystem: Host-associated > Mammals > Digestive system >... | reverse complement strand
TAACATGAAAGACCGCCCCAATTTGCGTACATCCATCCTCACACGTTGCGCGTCTCCTGGCATTCAGCGTTATGGCAGCTTTGTATGGTCGGGTGATGTAGGCAACGACTGGCAGACCTTCCACCATCAGGTGGTAGCTGGACTGGGTGTCAATGCAGCCGGACATCCTTGGTGGACTTACGATGCAGGTGGTTTTTTCCGTCCAGGAGGTAGCCAGTATAGTAACAAAGACTACAAGAAACGCTTCTTGCGCTGGTTACAGATAAGTACCTTTTTGCCTATGATGCGTGTACATGGCTATCAGACCGATACCGAATTTTGGCACTTCGGAAATGATATGGTCGAGGAGGCGCGCAAACAACTCGAACTACGCTACAGTCTCTTCCCTTACATATACTCTACGGCCTACGAGGTGACCCGAGGTGGCACGATGATGCGCCCACTTATCATGGACTTTAATGGTGACGAAACTGCCATGAATATCGATAATCAATATATGTTTGGCCATAGCATTATGGTGGGCGTGCCCGGCGAGCTGAATGAGAACGAGATGGATGTATACTTCCCTCAGACACAAGGTGGATGGTATGATTACTTCACCGGTCAACCTCTCAGCACCTATAAGCAAGGCGCAGGTTGTTATGCCAGAATTAGTATTAGCCAATCGAAGATACCTGTATTCGTTAAGGCTGGAAGCATTCTGCCCAAGGCTCAGCCCATGCAAACCACAGCACAATATAATCCTAGAGTGCTTGACATCCGTGTCTTCCCCGGTGCAGATGCAGCTTTCACCCTTTACGAAGACGATGGTGTGACAACACAAAATGAGCAAGGCCAATATAGTACTATCGACATGAAGTGGGATGATGGCAAAGGAATCCTCACCATAGGACGGCTAAAAGGATCTTATAAGGGCATGCCCAAGGAACGCACCTTCCGTGTCAGTTTGTTGAATGGGCAGCCTACCACCATCCACTACAACGGCAGCAAGAAGCATGTGAGCTTGAAATAAAGGAAAGAAAAGACAGATTATTGAACAAGATTTGAGAACATCAAAAAAGAATTCGTACTTTTGCGAAATAAAAGAAAATTTATGGCTAACAAAGATAATATATATCTGGCTTCAAAGCCACGCTATGAAATTCTCGATGGATTGCGAGGTGTGGCTGCCATGTTGGTAGTGGCTTATCATTTGCTGGAAATCTATTTTCACGGTGGACCTGAGCAACCCATCAATCATGGTTATCTGGCGGTGGATTTCTTTTTTGTACTGTCTGGTTTTGTGATTGGCTATGCTTATGACGACAGGTGGAAAAAGCCTCATTCCCTAACCCCCACCACAAAGGATGAGGGGGGATATTTCACATTATGGGCGTTTTTCAAGCGGCGTCTTATTCGTCTGCACCCGATGGTTATCTTCGGTACCTTGTTTGGTGCTTTATTGTTCTACTTCGGCAGTTGCTCCAGTTTTCCACTTATCAACGATACCCCTTGGTGGATGTTGCTTTTGGTAATGCTGTGGTGTTTCACAATGGCTCCACTTCCTCACACAATGGACATTCGGGGCTGGGCAGAAACAAATCCACTGAATGGTCCTGCATGGTCGTTGCAATGGGAATATCTTGCAAATATCCTTTATGCACTCCTTTTCCGCAGGTTCTCGAAGGTAGCTTTAGGCATTTGTGTAGCTATCTTTGCTATATTTACCATTACGCTCTGTCTGAACATTGATGTGACGGGATTCCTTCAGGAACGCAGTTATGCCTCTTATACAGTAGTGGGTGGATGGAGCACGACACCCGACCAGCTTCAGATTGGGCTCACACGCCTACTCTACCCATTCTTCTGTGGTTTATTGCTATCACGCAGCCTCACCCCTACCCCCTCTCCAAAGGACGAGGGAAGCAGTCACTCTCGCTGGAAGAAACTCTTCACCCTTCATCCTTCATTCTTTACTTTAAAGCATGGGTTCTGGTGGTGTTCACTATTGATAGTCGTTTTGTTCTGTATGCCTTGGATGGGATTGGGAACGGAGAGCGACGCCCGTTGGACAAACGGACTATACGAAGCCTTCTGCATCGTCATCTGCTTCCCTCTCATTGTTGCGATTGGTGCAGGAAGTAGCGTGAAGGGTGGCAAGTCGGAAGCTATCAACAAATTCCTTGGCGAAATATCCTATCCCCTCTATATTACACACTTCCCGCTTATCTACATGATGATGTCGTGGATGGAGAGTCACAAAAATGCGCCGCTCAGCACACACATTTTGGTGGCTGTTTGCATTTTCTTTCTTGCTATCCTCATAGCATATAGTTCTTATAAACTCTATGACCTGCCCGTCCGTGAGTGGCTGAAAAAGAAACTGTTCAACAAAAATGGAAAGTAATACTTCTTATTTAACACATGAAAATAGAGTTTCTGAAAATATTTTTCATCTATCTCGTTGCCATCAATGTGGCTACATTCTTCACGTTTGGTGTTGATAAGTGGAAAGCAGCACACTCAAAATGGCGCATTCCAGAAGCCCCTCTATTAGGGTTAGCTATTATTGGCGGCAGCATAGGAGCTCTATTAGGCATGAGAGTATGGCGCCACAAGACCAAACATAAGAAGTTCAAATACGGCGTACCGCTGATTCTGATTCTTCAATTGACTATAATATATTATATGGTAAGAACATAATAAAACGGAAGAGGCCAAGTATTAAAATGTATGCACGTGGTAGGCATGTGGATTGAAAAAAGTTGATTGATTAATTATGAATAGGATTATCAGAGAAGCAAAACTGACAGACATGGCTGAGATTATGAACGTCATGGCGGCTGCAAAAATAATTATGCGGCACTCTGGCAATATGAGCCAATGGGGAGAGGGCTATCCTTCCGAAACTGTTATTATTGCTGATATGGAAAGGAATGGTGGCTTTGTCATTGAAGATGATAGTAATGTTGTAGGTTACTTTGCTTTCCTGTCATCCCCAGAACCCACTTATGCCAGAATCTATGAAGGTGCGTGGCTTGATGACGCTCAGCCATATCATGTCGTTCATCGCATAGCCAGCTATCCTGAAGTTCATGGTATATTCAGCAGCATCATGAGCTTCTGCTTCTCGCATGATGTAAATATCCGTATCGACACACATAAGGACAACCATATCATGCAGCACAACATCATGAAGCATGGTTTTACCTATTGTGGCATTATTTACCTTGCCAATGGCGATGAACGACTCGCTTATCAGAAATTAAACAGATAATATCATGAATAGACTCAGCTGACTAGAACAATTCCGTAAGGGACGGACCTTGCACAGGAAAAGCGGTTGGCAACACAATCTCGGACGGAAAGCAGTTGACGAAAGGAAATGTATGAAGAAAGAAGTTAATCCAAAAGAAACGAGCCGTGCACAGGCATTCGAACTGTGGATGAAGGCTCCTAACCCAATGGTTACATTTTTCAAAACCATTGACGTGACACGAATAATAAAAGTCAGCAGGAAGAGGGGATACAAATTTAACATGCTGCTTGACTACTGCATTGGTCGGGCTGCATCAACGGTCAAGGAATTCTATCTGCTGCCCGTGGGTGACAAACTGATACAATACGACTCAATTGCAGTCAATACAATAGTAAAGAACAAAGAAGGCGAAGTCAGCTCCTGCGATATCCTTTATACAGAGGAATTGGAAGAATTCAACCGTCAATATCTGGAGCACACCGCACAGGTTGCATCAACGTGTCAAGACATAGATTTATCCAATGATTGTATGGTAATAGGCACCTCGGCCATTGTAGATACAGAAATCGACGGAGCCGTAGGCATGAACAGCGGAATGTTTAACAATCCGTTCCTCATCTGGGGACGGTACAGAAAGAAATGGCTTCGCTACGAGTTAACTGTCTCCCTCCAGTTTCACCACACACAAATGGATGGTGCACATGCCGGAAGATTCTTGGCTAATTTGCAGGATGGAATAAATGCCTTATGACATCAAGACGATTTATTATAAACAATGACTATACATATTGATAAGACTTTGTTATCGTAGTTTTACGCACACGACGTACCAAACTATCTCCATATTTCTTTGGCGGTTTGCCTGTTTATTTATATTTTTGCTGTCGAAATTAACACCACAACATAACGTTTAACAACTAAAACAAACAACGCGTGTATGGCAAAGATTTATGATTTCAAAGCTCTTACAAGCAAAGGAAAAGAACTGGATTTTGCTCAGTTTGAGGGTAAAGTGCTGCTGATTGTAAATACAGCCAGTAAGTGTGGATTCACTCCTCAGTTCGCAGGATTGGAGGAGTTGAATCAGAAGTATAAAGACAAAGGACTGGTTATCATTGGTTTCCCTTGCAACCAATTCAAGGAGCAGGATCCTGGCACTGACGGTCAGATAGAGGAGTTCTGCCAACTGAACTACGGTGTGACGTTCCAGATTATGAAGAAGACGGATGTGAACGGTCCAAATGCAGACCCTATTTTCGAGTACCTGAAGGCACAGGCTCCCACAGAGGACTACAAAGGCCTGAAGGCCATAGCCGCAAAAACACTCTTCAAGGCTATCAGCAATAGTGTGGAGAAGGATAGTGACATTAAATGGAACTTCACCAAATTCCTGATTTCAAAGGATGGTGAGACTATCAAACGATATGCACCCACCACAGCGCCGAAAGACTTTGAGAAGGATGTAGAGGCGATGATTGTATAACTGTTGACACTGCTACGGCCATCAGGCAGTCCTTAAGGCATTTACCTTCCACAACCACAAGGCAATGACATCAAACAGCATGGTTAAAACATTCATTATTTCGACATTGGCAATGATGCTAACAGTCACAACAAGTGCCCAGACAAGTTTGTTGGCTGACTTCGAGAGCGGATCAACAGGAAGGTTGAGAATTGGTTCGGATTACGCAACCAACCTGTTTAAGGTAAGTCCCAAAGTGATGATAAATCCCGACAAGACGGGGATAAACACCTCGAACAGGTGCGTCGGTGCCACAAATGTTGCAAATGCCGGCTGGTGGCAGAACTTCCTGATTTTGGAACTCAAGACTCCCGTGACCATCAAAGACGACAACTGCTTCCTGTCGATGATGGCCTACCGCTCTATCCAGCCAAAGAATATGCGCATCGGCTTCAATACGTATGAAGAAAGCGGGCAAATCTTTCAGGGCAACTTGTCGAAAGATGCCACTTGGGAGGAACTGACCTTCAACCTCGAAGCTTTCTACGGCAAAAAGTTGCAGAAAATTTACATTATACTTAGCTGCAATTGGAGCGACCCAAGCTCTGGCTGGGGTGAGGCCACTTATTGCTTCGATGACATACGTCTCTCAGGAGCCGAGCCTCTGCCTGATGTATCTGTGAGAATTGATACCTCAATGTGCTATCAGACTATTCACGATTTCGGAGCCAGCGATTGCTGGACGACGGAGTTCATCGGTGACTACTACAGCGAAACGGAGAAGGCTAAAGGAGCCAAGTGGCTGTTCAGTCAACAGATGGATGAGATGGGCAATCCCGAAGGAATTGGCCTGAGTTGCTGGCGCGTTAATATTGGGGCTGGCAGTGCCACACAAGGAGAGGACAGCAACATTGGGGAGGAAATCCACCGTACAGAGTGTTTCCTCAATCAGGACGGCTCCTACGACTGGACTCGTCAGGATGGGCAGCAGTGGTTCATGCGTCAAGCCAAGGAATATGGCGTTGACCATTTCCTATTCTTCTCCAACTCTCCTCCCATTTATTATACAAAGAATGGTAAGGCCAATGCTAACAATCAAACTATTTCGTGCAATCTGAAAACGACTTACTACGACGAGTTTGCGGAGTTTCTTGCCACTGTTACCAAGCACTTCACAGACGAGGGCTACAATGTCACGTACATTGATCCTGTCAACGAACCGCAGTATGATTGGAAGAGCGGACAAGAGGGTTCGCCTTGGGAAAACTCAGACATAGCTAAGCTCGCAAAGCAACTCGATAAATCGATTACCAGTCGAGAACTCGATACGAAAATACTCATCCCCGAGGCCGGGTCGTTTGCCTGCCTCTATGCCGGTACATCTTCGAGGGGCAATAAGCAGATTGAAGCTTTCTGGAAGAGAGGTTCTACCACCTATATCGGTAACCTGGCCTCACTGGCCCCAGTTGCGGCAGGCCACGGCTATTGGACTGTCGGCTCCGACGAACTATTACGGGAAGTAAGGGAAAAGGTTCGTGACGAAGCCGCAAAATACGGCTTGGAAGTGATACAGACGGAATGGTCGATGCTCGACGACCCACCAAGCACTAGCGCAGGTTTCCCTGCCAACTATAAGGAAGCCTCGAAGATGAGCATCGCACTTTATATGGGTAAGCTGATACAGTGCGACCTCACCATCGGGAATATGTCGGCATGGAGCTACTGGACAGCTTTTTCACAAGAAATGTGGGGACAAAAGAACCGCTTTCATCTTATTCGTGTAAATACAACCGGTGATACAGGCGAAGAAAGCACCGGTGACCTGAAGAATGGAGGCAAGTTGACTGCCGACAAGAACCTGTGGGTACTTGGTAACTTCAGCCGCTTTATCCGCCCGGGATACAAGCGCATCAACATGGAAGGTGCCGATGATATGACCAGCCTGCTCGGCTCTGCTTGGTTATCGCCAGAAAAAAACGAAGTGGTAGCAGTATTTGTCAATATAAATGCTGCTCGGCGTAACGTCGATTTATCCATGGTTTCGGGGGACACTGATGAGGTCAGGACATATGTTACAGACCGAAGTCGCAACCTGCAACTCGACACATCGTTGCAAGACCTGCATAATTTGGAACTCCCGGCTCGTTCGGTAGTAACTGTGGTTATCGGTCTGGAGGATGCCACAGACATTAGGACAATTAAGAATGAAAAATTAAAAGTGAAAAATGAGTCCGTCTATGACCTCCAAGGTCGGAGAATTTCCAATAATCAATTACAAAAGGGCATCTATATTCATAATGGCAGGAAAGTCGTTATCAAGTTGTAACCACTGGAGCCGTGGAGACATGGATGCTCTCACCGCAATGACAGTAGCTTTGAGGAACCAATATAAAGAAACAACTGCCCCGCATAATAGGGAATCATGATACATAGGACGGAATGTGGAATCCGCTGAACAAACAAATGAATGCCCAAAGTGAAATCGGAGATGACAAAAAGTATGGCACCGATAATCAAACAGACATTCTTATGACGTAAGGCTGCATAGCACATCCCCAACAACAATACGGCATAAATGGCTATCCCCAATGCGATAAGACTATCTTCCACACGAGGGAATATCCAGGTCATTGCTATTCCATATACAGACACTACAAACGCCAAAAGGATTATCCTGAAAGATTTGGGCCAAGTTGTTTTGGGAGGTGCCAAAAGGCTGAATATAATGATGTACAGGATTTGTGCGAGGGCAAAAAAGCCAATCTGGGGAATGAGCTCATTCTGCCACCCCATTACATCACCCAAGAAAGAGAAGAAGAGAGCTGCCATTAGTGCCCACTGCTTTTGACATAAGGCACACAATGTGAGCCATGCAAGAGGAAAAATCATTCGGGCTGAGAGTGGCACAGGAACAAAATCCAACACAGCAAGAATGATAAAGACGGAGATGACCAGAATATTTTTTCGCACAGCCATAACTTGAAGTGAAAAGAATCTAAGGCATGGCTCCCGCCTGGGTACAGACGAAGGCGCTGACCTCGACGGCTGCCTGATGGGCTTCGCGGATACTCTTGCCACTGAGCAAACTTGCCACGAAAGCTCCTGTGAAGCTGTCACCTGCTCCCACGGTGTCAACAACGTCTACCTTCGGTGTCGGCAGGAAGGATTCATCGTCGGGTGTGAAGATGTAACTGCCTTCTGTACCGCAAGTGAGGACGAGCATCAAGAGTTGATAGTCCCTAATGAGTTGCTGTTTATCTTTGAAGAGCATAGGACCGATGATATCAAGTTCCTCGTCGTTTATCTTCAGAATGTTGCAGCGATGCAGGGATTCCTCAATGATATCGCGTGTATAGAACTGCTGCCGCAGGTTGATGTCGAAGACCTTCAGGCAGTCTTCGCTTACCGTATCAAGAAAACGTGCAATGGTGGTGCGTGATTCCCGATTGCGTTGTGCCAGCGATCCGAAGCATACAGCCTTACATTCACGGGCGATGGCATCCATCTCTGATGTATATGGAATATAATCCCAAGCAACGTGCTGCTTGATCTCGTAGGAAGGAATTCCCTTTTCATCGACCGTAACTTGCACGGTACCTGTGGGATAATCGACACGAGGCATCAGATACTCAAGCTTCTTCTGATTTAGTTTCTCAAGTAACTCATCTCCTAAGGCATCTTGGCCTATTGCACTGATGGCAATAGCGTCATATCCTAAACGCCCTGCATGATAGGCAAAATTAGCAGGGGCTCCGCCCAGTTTTTTCTCCGAAGGCAAAACGTCCCATAACGCTTCACCAATTCCTACGACATATTGTTTCATGATTCTGTTATAAGGTTATAGTATATTTTTCTAAAGTCTAAAGCCTAAACTCTTCTATGCTGCAAATTTATATAAAAGATTGGAATACCGATAAAAACTATTCAACTGTTTCTGCAAAAGTATGAAAAAAAAGCAAACATTTGCATAAGATATAATTGTTTCATATCTTTGCCCACATGAAAACGCTCAAAATCAAAACTAGGATATTGGCATTCTTAGTGGCACTTCTGCCAACATATGGATTCCTTTGGAGCAGAACGGCAGAGCGCGTGATAACGGGAGACGAGCGGACAGAGCTCTATCTTCCTCTTATCAAAGGAAAGCGTGTGGCGTTGTTCAGTAACCAGACAGGACTCGTAGGTGAGAAACACAAGCATGTATTGGACTTGCTGGTGGAAAAGGGAGTAAGGATGACTGCCGTCTTCTCACCCGAACATGGTTTCCGAGGGCAGGCTGATGCAGGAGCCGTAGTAGGGGACGAAGTGGATGAGCGGACAGGTATTCCTATCCTTTCACTATACGGTCAGAACCGGAAGAAGCACCTTGGAGAGGAAGCTATGGAGCTGTTTGATGTGCTGCTTGTTGACATTCAAGATGTGGGCTTGCGCTATTACACATACTACGTTACTATGTGTCACCTGATGGATGCATGTGCGAAATACGGACGAGAGGTCATTATTCTGGACCGCCCGAATCCCAATGGGCACTATGTGGACGGCCCCATCTTGGACATGTCGCTGCGCAGCGGAGTAGGGTATCTACCCATTCCTGTGGTGCACGGCATGACGTTGGCCGAACTTGCCCGCATGGCTGTGGGAGAGAAGTGGCTGAACGAGGGAAACGAGTGCAAACTGACGGTAATCCCCTGTCTGAACTATACTCACCAGACGCACTACACCCTGCCTATTGCGCCGTCACCTAATCTGCCCAACATGCAGGCTATCTACCTCTACCCCTCGCTCTGCCCGTTTGAGGGTACAGTGGTCAGTATGGGACGCGGAACGGACAAGCCCTTTCAGCAATATGGACACCCGCAGATGCAGTCATGCCACACCTATTCCTTTACCCCGCAGAGTGTACCGGGGGCCACGCGCCCAACGCTGATGGGACAGAAGTGCTTCGGCGAGGACCTCTCCGCCCTACCCTATGATACGATATGGCAGCAGCAGATGAGCCTAGCCTATGTCATAGGTGCTTATCGGTGCCTGCAAAAAGAGAACAAAGCCGATGGATTCTTTACCTCCTTCTTCGACAAACTGCTGGGCCAGACATATGTCCGCAAGATGATTGAGGAGGGATGCAGCGAAGCAGAAATTCGAGCCCGTTGGAAGAACGAAGTGGAGGAGTTCAAGCAGAAGAGACAGAAATACCTGATATATGAATAAACGAGAAAAAATAAGGAAGGCTATGCGCCTGATTATGCCCTCAGCGCTACTTAGCATTTTCCTGTATATTTTTCTTCATGAGTTGGGGCATACAATTGTGTTGTGGTCGGTAGATGCAGACATCACTGAGTTTTCTATCTTAAATGCACATGTCAATTACATTGGCGGTGAATGGACAAATGTATCAGACAGGTGGATGCATCTGAATGGAGCGTTGTTCCCCGTTATCCTTGCTATTGTATATATGCTGTTTTACAGAAAAGATATCACCAACAGATTCTACCGCATCTTTTCGGGCTTCTTCGTGTTATTGCCAATAGGGTCATTATTAGCATGGGTGTTTATCCCATTCATTTATATGGCAGGGCAGGCACCAGAGGACGATGACGTGTCCAAGTTTCTGTATAACTTCACCACCGACTATCCCGCCTATCTTGTCAGCATTGCAGCCGTAATCATCATTATTTGCTGCATCACCCTTGCTGTGAAGATGGGTATTGTCAAGAACGCCAGAGAGACAATCAACGAGATAAAGAACGGAACATCGGAATAATAATATGCAGGTTCTCGTATTCTCCGCTCTCGCGCTCTACATACTGTTGTTGTATGTCTTTGCGCGTATGGCAAAATCGAAGGGCGATAACGATGCTTTCTTTCGTGCCGGCAGGAAGTCCCCTTGGCTTCTCGTCGCATTTGGCATGATTGGGTCGAGCATCAGCGGCGTGAGCCTTGTAAGCGTTCCCGGGTGGGTGAATCAAAACGGCATGACCTATATTCAGATGTGCCTGGGCTTCTTTGCCGGATATGTGGTCATTGCCTTCCTGCTTCTTCCCCTGTACTATCGACTGCGCCTGACCAGCATCTACACATATTTGGCAGAGCGTTTCGGACGTAAGAGTCACCTTACCGGAGCTTGTTTTTTTCTGCTAAGCAAACTCACCGGTGCTGCTGCCCGCCTGTTTCTGACCTGCACAGTGCTACATGAAATGGCCATCCGTCCGCTTGGTCTTCCCTTCTGGTTCACAGTAGGTGTTGTCTTGCTGTCGATATTTATTTATACACGACGTGGTGGTACAGAGAACATTGTTCGAACAGATGCCTTGCAGACTTTCTGTATGCTTCTTGCCACAGGCTGCATTGTCTGGAGTGTATCGGCGAGAATGAATCTTTCACCCTCTGGCATTGCAGACATCATTGCTCAGAGTCCTATGGGACAGATGTTCTGCTGGGATGCATCAAGCACGCAGTTCTTCTTGCGACAGTTCATTAACGGTATGTTTATAACCATCGTAATGAATGGTATCGACCAAGACATGATGCAGAAAAATCTCACCTGTCCCTCTCTGCGTGCTGCACAAAAGAACATGTGCCTCTATGGAGTGTGCATATTGCCCGTCAACCTGCTTTTTCTGACGCTTGGAGTCCTGTTGTACACTTTTGCTGCTCAGAGCGGCATTGCTATTCCTGAAGCCGGAGACCGTTTGCTTCCCATGTTGGTTGGAAGTGGGGCACTCGGAACGCTGGTCGTATTCCCTTTCACTATTGGAATCACTGCAGCAGCTCTCTCAAGTGCTGATAGTGCGATGACGGCACTAACCACTAGTATCTGTGTTGATATCCTGAGGATGGAACGTGAGGGAACCAATGTAAAGAAGGCACTGCGCACACGTCATTATGTCCATGCTGCAGTGGCGCTTGCCTTTGCACTCTGCATAGCCGTTTTCCATATTGCTGGAAGCGGAACCATTATCGACACGATCTACCGTCTTGCAGGCTACACCTATGGCCCCCTTCTTGGACTTTTCTGCTTTGGGCTCTTTACCCACAGACGTGCTATTGACAAGGCCGTTCCTTATATAGCGATTGTCTCGCCCATAGTATGTATGCTTCTGGATTATTTGGCCCCCATCTTATGGAACTATCATTTCAGCTATGAACTGCTGTTGATAAATGCCACATTAACATTTCTGGGCCTGCTGCTTTTCTCTAAAGCTTCACCTCTTGCAGAATAATTTATCTCCTATCTGGCGGATTGTTAAATTATTTATGTACTTTTGTAGCATCCAATCAACAATAACAATAAAACTATGCTGAAGAATCTATTACTATCAACGCTCCTCCTGAGCTCCATTTCGACCTTTGCTGCAGTAGAACCCGCATGGAGGAATCCGCAATTGAATCAAGTGAACCGTGAGGCCCGCCGTGCAGCGTTCTTTGCCTTTGAGAATGCCGATAAGGCCAAGGCCGGCGACAAGACTAAAAGTGAACGCTACCTCTCTATGGAGGGCAAGTGGCGCTTTAACTTTGTAAAGGACCACGACAAAGCCCCAAAAGACTTTTTCTCTTTGCAGTTCGACGACTCCGATTGGGTGGACTTCCCTGTACCGGGACTCTTCGAGATTGAGGGCTACGGCGACAAGATCTATAAGAACGTAGGCTATTCGTGGAGCACGACCTTCAACAGCAATCCTCCCTATATTAGCGAGACTAACAACTACACGGGCTCTTATCGAAAGACCTTTACTTTGCCTGCCACATGGGATGGTCAGGAGGTATATTTCCATGTCGGTTCTGCCACAAGCAACTTGAGCGTATGGGTCAATGGCAAATACGTAGGCTACAGCGAGGACTCAAAAGTAGCTGCCGAGTTTAATATCACCAAATTCCTGAAGAAGGGCGAAAACCTCATCGCCATGCAGGTGATGCGTTGGTGCGATGGCAGCTATCTGGAGGATCAGGACTTTTGGCGCTTCACGGGCATTGCCCGCGAGGTATATCTGTATGCTCGTCCGAAGGTGCATATTGAAGACCTGACCGTAACACAAGACTTTGTGGACGGCAAAGGCGTGCTTGATGTTGTTGTCAAAGCATCGGGCGGTACCTTAGAAGCCCAGTTAACTGATGCAGACGGCAAGGTCATCGCCAATCCCGCTGCAGTAGCAAAATCCTCATTTTTCACTCTTCACTCTTCAACTCAAGTAAAGCCTTGGTCGGCAGAAGTTCCCAACCTCTATAACTTGATTATCACCCTTAAAAAGGGCAACAAGGTGCTGGAGGTCGTAAAGCAGCGTGTGGGCTTCCGTCACATCGAGATTAGCGGTGGACAGCTGCTGTTGAATGGCCAGCCCATTCTTATCAAGGGTGCCGACCGTCACGAGCTTGATCCTGACGGTGGTTACATAGTGACTGTTGCCCGCATGATTCAGGACATCAAGATTATGAAGCAACTGAACATCAACGCCGTGCGAACCTGTCACTATCCCGATGATCCCCGCTGGTACGACCTGTGCGACGAGTACGGCATCTACCTAACGGCTGAATCGAATGTTGAGAGTCACGGTATGGGCTATGGTGACAAGACACTGGCCAAGAATAAGGATTTCGAACTGGCCCACCTGGAGCGTCAGTACGGCAACGTTCATTCTTTCAAGAACCACCCCTCTGTCATCGTATGGTCGTTGGGAAACGAGGCTGGCTACGGTCCTAACTTCGAGAAGGCTTACGACTGGGTGAAGGCTACCGACAAGACCCGCCCCTGCCAGTATGAGCAGGCACACCAAGATGGTAAAACCGACATTTTCTGCCCCATGTACTACGACTATAACGGTTGTGAGAAATATTCCCAAGGCAATAATCCCCGTCCACTGATTCAGTGTGAGTATGCCCATGCTATGGGTAACTCTATAGGCGGTTTCAAAGAGTACTGGGACATCATCCGCAAATATCCCAAGTATCAAGGCGGCTATATCTGGGATTTTGTAGACCAAGGCATGCGCGACAAGAGTCCTGTTACTGGTCGTACCATCTTTACCTACGGTGGCGACTACGGTAAGTATCCTGCCTCTGACTACAACTTCAACTGCAACGGTATTATCGCCCCGGATCGCCGACTGAATCCACATGCTTACGAGGTGGGTTATTACTATCAGAACGTGTGGGTAAAGGACGTTGACCTGAAGAACGGTAAAGTTGAAGTTTATAATGAGAACTTCTTCAAGACACTCGACGATTTGGAACTGCAATGGTTCGTGGGTGGTGCTGGTCAGCATCATCATGAGAATGCGAATCGTCCTATCGGTATGACCTTCGGACATGGCGGAACCATCAATATTAGCGGTATCCAGCCACAACAGCGTAAGGTAATTATGGATGAGACTCTGCAGCAGACTATTTCGAAGGTGTTGGGACACCATGGCGATAATGAAATCTTCGTTAGCTTCTACTTTAAGTCAAAGGACGGTGCCCCCTTAGTAGAAAAGGGACAAGTGATGGCCAAGCAGCAGTTTACCATTCAGCCTTACAAGTTCCCCGCTCTCACAGCGGAAGCAAATTCTTCTATTCAAAAGGAGGAAACAAATACCTATGTGAAGCTTTCTTCTGCAGGCACCGACCTCTACATTGGCAAGTGGAACGGTATGATTGATTATCTGACAGTTGACGGCAAGGATATGTTGCAGTTTCGCGAGAGCGTTGTGCCTGAGTTCTGGCGCGCTCCAACAGACAACGACTATGGTGCTCAGTTCCAGAACCGCTTCGCCACCTGGAAGAACCCGAAGATGAAGGTGAAATCCTTTTCTGTAAACGACAATTCCGTTGTTGCAACCATCGACCTCCAAGACCAGAAAGCCACACTCACAATGACTTATACCCTCACTACCGATGGCCAGGTGATTGTTCGTGAGCAGATGACCGCAGACAAGGAGGCTAAGACTAGCGAAATGTTCCGCTTCGGCATGGCCCTACAAATGCCAAAGCAATATGATCAGGTGGAATATTACGGACGTGGTCCCGTGGAGACTTATTGCGACCGCAAGGATTCGGAGTTCTTGGGCATCTACAAGAATGCCGTAAAGAATGAGTACTTTGAATATGTACGTCCACAGGAGAGCGGCAATCACGTCGATGTACGTTGGTTCTCGGTTATCGATCAGAATGGTAAAGGCTTGCAGTTCTATTCCAACGCACCGATGGAGGCCTCTGCCCTGCCCTACACCATTGCACAACTCGACGATGGTCCAGATAAGAACAAGGCTTGGGGACACCATAGCGGCGACCTTATCCCCTCGGGCATGACCAGTGTTCACATCCAAAAGCGTCAGCTGGGTCTGGGTTGCGTGAACTCATGGGGTGCATGGCCTCGCGATGAGTATCGCGTAAAATTCCAAGACTACGACTTCACGTTCGCTATCAAACCCTTAAAGTAAAATATTACCACTTCCAGCCTTCGTAAAAATATATGAAACGATTGCTTCTTTGTCTCTCATTGACTATCTGCTCTTTCTCTCTTGCATTGGCGCAGGAGCGCAGACCTATCGATAATGAACACCCTATGTGGATGATTCACGTGGATGTGTGGAATGCAGCCGATCCGCAAAAGATTATAAATCTGGTTCCTGAAGATATAAGACCCTACGTGTGCATGAACCTGTCGCTTTCATGCCAGTTCGACAAGGAGAAGAACATCTACAAGATGCCTCAGAATGCTTTGCGCACATACAAGTCGTGGGGTACGGTGTGCCAAGCCAACGGCATGTGGTTTACTTGTCAGCCAGCCAGTGGAGGGCATACCCACATTCAGGACTCCGACCTGGAGACTTTCGAATATATGTTCCGTCGCTTTCCAAACTTCCTTGGCTGGAACTTTGCCGAACAGTTCTGGGGCTTTGACGAGCAGGCTACTGATGCGAGCTCCAGTCCGCAGGCATCACGCTGGGCGCTTTTTGCCAAACTTGTGGAAATGTCGCACAACTATGGAGGCTTCCTCACAGTGAGTTTCTGCGGCAATATCTGGAGTCACCCCCTGAACCCCATTGGCGAGATGAAGCGTGACAAACAACTCATGGCAGCATGCAAGAAGTACCCCGAGGCCATCCTATGGCTGTACAAGTATACAACATCGGCATGTTTCTACAATAATGAGAGCGTTACCTTCGGTCCCTTTATTGCCGGTCTGGCCAAGAACTATGGTGTGCGTTATGACAACTGCGGATGGAACGGTGCCATGGATGCCTTGCTTGGAGAGGGCAAAGCTGCCTACCCCGCTTGTGCCGGTGTGGGCACGGTAATGGAGCAGTGCGGTTCTAACGGTGGTGCCGTATGGGACGGCCCTGAGCTCATCTGGAACAAGGAGTGTTTCGAAGAGACCAGTAAGAGTACGGTGGACGGCTACACATGCAGGAACTGGAAACGTTTCGACAATATGAACGGCGTGTGGATAGACATGTTCCGCAAGATTATAGACGGAACCATCTATATCCCTTCGCGTGAGGAAGTCATAGAACGCACAAAGATTGTGATAGTGAACAACGTTACGAGCGGAAGTGACGAGGAAAAATATGCATCTTGGGGTACACTCTATGATGGCCTTTACAAGCAGGACGACCCGGCAAACTCTGCCTCGTCATACGGTTGGAACAATGGGCAGATGATGTCTAACATGTGTTATTTCAAAAAGACGGGACGTTATGGAACCATACCCATTGTGCCAGAACTGTACGATGCACTTTCCAAGACCATACCCTTGAAGGCGGCAAAATCAACCTATGCCTCTCGTTGGAATAACGTTAACACAAAAACTGCCGAGTTCAATAATCGATATCCGGAACTGTCTAAAGGAGATCTTTTTGTGACCCGCATGAAGAACCAGCTTATCTGCTACACCCCATATACCTATCTTAACAAAAACAAGGAGGCCACAGGGCAG